>Ga0257111_1000005_pt1 | contig 91578 bp, 100 predicted proteins | sample LP_taG_6_FD_191567 | JGI IMG/M metagenome (GOLD analysis project Ga0257111, IMG submission 191567) | Marine microbial communities from Northeast Subartic Pacific Ocean, Canada - LP_J_2015_P26_500m | ecosystem: Environmental > Aquatic > Marine > Oceanic | place: Canada: Northeast Subartic...
ACTTTGCTGCTAATTCAGCTTGGAACCAAATCGCAAGTTCATTATCATCAATTGATATTTTAGCAGATGTTGATACTACTACAGCTGCCCCTACTAATAACCAAGTACTTACTTGGAATAGTGGAAGTTCACAATGGAAACCTACATCAATAACATCCGAGTTAAGTGATGATACTAGTCCAGTTCTTGCTGGTAATTTAGATTCAGCAGGATTTACAATTAATGGAACAGGTAAACTTGATTTAACTGGTTCAGGTGGAAAAGCAAGATTTGATTTTACAAATACTGCTTCATTTCCAACAGCGGCTACTTATGCTGGTGGTTTTGCTGTATCAACTTCAACAACTAAAGCATACTTTGCTACTTCTTCTGGTTGGATTAACTTATTATCAGAAAACGATAGTGTAGATATACTAACAGATGTTGATACTACTACGGTTACTCCAGTATATGGACAAGTATTAGTATATGAAAATGTAAGTGGTACTGGAATATGGAGACCAAATGATTATGTTCCAGCTCAAAAAGTAGCTGCAAATTTTAATGTGGGCAATAGCGGAACAGCAGATTTTACTTTTACAGGTGATGGATTTACAACTCATAATAGTGGTGGTTCACAAAACGATCCTGTACTTTATTTAAAGAGAGGTCACACTTATACTTTTACGGTATCTAGTGGTGGTAATGTATTTGAAATTAGATATTCAAGTGGTGGAAGTGCATATAACTTTGGTGTAGATGGTAATTCAACGAGTAGTGGAACAATAACTTTCTGTCCTATAATGAGTTCTCCATCAACCTTATATTATCAATGTCCAAGTCATGCAGGAATGGGAAATACAATAAATATATCTTAAAGGAAAGATGTATAAATAGTGTTAGAAATAGGAAATAAACAATGCCAGCAATTATAACAAGTAAATTTAGACGAAACAATGCTCAACAATTTGAGGAATCTTTTGGTGAGGCAGCTCCAAATGTCTATTACCTAGGAATAGGAAAACCAACTGCGTTTGGAACAAAAACTAGAGCAGATGGAAGGACAGATAACATAGGAACTGATTCAGCTCCTATAACACCAGCAGATTCAGTACAAGATGAATATGATACTTTTGATGATTTACTGGCTGCTAAAAAAATTACAAGCTCAGATGTTGCTTTTGCTTGTCCTAGAATAAATTGGGCAACAGGAACAACTTATGATATTTACAGAAACGATTATGGTAATAGAATAACAGGTACTACTACTACTCAATCTGCAAATTCAGGAGCAACAAATTTATATGACGCAAACTTCTATGTATTGAATACAAATTTTAAAGTCTATAAATGTTTAGACAATAATGACAACTCAGCGTCAACGGTTGAACCAACTGGAGAAAGTGTTAATATATTAGAAACAGCAGATAGTTATAAATGGAAATATATGTTTACTTTATCTGCAAGTTCACAAGCAAATTTCTTATCAACAGATTTTATGGGAGTTTCTACAAACTCTTCTGTACAAAATGCTGCTGTAGATGGCGACATATCAATTATTAAAATTAAGGCTGCTGGTACAGGTGGTACTGATGGAACACATACAGGCATTGCAATTAGAGGAGATGGTTCTGGAGGAACTTGTTCGGTAACTATTGCTTCAGGTTCGGTTACTACGGTTGTGGTTACAGGAACACCAATTAACTATTCTTTTGGATATGTTAGAGTGGCAGATATTGTTGCCGCTGGTGGTACAAATTTAATAGGTGCTGAGTTAGATGTAATTACAGAACCAAAAGGCGGACACGGTTTTGACCCATTTGAAGAATTAGGTGCTTTCTTTATAATACTTAATACTTCTTTTGAAGGTGCTGAAACTGCTAACTCTGGAGACTTTGCTACACAAAACGATTTTAGAAGAGTTGCTTTAATTAGAGACCCTTTAGCTGGTGGTTCGGCTGCTAGTACAACAACATTAAGAGGAACTAAAGCAATTAGATTTGACGCAGGTGCAGGAACTTTTGTTGCTGACGAAAAGATTACACAAACAAATACAGGTGCTGTTGGTAAAGTCGTACAATGGGATACTGCAAATTTAATTTTATATTATATACAAACAAGATATGATGATGAAGGTGTTGACGCAAATGGAAATATGACTGCTTTTTCTGGTACCAATGTGGTAACAGGAGGCACTTCAACTGCAACAGGCACACCAACAGGCACAACCGAAACGGTTAACAATGTTTCTTTAGTTTCAGGTTATTCTACTTCCGAAATAGACGCTGACTCTGGCGATGTAATGTACATTGAAAACAGAGCGCCAGTAACCCGAAGTGTTGACCAAACGGAGAATGTTAAGTTAATCATAGAATTTTAAAGAGGGAAATGAATGCCAAGTCCAACTGACTTTAATCTCTCGCCTTATTATGATGATTTCTCGGAAAGTAAAAGCTTCCATAGAATATTATTCAGACCAGCTTTTGCTGTACAGGCTAGAGAGTTAACACAATCACAGACAATCTTACAAAATCAGATTGAAAAAATGGGTAACCACATATTTGAAAGTGGTGCTCAGATGATACCTGGTGAGATTACTTACGACTTACAATACTATTCTGTTAAGTTAACTTCATTTACAGGTACAAGTACATTATCAGATTTTGTTGGACTTACTTTAATAGGACAAACTTCTGCTGTTGAAGCGAAGATTGTTGCTGTTGATATTGCAACTTCAACTGACCCAAATACTTTATATGTTAAATATAATAAAACTGGTGTAGGTAATAATACAAACGACTTTGTTGCTGGTGAATCAATGGTAGCAGTACACGCAAGTTTAGGTAATCTAACTGCTGTATGTACAGAATCATATACAGGTTCAGCTGCTTCAGTTGCTGCTGGTACTTATTACATTAATGGGTATGCTGTTAATGTTGATAAACAAACTTTAGTATTAGACAAATATACAAACGAACCATCATATAGAATTGGTTTAACAATCACAGAAAGTTTTGTAACACCTAACAACGATAGTACACTTGTAGATAATGCTCAAGGTTCTTCAAATGTAAATGCTCCAGGTGCTCACAGATTTAAAATTGCATTAACACTTAGTAAACTTGCTTTAACTGCAATTACAGATACAAACTTTATAGAATTATTAAGATTAAGTAGTGGTGCTTTACAAAATATAGTTAGAAGTACTGAATATGCTATTTTAGAAGATACTCTTGCTCGTAGAACAAGTGATGAAAGTGGAGATTATACTATAAGAACTTTTGATTTAGATGTTAGAGAACATTTAAGTTCAGGAGATAATAGAGGAATTTATACATCAGGAAATGGTGGTTTAGAAACTAAACTTGCATTAGGATTATCTCCAGGAAAAGCATATGTTAAAGGATACGAAATAGAAAAAGTAGGAACCGAATTTGTTACAATAGATAAGGCAAGAACATTTGGAACTGAAAGTGGTTTCCCTACAAAATTTGATGTTGGAAATTATGTTAATGTATCTAATGTATATGGTTCTCCAGATGTAAATTTTATAACAGGAGAAACAGAAGCCTTTAAAGCATTACAATTAAAACTTTCTTCACCAACTTATGCTGCTGGAACAATTACTGCAAATAATGAAAATTTAATATTAGATATTGGTCGTGCCAAATCTAAAGGTTTTGAATATAACGCAAGTACAGGAGCCGCAATATCAGGTTCAGGAAATATAAGTCCATCAACAAGTGAAATTTATAAACATTATCTATTTGATATAGAAATGTTTAGTCATATAGGTATTACTACTAGCCAAGCATTTACAACTGGTGAAACTTTAACAGGTTCTTCTTCTGGTGCAACTGCTGTTGTTGAAAGTGTATCTACAAATACAACTTCTACAATCTCTTCATCTACAGCTGCTGATCCTGTTGTTATAACAATGGCTGCTGATTTAGATATTAAAAATGGTGACGCAATAACAATTACTAGTGTTAGTACACAAACAGAATTAAATGATAATGTTTATTATGTTAAACAAGTAATTGGTGGTACTGCTAAAAGAGAATTTGCATTATATGACTCAAGCGGAACTGCTGTTGACGGAACTGGTCACACAGGCGCAGGTACAGGTGGAAATATTGCAACTTCTAAAGTAGTTGTATCAAATGTACAAGGAGATTTTTTACCTAATGAAACGGTTACAGGTGGTACTTCTTCTAATACTGCAACAACTAAAACAGATGTATTTGAAAACAAAGCATTTACAAGTTATGGTTCTAGTGATGTAAAAGAAATTACAATGGCAGGAAGTCCAACTTATACTGCTCAAACAGAATTATCATCAGCGTATGGAGAAAATGTACAACTATCTGGAACAATTTCAGTATCAGGTGGTGGACAATCTGTAGTAGGTTTCAATTCTAAATTTAATACAGAATTAAAAGTTGGAGATTCAATCCAATTTGCTGATACAGGTGGAACAATTACAACAAGAGAAGTTATAGAAATTATATCTTCTTCAGCATTAACACTAGGAAGTGCTATTGGTGGAACTGCTGTGTCTAGTTCAATTGTAATTAGACGAAGAACAAAATTACAAGAAGCTGATAAAAATATTGGTATCTTTGAATTACCTTATAGTACAATTAAAACATTAAAGACAATTGTAAATTCAGGTATAAGTGATACTGCATTTACGGTTAGAAAATCTTTTGTTGGAACATTAACTTCAACAGGAGATATTACTATTACTGCAAATACTGGAGAGACTTTTATATCTCAATCAGAAGCAGATTATTCAGTAACCATAATGACAAAAGGCGGTTCTTCTTCTGCTGGTGTTGTTGGAGATAAATTATCTACAACTGGAAACCAACACGAAGGTGACGCTTGTTTTGCGTTATCTGGTTCACCTGTTGGTCGTACTTTAACTTTAGATTTTGGTGCTAATCATCAAGGACACAAAGTAAAAATTATTGGAACTTTAAGTAAAACAGCACAAAACGAAAAAACAAAAACTTTAACTTCAAATGCGACTTCAACTATTACAACTCAAGCAGATTGTGAAGCAAGTACTATCTCTTTAGGCAAAGCTGATATTTACTCTCTTGCTTCTGTTAAAATGGCTGCTGACTTTTCAACAACACCTGTTTCTGGAGATACAGACATTACAGATAGATTTTCTTTAGACAATGGTCAAAGAGATAACTTCTATGATATTGGAAGATTAAAAAGAGTTGATGGAAGTTTAAATCCAACTGGACAATTACTAATTACATTTAATTATTTTACACATGGTAATGGAGATTTCTTTAGTGTAGATAGTTATTCAGGACAAATAGATTATACATTAATTCCAACTTATACTTCTGATACAACTGGTGACGATTATAGATTAAGAGATTGTTTAGATTTCAGACCTAGAGTAGATGACGCAACTACAATTAATGCTGGTACACAAAATAGGAGTTATGATGGTACAGGTGCTTCAACTATTGATATTGTTAAATTTGGAACTTCTGTTAATTCAGACCACGAATTTTATAAAGGAAGAATAGATAAATTATTCTTAACAAAAGATGGTGAGTTTAAAGTATTATCTGGTGCTCCAGATGTTAAACCACAAGCGCCTGATATAATTGATAATGCTATGCACCTATACACAATTTCATTACCTGCTTATAACTTAACAACGGATGATGTAATTTTTGAAACAATTAATAATAGAAGATATACAATGAGAGATATTGGTTCTATTGAAAAGAAAGTTGATAGAGTTGAATATTATACTCAATTATCTTTATTAGAAACTGCTGCTCAATCATTACAAATACAAGACGCTGATGGCTTTGATAGATTTAAAAATGGATTTATAGTAGATAATTTTAAAGGTCACGGTATTGGTGAGGTTACAAATAGCGATTACAGATGTTCAGTTGATTATGCAAAAGGAGAATTAAGACCTCATTTTAACCAAGACGCTGTTGAGTTGGAAGAAGTAGATGAAGACGGAACAGCTTTAGTTGACGCTGATAGAACGGCTGCTAACTATCAAAAGATTGGTGATTGTTTATTATTACCATTTGTAGAAAAAGATTTAATTAATCAACCTTTCGCTTCTAAAGCGATTAATGTTAATCCATTTGCAATTTTTAGTTGGATGGGAACAATAGAATTAACTCCAAGTTCAGATGAATGGAGAGAAACACAACGAACACCTGAACTAGTAGTAAATTCTACTACTGGTGCTTGGGACCAATTGTTAAGAGAAGGAAGAGTTCCTAATCAAAATGAAATAGCACTTGGTACGGTTTGGAACGAATGGCAAACAAATTGGACTGGAAGTCCAATAATGGATATTGGTAGTCAAAGAACAGGTAGTACTTGGAGACACGGTAGAGCAGTTAGACAAAGAGTTAACATTACTTCTATCAACCAAGTTAACCAAAGTAGAACAGGAATTACAACAACTGCTGTACCTCAAACGGTTAGAACAAGTATGGGAGATAGAGTAATTGATGTTGCTTTTGTTCCATTTATTAGAAGCAGGGATGTTGCTTTTGTTGCAACGAGATTAAAACCAAATGCTAGAGTTTATCCTTTCTTTGATAATGTAGATATAACTTCTTATGTAACTCCAACAAGTGGTTCACTTGGAGGTAATTTAGTTACGGATGCTAATGGTGCTGTATCTGGTGTTTTCTCAATACCTGATCCAAAAATTGATACAAATCCAAGATGGCGTACAGGTGAAAGAACATTTAGATTAACTTCATCAAGTACTAACTCTATGGATGCTGCTGCTGTTTCTACAGCTGCTAATGCTGAATATATTGCTAGAGGTCTATTGAATACGGTTAGAGATACAATTGTTTCAACTAGAGAATTTAGAGGTGTAAACACAACGGTAACAGACCAACAATCGGTTATTAGAACAAGTACAAGACAAGTAGTACAAACGGTTGGATGGGTTGACCCATTATCACAAACTTTTATGACAGATGAAAAGGGTGGAGTATGTTTATCTTCTATAGATTTATATTTCTCTACTAAAGACGCAAATATTCCTGTAACCGTACAAATTAGAAATACGGTTAATGGTTATCCTGGAAGTAAAATACTTCCATTTGGAGAAGTTACTTTAATTCCTTCTGCTGTTAATACAAGTTCAGACGCTTCAGTAAAAACAACATTTACTTTTCCTAGTCCTGTTTATATACAAGACCAAGTAGAGTATTCTTTTGTTATTATGTCTAACTCAAATGATTATGAAACTTATGTTGCGAGATTAGGCGAAACAAATATAGGTTCTAGTAGAACAATATCAAAACAACCATATGCTGGTGTTATGTTTAAATCTCAAAATGGTTCAACTTGGACTGCTGAGAATAACGAAGATATTAAATTCACAATGAAAAGATGTGAGTTTTCTGCTGTTACTGGAACGGTTCACTTATCAAATAAAACTTTAAGTGCTAAAACATTAAAACAAAATCCAATTAGAACAACAAATAGTTCTGGTGTAGTTAGAGTGTATCATAAAAATCATAATTTACACGATACAAATTCGTGTGTTACTATTGCAGGAGTTCCAAATGGTACTCACAATGGTATTGCTCATACAGATATTAATGGTGATTATACTGCTATAACAAATGTAACTTTAGACACTTATGATGTAACAACTAGCGGAACTGCAACTTCATCAGGAGATGTTGGAGGTACAGCGGTTACTGCTACAGAAAATAGACAATTTGATGTATTGAATTTAGGTGGTCTACAATCACTATCAGTTCCTGGAACTTCAATTGTTCCATTTGTAAGAACAACAACATCAAAATCAATTCACGGAACACAAACACCATATAGTTTACTTAGTGAAGCTAATAGACAATCGGTTACTTTGGCAGATGATATATACTTTACTCAACCACAAGCAGTTATGTCAACACCAAATGAAACTACTCGTATGGCTGGTGCAAAATCTTTTTATGTTATTATGGAGATGTCAACAACAAATCCAAAAATTTCTCCAATTATTGACTTAGCTAGAAGAAGTGTTTTTTGTATTACAAACAGATTAAATAATCCAACTTCAGGAAATACACCTTCGTTTCAATCAGAAACAGCAGCTAATGGTTCTTCAAGTGCTTCAAAATATATTACAAAACCTGTAGTGTTAACAAACAACTCAACAGCGTTAGATATTAGATTGACGCAAGTAGTAAGAACAAGTGCTAAAGTAGAAGTTTATTATAGAACAACAAGTGCTGATGAAGTTAGAAATATAAATGAGATTAACTGGACACCATTTAATACTGCTGGTGAAGCAGACAAAACGGTTACTGCTTCTGAAGCTGATGATGACTTTAGAGAATATCAATATTCAGCAAGTAATGTAAATACATTTACAGCATTCCAAACTAAAATAGTATTAAAAGGAAACAATAGTTCTTATCCACCAATAGTACGAGATATGAGAGGAATTGCGCTTGCGATATAATTAAATGATAAACAATTTGGTTAAAGTATTGAAGTTTGAAAGTTTACAAAGAGATATAAGTTCAAATGCTATTGTAAATACAAGTTCTAGTGATTATGAAATTTATATAGCTAGAAAACAACAACGAGAAGTAGATAAAAATAAAATGCAAGATATATGTAGAGAAATAAATACTTTGAAAGCAGAATTAATAGAAATTAAAAATATAATAAAGAACGGTAACGGAAATGGCAGTTAGACAAGTAGCAACGACAGATAGTTTAGACAAGTTAAGGATAGAGTTTAATGCTCTAGCTTTATCTGACTTTGGTGATATTGCAACATTGGACGCTTCATTATCAGCAACTACGGTTATAGGTGCTGTTAACGAAATTAATGGAATTGCAATTGCCGCTGCTGGTTTCACATTAACAGATGGCCAAAACTCACAAGCGGTTGCTTCTGGTAATACATTAACCGTAAGTACAACAACAGGAATAACTGCGTTAGTTTCAGCACCAGATACATTAACACTTGGTATAAACACAGATTTAACAGGTATTAATACTATAGATGTTGCAACTTCTGTTGAGATAGGAGATTTAACCCTTTCAAGTGGTTCAATAATTGCAACAGGTGGTGCTATAAGTTTCGGTAACGAAAACCTAACTACTACTGGTGGAATTACTGGTGGAGCAATAGTTGGTACAGGATTAACAATCAATGGTGCTGAATTTTTAATGGAAGGCGCTACTTCGGATGCTTTTGCAACAACGATAAGGGTTACTGACCCAACTGCTGCTAATACAATTACTATACCAGATATATCAGGAACCGTAATTACTACTGCTGATACAGGTACGGTTACTCAAACTATGTTAGCAAATTCTGCTGTAAGTACAGACCAAATAGCTGACGCTTCAATAACGATTGCTAAATTAAAAGATTTTCCAACTTCAACATTAACCGTAGACACTTTAATTGCAAATAATATTACAGGTCTTGCTGCTACTGCAAGTCAAGTTGCTTTAACTGCTGATAATAGTACTAACGCAACAAGATTTATTACCTTTAGTGATAATGCTACAGGTAACAATGGATTAAAAACAGATACAGATTTTTATTACAATCCTTCTACTAATACATTAACTACAACTTCTACACAAGCAAATTATGCTGACTTGGCAGAAAAATATCTTGTTGATAAAGAATACGAAGTAGGAACGGTATTATGTATAGGTGGAACTGCCGAGGTAACTCAATGTAAAGATAATCATTGTTCAAAAGTTGTTGGTGTTGTATCAGAAAAACCAGCGTTTATAATGAACGGAAGTTTAGAAGGAATGTCAGTTGCTGTTGCATTAACAGGAAGAGTTTCTTGTAAAGTATGTGGACCAGTTAAAAAAGGTGATATGATAGTAAGTTGTGAACAAGCAGGTTGTGGTAGAGCAGAAGCAGAACCAAGACCAGGAACATTAATTGGTAAATCTTTAGTCAATGACGATTCAACAGGAGAAAGATTAGTTGAAATAGTTGTTGGTAAGTAGGAGTAGATTATGAGTAGTAAAGACGAACAAACTCTATTATGGATTAAGAGATTAAGAGAAGAAATCCAATCACACACTAGATACGAAGCAAGACAACTATTTTACATAGACGAGAATGGACTTGACCGTGAGGCTAAAGAACATATGAGTTATGGTGAATGGTTGAGAGAGTATAACAGGTTTAAAATTGTTAAGGTGGAAGGTTTAGAAGATGTTGTTTGGTTAAAAGAAGTATTAGATGAAGTAGTAAAGAATATCACAGGTAAGACAAGACAAGATATTCATTTATTTGTTAATCAAACTGCTGGCATTAGTTTCAAACCTCATAAAGATGATAAAGATGTTTACTTATATGTTGTAAAAGGAAAAAAGAAAGTAAATATTAATAATGAGGTTAAACCTTTATATGATGATGAAGGAATTATCATTGAACAAGGTGTTGAACACTTTGTTGAAAGTGAAGCTGATACCTGGGGGTTAAGTATTGGAGTTATATAATGAATTGGATGTTTTATTTAAAAACAACCGAAACTTGTAATTTAAATTGTAAACATTGTTTCACTTCTGGCATTAATGGACCTAAAGTATATTGGGATACTACAAAGGTTATTAAATGGTTAAACGATTTCCGTAAATACAATTCACAAAAAAACGATAGCGCTCATTTAGAGTTTCACGGTGGGGAACCATTTTTAGTTCCTGTATCTGAAATGCAATATGTGTATGACGCAACTAAAGATTTGTGGGGCAATCAATCTTATGGTGTAACCACTAACTTGGTTTTCAAACTAAAACAAGAACATATAGATTTTATAAAGGGACCATTAGGGAATAGATGTGGAACTAGTTGGGATCCTGATATTCGTTTTGAAAATGAGAAACAATTAAACTTATGGAAACGAAATGTTGCTACTTTAATTGATGAAGGTGTAGACATTAAACTCTTTATATCAGTAACCAAAGATACGATAGCAATTGAGCCAATTGAATTATTAAAATGGGTGCAAGATTTGGGTGTTAAAGAAATGGCACTTGAACGATTGACTGGTAATGGTAACGCTAACTTACATCCTGAAATATTCCCTTCAAATATAGAACAAGACAAGTGGTTTCTAAAAATGCACGAACAAATGATACAATATAAGGCAAGAAAGTGGTTTGATAATGAATTTTTAGAAACTATTTACTCAAAGTTTACTTCTGGTGATACGGAGCAAGGAACTTTTTGTAGAAATTGTGAACAAAAGCTCTTTACACTTAACGCAACTGGCACAATAGGTGGTTGTCCGAATGCTGCTCCTGAATTCAACTTTGGTACTTTGGATGACCCTTTAGTTGGTCTTATAAATAATCCAAAGAGATTAGAAGTCATTGCTTGTGAAGTGGCAAGAAACCCAATTTGTTGGGAATGTCCTGTTTTCAAGTATTGTGGTGGCGATTGTCACCAATTAGGATGGCAAGGAGACATATGTGGTGCTCCTAAATCTCTTATGAAACATTTGGCGCAAAATAAAAGTGAGGCGATATGGTAACATTAACAAGTCCGATAACGGCACAGAACATAGTAGATAGATTTAAAGAATTGGTAACAGATGTAGCAGATACTAGTATAGTATGGGGTACAGATAACTTACCAGGACACTCAGCGTTTACCACCGCTGATTTTGGTGGAGTAGTTGATGGTATGTCTTTAGTCCTTATTAATACCACAGGAACATTTACGGTTAACGAAACGGTTACTGGAAGCATATCAGCTACAACAGGAGTTGTTGTATCTTATTCTAGTAATACATTGAAAGTTAGAAACATAGTTCCAGGTTCTGGACAAACGAATTTTTTACAAAATGATATTTTAACTGGTGCTTCTTCTGGAGCGATTGGAACGATTTCAACATTGACAGAAGTTTCAGCAGTTAGCGTTGGAGTAACTGGTGGTAATATTGGTAATACAGGAAGTCTTATTGACGCTTATGATATTTACTCTACTTTAAAAAATGAAATGAATAATTACACTAATATTAAAAATTGCAATGCTGTAGTAAATTTAACAGGTGGTGCTCAACAATATAATCAAACAGAAATTGCACATTTAACAACAGCACAAAGAGTCACCTTGACGCCTAGTCAACCAGGTGCATTATCAACAGGAGCACTTGCTACTTCAACAAGTGTAGAAAATTATCTATCTACATTAGCAAGTAGTTATACCAGTGAAAGAGCTAACACATATACAATGACTAAAACGATTTGCCATTCAAGTTGCCACTCTAGTTGCCACGGCAGTAGGAGTAGAAGATAATGATTGAAACTATAGTACCAATTGAATTAAAGAATTTAAAAAAATACTTTGAAGATAAAACACAAAGTTATATTATAGACTATCAAAAGAGTGAGTTACAAGGACAACAATTTTTAACTTATTTAAGTAATTTAGATATCCCTTGTGATGTGTCAAACTATGATGATGAATTATTATTAGCATATTTTGAAACACAAATGTTAGTCAAAGTACCTATGTTAGAAAGAGTTGCTATACAAGTTCTCTTTGAACATAAAGGTTTAATGAAAAATGTTGTTCACGGTGCTTTTATTTCTCAAAATTTAGAAATAATTGAACTATGGGCAAATAAATTAGAAAGTCTTCCTTTATATAATATGTCTATTATTGGAGAAGGTGCTTTTAAAGAGTTTGTTGAGAGTTATCCTAAAGACGATAGTAATGATGTAAAAGGTATTAATTTTGTTAGTTTATTAAAACATAAAGATTTTTACTTTTACTATAACAAAACTAATGAAAAAAATGTTAAATACTATACTAAATACTTCACAGAATATATGTTCAAAGGTAAAAGTCTATTTAATTTTTGGGGAGTTAAAGAAAACCCATTGTTCTTATTAACTTGGGCAGTTGCTGAAGGAAAATTTGATACTAAAAAATACAACGAAGCTAAAACAGCCGATATAGGAAAATTAAATGCTACACCTGTTTAATAAAGTTTATTTAAATTTTGATGACTCAATAGATTGTCATACAAATAGATATGTTATTTCCGAAGATAAAGGAAATGCAATGCACGAACAATTAGGGACTGCTTATAGTGGTACACTAATTAACTATGCAACGAATAGAAATGAAATGTCAGGTAAGTATTCTGACTTAACTGGTTTCTTTGAAGATGTATGTACTAAACAAAAATCATTAAATAGTAAAGTTATTATATATTGCGATACACAAGCATTTTTAGAATACTCTATTATATGGTTAAAAACTATCTTACCTTTTGCTGATAGTGATAATATTGTAAAATACTTAGACCTATATCTACATAACGAAAGAATCACAGCAAATACTCAACTACAACCTACACATACTTTAGATTTAACTAAATTGAATACAGGTTTAGGAGATGTTCTAGGATATGTTAATGTTCTACCTACTTTAGATTTAGATAGAGTTAAAGCGCTTAATTTAGATTTCTCAATTGAATTATTGCTTGGAGAGTACTTTGCTGGCGCTAATTCACACGAAGCTAATTTACTTACTACTTACCATATGTTTTTACAAAGATTTTATAAAGAAATATTAACAGATGTTAGAGAGGATGCGGCTCTAAATCTTTTAAATAAATCTCAACAAACTGCATTAGGTTATTCAGCAAATGATGTTGTTATAAATGCTGATAACCCTTTTGAAGGAATTACAGAATTGGCTGCCTTTGCTGATACAGATGTTTTTACTGCTAAACCTGTTGCAAATGCTGGATATGTGAATACAATAACAATTGATAATTTGACAAGTGAAAAACAAACTGCATTAAAAACTTTAATTAGTACATTACAAACTTTTCAAAATATTCCAAATCCAGATTACTCAATGAGTCAATTTGATAAAGCTTGTGGTAATTCTTTATCATCAAGCGACTTTGATACAATAATTAATGAAACGGTGACGAATAGTCCGTCTTTGGCGTATATCCCAAGATTTGATGTTAGTAATGTTAACTACTCATTTTTACAATATCTTTTTTCTTTAAAGAAAGATAACGATTCAAATACGCTAGGAAAATTCAGACTATTCGCAAACTCGTAGGAGTTTAAATGCGAGAATTTTTAATAGACCCCAAAAGAGATCCAGAGCAAGAGTACACAATTCATTTATTTGAATTCTGTAATTTAAGGTGTGGGTTCTGTTGGCAAAATCACAACGACACGGTTGGAATAGATACCGTAATCAATAAAGTAATTCCTGTAGAAAAATTTATCAGAAGTGAATTAATGATGAGTGTTGTATTTAATATTATGGGTGGCGAAGTCTTTGCTCCTGCAATCTATAATACAGAATTAAATCACGCATATAAAACTTTATCAAAAGGCATACAAATGATATGCAAACGCTATGATAAAAAATTAAAAATTAATTGGGTTAGTAATTTGGTTATGAGTGATGAAGGTAATGAGTTATTAAGAGATTTATTAAGTTGGTCTGAACAGGAAGGTATTGAAGCAACAATGACTACTAGTTATGACCCGAGAGGAAGATTTAACGAAAAAGATTTAGAACGATTTAAACAACAAGTAATCTATTGGGGAAAAGAAATAAAATCTTTTTCAATGTTAATAACTAAACCAATGATAAAGTTTCATTTGGAAAAAGGCGATCCATACTTCAAACATTTATATGATGAAGGTTATGAGATTTATTTTGATTATTATACACCAGACCAACACGCTAAAGTCTTTATGCCTAGCGATACGGAGTTATTAAAGTTCTTTAAGTATATAATAGATAACTATCCACAATGTTCGCCTGTAAGAGAATGGATATTTAAGAAAAGAAATTACGCTAGTTGTAGAACAAGTAAATTAATATTACAAGACAATACATTATGTCAATGTGGTAATCTTGTACAGGACCCAAAAGATATAGTAGCATATGCTTCGCCTATAAAGAAAAGAGACAATTCAATTATTGAAAATAAATTTTTAGAAAAATATAATTGTGCTAGTTGTGAATTTTTGGATAGATGTACTTTAGGATGCTTTATGAACCACGATTATAAATGGAGGGAAGAATTGGATGAGTGTGTTTACAAACTTACGCACAGATATATTGAAAATGTACGAGTACAAAGAAACTTTATCGCAACCTGATATTTCAAAACTAAAAATTAATAATACAGATATTGAAATTCAGTTAGATAAGTTTCCTATACAAACTCCGTTTATACCTAGAATAGATAGTAGACAAGCACATTTATTTTTATGGTTAGGTAAGAAAGAAGAAGACATTGAAACATATAACCTTGCACAAAAGAATATTGGTGAAAAGATGTGGGTACATAATAAAACACCTAATACTTTTATAAAAGGTGTAGGTATGTTTCATATCTATGATGATTATGTTATAGTAGGCTCTTTAAAGTACCCTGGTTATATGAGAAGTAAAAGCGCAATAGAAAGAAGACGATTGATAAGAACAATGTGGTGTGAAACAATTAATATATTTAAAGATAGAAAGATATTATGTCCTTCTGGTTCTTATTTTGATTACTTACACTTATCTATGAACCAAATGAAAGCACAAAAAGAACCTTACCATAGAGAGATAATGCAACAATTTGGTTTTGAAAAAGATGTAGTATATGACCACTTTTGGATTAGAGATAAAGAAACAACAACTGGTTTGAATTGGATAAATTATGCAAATTAGGTTTACAGATACAATAGATGTATTAGATAATTTCTTAACTGATAAAGAGTTAATAAATCAGTTAAAAGAAGAAAGTAAAATTAATACTACAATTAAAGGACAAGATACATTTAATTTTACACCTTGTCAAAAGAAGTTTTGGGAAATTGCAAATGTAACTATAGTAAATTATTGTCTTTCAAACAATATAGACTATAATAATATAGAGTTATCTAATTTTCAAAAAGGTAGATTAAAGAAGTACGACCAATCTAGTGTGACCAATCATCTATATGAACCACACCACGATAAGGTTGAAGGTGCTTTAATTTCTGCAATCTATTATATAGAAAGTGATTATACACCTGAAAAATGGGTAGGTGGTGAATTAAGTATATACAAAAATTTAACTTTTGCTGAATACCCTTATAATACCGTAAACATAGAACCTGTAGCTAATAGACTGATAATATTTCCTGGGTTTCTAGTACATAGAGTTAAACCATACTTTGGAATAAATCCGAGAACATCTTTAGTATTAGGATGGGAAGTAAAAGACCAACCAAAGACTGAACCAATAATAGTGTAATGGACTTAATAATTAAACCAACTGAATTGTGTAATTTCAAATGTACTTTTTGCTCAAGTACACAATTGACTAATGAGAAAAAGAATTGGTTAAAACACGAACAAATATTTGAATTTCTAACAAGATTTCCACAAACTAAAACTATCATAGTAAATGGTGGGGATCCTTTGATGATGGAACCTGAATACTATTGGAAGATTATTAGATGGTTAGATGAAAGAGAATATACTACTTCACTTGCACTAACAACAAACTTATGGCCGTTTTATAAGAAACCTAGTTTATGGGTTGACTTATTTAATAACGATAGAATAGGAGTAACTACTTCTTTTCAATATGGTGGGGGAAGATTAAAAGGTGATTATTCTGAATTTACAGAAGAAGACTTTTGGTTATGTTCAGACGCAATGAAAAAGTATGTTGGTTATAGACCAGATTTTATTTCAGTTATTACTAAAGAGAACGAACACAACGCAATTAAAAATGTTAAACTTGCAAAGTATATGTCAGAAGATAAAAAACCTGAAGGAACTTTACATACTTTTTGGAGAGAAGAGAAGACAGGTGTTGAGTGTAAGTTAAATTATGCAATGATGAGTGGTGAACAAAAAGAACCATTTTTATTATCAGATATATATAATATATACACTAAAATTTATTTAGAAGGTTTAGCACCTTGGGAGTTTAATACAAAACAAATGATGTTGAGTATTAAAGATTGTTCTACTACTTGTCCTTTAAGTAGAAAGTGTGATGAAGGTATAAGATGTTTACAACCAGATGGAGATTATTATAGTTGTGGTGCTTTCGGTGATGATAAAGATAAAGAGATAGATTTTAAAAAAGAAATGAAAGGTGAGTTTTTTACACCATTACAAGATGATGTTTCATTAATAAGTATGAAAAAATCTTGTTTTAGTTGTCCAATGTTTAATATATGTAATGGTTGTAGAAAGACAATAAAAGATTATCAACGAGCAGGAGTAATAGAGAAACATTGTGAGAAAATGAAAAGATTAGGACCTGCAATATTAAAAGCAAATGGAAGTAATTTACAAATGACACCATATATAAGTGAAGCATAAATGAGAAGAAGTCATTCCAATATAGAAAATGTTTTAATTAATGGAGTTTGGCCTACTTTGGATCCAGTACCATTTAGATTTTTTGATGGTATTGAAATACCATTTAAAGCACAAGATGGATATAAAGTGGCAGTACATACACCAGATGTTGAGAAAGCTCTCAAAATGTGCCATACTTATTTAGGTGATAAATATATTAGTCAATTGTCTGGTAAGTTTAACTTATATGGACAACCAGAAATTATTAATGGAGTAGACAAAGGTTCGTTAAATTGGCATAATGATTTGAAAGAAGGAGCAAATGTAGCAGCTCTTATGTATTTTACTGGAGCTAGTAATCCTGATACTGGAGGACATTTAGAAGTAAGAACTGCTGAGACAAAACAATTATCTGCTTTTTTATATCCTGGTAAGTGTGATGTTATATTATTAAATCACAAAAGTACTTGGGAACATAAAATTGGAGAGTTTAAAGAAGCTGGGGTTGAAAGACTTACTGGTTATTTTGATTATAACATATGAGCGAATTAGAGTTTTTTAAATTTATACAACAAATGGAAAAAGAAGTATACGATATTATACCATTCTTTGAGGAATTAGATTATGACGAAGCAGAAAATTAATTTATCAGTTAATCCATCTTATCATTGTAATTTTAGATGTTCTTGGTGTTATCTTACACCTGAACAATTAGGCGATACTAAAACTATAAGTGATGAAAGATTAAATGAATTACTAGCAGAAGTTTCTGCTCATAGAGAAATTAATCATATTGATTTATATGGTGGTGAGATTGGTATATTAAAGAAAGAACAATTAAAGAACATCACAGAAGTTATTAGACTTTATTATAAAGATAGAATTAATATCAATACAAATTTATCTGTATTAAGAGAAGAATTTTTTAATCCCGATTATTATTTAAGTGTTAGTTATGATTTAGAGACTAGACAAGACTATGAAAAAGTTAAAGATAATATGGCGAAACTTCCAGTTGATTTTTCTATATTATGCTTAGCAACAAGAGAAGTGTTGAGCCGCTCTAGCGAACATTGGTGGCAAACATTTAATAATATTAACAAGTTGAGTATAGACCAACATAAAGAATCTCATCTTAAAAGTGTAGAATTAAAACCTTATAGTTCTAATCAAGCAAATGACCAAAAGATAACACATACAGAATTTGAAAACAAAGTTTTAGATTTATTAATGCTGGAAAAGGGATCAAAAGATGGTGATTATAATTTTGTAAATAGAGATAAAATAATAGACTCGTTAAGTGGAAAATATAACGCTTATAGTGATGACCACTTATATATTACACCAAATGGTAAATTCGCTGTATTGGAATTTGATAAAGACGATAGAGAATACTTTTTAGAATTAAATAGTTTTAAAGAATACGAAGATTGGTGTATAAAAGAAAAAGAAAAGACCATATCAGATATTTGTAAAAAATGTGAATACCTAGGCGGTTGTTTAACTGAACATTACAAGTATGTTGATAATTTAAAAGATGGTTGTAATGGATACAAGTATGTTTTGGATACTTATCAGTTTAAATATGGCAAATAGAGCATTTTGTATTGGTAATGGAAGAAGTAGAAAAGGTTTTGATTTAAAAACTTTAAAACCTCGTGGTGTAATATTAGGTTGTAATAATCTTTATAAAGATTTTGTACCAGATATATTGGTTGCAAAAGACGCTCCAATTATGCACCACATTTATAATTCTGGATATTGTTATACAGCTAAATGTTTTTTTAAAAATTGGATAACGATACCTGAAGCTAAATTTGAAACTACACTACACAAGTTATTTCCTGGGTATAGACATTTAAGAGCAATAAGAAAATCAGGTCAGTTAATAGAAAATGGTAGAGCAGGTTCAAGTGAGTTTGTATTACACGGATATAATGATGAAGAAACTAAAAAGAATATGGTATGTGTAAGTTGGTCTACAAAAGATTATGTTATTAATATAGCAGACATAGTAAGAGACGCCGAACAAATGGATTGGTCATCAGGTCCTTTAAGTGGTTATATTGCTTGTAAAGATATTAGAGAATTAAAAGAAGTCTATCTAGTTGGACACGATTTATATAGTGTGGGTAAAGGATTTAATAATATATATGCAGGACAGAAATTTTATAAAAAAGATACGCACCCTAGTAATTATTATGTACAAGGTTGGATACTAGAATGGAAACAATTGTTTAAGTGGTATCATTGGATTAAATTTTATAAAGTTAACAAAAAAAGTTATTTAAATATAAACATTCCTGAATGGAGCGATTGTAAAAATTTGGAGTATATAAGTTATGAAAGAATGGAAGCTCAAACAAGAAATTTACCATAGACTAAATCCTACTCACTCGGATATGTTAATGGATAAAGAGATATCCTTAATATGGGGTGACCAAGATATAATAGATTACGCTATTAAACATTGGAACGAAAGAGTAGATAAGTTTATATATCCTGCAAAGAGTTATTGTGTAGCGATATGTTATGCGAAGTGGATAGAGAGAGATTATGGAGATAACTTTTGGGACTTATTAAATGACCAAGCGTTATTGTATAGTAATGACCCATACTTTGAAATATATAAAGACAAGAAACATATTTACAATCCAATAATATCTGCTTTCCCAGAGGATGAAACTTTAGGAATGATACCTGATATTAGGGATTGGTATGAAAAAGAAATAAGATACGATACTGGAATTAGTATAAATAGTAAATATAAGGAGAAATAATTATGGCTATTAAGATTAATGGAAAAGACTATGATGAAACGAAGTTTGACGACAAGACTAAAAATTATGTCATTGCTCGTCAGGAACTTGTTCAAAATCGTGCTAGGTTGGAGATTGAAGCGGAAAAAATTGAGGTATTGATAAGATTTTATAATACTAAAATTTGTGAATTCTTAGGAATTGACCCCAATGCTCCTAAAGATAATACCGTAGAAACAAAAACACCAATATTAGAACCAAAAACAGAAAATAAAGTAAAGTAGAGATATTAAATGGCGGCGATTGCTAACTTACGAATAGACCAAGGCACTACATTTTCAAGCAATATTAGTTTAGCAGGAGATGATGGAAAGGCTTGGGATTTGACTGGATATACCATAGAAGCTAAATGTGCTAAAGGGTATGAAAGTACAAAAACAAGAATTGCTATGACGACTGCTGTAGCGAATCCACTAACAGGAATTATCACATTATCATTAACTTCAGCACAGACAGCGGCTTTAGACGCACCAACTAGATATGTCTATGATGTAGAAGTTACTAGGACAGCAGATAGCGTAGTTACCAGGGTTATAGAAGGGATTATAACCGTTCGCCCTAATGTTACCGTTTAAATTCTTTAATAGTAATTAGTTTTCAGTTCCTAATTGGTATAAATATTAACAATAAGGGAGAAAACAAGTGTCTCAAATAAAAGCTAGAATAGACTCAACGATTAGTAGACCTCAGCAAGTATCAGTTACTATGCCTGCAGGAGCAGCTGCTCAAACTGCTGTTACTAATTCAACTTTGAAGCTAAGACTTTTAGCAGATGTTGACTCAACTTCTTTATTAGATGGTTCAATGATTCAATATTCTTCAACAAGTGATAAATTTGTTGTAAGAGACGAAATCACAACTACAACAGGTTCAATAACACTAAACGGTGGTTCATATTAAAGAGAGAGAATAATCTATGTCAACAATAATAAAGATAAAAAGAAGTTCAACAACAGACAAACCTAGTATATTAAAACTTGGAGAATTAGCTTTATCATATGGAACAGGAACTGCAGGAAATCATGGAGATAGATTATTTGCTGGTACAGGTGGGGTTGACGGAAGTGGTAACGCAAATGATATTGATGTAATTGGTGGTAAGTATTTTACAACTTTATTTCCAACTACAAACGGTACCGTTACTGCTGAAAAATTAATAACAACAGATTCAAACAATAGAATTGACCAATTGGTAGTTGGTAACGCACTTGCCGATTCAGGTCAATTGACATTTAACGAAGCATTAAACAACGGTTCAAATAATGTTGTTTTAAAAGCTCCGTTATCATTAACAAATTCATCTACACTTTTATTACCTGATGGTGCTGGAAGTGCTGGACAATTTTTAAAAGTAACCACAGCAAGTGGTTCAGAAGCTCAATTAGGATTTGATGATGTAGATACTACATTAACTATCCAAGATAGTGCTGCTGCTACAATTAACTATCAAACAAATGCTACTTTATTATTAACTGGTGATGGAACAATTGATACAGCGGTTACTGCAAACACGGTTACAATAAAAGTACAAGACGCTTCAATTGGAACAACTCAACTTACAGACGGTGGTGTAACTAATGTTAAATTAGCAAATACTGACACAACATTAGGTTCTACTGCTTTAACTCTTGGTCAAACGGTTACTGATATTGCAGGATTAACAAGTGCTGTTGTTGATGACTTGACTTTAAATGGAGTTGATATTTCAACAACTGCTGGTAATAAAGACATTACTTTAACTCCACACGGAACTGGTGTTGTTACCGTACCTAGTGGATATAAAGATAGAGCAGGTTTTGGTTCTGACGCATTAGCAACTAAAGAGTATGTTGATGGATTTACTTCAGGATTAGATGTTAAAGAAAGTTGTAGAATTACTACAACAGCTAATTTAACGGTTACTTATGACCAAATAAATGCTAGATTAGATAATGCTGATACTCAAGCGGCTATAACATTGGATGGTGTTGCATTAGCATTAAACGATAGAGTTTTAGTTAAAGACCAAACAGAAAAAAGACAAAATGGAATTTATTATGTATCAATCATAGGTGATGGTTCTACTAACTGGAGATTGGTAAGAGCTACAGACGCAAATAGTGGAGCTAAATTAACAGGTGGTTCATTTACTTTTGTTGAAGAAGGAACGGTTAATAGTGATAATGGTTATACATTTACTCACTCTGGTTCACCTACAATGTCTGATGGTACTTTATCAAACAATACAGAATTAGGAGTATCTCAATTTTCTGGTGCTGGACAAATAGTTGCTGGTTTAGCTCTTGTAAAAGCAGGAAATACTTTAGATGTAAATGTAGATGATTCTTCAATTCAAGTTATATCAGACAAAATACAAATTAAAGCTTTAGGAATTACAAACGCTATGTTAGCAGGAAGTATTACTGCTGCTAAACTTGATAATCCTAACATTACATTAGCAAGTGATAGTGATACAGGTAGTCCTAGTACAGCTATAGAAGGAACTTTAACATTAACTGGTGGAGAAGGAATTGATACTTCTGCTTCTGGTTCAACAATAACAATTACTGGAGAAGACGCTACGATAACAAATAAAGGAATCGCTTCTTTTGATACTGACACTTTCACGGTAACAAGTGGTGCTGTTGCGGCACATACAATTGATGGTGGACCATACTAATGGCTTATCAAGTAATAAAACCAAAACGAAGTTTTACCGCTTCATCTATTCCTGGGACAGGTGATTTAGAAATTGGTGAATTAGCAATGAATCTTACTGATGGTAAGTTTTATTCTAAACTCAATTCAAGTACCGTTAAAGAAATGGGTGGTGCTACAGCAATTGATATAGACACCGTATTAAGTGCAGGAGCTATTTCAACAAATGATTTAGTTTTTAATAATGCAAATATAGTATTTGAAGGTGCTACAGCTGATTCGTATGAAACAACTTTATCGGTTGAGGATCCAACAGGAGATAGAACCGTTAAGTTACCAGATTCAAGTGGAACATTAGCTTTAGCAGGAGATATTCTTGCTTTTGCTGTTGTATTTGGAGGATAATAAGATATGGCTAGTGCTTTTAAAAATACTGGACAGGAAAATGTGATAGTTAATGACGCTACAGCAGATGTATACACTTGTCCTGCTAATGCGACTGCTGTATTACACGCTGTTTATATTTCTAATACAAATCCTGCTACTCAAGCAGTAGTAGATGTTTCAGCAACGATTGATGGTGGAACAACTTTTAGGAGTATAATAAAAGGATGCGTTATTCCACAAAATAACACATTTATATTGGATAAACCAATAAATTTAGAGGCAAGTGATAAGTTAAGAGTAGTGAGTAATGTAACTCTCACGGATACATTTTTATCCATATTAGAGAACACATAGGTCATAAGATAGATTATAAATAGTATAAATATAAGGAAGAGGAATTAAATTTATGGGATTAGCATTACCAACAGGAGCAAGTCAGGCAGTTGCAACAGACGCTGCTGGATTTCAGATTTCTAATGAGTATGCCATGCACGCCATGAACCGTGATGAGAATGGACTATTAATTTACTCTTTGACAAAATTAGATAGTACAGATTTGATTGAAGTTAATGACGGACAAGGATTTGGTTATAATGGTTTTGAAGGTCTTGCAATTGGGAAAACGAGTGCAGGAGTTGTTCAGAATACTTTACAGAATACTTATGATGAAGGTTCGGATGACCATTTTGAAACGAATGCTAAATATAGAAAGTATCAACAAGTTAGATTTGACGGATTGAAACTTTTTTATTTTCTTAATGATGATGGTATGTTAGTTGCTAGATACCAACACGATTTTTTATATGCAACTGGTGACCAAGAAAGTGCAACAACAAATAGTAATTGGATACCACCTGGTGGAAATTATTACACACAAGCAAATCAGGAAAGGTATTTCTAAAACAAAAATTAGAGAGATTTAAAAATGGCAGATTTTATTTTAGGTAGACTTAAATTTCACTTTAAAGGTGATTGGGTTACCGCAACAGCTTATATTAAAGATGATGTAGTTAGATATGGTGGTAATACTTTTGTCGCAATAGTAAACCATACTTCTTCTGCACTTTTTGAAACAGAACTTGTAGCAACAAAATGGAAAAAATTCGCAGCTGGTACTGAATGGAAAGGTGTTTGGACAGCTACTACTTTCTATAAAGTAGATGATGTAGTACAATGGGGAGGTTCTACCTTCGCCTGCAATACTGCTCACACTTCACAAGCAGATTTATATGACGACACAGCAAAATGGACATCTTTTGTTCCAGGGTTTGCGTGGAAAGGTACCTACACAAATGGTACTGCTTACAAAGTTAATGATTTAGCAAAATATGGTGCTAATGTTTATATCTGTACCGTAGAACATACTGCCGCTTCTACAATAGATACAGCAAAATTCGCCGTATTCGTTTCTGGATTAGAATTTGAAGATTCTTGGAATTCAGGAACAGCTTATCAAGCTGGTGACATTGTAACTTACGGTGGTTATAATTATGTTGCTGAACAACAAAATTCAAATGAAATACCATACAACAACGCTTCCAATTGGGTAGTATTAACTACTGGTTGGAAAATGCAAGGCACATACGCTGGTGCAACTGCATATAAAACTGGTGATGTTGTTAGATACGGTGGTCATACATATGTTGCAACAACAGACGCACAAGGAATAGTTCCAACAACAACTGCAAATTGGGATTTATTAAATGAAGGATTTAATTGGAGGGATGATTGGACAGACGCAACTGATTATGCTCCAGGAGATGGTGTTAACTATGGTTCATCATCTTATAGATGTAAATTAGCTCACACTTCTTCTGCTGTTGCAGGAGACGCTAAACGACCAGATTACGATAGTGGTGGAGTTTATTGGGATTTACTTGCTGAAGGTGATACAAACGCAACTCTAACTACAAGAGGTGATATTTTAACAAGAGACGCAACTCAACGAGCTAGATTAGCTGTTGGTACTACTGGTTCATTATTAAAATCAGATGGTACAGATGTCGCTTGGGCAGTACCTGGAGTTACAACAGCTGTTTATTTTGTTGGCAAACACGGTGCTGATAACGATCCTGCTTCTGATTCAGGAAGAGGAACATCTTTAGAAAAACCTTGGTTAACAATTCAATACGCATTAACTTGGATGGCAGTAACAGGTAATATTGCTGCTGCTACAAACAAAATACTTTATGTTAAAACAGGAGAATATGAGGAGGCATTGCCACTTATAGTTCCTGCTAATACAGCTTTAATTGGTGACGCATTAAGAAGTACAAAAATTGCTCCTGCTTCAGGAAATTCAACTGCTTCAGGATTAACAAGTACACCTAACGCAAGAGCAGATATGCTTAGAGTTAGAAATGGAACTACGGTTAGAAACTTTACATTTTCAGGAATGCTTGGAACAAATGGAAGTGATGACTCTTTTGGAGTAGCACGACCAAATACTGCTGACGGTGCAAGTCGTTCAGGAGTATGTATTGCTTTAGATCCAGGTTCTGGAGTATCAGATACTTCCGTTCACATTACAGATAAAGAACCTTCTATAGAAAATTGTACACACATTGGTACTGGTTCTGTTGGAATTAAAGTTGATGGTTCATTACACAACGCTGGATTCATATCAATTTTTGCAAATGATTTTACACAAGTTAGTTCTGACGGTGTTGGAGTATGGACTTTATCAAACGCTGTAGCTGAATTAGATTCAGTATTCACTTATTACTGCCACCACGGCTATCTTGCTGATAGTGGTTCTTTAATTAGAGGTTTGAACTCAAACAACTCTTATGGAGAATATGGTTCAACAGCTGCTGGTATTGACGCTGCTGAAACAGCTTATACTGGTGCTGTAGATTTACAAAACAACGAGGCAATAGTTGGAAGAACATTAATTGCTGATGGTAAAATTGGAAGATTAGAAATGGAATATGCTGGGGAAGGTTATTCTTCTTCAACAATAACTATTGGTGGAAGTGGAACTTCTGCTGCTGTTACTGGAGATTTAAGTGATGGTGCTATAGAACATATTACGGTAAATACTACTGGCGCAACACAATTCTCATCTTCTTCTGCTTTAGATTTTAGATATGCACAAGGAGGAACTACAAGTACAATTATCCTTAATGCTAGTGATACACAAGCAGATGACTTTTATAATGGAATGAGAATTAACATTTATCAAGGTACTGGTTATGGTAGTACTGGAACGATAAGTGATTATGTTTCTTCTACAAAAACTGCTACGGTACAAAAAAATAATAGTAGTGCAGGATTTGATGTCTGGGTAAATTCTGGATTATCAGCTGCTACTACTTTTGATTCAAGTACTGGATATGAAATAGAACCAAAAGTTGCTATCTCTGGTGGAGGTTCTCCAAGTAGAGAAGCTCTAGTTAGAGCAGTTATAGTAGATGGATTACTTTCAAAAGTTTTAATTTTAGATGGTGGTGCTGGATATTCTTCTGCACCTACGGTTACATTAACAGACCCTAGTGCTGGAACGCTTGGTACTGCAACAGCAACAATCGGAGATGGAGTTATATCTCGTACAACGGTTGGTACTGCTGGTACAGGATACAAACAAGAAGACACAACTGCTACGGTTGCTGGAGATGGTTATGCTGAAATATCAAGTGAAGGAACTGCCTTTGTTAGAGTAGATGGATTATCTAAAGAACCTGCAGGTGGAGATGTAATAGAGTTTGCTGGAATATCTGGACAAGCTTATTATGTTGTTGGAGTTACAGGATATTCTGCTGGTGCTGGAACGGTTAGAGTTAGTCCTAAATTTACAACTTCTAATAAACCAACTAATAATGAAACAGCAACTTTAAGAAGTAATTACTCAAATATCAGATTAACTGGACACGACTTCCAAGATGTTGGTACTGGAGATAGTACAACAACTAATTATCCAGGTACACCAAGTCAATCTGCGGATTCAAATGATGAAATAATTGAAGTAGATAGAGGAAGAGTATTCTATTCTGCAACTGACCAAACTGGTAACTATAAAGTAAGTAACTTATTAAATGTTGACCAATCAACTGGTAAAGCAACATTAACTGCTGAAGACCTTGCACTTTCTGGATTACAAACATTAAGTTTGGGTTCAACTGCTCAAGGAAATTTTGGCGCTACAATTAACGAATTTAGTACTGACGGAACACTATCAGGTAATTCTGATACTGCTCTTGTAACTGAAAAAGGTATTAAAACTTATGTAGCTGAACGACTTGGAGGAGGACAAAACGATTTATCTGTTAATTCAATAACAGCTGGTAGTGTTTATACTTCAGGTGGAACAATAACAACAACAGGATTAAGTGGAACAGATGTAAACTTAACTATCGGAACACAAAACTCTGGTATAATTACTCTTGCTGCTCAATCACAAACAAGTATTACACCAACAACTGCAAACGACCTAGTTAATAAGTCATATGTTGACGCACAAGGAACACCAACATTACAAACACTTTCAATTGATGATATGGATTTAGCATTAAAAAGAAGAGTTATTACTAATGCTAATGAACTTGTACAGAAAGAAAGTGTGTTTTTTGATGGAACGGATGCGACTGAAGGGTTTGAATTTATTAACGGCACTATGCACATAAACATAGATAATGCTGGGGATTTGGTAATAGAAACAATATAAATAATATTAGAAATAGGAAATAAACAATGGCAACAACAAAAACTAGAATCGGTAACTTGTTTTTCAATTATCAAGGTGAATATTCAAGTACAAAGACCTATCATAAAGATGATGTTGTTATATACAACAACACAGATTGGATTTGTACTAAAAATTCATCAACAACTGGAACTGCACCAGTAGATAATCAACGAAGATATGTTAGATTGACTAAAGCTGTTTCTGCTGGAACAGGTGCAAACGCATATAAATGGGATGGTGAAGCAACTTGGCCGCAAGAAGAAGTACAATATAAAGTTGGCGATACATTGGTTTTATACCAAGATGGTGCCGACTTTGATGATAACCGAGTAGCATTTTCTAACTCTTCTTCAAATAAAGCTACAAATCTTTGGCATACAGATGTAACTTATTTACTAGATGGAAAAGCTGTAGGTGCTGGAACTGCTGTTGGAGATTATTTTAACGACACTACTTTCAACAATGCTGCTACTAGAGAAATAAGAATAGATATTACAAAAGAAACACCTAAAGAAATTTATGTGTTTAATTTTCAAAACGCTTCTGCTTTTTGGGGTCCTAAAATAGTTGTTGCTGACCATGCAATTTGGAAACCAATTAGACAATCATTTAATTGGAGAGGCGAACACGATAACACTAACGATACTGGTTCATATTTAACTTACTACACAAATGATATAGTTAAAGTATTTGTAGATGTAGATAATGATTATCTTCATTCTACAATGAACCAAGAGCATATTCAAAGAGTAAGAGCTACTTATATTTGTATAAGAGAACATACTTGTGATGGTACTAACAAATTTTTACCTTGGGACCAAGAAAAAGATACAGACGATTGGAAATATTGGGAAAGAGTTTCAGAAGAAATGCAATTTGATGATGAGGTTATTACCGATAGTGGTGCTGTTGCAACAATTACTAATGTATCAGCTGGTTCTCCAAGTAGACAACCAGGATATTATGAAAGTGTTAATTGTATTAATGTAACTGCTGCTGCTGAAAATTCAGGTGCAGGAAGAACTGGTGGATATAATACACCAATGTTTGATGTTGAAATAGAAGGATATCAATCTGCAAAAACTTGGACGGTTGAAAGTGGTGCTCATTACAAAAGAAAAAAAGGAATTTATAAAAATTTAACTCACACTTCTTCAACTGGTGGTGGTGGAAACTGCTATTGGGATTTTGAAGTAGACCAAGACGGTGAAGTTATTGTTTCAACACTTACTAAAAAACTTCTTAATGGTCAAATGGGTGGACTTGGATACGCTATAGACGAAGAATTAACTTTCGCTGACGCAGGTTTTGGTGGCGGTGGTGCTCCAGATGTTGTATTAAAAATATCTGCAATAGGAACTTGGGGTGCTTTACTTATTAAAGTATCTCCAGACCAAAGACACGGAAGACAAAGAAGTAAGTGGGACAACGACAATGACACTCCTTTAATGGGCGGTGAAAATAACGCTGTTTCTGACCAACTAAAATTTGATGGATATATATTTTATGCTTCTTCATCTCCAACCTTTGATGTTGCAAGTACACAGAAAAAAGCTAGAGGATATCAACATAGATATTCAGGTAATAGATTAGAGTGTATGAGTTTATGTAATACAAGTGGTCCACTTGGAGACGATAACAAATATTACAGATTGCCAGGACAATTCCAACAAGCGAATTGTGTTAACTGGCCTTGTTTCATAAATGGTCGTGGTGGAATTACAAGTTGGGGTTCAAACTCAACTGGACAAGCTGGACTTTATATAGATGGTGTACTATCAGGAGTTGGAATGACATTCCCATTCCTAGATTGGTATAGAAGTTCTGATAATGGAGGTTCTGGTATTCATACAACTCCAGATAAAGAAACGCCAAAAGCAATTCAATTAATATCTGGATATGAGTGTGGTATGGCATTATTTAATAATGGCGAAATATACCATTGGGGTTACGGAGGTCAAGGACAAAGTGGTGACGCTTCTACTACAAGCAGAAATTTTCCAGTTAGACCTGGTGGAACATACCAAGAAGTTTATGCTGCTGCTAATACTTCAACACATACATTAATGGAAACTAGAATAAATAGAATTTGGATGTCTAATTGGGGTGGAAACAATAATGTTAACTCTCATAGTTGCTATGCGTTAGATTCGGATGGCGAAATGTGGGCTTGGGGTTATAACAACTATGGTCAATTAGGAGATAATACAACAACTGATAAAACTAGACCACAAAAAATTTCAAAAAGTACTTATTTTAATAATAATAAAATTCTTGCTTTCTGGACTGCTGGTGCTCAACACGCTTTCTGTTATGCGCTTGATGACGAAGGAAAATTATATAGTTGGGGATACAATGGATATGGACAACTTGCAAACGGTAACACAACTAATCTCCATGTACCAACTGAAATAACAAGTCCTGTTTTTGATAATGTTGGAGCGTCAAGTATAGGTGGTATTAAAAAATTATTAATAGATTCTGAAGCTTCATATGGAAGAGTTGCTATTCTTACTGACAAAGGCCAAATATTTTGGACAGGAAGAAACGAATTTGGATGGGCGATGATGGGAAATACTACAGATGTTAGTACATTTACAAAAATGTCTAGTGGACCTGGATCCGGAAGTTATGGAACTTGTTCTAATATGTGGTTTACTGGAAATGGAAGATATGCTTCTTTCTATACAAAAGACCAAGTTGGTAATATTAAGTGTTGTGGATACAATGCTAACTATGAACTTGGTATAGGAAATTCAACTAACCAAACTTCGCCAGTAACACCTAAATGGCAGATTAATGGAACAACAGCAACTGATTTAGAAAACATTAAAGACATTGGTTGCAATAGTGAATATGGTAACGAATGGATGTGTAATGTTTGGGTATTAACTTATGACGGATTTATGTTTAATGTTGGAAGAAACAACTATGGATTAGGATGTCAAGGTTGGTCTTCTAGTTATAACGACAGACAATCTACAAATGGAATAGAAGAAACAGATGATTATTATTTCCAAATGCAAAGAATGCCTAATTTCGCACATGGCAGAATTGAAGATGTAAGAGGAAGAGGATATTACTCTAGTGATGGTAATAGATACCACTTTAGAGAAGTTAGAACTTTTGATAACAGGTACTTATTGTGGGGTTATGGTGGATCTTATATTATGGGACAAAATGATGGTGATTACCACTCAATGGCACAACCACCTGTGTTATGTTAATAAATATAATTAAGATAGGGAAAAATTAAAATGGCAAAAATAAATCTCGGAAGAATTAAATTACAATTCCAAGGGGAATACGATAGAGAACAACTATACAGAAGAGACGATATAGTATACCATTCTAACGCAATGTGGATACTAACAAATGAATATCTTGCTGATGGTTCAAGCGCATATGCTCCTGGAAGTAAAGTAGTTGGATATAATGTAAAAGAAAGAACTGGTGGTAACTGGTCGCAAGATCCAGATTACAACGGTGCTGACGCATTTAACTATACACAATATTGGACAGAAAACGAAAGAAAAGGCGAAAGACAAAGAACCGACCAAGATGGAAACCCTATCAAATATAATTCTACTTACGGTTCTAACGAAGAAGGCGCAAATGAACAATCTTGGAATCAAATAGATACAGCATTGGGAACGGTTGTTCGCCATCAAACTCACTTAATGGATGAATATGATTCTATGTTTAGAGAAACAGAAGATGATTATTCAGAAATGGATACTTACAATGGTTATGAACAAACTTATTTTAGATACCACTACAGACCAATAGATAATTCTTTTGAAGTACAGGTTTCTATTTCAGGTGGTGTAGCAGATTTTAAAATTGATAACAGACTAGGTTCTGATACTAAAGGTAGACAATTCGCTGGATATAGAAACTTTGAGTTTGTTAGAGAAGGTCATAGATACAATTTTATTCAACAAAAAAATTCAAACAAATACTATCCAATAGGATTTTCTTATACTGCTGATGGTATTCATAATGCAAATAATTTAGGTAAGTCATTAGGACAGGATCCTGATGGACCTTATTATGTAAAAGGAACAACTTCAACTGGTGATAGTGGTTTCTTTTCACCAATGTATAAAACAGAAGCTTCTGCTATCGCTGAAGATACAAGACGAGGTGGTGGTGGTGCTGCTCACAAATTAACTTTTGACCAAGGTGATGTACCTGGTTGGGAAACTCAATCAGTTGCTTTACAAGGTCATAAACACGCTGATGGCACACAAAGAAAAGATACGCAAGTTTCAGTATTAACAGACGCAAGTAATAACACTTATTTACAAGTTTCAAATTCTTGGAAAGGAACAACTACTGGTGGAGTTGCTTCTTCTGAAAGAAAAACGATTTATTTACATACTGGCGATACTACAGAACATCACGCACAAACAGGAACAACATATTCTTATGTTTATGTTGACGGTGCATTACAAGTTAATTCTAATATAACAGCTGTAGTAACACAAAGTAGAGACGATACAACAACTTTAAATGCTGGTGCTGGAAGACAAAGATTATTAATTAATGGAAAACCAGTTTATCAATTAGTTGCTGAAGCTTCTACCGTTGTTGTTGGTGGTATATCTGGTGATTATCAAGGAATAGATAAGACTGGAACTGGAACAACTACTGCATTGGGTTCAACTCCAACTTCTAACGAAGATAAGATTGAACTTTATATGCCGAAACTTACGGATTCAACAGAAAATACTGAAAGAACTTTTGAAGTTTCTGTATCAGGAAGTAAATTTCATATAGATGGTTCATTGGCAACTGCTGAAACGGTTAAATTAGAAGAAGGAAAAACTTATAAGTTTGACCAATCTGATTCAACTAACGCAGGACAAACATTAACTTTCTCAACAACTAGTGATGGAACACACGCTAGTGGTTCTGCATACACAACTGGAGTAACCCATTATGGTACTCCTGGAAGTGCTGGTGCTCATACAATAATTAAATTACAAGCTGGTGTAGCTAAACTTTATACTTACTCAGCTGAAACAGCTTCCTATGGATTCGCAACAGAAACTTATGATATGTCTGCAAATCTTGGTAAATCATATGCTCCTGGTAATCTACCAAAATGGAGAGGATATGGTAAAAACGGATGGGTTAAATATTACCTAGACGGATATCAAGTAGATGAAAATACTTACATTGAATGTTTCTTTAAATCGGATCAAGCAGATTACGATTATCAATACCCACAAGAAATGGATAATGGAAGATGGAAAGGTGGAAATCAATACAATTTCTTAAACAAAGGTGAGAGAACGGTTGAATTAACGGTTCCTTATCAAACAACTCAATCTGAAGCTGAAAAAACGGTTATCTATCCATTCTGTTTAGAACCAACTACTGCTACTAGAGCAACTACTGGTATGTACAATAGTTCTGGTTTCTCAATTGAGAAATCTTGGAGAGGTTTCAAACATTGGGACAAAATACAATCATCTTTAAGATTTAGAGGTGAATATTCTACTAACACACAATACAATTACAATGATGTTGTGTCTTACAAACCTTTCAAAAAATTAACAAATGAAAAATGGTATACACAAGGTACTGGATTATACAAAGCAATAAGAGATAGTAAAGGTAGACCACCTCAACACGGTCACCAAGAACCAACAAGGTCTCCTTTAATGACAAAATCTTCTGTTACTGCTGGAAAATTAACTGGATACGGTGAACACGAAAATAATAATACAACAGGAAAAAATTATCCTCCACATATTCAATCATATCATAATGCTTGGGAATCCTTTGCAGGTATGAATGCACAAGAACAATGTGCTGGAGTTTGGTTCCCGAATAGGGGTCCAATCGGATGGCCGTTTAAACATGGTCGGTCTGAATCTGCCAATACTTACAGAAACCATATGTACATAGATAAAAATGGTGCATTATGGACAATTGGGGAAGGTAGTTCAAGCAGCGATATGCACCACGCTAGGTCGTCTTCATACTTTAGAGAAGTATGTTTTAGATGGAGAGATTTTTACAATTCTGAAAGCAGAAACGAAGGTGGTTATAATAATAGACGAGGACCTAAATGGTCTCGTTATGACAGAATGAGAACACCTCGCTGTATACAGATTGAACAAGGATACGATTATACAACCGTTCTATTTGATAATGGTGAATTATTCCACGGTGGTTATGGTGGTCACGGTCAACAAGGTACTGGTTTTGATGGTAATCCTAATGTTCCTGTATCACCTGATGGTGTTGAAAATGTACACTTTATTAAAATCACTCATAATATTCAAAATGAAGATAGTACTCATACGATATGCTGTTTAACAGATGAAGGTGATGTATACACTTGGGGATTCAATAGTTATGGTGAAGTTGGTGATGGTAGAGCTACGCATACTTATGGACCTAAAAGAATTCCAAGAGAATGGTTTAATGACGAAAAAATTATAGACATTACTTGTCAAGGAACAGATGGTACTAGTTTTTATGCTAGAACTTCACAAGACAACATTTATGCTTGGGGATATAATAACATTGGTCAATTAGGAGATACAACAACCGTTAACAAATATAGACCAATATTACAGACAGGATTTAACGCTTCAGATAACGGCGGTATCGCTGTATGGCAAGCTAATTCAGGAACATCACACTCCTCTTTCCATATATTAGATGGAGATGGATACATTTGGAGTACAGGTTATAACAACTATAGTCATTTCTTTGATAATACAACAACTGATAGAAATACTATGACAAAAGCAGATATTGCTCCTGGTGGAGATATAGTTGACTTTTGGACAATGAGATACAATGGTTATCATACATCTTTTGTTAGATTGAAAAATGGAGAAACTTGGACTGCTGGATTCTCTGGAACTTATTACAATTCAGGTGATGGTGGACAAGGAACAAACACAGCTCCAGTTCAAGTAGATAAAATTAATAACTTGAAAGAAGTTGCACTTTGCAATACTTATTCTGACCAATGTAGAAGTTATTGGTTAACAGATAACGGTGAATTCTTTTGTCAAGGTAGGGATGTTTACGAATCTATGCCTAATCCTCTTGCTGGAGATAGTTGGAATGGTGAAGATGGAACATACAAACCATACCACGCTTATGTACCTGCAGGAACTAGAATAAGAACAATGTGTATTCAAGGTATTGACCAAGGTACTTCCTATTATGGATTACAACCTTGGGTAGGAACCGAAGACGGACAATGTTTACTTTGGGGATTTTCCAATGCTAATAACTTGGGACATCATGGACCTGCTACTTATTCAAATACAGGAAGACCTTTGATGTGGGGTGCTTGTAATGGAAGATAACATTAATAGTATAAATAGAAGTATTAACAAACAATAACGGAGAAAATAAAATGGCAAAAGTAATATATTCAATGACTGCTGGAATAGCGCAGGATGCTGATTATACTGCACCTGTAGGTGATACGCCAATTAGTTTAGGAGAAGTAGAAGGTAAAACTTATTTTTCTATAGATGATGGTAATACTACTATCACAACTGATGGCACAAACGCTTCAAAATATGGTGTGGCTGTAGTATCAGACGCTGATGAAAAAGTAAAAGTCAAAAATGCAAGTTCTCATGTAACACAAGGACTAAGCACTTTAGATAATGAGTTCCTTACAGGAAAAAGTATGATAGACCTTTTAGCAGATGTCGCTGACTCAACAGGAGCAACAACAACTGCAATAGCAAATCATAAAACAGCAAAAGCTACATTTTTAACAGATTTAGGATTTTAATTAATAAATTTAGAAAATAGGTAATAGTAAATGGCATTAGATATTAAAAATTTTAAAGTAACCTGGAAAGGCTCTTGGAAAGATAAAGAATCTTACGATAAAAATGATGTGGTTTATTGGAGAGGTAAAAGTTATAGATGTATAGAAGATACACCTACTCACTATACAATTTCTTCTGAAGCTCCACAAAATACTAATTCGTATGGTAATTATCAACCAACGCTAGTCAAAAGAAGTTACAGACCAGATAATAGAAGATATTGGACATTACTATTAGCAGGTAACGATAACATTGAAACTTGGCAATATTGGAGACAATATGAAAGAGGCGAAATGGTTAAAGTTGCTGACAAAATTTATCTATGTTTACAAAGAACAAGATATTGTAATACTTGGGTAGAAGAACACGATGGAAGACCATCAAAATATTGGACATTAATATATGTTAATGAAAACAAGTGGTGTACTAGAAACGAAGTTGTATCATTTAACAACCGTGCTCCGTTAGGTTGGAGATACAATATGGGAGTTTCACACACTGGTTGTGCTGACCAATCATATAGAACTGCTACAATATGCTCAGATGGTTCTGATATGTGGGTTGGTTCTTCTGACTCATCCCAATGTTCTGGATTAGGAGAAGGTACTGCTGGAAATGACGAACCTGCAAAACATATGTCAACAGGTTTCACATTTACAGATTGGATGGCTTCTACAGATAATCAAAATTGGAATATTAATGCGACTGGAAGGATGACAACTCCTGACGGTAAAGCACCAAGAGTAATACAAATAGCACATAATTATCAAAGAACAATGTGGTTAATGAATAATGGTGAAGTATATGCTGCTGGTAATAATGGAAATTACAATTTAGGAAATTCTGAAACTACAGATAGACCTTATGCTGTAAGATGTACTGCAACAGATACACAAGACTGGCAAGGAAATACAATTGGAAAAACTTTCAATCAAACTAGAATGGTTAAAGTTGGATTTTCAGACGAAGCAAAAGACCAAGGAACAACTTGTTCACAATACGCACTCGGTTCCGATGGTTCAGTATGGGTATGGGGATACAATAATGAAGGTCAACTTGGACTAGGTAATCCAGGAATTAATGCTCTTGCTGACGCTGTTGGCGGACCAACTTCAACTGCTTTCTATTCTGTAAACATACCAAGACCAGTAAGATTACCACAATCATATTTTGATGGACGAAGAATTGTAGATATGTGGGCTTCTGGTTCACAGAATGCTTATTGGCACGCTTTAGATGACACAGGACAATTATGGGCTTGGGGTCACAATATTTACGGTGAATTAGGATTAGGTAATAGAGTTGGATCTCATTACTATACGGTACCTTATAGAGTTGGAATTAACTGGAATAGATACGGTGGAATTAAATTATATAGAACTACTCACTCTAACGGTGACCAACACTCTACACACATTTTAGATGGTGAAGGATATATGTGGTTCACAGGTTATACGACTTCTGGTAACTGGCCAATTGGTTCTCCAGGATTAACAACAACTCATCACATTGGTTCATTTAGAAGAGAAGGTCACTTTATAAACGGTGATATAGATTTCTTCTGGTGCGGTGGCGATGAAGAAAAATGGTTGTATATAAGACAAAAATCAACAGGTATGTTATGGGTACACGATGGAAACTATGGAACTTATGGTGGTCGTGGACAATCAGTAGAAAACAACGCATACACTTATTTTTCTGGTGGACATCCAGGAAGCTTTATACATCAAAAAGGTCCTAAATGGGCTGTCAATGTATGTGATGTTGGACAAAATAGAGGTGATGGAACTTATACTTACTCTTTCCCAATGATACTTGATGACGAAGGATTAATATGGGGTGGTTCTCCATATAGTAATGAAGAACAAGGACTTGGTGGTCCGTCTTCAAATGAAGAACATTGGAATAATGGTGGTCGTAATGACACGCAAGGTGCTATGGAAGACAATGAAATGTTTAGAACAAGAAAAAGAATTGTATTCCAACCTTCAGGTGGTCATAGATGGACAGATTTATTCTATTCAGGAACTAGTTCTTCAAATATACCAAGAGCTATTAACCAAAGAGGTCAAGTATACTGGACTGGTTATGATGGAAGTACTTCAGTAACTCAACACTATGATTATTATAGTGAAGGTGCTGCTAGTAACCAAACACAATACTTCTTCCACTTGGGTCCTAGAGACTAATAAACAACAATATAAATAACTATATTATAGACCTGTTAACAGGTCACTATATAAAAAACTTGGAGTGAAAAATGAAAGACCTAGAAACCTTTATAGACAAGGCTCGTAAAGTATATGACGCCTTACCATTCATAGAAGAATATATAAACAACAAATTAATTAGAGAGGTAAAGGCAACTTTTCTCTATAATCAATCGTTGATTATATCATCAATAGAAAATCTTTGTAGTGAATATACTAAAGACTCTCCCGAAGTACTAATACAAAACAAATTAAACGAAGCTTGGAAACAAGAATGGCCTTATGAGGCTGATGATGTTAGTAAGCCTTGGGTACAACCATCAATGATGTATGCAACTCAAAATTGGGTTGAACATATAAATTCTATTAAAGACATACCACACAAAATAATTTCTCACCTATACGCTACTCATAGCGAGATACATAAACATCAAAAATCTTCTGTATTATATGAAAAGTTAGAAACAAAATTTAACGAATATTACAAAGACCATAAAGATGAAATGTTAGCTGAGATTAAAACATCTTGGGATTTTAAACAAAGTTTAGTATGGGATTTAGAAGCACATAAAGAATATATGGATGAAGTGTTACCTAGAATTAATCTATTTAAAGTTGGTGCAAAAGAAATAATGGAAGATAAGTCTGGTAAAAATGATATGTCTGCTGGTAATAGAGACGAAACAGAAGATATGAAAGTAAGAGCAGAATTAATGAAAAATGCGGTTACTATGAAAGAAATGAATATTGATGATTTACCAGAAGAATATAAAGAGTATGTTGAAGAAGATTTAAAACAAGAAGAACTAAAGAAAAAAGAAACAGATAAGAAATTTGAAGACGCTCCTAAAAGATGAAAACATTAAAGGAACTTACTTGGGAACATCATAAAGAAGCTGAAAGACAACATTTTGTAAAAACTCTTATGTCAGGTAAAATAAATCCAGAGATTTATGCTGTCTATCTTTTCAATCAACATCAATGTTATAATATAGTAGAATCATTAGCAATGTCAGAAGGTATCCTTGATGATATGCCTGAATTGCGAAGAGCAAAATTTATTAAAGCAGACTTTGATGAATTGTGGACATATAAATGGCAACCTGCAATGATGACTTCTACAAAGAAATATTTGGACCATTGTAATGAAAATTTAATGGATAATCCTGATAAGATAGCTGCTCACATTTATGTAAGACATATGGGAGATTTATCTGGTGGTCAAATGATAAAATCAAAAGTACCAGGTCAAGGAACATATTATAATTTTAATATTAGATATGTTGAAGGAAGAAGACAATTGTATAAAAATATTAAAGAATTAGAAGAAGCATTAAAAGTAAAAGTAAATAGTTATCAAAAATATTCAGACCAAAGTACTTTAACTGAAAATATTAATAGTGTTGTTTATGAAGCAAGAATGTGTTTTGGATTTGCAACAGAACTATTTAAGGATATGCAAAAATTTATAAAAGATAATGAAAAGAGGTTTGGCGATGGCTTACTATCAGCGAAATAGAATATGGGAAATGGTAGAAGGTGTAACTACACATATTCAAGCAATTTTTAAAAGAGAAGGTAAATGGATTGGTAAAGGAGTATGGAAAACACCAGAAGCAAGAAGATGTCAATTAAAGGTTGTTGACGAAAAAGAAACAAAAGGATTCTATATGCTTCATTGTTGTGTATTTCCAAAATATAATAGTCCTATTTACGGATTAAGTATATGTGCGACTACAAAAAGAGTTGATGTCTTCCACGATTTTACTCCAGTACAGAAAGACCACTCTATGGTTCCTTGGTTTGCTAAAGAAGTAAAGGGATATACACCATCTAAAGTAAGAGAGTTACCTGATTGGGCAACTAAAATTTATAGTCCTAATGTAATAGCTGCTACTAATATAACAAAAGAAAGCGAACTTATGAATGCTTTGAGTTTAGTAGAATGCAATCTAGGTGTTTACTTTACACTATTAAGAAGATATGATAAAGAAGTACAAAATACACAGGAAATAGAAGACACTCAAAATAGATATAAAGCAACGATTGAAGATAATGTCAAATGGATAACAAATGACTACCAATAAATTATAAATATAGCAGAAGATAAAAGGAAATAACTATGGCAACTCCAAATACGAGACAAACATTAATATCTTATGCTAAAAGAGCATTAGGACATCCTGTTATAGAGATAAATGTAGATGATGACCAACTAGATGATAGAGTAGATGAAGCAGTACAATACTATTCACAATATCACTATGATGGAATCAGAAGAACATATTTAAAATATCAGTATACTCAAGCAGACCAAAATAGAATTTTAGCAGATGGTACCGAAGGCGCAACAAAAAATTCTGTAACTAGTACCTGGAAAGAAGGTAATAATTATATTATAGTACCTGAAACCGTATTTGCGGTTACAAATATATTTCCTTTCTCAAACAAAGGTAATTTAAATCTATTTGATGTTAGATACCAATTAAGATTAAATGACCTATATGATTTCTCATCAACTTCTGTTGTTAACTATGACATAGTAATGAGACAACTAGATTTCCTAGACCATATATTGGTTGGTGAAAAACCATTAAGATTTAATCAACACGACAATAGATTATACATTGATATGGATTGGAAAAACGATTTACAAGTTGGTGAATATCTAGTTATAGATTGTTGGCGTAAATTAGATCCAGACACATATACAGATGTCTATAATGATATTTGGTTAAAACGATATGTAACTGCTTTATTTAAAAAACAATGGGGTTCTAACTTATCTAAATTCGCTGGGGTAGCAATGATAGGTGGAGTAACTTTAAAGGGTGAAGAAATTTACACTCAAGCATTATCCGATATAGAAAAGTTAGAGGAAGAAATGAAGAGTTTACAAGAACACCCAGCATTAATGATAGGATAAAAATCAAATGGCCGTTAATCATTATTTTCAAGGCGGCGATGGCATAGGTAGTCAAAGTGAGAAAAGATTAATAGAAGATTTAATCGTAGAAAATTTAAAAATCTATGGACACGCTGTTTATTATTTACCGAGAACTCTAGTTAATAGAGATTTAATTCTTGGTGAAGATTCTGCGTCTAGGTTTGATGAAAGTTATTTGGTTGAAATGTATTTTGAAACGGTTGAAGGTTTTGCTGGAGAACAAGAGATTATTTCTAAATTTGGAATGGAAATTAGAGACGATACAACTTTTGTTGTTGCAAAAAGAAGATACCAAGAACAAGTTGACGACTCAGCAAATTTAGTAGTAGATGGTAGACCTAATGAAGGTGATATAATTTACTATCCTTTAATGAACAAGTTTTTTGAAATTGCTTTCGTTGAAGACCAGGAACCTTTCTTTCAATTAGGAAGTTTACCTGTATACAAATTAAGATGTAAAACTTTTGAATACAGCTCAGAAGAATTTAATACTGGACATCCTGATATTGACCAAGCAGATGATAGAAAATCGCTTGATACAAGTTTACAATATCAGTTTAGACTTGAAGATGGTACACTAAACGAAACTTCTTATACTGGTATGTTACAATTAGAAACAGGAGACGCATATGGTAATCCACAATATATAATACAAGAAGAATATGATGATACTACAACTGATGGAGACGCCGCTACAGATATACAAACAAAATCTGCTTACGCTGATAATTTAGATTTAGATACAGCTGCTGGGTTTGATACTGCTACGGTTGCTGATGATATATTAGACTTTACAGAAACAAATCCATTTGGAGAGGTTAGATAATGTTCGGTACACATTTTTATAACGAAGGTATGAGAAGATTGACTATTGCGTTTGGTCAAATTTTTAATAATATTGTAGTACAAACTAAAGACGCAAATAATTCAGTTGTTAAAAGATTTACGGTGCCATTAGCATATGCACCAAAAGAAAAGTTTTTAGTTAGATTAACTCAACAAGGTGATTTAACTGATAAACAATTCGCAACGGTACTACCTCGTATGGGGTTTGAAATATCTGGTATAAAATATGACCCTAGTAGAAAATTAAATAAATTACAAAAAACTAGGATGCCAAAAACAGATGGTACTGCTGATGACCAAAAAAACAAAATGGTTTTTAATTATACTCCAGTTCCATATGATATAGATTATAAATTGTTTATATTTACAGCAACTGCTGAAAATGGATTACAGATAGTTGAACAAATAGTACCATACTTTCAACCAGATTATACGGTTACAATTAATATGGTACCTAGTATGGGTATTAAGCGTGATGTTCCAATCATAATTGGAAATGTAGATTATGAAGATAGTTATGATGGAAACTTTGAAACTAGAAGAGCAGTAATTTATACAATTAGTTTTACTGCTAAAACTTATCTATACGGACCTGCAACAACTGCTGGTATTGTTAGAAAAGTACAATCAGATTTAGGAACAAATTTTGACACTAAAGCAAGAGAAGAAAGAATAGTAATTACACCAAATCCATCTACAGCAAATTCAGGAGACGACTTTGGGTTTACAACAACTATATCATTTTTTGAAGATGGTAAGAAATTTAATCCTACGACAGGAAGTGATTCATAATATGAGAGGACATAATGAACAATGTATTAGTCAAAGACAATGCTTTACCAGAACAACTAGCCAATAGTTTTTATCAAAATATACACAGACTTGGATATATAATAGCACAAGATATATTACCAACACAAATGGATAAACCAAGTATTGTCAAAGATGATAATACATTTAATACTATTCAAATGGTGCACCGAGTCTTTAATCACGCCGACCAAAGAGCAGTTGTTAATCCAGGATACGAACCAATTAAATATGCTTTGAATATGATGGTTGAAGGTTTTGGTTATAAGGTAGATAAGATATTAAGATTAAAATTTAATATGATACAACCACATCCAAGATTTAAAGAAGGTAACTATAATACACCACACATTGATGATGAAGAAATGGCACGACATTTTGTTTTACTTTATTATCCAATGAATAGTGATGGCGACACCGTATTGTTTAATGAATCTTTTGATCCTGATAAACTAGAGAAACCAGAAAAACTAACTATACATAAACGAATAGAACCAAAACAAAATAGGTGCGTTATGTTTAAAGGAAATAGATTTCACGCAAGTAGTAATCCAATAAAAAATGATATGAGAGTTGTTTTAAATTGTAATTTTTCTTTATTGGAAAATTATAGTGAAGATAATAGAGATACAAGAAAGGATCCTTTTAAAGGAACTAGTATAGAAGGTAAAGACTAATGGGAAGATTAGAAGATAAAGTAAATGATATTTTAGGTATCAAAGAAGAAAGTACTCCTGTTGCTGAATTAATGGTACAAGAGAAAAAGGTTCCTGTACCTAGAGTAGAGGATCCAAAGAAAGATGATGTAGAAAATGATTACAAATATAGTAGAGAGAACTATTATAGTTTAATTGAAAGAGGACAAGACGCTATTCAAGGTATATTAGATGTTGCAAAAGAAGGACAACATCCTAGAGCATATGAAGTTGCAGGTGCATTAATTAAAAATGTAGCAGATACCGTTGATAAATTACACGACTTACAAGCAAAATTAGCAAGACTAAAAGAGTTGCCTAATAAGACTACTGCTAATATTAAAAATGCTTTATTTGTTGGGAGTACTACCGAGTTGCAAAAGATGTTAAATAAAGATAAAATTAAAAACGCTACGATAGTAGAAGACGACAAAGAGAAAAAAGATGGATAATACTTATCTTGGAAACCCGAATTTAAAAAAAGTAGGTACAGCTGTTGAGTTTACAGAAGAACAGGTTTTAGAATTTAAAAAGTGTTCTGCAAGTCCAACATATTTTATTAAAAATTATGTAAAGATTGTATCCCTTGATGAAGGTTTAATACCTTTTAACACTTATAAGTTCCAAGATAAAATGCTTAATACTATGCACAATAATAGGTTTTCAATTTATAAGTTGCCTAGACAAAGTGGAAAATCTACAACTATTATTTCTTATCTTTTACATTATGCAATGTTTAATCCAAATTCTAATATTGCAATTCTTGCTAATAAATCTTCAACTGCTAGAGATATATTAGGAAGACTACAACTTGCTTATGAGAACTTACCTAGTTGGTTACAACAAGGTGTATTGAATTGGAATAAAGGTAATATTGAATTAGAAAATGGAAGTAAAATAGTAGCGGCTGCTACTTCATCATCAGCAGTAAGGGGAGGTTCTTATAATATAATCTTCCTTGATGAGTTTGCTTTCGTACCTACTACTATTGCCGAACAATTTTTTAGTTCTGTTTATCCTACTATTACTTCTGGTAAGACAACTAAAGTAATTATAGTTTCAACACCTCACGGTATGAATCAATTTTATAAATTATGGATAGACGCTGAAAATGGACAAAATGATTATGTACCTGTTGAAGTACATTGGTCAGAAGTACCAGGCCGAGACGCCAAATGGAAAGAGGAGACGATTAGAAATACCTCGGAAGCTCAATTCAGTTCAGAATTTGAGTGTGAATTTTTAGGTTCTGTTAATACATTAATTTCACCTGCTAAAATAAAAGCGACACCTTATATTACACCTATACATACAAACGGCAGGTTAAGTATTTTTGAGAAACCAGTTAAGGGAAACACATACTTGTCTACGGTTGATGTTGCTAGAGGTACTTTAAAAGATTATTCAGCATTTATTATTTTTGATGTAACCAATTTACCTTATAGAGTAGTTGCTACATTTAGAGATAATGAAATTAAACCAATATTATTTCCAGAAACAATTGCTAAAGTATGTAAACAATATAATGAGGCACATATACTTGTTGAAGTAAATGATATAGGTGCTCAAATTTCAGATGGTTTACATTTTGAGATTGAATATCCAAATATATTAATGACTACACAAAAAGGAAGAGCAGGACAAATACTTGGTGCTATGTTTAGTGCTAGAGGTTCACAATTAGGTATTCGTACAACTAAACAGGTTAAGAAAATAGGTACTTCTAATATTAAGTCAATCATTGAAGGAGACAAGTTAGTTATAAATGACTTTAATATTATTGAAGAAATGTCTACTTATATACAAAAAAATCAATCTTGGCAGGCAGAAGAAGGTTGTAATGACGATTATATGACTTGTTTGCTTATACTTGGTTGGGTTGCTAATCAGAAGTATTTTAAAGAATTAACAGATAGAAACATACGAGCAGAAATGTATAAAGAGCAAGAAAAGCTAATAGAACAAGATATGGCACCATTTGGTTTTGTAGATGATGGTGTAACAAAGGAAGAAGATGAGCCAACCGTTGATGAATATGGAACCGTATGGCATCCTGTTGTTCGTAAAGGTCAATAGTCTAGGATTAGGTATTGATAAATATAAGTAATTGAGAAATTTGAATATGGGCGTATGAATAATACGAATTTTGACACAAAGGTAATATAATGTATTTAATTAAATACAATAAAAAATATAATAAAGAGGAGAAAACCTAATGGCATTTCAAGTATCACCAGGAGTTCTCGTACAGGAAAAGGATTTAACTAACATAATCCCAGCTGTCTCTACAAGTATTGGAGCATATGCTTTTAATGCACCTAGAGGTCCAGTTTCAGAAGTTACTTTAATATCTTCTGAGCAAGAATTTGTTAGTGTTTTTGGAAAACCGACTCAAACGAATTTTGAAGAGTATTTTACTGCTTCATCTTTCCTTCAGTATTCCAATTCTTTGAAAGTTGTACGAACTGAGAACCTAAACATGGTAAACGCTGTAACCAACTCGGGAACAGCAGTATTGATTAGACATACTAATGAATACAATTCTACATACTTAAACGAAGGCTTATATCCAGGAATCTCCAGCATTGAGTTTGCTGCTAGATACGCAGGAGCTTGGGGAAATGGATTAAAAGTATCTGTTTGTCCTTCAACTTCTGCTTATGAATCTGCGGCGGTTACTACGGTATCCGACGCTGCTATAGCAGTAGGCGACACACAAATAACGGTAGCAAGTGGAACTAACATAGGTGTTGGTGACATTTTAGCTTTTTCAACTACGGCTGCAACAGACGACTATGATGATGGTGCAGAATACGAAGTTACGGTAGTTTCATCTAACGACATTACATTTAAAAGAAAAGTTGGTACTGGCGGCTTAGCAAGAGCTGTACTTAACGGTTCTAATATAAGACGAAGATGGCAATACTATGACCAAGTAAGTGGTGCACCTGGAACATCTCCTGATGTTTTATCTGCTGGAAGAACTAATGACGAACTACATATCGTTGTTGTGGATGCTGACGGTTCAGTAAGTGGAACGAAAAATGAAGTATTAGAAATATATGAAAAAGTATCAAAAGCAAAAGACGCCAAAGACGCAGGTGGTTCAAATAATTTCTACGCTGAAGTTATTTTTAAAAAATCATCTTTCATCTATTGGGGTAGCCACAACTCAAATGGAACAAATTGGGGACAAAGCAAAACAGCTAATGCAAGTGCATTTACGGATGTAACTGCTCCTTTAGCACATACCTTTACAGGTGGTGTAGATGGAACTGCTTCTGACGGTGCTAGATTAAGCGCATTTGAACTATTTAAAGATAGTGAAACCGTTGATGTTGGATTAATTTTGGCTGGTAACGCTTCCGCAGCTTTACTCGGAGATTTAATAACAATCGCTGAGACAAGAAAAGATTGTGTAGTGTTCGCAAGTCCACAAAGAAGTGATGTGGTTAATATAACTTCTGCTATAGTACAAACAAACAATGTGCTCGGATTTTTTAATACAATTCGGTCATCTTCTTATGTTGTCTTTGATAGTGGTTACAAATATACATACGATAGATATAATGATGTCTATAGATATGTTCCACTAAACGGAGACCTGGCTGGCTTATGTGCAAGAACAGACCTAACTAATGACCCTTGGTTTAGTCCTGCTGGATTAAATAGAGGTATAATTAGAGGCGCTGTTAAGTTGGCGTATAGTCCAAATCACACACAAAGAGACGAACTTTATAGAGCGAGAATCAACCCAGTTGTTTCTTTCCCTGGACAAGGAATCATTTTGTTTGGTGATAAAACTGGACTAACTACACCTTCAGCATTTGACAGAATAAATGTAAGAAAATTGTTTATTGTTTTAGAAAAGGCAATATCAACAGCTTCTAAATTCCAATTATTTGAATTCAATGATGAATTCACTAGAGCTGGATTTAGAAATATGGTAGAACCATTTTTAAGAGAAGTACAAGGTCGTAGAGGTATCACAGACTTTTTAGTAGTGTGTGATGATTCAAATAACACAGGTGAAGTAATTGATAGAAATGAATTTATTGCTGAGATTTACATTAAACCAGCAAGAAGTATCAACTTTATCACATTAAGCTTTATCGCAACTAGAACTGGCGTGGCTTTTGAAGAAGTCGCAGGTTAAGGAATAGAAGGAGAAAAATACAATGGCTAATATAAATGACTTCAAAACCAAACTTGCTGGCGGTGGTGCTAGAAAGAATCAGTTTAAGGTAACAATGCCTTTCCCTGGTTTTGCAAGTGTTGGTGGAGAAACAGAAGAACTGGCGTTCTTATGTCAAGTTACAACTATTCCAGCAATGACGATTGGAACAACTACGGTTAATTTCCGTGGTAGACCAATTTACTTAGCTGGTGATAGAGAATTTGCAGCTTGGACAATAACGGTCTTAAATGATACAAACTTTAGATTAAGAGACGGATTTGAAAGATGGCAAAATGGTATCAACAATATGTCTGATAACGAAGGATTAATTAATCCTGTAGACTATCAAGTTGACGCTTTTATTGACCATTTAGACAGAAATGGATCTACTATTAAATCATATACTTTACGAGGTTGTTTTCCAACCGAAATAGGTGAAATTGGTTTAGATATGGCTCCTTCAAATGATGTTGAAACTTTTGATGTAACATTTAGATACTTATTTTTTGAAGCAAGAACGACTACTTAATAGTTGAATAAATAATTGAATAAAATTAAAGTGAGGAAAACATAATGGCAGAACTTTTCGGTTTCCAAATTACTAGAGTTAAAGAAACTCCAGACCCGAAACAAAGTTTTACTCAACCTAAAGCGGATGACGGTACACAAACCGTTGCCGCTGGAGGTTATTTTGGTCAGTACCTGGATATGGAAGGTACTGCCAAAACTGAGCAAGACTTAATTCGTAGGTATAGAGAGATTTCAATTCATCCAGAATGCGATATGGCAGTTGAGGATATTGTCAATGAAGCAATTGTGGCTAATGAGATTGAAAAGGATCCAGTAAGATTGGACTTGTCTGATACAGAATTTTCAGACCAGATTAAAAGAAAAATAGAAGATGAATTTAAAGAAGTTTTAAGACTACTTAATTTTTCTACAAAGGGACACGATATATTTCGTAGATGGTATGTTGATGGAAGAATTTACTATCATAAAATAATTGATAGAGAATCTCCTATTAGAGGTATTACAGAATTAAGATATATTGATCCAAGAAAAATTAAAAAGATTAGAGAAATTAAAAAAGGAAGACCTGTACCAATTGCAAATATTCAGGTTATACACGATTATAACGAATACTTTTTATATAATGAAAAGGGTGTTGCCGGTCCAGGAATGGCAGGTGGTGGAATAAAAATTTCGCCAGACGCTATAACTTTTTGTCCTTCGGGATTAGTTGATTTAAATAAAAATATGGTTATGTCTTATTTACACAAGGCAATTAAACCAGTAAATCAATTGCGTATGATAGAAGACGCTGTTGTTATATACAGAATAGCAAGAGCACCTGAAAGAAGAATTTTTAAAATTGATGTTGGTAATTTACCAAAAGCAAAAGCAGAACAATATCTCCGTGATGTGATGGCAAGATATAGAAACAAACTTGTTTATGACGCAAGTACAGGAGAAATTAGAGACGATAGAAACTATATGTCTATGCTTGAAGATTTTTGGTTACCAAGTAGAGAAGGTGGTAGAGGAACAAGTATTGAAACTTTACCAGGTGGTCAAAATCTAGGTGAAATAGCTGATATAGAATATTTCCAAAGAAAACTTTACCGTTCTCTAAATGTACCAATTAGTAGATTAGAAGCAAGTCAAGGTTTTAATTTAGGAAGAACAACTGAAATTACTAGAGACGAACTTAAATTTACAAAATTTGTACAAAGATTAAGAAAGAAATTTACAGATTTATTTAATGATTTAATTAGAACACAGCTAGTTTTAAAAGCAATCATAAATGAAGACGATTGGGTTGCTGTTAAAGAGAAAATCAAATATGACTTTCTTGCTGACGGCCACTTTTCTGAACTAAAAAATGCTGAACTATTAAGAGAAAGAATAGGTTTAGCTAATGATGTTAGAGATTATGTGGGAAAATATTTTTCAGTTAAATTTGTTAGACAAAATATACTTAAACAATCTGAAAGAGAAATTTCACAAATAGATAAACAAATTAAAAAAGAAATTGATGATGGTATTATTGCAAGTCCACAAGTAAGTGTACTAGGCAATGATCCTGACGAAATAATATAAAAGGAGAAAAATAATGGCTGATAATGAAACAAAAACAACTGGTGCAACTATGTCACCTAAAGGTTTTTTTGACCAATCACATAAAACTGCTACTACAAGTTTTGTTGATAAACTTGCTAGTGGAGATAATAAGGGTGCAGGTGAAGATTTTAAAGACGCATTAAGAAATAAAGTAGGAGACGCTTTAGACGCAAGTAGAAAGCAGTATGCCTCTGGTTTATTTAATGCGGCTAAAGATGTTATGACGAAAACAATAACACCAGGACAAGGCGCTGATGTTGCAGAACCTCATTCGGATCCAAAACCAAATATTGCGGCTCCATTAGGTCAAAATGCTACACAAGCTGATGTTCAAAACGCAATGACACCAGAAGCGGAACCTGTTACTGCACCTGCCGAAACGGCACCTGCTGAAACAGCACCTGCTGATTCTGGTGAAATAAAAACGGGAGAATAATAATGGCATTAACGGTATCAAGTATTGTTGGTAATGTATCAGGTTTTATTCAAAGCGACAAATACAATGCTCTTTCACCAACTGCTAAAGAAGCAGTTAAGACATTGGTTGAAGGTTTGGATGGAGTAGACTGGTCATCACCACAAGATTTAGTAAACATAATTGAAACTAAAGTTGCTGAAGTATCAGTTGCAACTGGAGTTGCCGAAGCTGACCTTACTACATATTTTGAGGCGTAGTAATGACTTTAGCTGTCGCAACAAAAGTTGATGACACTACAAAAGCAATTATAACTGCTAGTGGTGTAAGCGGAGATGGAGGAACTTTATTTGAGTCCGACAAGAGTATATCATTGGCTAATGTTTATTATGAGATAAGAGGAACTGGTACAGCGACTCTAACTCTCGGAGACCAAACTTTAAGTTTAACTGGGTTTGGTAATTGGGGTTTGAAAGAAGGAGAAGCTAGAAAAGTTATAGACCAAAAATTAGATACGGCTACAACTTTGGAAGTTTCTGTTGACGCTGAAGTTAGTAAATTTAACTTGGCAGTAGAAGTACAAAAAGAAACAGAATTAGGGCCGGCAAGTTCGGCATAGGAGTGTTAAATGGCAGACGCAATAACAACGCAAGTAATAGCTGATACAGCTGGAGTTAAGTATGTTGTTAAGAGAACAAACATAAGTGATGGTACTGGAGAAACTGATAGTGTATTAGTTGACCCTACTACTTCAAATTTTATGACTGCTGACGCAACAAAAAGCGTGAGCAAAGTATGGTGTTCTATTAATACTGCTAATTCAAAATCAGCAGTAGAGATATCCTGGGGAGGAGCTTCTGCTAATACAACAGCATTAACATTATCAGGAAATGGTTTTTTTGATTTTAGAACTGCTGGAAACGACATAGCTAACAATGCTACAGGTGCTACAGGATATGTATATTTGTCAACAAAAAACTTTGCTTTACACGACAATTATACATTGGTTGTTGAATTTAGATAGGGAATTGTATAAATATTAAGGAAAGAGAGAGATAAACTATTATGAAACTTATAACAGAACATATAGAAAATGTTGAATATTTTACTGAAGAATTAAAGAACGGTAAAAAGAATTATAAGATAAGAGGCGTGTTCTTACAATCAGAAGTTAAGAATCGTAATGGACGAGTCTATCCTAAAGAAACACTTACTAAAGAAGTAACTAGATATAATAGAGAATTTGTGGAACAGAAAAGAGCGTTTGGTGAATTAGGACATCCTGATGGACCAACGGTTAACCTAGAAAGAGTTAGTCATATGATTACTAAACTTTTTCCAGATGGTAACAACTTTATCGGTGAAGCAAAAATAATGGATACTCCGTACGGTAAGATAGTAAAAAATCTTATAGATGAGGGCGCTAAATTAGGCGTTTCTTCTCGTGGTATGGGTTCATTACAAAGAGGAAGAAATGGTGAGGCACAAGTCGGAAGAGACTTTTATCTTGCTACTGCTGCTGACATTGTTGCAGATCCAAGCGCTCCAGACGCTTTCGTAGAAGGAATTATGGAAGGTAAAGAGTGGGTTTGGGAAAACGGTGTAATTAAACAAAAAGAGCTAGAAGAATATAAACAATATATCCAAGAGGCAAAACGATTGAAAATTGCAGAAGCTAAGGCTAAAGTGTTTGAATCGTTCCTTAAAAGATTATAATATTATAAATATCTAGCAGTAACAAAAAAATAATTATTTTTTTAAATTAAGGAGAACTTCATATGGCCGAAACAGAAAAAGTAGTTAGCGAAAACACGGTAGCAGACGCTCCTAAAAAGAACGCTGTTGCTAGTGAGCCAACGCCTTTGAAAAATGACGCTGAGGATTTAGGTAAAGCTGTAGTTAAACCTACAGACGAAAACCCTAAAGCTAACAAAAGTACTAAAGAAGTTTCTGGACAAGCACCCCAAAAGAATCAAGGTAAAGCTGACGCTATGCCTACTCTTAAAGGTGAAAATAAAGAAACTGATTCTGATGGCGAGAAGATTTCCGAAGGAGAATTACCTTCCGGTCTTAAAAAATTCCTAGACAAAAAAGACAAAAAAGAAGATTCTAAAGACGAAACTTCTAAAGATGTTAAGGAAGATGACCTGAAAGTAAAAGAAGTTGATGTAAAAGAACACATTGACGCTTTAACCTCTGGGGAAAAAGACTTGTCGGAAGAATTTAAAGCCAAGGCTGCTACTATTTTTGAAGCTGCGATTAAATCTAAAGTAAAAGAAATCACAGAATCACTAGAAGCGGACTACAATAAGAAATTTGAAACTGAAAGTACGAAAGCAAAAAAATCACTAGTTGAGAAGGTAGACAATTATTTGAACTATGTTGTTAACGAATGGATGAAAGAAAACGAACTTGCTATTGAAAGAGGTATCAAGGGAGAAATTGCTGAGGACTTTATTAACGGTCTGAAAAAACTTTTTGAAGACCACTATATTGATGTACCTGATGAAAAATATGATGTGTTAGAAGACCAAGCTTCAAAGATTGAAGAGTTAGAGAAAAAACTTAATGAAGAAATCGGAAAAAATGTTGATTTGAATAAACAAAAGAATGTGTTTGAACGAACTGATATTTTAGCTGATGTCGCTAATGATTTAACAGATACTTCTAAAGAGAAGTTTGCTAAACTCACTAACGAAGTTGAATATTCTGACGCTGAATCTTTTAGAACTAAAGTAGAAACTATTAAAGAATCTTACTTTGGTAATAAAAAGGAAGCAAATTCTGACAGCGAAGTAGATAATGCGGTGGCCGATACAAATGGTGTAGACAAAACAGCAGAAGTATCTAACGCAATGGCTGCTTATACTACCGCTATTAGTAAAACAAAAGACATTAAGTTGTCTGTAAAATAATAATAGAGAGAGGAAAAAGATATGTATTTATCTGAAAACTACCAAAAGAAATGGCAGCCAGTATTAGACCATCCTGATTTACCAAAAATTACGGATAGTTATAAACGAGCTGTAACCTCAGTTATCTTGGAAAACCAAGAAAGAGCTCTTAACGAAGACGCTCAATTTATGACTGAAGCTGCTCCTGCCAACCAAACAGGTGCTTCTGTAGCTAACTGGGATCCAATTTTGATTTCACTAGTTCGTAGAGCTATGCCTAACCTTATCGCTTATGATATTGCAGGCGTACAACCTATGTCAGGCCCAACAGGTCTTATATTTGCTATGAGAAGTAGATATAAAACACAAGCGGGAACTGAAGCATTATTTGACGAAGCTGAATCTGCATTTTCTGGAAACGCTGCTAACGCAGATATTCCTGGAGATAGTGGTACATCTTCACATACATCATCACCACAAACAAATCCATCTGTACTTAATGACGGTTCGCCAGGCACTTATACTGCTGCTGACGGAATGGCTACAGCTACGGCTGAAGCATTAGGTGACGCTGCTGGAAACGCATTTGCTGAAATGGCATTCTCAATTGAGAAGTCAACGGTAACTGCTAAAAGTAGAGCACTTAAAGCTGAGTACACAATGGAATTAGCACAAGACCTTAAAGCAATTCATGGCTTAGACGCTGAAACTGAACTTGCTAATATCTTATCTGCTGAAATTTTAGCAGAAATTAATAGAGAAGTAGTTAGAACAATTTACATTAACGCTGAAAAAGGCGCTGCTGTAGATACTACAACTGCTGGAATCTTTGATTTAGATACAGACTCAAACGGAAGATGGTCTGTTGAAAGATTTAAAGGACTTATGTTCCAACTAGAAAGAGACGCTAACGCTATCGCTGTAAGAACCAGAAGAGGAAAAGGGAACATAATCGTATGTTCTTCTGATGTTGCTTCTGCATTACAAATGGCTGGCATCCTAGACTATGCTCCTGCACTTAATAACAATCTAAATGTTGATGACACAGGCAATACTTTTGCTGGTGTTCTTAACGGTAGATTTAAAGTGTATATAGACCCATATTCTGCAAACACAGCTGCTAAACAATTTTATGTAGTTGGTTATAAAGGCTCAAGCCCTTATGACGCTGGTATGTTCTATTGCCCATATGTACCTTTACAAATGGTTAGAGCTGTTGGTCAGGACACTTTCCAACCGAAAATTGGTTTCAAAACAAGATACGGACTTCAAGCAAATCCTTTTGCTGAATCTGGTTCTGGTGATGACGCTGTTATTGACGGTTCAGGTGCTGCTAACAAAAATAGATATTACAGAAGAGTACAAGTTACAAATCTTGCATAATCTGTAAACTGATATAGAAAAAGGCGAGACCTAAAAAATCTCGCCTTTTTTTTGGTCTAAAAACTCATATAAATAGTAGTATGACAACAACAGATTCAATCACACGACAACCTACACAACTAGATTACGCTAGTCCAGCGCAGTTTAAGTTTAAAATTACAAAACTTCCTAAAGTAGAATACTTTTGTACTGAGGTTAATATACCAAGTCTACAAGCAGACAATGCCACACAGGTAACTCAATTAAGAGATATACCTTTGCCTGGCAATAAGCTTGATTTTGGAGACTTACAAGTTACATTTATGGTAGATGAAAAGTTTGAAAATTATGAAGAAATATATAGTTGGATAAGAGGACTAGGAAATCCAATTGACCATAAAGATTACGCTGCTTTATTAGGTGCAGGAAAAGATAGATTTCCTGTTCAAGGAAAAGAAGGTGCAACAGCAGCTACTCCTGCTGGAGGTACACTATCAGACGCTACACTATCAATTTTATCAGCAAAAAATAATGTAATTAAAGAAGTTAGATTTACAGACATATTTCCTACAGCAATAACTGGTGTAGGTTTCTCACAACAAGCAAGTGATATAACCTATGTAAGCTCAACGGTTACTTTTAAATATGCGTACTATGAATTTGCTGATCCTGGCAAAAAAGCTGAGTTTAAAACATCATAGGTTATTGACAAAACACTAGATATAGTGTAATATATAATATTAATTACAATATAAAATAACATTGGATTTATTATGACACTTGAAGAATTACAGGAACTCGTAGAAACAAAAGTAAAGATTAATGATACGGAGCTTGATTTAGAAGCTCTAAAAACACCTCAACTACACAATGAATTTTTAAAACACTACAATAAGTTTAAACTATTGCTTTCTAAAACTGAAAGTGATTTAGCAATCATAAAACTACATAAGTGGGAATATTACACAGGAAAAGCAGACCCAGCTGTATATCAAACTAAACCATTCAATTTAAAAATTCTAAAATATGATGTTGATAAGTATATTGAAGCAGACGAAGATTACATAAAGTTAAAACAAAAAGTAGATTATTTAAAAACTATATGTGATTTCCTAGACAAGACAATCAAACAAATATCTAATAGAGGATTTTTAATTAAAGACGCAATTGAGTGGCGAAAGTTTACATCTGGCGCTATTTAATTAATGGTTGAAAATCGGTATTTAATCCTAGAAAAGAAAAACGAAGTCTATCTTTCCATAGAAGCGGAAAGTGATATCCGTAGAGAACTTGGTGACCATTTTACCTTTGAGGTACCTGGTTATAAGTTTATGCCACAATATAGAAGCAGGTATTGGGATGGCAAAATTCGTTTGTTTAAATATGCTAGTGGTGAAATATACTATGGTCTGTTACCATATATAAGAGAATTTTGTAAGAACAAAAATATAACAATTGTATCTAAATTAAAAGAAGATAAAAAACCATTAGATAAGTTAGAGTGTGCTAAATTTTGTAAAGCATTAAAGATACCTGATTTGACTATTAGAGACTATCAGTTTAACGCTTTCTATCACGCTATACAAGAAGATAGATGTTTGTTACTATCACCTACAGCGTCTGGTAAATCCCTTATAGCATACTTAATATTAAGGTTCCAACTATTAAGATTAAGAGAAAAGAAAGCAGGTAGAGTATTGATTATTGTACCTACAACAAATTTAGTAGAACAATTGTACAAAGATTTTGGAGACTATGGATATAACATAAAACATATTCATAGAATATATCAAGGACACGACAAAGATACTACAAAGAAAGTGGTTATAACTACTTGGCAATCAGTATATAAACTACCTAAAAAATGGTTTGCTGATTTTGGTTGTGTTATTGGAGACGAAGCACATTTTTTTAAATCCCAGTCCCTAACAAGCATAATGACTAAACTGACTAATTGTAAATATAGAATAGGTATGACAGGTACTTTAGATGGTTCTAAAACACACAAACTTGTGTTAGAAGGTTTGTTTGGTGCTGTAAATAGAGTAGCTCAAACTACAGATTTAATTGAGAAGAAGCAACTAGCGAAGTTTAAAATTAATTGTTTAATACTATCACACGGTAAGAATAGTAGAGACTTCTTAAAAGACAAAACCTATCAGGAAGAAATGGACTTTTTGTGTTCAAGTAAGGCAAGAAATAAATACATACGAAATTTATGTTGTGGTTTATCTGGTAATACACTTTGCCTATTTCAGTATGTAGATAAACACGGAAGAATATTAAAAGAATTAATAGAAAATAAGGATAAAGAAAGGAAAGTTTTTTTCGTTTATGGAGGAGTTAGTGCAGACGAAAGAGAAGAAATTAGAGCCATCACAGAAAAATCTGATAATGCGATTATTGTCGCCAGTTACGGAACATTTAGTACTGGTATTAATATCCGTAACTTACACAATATTGTTTTTAGTAGCCCTAGTAAATCTCGTATAAGAAATCTACAATCTATTGGTCGTGGTCTCCGATTAGGAGACAACAAGACAAGTGCAACTTTATATGATATATCGGATGATGTATCTTATGGAGAAAAAGAAAATTATACCCTACAGCATTTTAGAGAAAGAATAAATATATACAACGAAGAAGGTTTTGATTATGAAATACACAATATAGAGTTAAAGGAGTAATCAATGGTTAAAGCAAACGAAATGAATCCAGACGGAACAACAACGGTTAAAGTCGTTAAGATTATTAACGGTACAGATGTTGTGTGTGTTATACCTACAGATAAAGAAACTCCAAATTCGCCGTTACTACAATTAGAGAAACCCTTACAAATAAAGTATGTACCTCAAATAACTAATTTGGGTATCAAAGATTATATTGCTTTAGTGAAATGGGCAGGTTACACTAATGACCAATTGGTTACTATACCAAAAGATAAGATATTAACAATAACTAATGCTACAGATGATATGATTAAACAATATAGAGGTATTGTTAAAGAATATAATGCTATTGATAAAATGGCAATACGAGAAGATAGTCCTAGAACTAGACGCCTAATGGACCGAGAGATAATGTCCAGAATTGAACAAGAAGAATTTAATGATATGTTAGATGAATTCCCAGACATTGCTGACGATAGAATTAAAAAGAGAACCATACATTAATATATGCTGCTCTATAGACTCTATCTCTCAGCGACTACACGCTGATAATAACACAGAAATTTAATTATGTCAATAGCCTGTGTATGGGACCGAAAAAAATAGACAGGTCATTGACTACAACAACAAAGTATAGTATAGTGAGAACATAATGAAAAAACAATCTAAAAAAGCTTTAGAAAAAAAAGAACCCGAAACAATTAAGCCTAAAAGAATTAGAACACCAGCGAAGAAAGAACACTATGTAAATAACAAAGAGTTCCTTCAAGGGATGATTGAGTACTTGGATAAGTGTGATAAGTTGAAGAAGAGAGGACGCAAACCACTTCCTGTTACCAATTATTTAGGCGAGTGTTTTTTAAAGATTGCAAACCATTTATCATATAGACCTAATTTTATTAATTATACATTTAGAGACGATATGATAAGTGATGGTATTGAGAATTGTTTACAATATTTACGAAACTTTAATCCAAAAAAGTCAAACAATCCATTTGCTTACTTTACACAAATTATATATTATGCCTTTGTGAGACGAATTCAAAAAGAAAAGAAACAAACAATCATTAAACAGAAGATTATAATGGATGCTAATTATGATGATATGACATTGCAACCAGGAGAGGATAGAGTTTTTAAAAATCAATTTACAGAATTTTTACAGAAGAATATACCAACAGAAGAAACATATAATAAAATAGTTAAGAAGACAGCTAAAAAGACAGCGAAAGCAACTAAAAAACGAGTGCGAAAAGCAAAAGCAAATTTGGAAGACTTTATAATATAACATAATGAAGATAGCTTTAGTAAATGATACACATTTTGGTGCGAGGAATGATAGTCCAGCATTTGTAAAATACTTTAATAGATTTTTTGATGAAATCTTTTTTCCGTATTTACAAGAGCATAATATTAAAACATTAATCCATTTAGGTGATGTAGTTGATAGACGGAAGTTTATTAATTATAATACAGCACATAATTTTCAAAATAAATTCTGGAAAAGACTATGGGATATGAAAATAGATACTCATATCTTACTAGGTAACCACGACACATATTATAAGAATACAAATACAATTAATGCTATGCAACAATTGATTACGACCTTTGATGGTGAAAACGAACCATTTATATATGATAAACCTACTACGGTTAATTTTGATGGTTTAGATATATTATTCTTACCTTGGATAAGTCCTGAAACAGAAGAAGATAGTTTATATGAAATTGATAATTCACAAGCACAAATTTGTATAGGTCATTTAGAAGTTAAAGGTTTTGAAATGCACAAAGGACATTATAATGATTGGGGTTTAGAAATGGACCAATTTAAAAGATTTGACAAAGTAATGTCTGGACACTATCATAAAAAATCTGACAATGGAACAATATATTATTTAGGAACTCCATATGAAATAACTTGGTCAGATTATAAATGTCCTAAAGGTTTTCATATTTTTGATACAGATACTAGAGAGTTAACTAGAATATCAAATCCTATTCGTATGTTTAGAAAGATAGTGTATAATGATAAAAAAGAAAGTTATACAAATAAAGACATATCAAAATATAACGATTGTAATATTAAAGTTATTGTAGAAGAAAAAACAGACCCTATTCAATTTGGTGAATTTATTGATAGATTACATAATGAGATAAACACATATGAAGTAAATATAATTGAAGATAGTTATAATATTAATGCAACAGCAGATATTAATATAGTAGACCAAGGAGAAGATACTTTAACCTTCTTACAAAATTATATTAATAGTTTAGATACTGAATTAGATAAGGCGAGGATGAACTCAATAATGAAAGAATTTTACCAAGAGGTACAAGATAAGTAGTGAAAACAATTATTCATATTAACAAAAATATTATACAACAAAATAATAAAAGAGGAACAAAACTACCAGTTTGTAGAGTTGAGTTAAATGGAAAGATTTGGTATGGTAGTAAAGTTGATATGCTTGGTCCTAGTGAAATGATTTATAGTCCAGATAAACCAAGAAAGTGTGGTGCGAGATTATGGATTGAAACTAATTCCGAGGTTGTTATTCATAATAAAACAACATATAAAGAAATGAAAAAATGATAGTATTTCATAATATAACTTGGAAGAATTTTTTATCAACAGGCAATACTCCTATAAGCATAAACCTAGCAGAAAAACCATCAACATTAATTATTGGAATCAATGGGTCAGGTAAATCAACATTGTTAGACGCAATATGTTTTGCTTTGTTTAATAAACCATTTAGAATTATTAAGAAAGAACAAATGGTTAATACTATTAATAATGCTGATTGTATGGTAGAAGTAAATTTTAGTGTTGGTCCTAAAAAATATAAAATACGAAGAGGAATTAAACCTAATATATTTGAAATATACCAAGACGGCATTTTAATTAACCAAGACGCAAGTACTATTGACTATCAAAAACAATTAGAACAAAATATGATGAAACTGAATTATAGGTCATTTTGTCAAGTTGTTATTTTAGGTTCTTCTCTTTATGAACCATTTATGAAGATGAGGTCAAGGAATCGTAGGGAAGTAATTGAAGAAATATTAGACATTAAAGTATTTCAAAATATGAATTACTTGTTAAAAAGTAAACAAAATGATTTAACAAAAGATATTACCACATTAAGACACCAAGTAGACTTGGTTGAAAACAAAGTTAACTTACAAGAACAACATTATAATGATTTACAAGGTAGAGATAAAGGTGCTATTGAAATTAAGAAAGAAAGTATAGAAAAAGCACATAGTCATAAAAGAGATTATATGTTTAGAATAGAAAGTCTTAATAAAGAATTAGCAGAAAATGAAACCAAACTATTAGTTAAGACAAAGACTAAAGATAAGTTTACTCAATTACATAAACTAGAAGCAAAGATAGACCAGAACTTAAAAACACATAAGAAGGCATTAAAATTCTTTGAAGATAATACTAATTGTCCTACTTGTACACAGGAAATTGAAACTGATTTTAGACAACATAAAATTAATGATGAGAAGGATGCTGTATTTAAATTACAAGATGGTTATAAAAAACTATTATCAGAAATAACCAAACAAGAAGAAAAAGTATTAGGATTAGAATCTGTTTCAAAGAAAATTAGAACTATTGAAACTAATATTGCAAAATTAACTACTTCTGTTGATGAGATTAAAAGACATACAGATAGAATACAAGATGAGATTGATAGATTATCAGTAGAGGATGCTGGTGGTTTCAATGTAAAAGAAGAGATTGTTAAACTAAAACAAGAACTAGTTGAAGTAAAGATACAACGAGATAATATTATTGAAGAGAAAAAATATATTGATGTATTAAGACAGATAGTAGATGATACTGGAGCAAGAGCACAAATTATTAAAAAATATTTACCTGTTATGAATACTTTAATTAATAACTATCTACAAGCTATGGACTTCTTTGTATCGTTTCATTTAGATGAAGAATTTAAAGAGACGGTAAAGAGTCGTCATATGGATTCCTTTAATTATAATAACTTTAGTGAAGGTGAAAAGATGAGAATAGACCTTGCATTGTTATTTACTTGGAGAAGTATTGCAAAGATGAAGAATAGTGTTAATACAAACTTACTAATATTAGATGAAATATTTGATAGTAGTTTAGATGGACAAGGAACAGATGATTTTTTTAAAATTATTAAAACACTAACAAAAGAAAACATCTTTATAATATCACATAAAGGAGATATAATGTTTGATAAGTTTACCAATATAATTAAATTTGAGAAGGTACAGAATTTTACGAGGTTAGCAAATGTCTAAAAAAGAAATAAGAAGACCAATGACGGTAGATGAAGAAGAAAAATTTAAAGATGATATGATGGCACAAGCAAAAAAACAATTGAAAGAAGGTACTCCTGATGGAACAGAAGGTGAGTGGGTAGATACATCTCCAGCTATTGTTAAAGAAAAATTAAAGAAACAAGCAGATGAAGCTCCATATGAAATTAGAGAAGGAGTTAATCCTAAAACTTTTAAGAAAGAATTATTACCACCAGGAGATTATAGATTACGACAACCTGTGCTACCTTACAAAGATGAATTACTTAAAGAGTTTGGTCTTAAAGATAGAAAAGAATTAGCAGATAGTATGTTTGAACTTATGCACAAATATGGCGGTATAGGTTTAAGTGCAATACAAATAGGACTACCATTTAATATGTTTGTTGCAGGTGACCACCAAACTATTGAAAATGGAATGAAACTTTCAATGTTTAATCCTGTAATATTATCTACTAGTGAAGACAAAGTTATGATGAAGGAAGGTTGCCTGACTTTTCCTTTCTTGTTTATAAACATTGAAAGACCAAGAAAATGTGTTATGAAATATGAAGATGAAAATGGCGATTTAAAAGAAGCACAATTAGATGGTATGATGAGTAGAGTATGCCAACACGAATATGACCATCAAGCAGGTATTCTAATGCCAATGAAAGTTAGTAAAATGAAATTAGATATGGCATATAAAAAAGCTGAAAAGGAGATGAAAAAGTGGAGAAGGTATCAGAAACGGACTCAAGCAAACAAACCAATGAAAATCTAAAACCTTGGCAACACGGTTTTGAAATAGACTATCTAAAAAAATTAGAAGGTCTATTTGAAAGTTATAACAAATACGCTCAACACGAATTAAGTAAGTTTAAAAAGAACAACATTGCTGAAGCATTGAGTAAAGACAATATTCAATTACTAGGAAAAGGACTTATTCATTTAGAAGAAGTAAAATCTAAAGTAAATATATGGATGTTTCCAGGAGTACTTATAGGTACTAAACTTGTAGGAGACATACACATTAAACATTTAGGTTATACAGACGACTATGATAGAAAAAATATTATTACAGCATTAACAGAAGACGACTATTATAATAATAAAAACATATGGTTATTCATTAATGAAGAGAATAATGAAGATAAAGCAATTGCTGATGAAGCAGAATTTAAAAAAGTAGGTGTTAAATATAATTCAGTTGCAGATATTGTTGGTGTTTATTTTAGAAACGCAGGTCATATTTTAGAAGATAGACAACACACTAATGTTCCAAAGTATGAACGATATACATTAAAACCATTACAATTAGATTTTACAGAACTAGTACCAAAGATTAAAAAACAATTAGATGAGAAAGCGTTAGAGTTTACCAATCACTATTCTAACTATAATAAAGAAAGAGCTTGGAGTGCTATTTCATTAAGAGGTTATACAGATGATTGGAGATTTATTACCAAACCAGTAGAAATGAATAAGAAGTGGAAAGAAGAAAATAAAGATAAAGAATTTAAATTACAAGATACAGCAATGAGAAAAGAGTTTCCATTAGTTGAAAAGATATTGGATTGTTTTGACACAGAAATACACCGAGTTAGATTTATGAATTTAAAACCTGGTGGAGGAGAACTTGAAAGACATACAGACCAAGTAGACCCAGACCTAGGAATAGCAGATGGAAGATTAATGAGAATACATATTCCTATTGTAACCAATCCAGATGTAGAGTTTACAAGCTGGGGTACAACAGGAAGTAAAACAATTGTTAATATGGAAGAAGGACATTGTTGGTATTTGGATATAAGAAAACCACATAAAGCAATCAATGGTGGTAGAGATTGGAGAACTCATTTAGTAATAGATGTAGTTGCTAACGAACAAGTGAGAGCTTTGCTATGTTAACACCAGTAGATTTTAGAGAAGGTATGCACTGGAAAAGGGATGACCTTTATAAACCATTTGGAGATTACAATGTTAATGGTGGTAAGGTGAGACAGGCATTGAAGTTGTTTGAAACTAAAATAGATGATATAAGAAACAAACATAACAATGGAGTAATAACTGCTGCCTCGGTTCACTCTCCACAATCAGCAAACATAGGTAAGGTGGCACAGAAATATGGTGTAAAGTGTATTGCGGCCGTGGGTGGAACTAAACCAGCAAATTTAGATAAACTTTCTCAAATGAGATTGACTAGATATTATGGGTGTGAAATTAGAATTGTAGCTGGTCACGGAATGACTAATGTTATCCACGCTAGGATGAGAGATATAGCTAAAGAAACTGGATATCTTCCTATTGAAATGGGTGAGTTAATGCAGACAAATCCAAAAGAAATATTTGAGGCAACAGCAGAACAAGTAAAAAATATTCCAGATGAGTTAGATAATCTTATTATTCCTACAGGTGTGGCAATACAAACTTCAGGAATTTTAATTGGACTTAAAAGATTTAACAAGAAAGTAAAGCGTATTGTTTGTGTATGTGTGGGTCCAACGAGAGAAAAGAAAATTGATGGTTACTTTAAAGATGTTTATAATGATGATGTAAAAAATTATCATCCATTTGAAATGGTAGCACATAAGTCTCCTTATTCAAAAGCTATGAATTTTAAAATTGAAGGAGAGTATATTGATGATATTTACGAAGCAAAAGCTTATGATTGGTTGTTAAAGAATATAGATTATAAGAATGAAAAAACTATGATGTGGTTAGTAGGTAAACGACCACGACCAGAAGATATTGATTATATGATTAAGAATAAAATATGAAACACGCTACACTAGAAGATTTTGATACAATTAAAAATATATTTAAAAAACATAGGGATGTATTTCCTTATTTAAGATTTGATAGTTTAAAGAATAAGATTGAAGAAGGTAAGGTGGTGTATGATACAGGAGTAGTCATCACTTATAATAAGTACAAGAGAAAGCAAAAACTTGGTAATGTTCAAGCAAAAATGGGTGATATAGTTATCCAAGAAATTGTTAAAGGTGAGGATGGTAGTGTTGTTGATGTGTTTGCAAGATTTGTAGATTTCGTAAATGAAGATGTATGGCTCACGGTTAGAAGGGATAATAAAAGAGCCAAAAAGTTTTATGATAAAGTAGGTATGAAAGTAGTAGGTGAAGTTTTTTGGTCCAAGGGAACTTTAGCTGGTGATGTATATTTTTATAGACAGAATCGTCTGCTTGACAAATTTGCGAAAAGCTGATAGGATGATAATATGATAAAAATAATAAACTATTTAATAGATAAATTAACGAAGTTAAAAAATAGATTACACGGAGATAAAGGAGACACTCCACATAACGAGTGGTTAAAAGGATATTGGAAATGGCGAAAACAAAAAAACAACTAGGAAAAATATATGAAAGGAATCCGTCAACAGGAGTAATCCGTTGGAGATATGTCAACGAAAGTCCTGATAAATTCGGATGGCCAAATTATGGACGAGTCATTAAAGACAGAAAAAAATCAAAGGTACCTAATGGCACTAGCTAAATTAAAAAGTAAGAAACAACATAAAGTAGATATAACAGATTATCAGGATGTTGCAGATTGTATAAGAAGTGACCAAGTTTCTGCTCCTGCGATAGTTGAATATTTTAGTGATAAGACTTTTTATAAATGGTATTCAGATAAATATTTTAAAGGGAAAAAATGAAAAAAGAAACCGTAGAAGAATTTTTAGCAAGAGGTGGAACGATAAAGAAGTTATCTCCAGGCTATCCTACTAATGTTGGAAGTTTAGATAAGAGTAAAAAACCACAATGGACAAGAGAAGATATTAAAGAAGGAAAAACTGGTAAAACAGGTATCCCTAATTACGACACATACAAGAAAGGTTCATACCACGACTTTGATGTTGGTGGAGATAAAATTCCAGTATTTGTAGGCAGGAGTTCAAAGGGTAAAGATGAGTGAAGAACCTTTAAATTTATTAGTGAAGATTGAAGATACTAAAGATGTATTGTACCAAGAACTTATTACATATAAAATAGTAGATGGTATGGTAACAAAACAAGTAGCAACAAGAAAGTTTAAGAAGGGTGGAGAGTATATTGATTCTTGGAGTTATAATCCGTTGTGTGAGATAAAGGGTGGAGCATTAAAAGATAAAGATGAAGAAATTAACAGATAAAAAAGGGGCAGCTACTTTAGGCAATTTTGTAGATATTCAAGGTGAAGAGAATATTACAAGTAAAGGAAATTTAAAAGGAGTAGTTGGTGACGAACAAGAACTAGAAAAGAATATACAAGAGATATATGACTTTTGGCAAGTAAGAGGTTTTCCTTTTTATTCTACAGATGAGACTTGGCGAATCAATATGATGAACAAGTTGAGACAAATTGGAAATGGTTGTAAGAACTTATTAACAAAAGATGGAATTATTAAACCACACCAAGAAGGATTAGGTTTAGCGTGGTCTTATATGCCACATAGTTTTGCTATTAGATGTGGTAAGATGAAAACTCCTATGGAGATATATGAAAATGAAGAACACTTTAAAAAAGGAATTAAGAAACTATTAACAGGTTCTTTCTTTGGTAAGTTTTCAGTTGACGATTTAAAACCAATATCATATGACATATATGGCAAAGAGACATATAGGTCAGACCAATCAAAGCATAAATCAGAAAGTACAATGAGGTCTTTATTAAGAAGATATACAGGAACTCAATGTGTATCTAATTTCAGACCTACAGCAGCCGCTTGTTTATATCAAAACTTTATGCAACCAGGAGAACTAGTATGGGATATGTCAATGGGATATGGTGGTCGTATATTAGGTGCTATTATATCCAGAGTAAATTATGTAGGAACAGACCCAGCAAGTTTAACCTTTGCAGGATTAAAACAGATTAAAGAAGACCACGGTAACCCAAATAATGAATATTTTTTATTTAGAAAAGGTAGTGAAGTATTCAAACCTAAAGAGAATAGTTTAGACTTTGCATTTACAAGTCCACCTTATTTCAATTGGGAACAATATTCAGATGACGCAGAACAATCATTTAAAAACTTCTCAACTAATGAAGATTGGAATAATGGATTTTTAAGAAAGACAATGCAAAATGTTAAACTAGGATTAAAGCCAGGTAAGTGTATGGGATTAAATGTAGCGAATATTAAGTCTCATAAAACCTTTGAAGATGACACGGTACGAATCGCTAAAGAAGAAGGATTTGAACATATTGATACATACAAGTTGCAGTTGTCTTCACAAGAATCGGGTGCTAAATACGAACCTGTATTCATATTCAGAAAATAAGAACTTCAATAAAACGCCCTATTTCCCTACATACTACTACTCACAAAAGCTTTCTAACTGCCGTCTCCGCCCTTCCTAGGGCGTTTATTATGTATAAATTAGGGCGTATTAACTATAAAGTGTAAATAACGCACGGAAACCGTAGAGAAAAAAAGTGAGCAAATAGTGAAAATAACGCTTGACAATGATTTTGATTGGTGATAGGATATACTAGTATTATGAATAAAGGACAAGACACTATGAATTTTGACGCCAAATCAAATTTGGCAAAATTACTTGCTACAGAAAATCTTACCGTTCAACACGATAATGTTAAAACTGCTTCTTTTAATTTAGAGGATAGGGTTTTAACAATCCCAGTATTTAAAAATCCAAAAGGTGCAGTATATGATATGCTTGTGGGACACGAAGTTTCACACGCATTGCACACTCCACAAAAACAATGGATGAAAGCTTTAAAAGAAGATAAGTTAATGGAGATTAAAGATTACATTAATGTTATTGAAGATATTAGAATAGATAAAAAAATTCAAAAAAAATACCCTGGACTAGTCCAAGATTACAAAGACGGATTTCATATATTATGGAATGATGATTTCTTTGGTTGTAATGACAAAGACTTAAATAAAGACTTAATGTTGATTGATAAAATTAACTTACATTTTAAATCTTCAAAAACTTTAGATATTAAATTCTCTAATGCTGATAAATTATTTGTTAACATTGTTGACCAATGTAAAACTTTTAAAGATGTTGTTGAAGCTGCTAAAAAACTTGCTGAGTGGCAGAAAAAACAAAACGAAAAATTACAGAAATTACCAAACTTTGATGAACACCCTTTAACTTTAGTATACGGTGAAAAAGAAGTTGCCAAAGATAAAGATGGTAATGAAATTAAAGATGATAATAAAGACATTAATGCTGACCAAGAAAAATCTAAGGAAAATAAAGAGTTAGATAAAGCCTTATCCGAAAAACTTAAAGAACAATCAGAAGATGAAAATACAAAATCTGGTACAGCAGATAAAGATTCTAAAGATAGTGGAAAAGATAATAAAGAAGTTGAAGGTGGAGAAAATCAAACAGGAAATCCTGATGGTGCTGGCGGTAAAAATGTTAAAATTAATATGCCTCTTAAATCAATTACACAAAAAAATGTTGAAGAAAAAATTGCAAGTAGTTATGGGGATAAAGACCATAAAGGTTATTCTTATTTAAATGTTCCAGATTGTAATTTAGATAGAATTGTATTTCCAATGAAAGAATTTATTAAGAGAGGAATGGCAGACGCAAAAAAGAATTATGATAGTAAACAATATATTGCTAACCTAGATGACTTTAAAAAATTTAAAAGTGATAGTACTAGAACTATCTCATATCTTGTTAAAGAATTTGAAATGAAAAAATCTGCTGACGGATATAAAAGAAGCACTACTGCTAAAACAGGAATTATTGATCCACTTAAATTACATCAATATAAAACTTCGGAAGATATATTTAAAAAATTATCAATTATACCAGACGCTAAAAACCACGGTATGATTTTATTACTTGATTGGTCAGGTAGTATGTCTAATGTTATTGGTAAGACCGTTGAACAATTATTACAATTAGTTTGGTTTTGTCAAAGAATTAATATTCCATATAAAGTTTATTTCTTTTCAGATAAGATTGAAAAAAAATCTTGGAGTGAAAGAAGGGAAACTGCTAAATTAGAAAAGGATTTGGCTTGGAACTTTAAAGCTGGAGATATGGCAGTTGAAGGATTTAATTTAGTTGAAGTTGCTAATCATACTGCTAAAAAAACAGCACTTGAACAATCATTATTTTTACTTTATACTTACGCAAAATATTATGATGACAACTATGTAAGAAATTATAACGATCCTAATCCTACATATATCCAAAGATTTTCTCCACCATATGAATTCCATTTATCAAGTACGCCTTTAAATGAAAGTTTGGCTGCTATGTATAAAATTATTCCAATGTTCAGACAAAAATATCAAGTTGATAAAATGTCATTAATAACATTAACAGATGGACACTCTAACAATTCAAATAAGAGTACTTACAAAACCGTAGACGGAAAATTAAAATGTCCAGGAGATAGTTATGGTACTATACCAATTTTAAAACTTGGTAGTAAACAAATTAAATCAAGTGGTGAAGATTATTGGAGAAATTCAACTACGGGATTATTACTTGAAGGATTAAAAAGAAAATTCAAACTTACTACTATCGGTTTCTTTCTTATAAAGAATACAAGAAGATGGGAATTTGATAGATATGCTCTTTCAGATAAACAACAAAATTTACCTTATAGTATAAAAGATGAAATTAAACAAAAAATTAGAAGTGAATTTTTAAAGAATAAATGTGCTAGTGTTAGACAAGAAGGATATAGTGAATACTTTTTAATCAACGCTAAGACAATGAAAGTGGAAAATGCTGACCTTGCTAATGTATTATCTGATACAAAGAAAGGCGACATTAAAAGAATTTTTGGTAAGAGTATGAAAAACAGAACGGTTTCCAGAGTACTTTTATCAAAATTTATAAAAAGGGTTGCTTAAGTATGCTAGAACTATTGGTAATTAAGAGAAATAAACGCTTGACAATGAATCAAAATGGTGATAGGATATACTTAACAATGACAAAAAAGTTAAATAAAAAAGGAGAGACTACATTATGAAAACTTTGAATACTAAACAAAAGGACTTTGTACAACACGCATATAAAATGTATGGCAAAGCTGAGTTAACTATTAGTGAGTTAAGTGCTACCAATAAAGAATTTGGTTGTGCTTATGCACCACAATGGTTAACAAAAAATAAACACTACAAAATTGGTAGGGGTTTATTTAAATTACCGAACATAGATGATAAGGTTATTGTAGATACAAAAGAAAAAGAAGTAGTATCTAAACCTAAAGTTGTTGAAGAAAAAAATGATAGAGTCAGCGAAGCTGCTTATATTGTTTCATCTTTAACAGGAGATATTGTTCCGAGTAAAGATAAAGGTTTCGTATCATTTGGTAACCATCCAGATGTTAGAAACATAATTAAATCTAATAAATTTTATCCAATATTCATTACAGGACTTTCAGGAAATGGAAAGACTTTTTCTGTTATTCAGGCTTGTGCCGAGAGTAAAAGAGAAATGATTAGGGTAAACATAACAATTGAAACTGACGAGGACGATTTACTTGGAGGTTATAGATTAAAAGACGGACAAACCGTTTGGCAAAATGGTCCTGTTATTGAGGCAATGGAGAGAGGTGCTGTATTGCTCCTTGATGAAGTTGACCTTGCGTCTAATAAGATAATGTGTTTACAACCAATCCTTGAAGGTAACGGAGTTTATGTTAAGAAGATTAATAAATTCGTTAAACCAAAACTTGGATTTAATGTTGTTGCTACTGCCAATACTAAAGGGCAAGGTAGTGATGATGGTAAATTTATCGGAACTAACATACTGAACGAGGCGTTTTTGGAAAGATTTCCAGTAACTTTTCAACAAACTTATCCTTCTGCCAAAACAGAACAGAAGATTTTAAATAATACTCTTGCTCTATCAGGCAAAAAAGATACCGAGTATGCTGAGAAATTAACTACTTGGGCTGATGTTATCAGAAAAACATATTTTGATGGAGGAGTTGACGAGATTATATCAACAAGAAGATTAGTCCACATATGTCAGGCATATACAATCTTTAAAAATAAGATGAAAGCTATTGAACTATGTACTAATAGATTTGATGATGATACAAAAACTTCTTTTGTTGACTTATATACTAAAGTGGATGCAGGTGCAACTGCTGAAAGTATTGCTGAACAACAAAAGGTTGAGTCTTTGAAAGCTCAACAAATGGAATCCAATGATAATGAGGACGATAAAGATGATGAGGAAGACCTTGTCTAATTATCTAAATTTATCCATAGTGTGGTCCTTGATGTGGAGTGTAGTGGCTCCACATCATTTTTTAAGGACTACAATTAACCACACGAGGAATTTATGAAATATAACGAAGTAGATAAAATTATAAAAGAAATATCAGACTATATAAAAGGAACTTACGGAGAACATTATAGTACAACTAAAGATGGTTTCCAAGTCCAAGATATGTTAAGACACTTAAATATAGATAAAGATTTTTGCCAAGCTAATGCTATCAAATATCTTTGTAGATATGGTAAGAAGGACGGTAAGAATAGAAAAGATTTATTAAAGGCTATTCATTATGTAATTCTATTAATGAGTAGTGAGGATAAGGATGTGGATCCTTCTCCATTTAAAGTACTAAAAGAAACATTTAGACCAGGATTAAATTAATGAGCATTACAATACAAGTTAGAAATGGTAATTTGGAACAAGCAATGCGTGTTCTTAAAAAGAAAATCCAGAAGGATGGTCTCATAAAAGAAATGAGACAAAGACAATATTATGAGAAACCTTGTGATAAAAGGAATCGTAAGAAGAAGGAAATGACTAGAGCTTATAAGAAAAACCAGAAAAAGTTGAAAGCTCAAAGAGGATATTAATGAATTTTTAAATTTTACGCTGCTTCGTTTGAGGTTGTATATATATTATGCTAAGGCCATTCATAAGACCTGGCAGAGCGTAAAAGTGGTTGTTATCCGTGACCAGATACAAAATATCAAATACGGTGTCGCTAGTGTTTTGGTAGTACACACTTAAAAGAAACTACCATTTTTTTATATTATGACTTGTAATTTTACAAATAATGATTATATAAATACTATAGAGAACGCCATAATGGGTTCTCGGAAAATAAACTTTGCTTAAAAAAAGGAGGTTCTATTATGACCAATTCAAAAGCAATTCAATTTTTTAATAATTTAAGACCAATAAGTGTAGGTTTTGATAGCGTGTTTGATACATTTGAACATATGCTAGATACAGACTTTAACTTTCCACAGGTCTCTAATTATCCACCATACAATATTGTTAAGACAGGTAAACTGACTTATGATATTGAAGTAGCGTTAGCAGGATATTCTAAAGATGATATTTCTGTTGACTATGCTGACAATGTTCTAACCGTGGTTTCTAAAAAAGATGAGGAAACTAAAGAGGTTGAGGACAACAATGGTATTTTGCATAAAGGTATTGCAAAAAGAAACTTTAGCAGAACATTTACTATCGCTGATGATGTGAAAGTAGATGGTGCTGAACTCAAAGATGGTCTTTTAAGAGTATCTTTGGAGAAGATTGTTCCAGAAGGTAAGAAACCTAGAACAATTAAAATCAAGTAAATAGTACAAATAGTTGATAGGTCGTATTAAACCACGGCCTATTGACTTCTTTTACAAATAATGATATATTATGTACAAGTGAACAAAAATATAATGTTTAAATAATGAAGGAGAAAAAATTGATATGAACCTATCAACTGATACAATTGCATTGTTAAAAAACTTTGCAAATATAAACCAAAATATTCTAATCAAACCAGGTAAGAAATTAAATACAATTTCTACTATGAAGAATATTTTAGCACAAGCAGAAATTAAGGAAGACTTTAATGAGCAGTTTGCGATTTATGACTTGCCTGAATTTTTAAGAACCGTAGAATTGTTTGAAGCACCAGTATTAAAATTTAATGGTACTTCAAGTGTAGCACTATCAGGAAAAGATGGAAGGTCTACTAGTAAGTATACTTTCGCTGATGAGAGTGTTATTGTTGCACCTACTAAAACAATTGCAATGCCAGATACAGAAGTTTCTTTTATAATGAAGAAAGCAGATTTTGCTAGACTTCAAAAAGGAGTGGTTACATTAAATTTACCAGATGTAGGAGTTATTGGCGATGGTAAAACAATGAGACTTATTGCTGAAGATAGAAAAAACAAAGCTTCTAATAAGTTTGATATAGAGTTAGGTACAACTGATAAGAAATTCAAAGCATTTTTCAAAGCAGAAAACTTTAAAATGTTAGAAGATGATTATGATGTTGCTATCTCTAAACAAAAAATTTCACATTTTGTTAATAGAACAAGACCAGTACAATATTGGATTGCTCTGGAACCTGAAAGTGAATTTTAATTATATTATGGAGTTATTATTATGGCAGATTTTTTGTGGGTTGAAAAATACCGACCAAAAACAATTGAAAAGTGTATCCTACCAGAGGATATAAAACATACATTTCAATCTTTTTTAAGACAAGGTGAGATAAGTAATCTACTCTTATCAGGTACAGCAGGTACAGGTAAGACAACGGTTGCTAGAGCTATATGTGAAGAGTTGAAGTGTGATTATATTATAATCAATGGTTCAGACGAAGGTCGTCAAATTGATACATTAAGAACTAAAATAAAATCCTTTGCAAGTACGGTCTCTTTAGACAAGAATGCTAATCACAAAGTTATAATAGTTGATGAGGCAGATTATATGAACGCCGATAGTGTTCAACCTGCTTTAAGAAATTTCATTGAGACTTTTTATAAGAATTGTAGATTTATATTTACTTGCAATTTCAAAAACAAAATCATCCCAGCATTACATAGTCGTTGTACCGTTGTTGACTTTCAAATTAATAACGGTAATAAGCAAAAAGCAGCAGATGAAATGCTTAATAGATTGGGAAGTATATTAGATGAGGAAAAGATACCTTACGATAAGAAGGTTTTAGCAGAACTTATTATAAAACACTTTCCAGATTTCAGAAGAACTATTAATGAACTGCAAAGATACTCCGTAAGGGGTACAATTGATAGTGGCATATTGTTTAGTTTATCTGAAACAAATACCAAAGAGTTAGTTGCTACATTAAAAGAAAAAAGATTTAATGATATGCGAAAATGGGTTATTCAAAATATAGATAAAGAACCATCAGCTATATTCAGAAACTTATATGAAGTATTATGGAAATCATTAGACCCTAAATCAATACCCCAGGCAGTATTAGTTATTGCTGGGTATCAATATAAAGCAGCTTTTGTTGCTGACCAAGAGATAAATATGGTTGCTTGTTTAACAGAAATAATGGCGAATTGTAAATTTAAATGAGTAGTTTAGAGCGTGAAGCAATGAGTAGTTTAAAAGAATTAATTCCAACTGGTGATAGTATGGTGGTTTTAAAAAAATTTGAAGATAGCTATAACTTTGATAGAGAAGATGATTTAGTTTATTTTATAACCGCAGATTTAGAAAAAGTTAAGTCCTTTGATGAAAAAATAAAAGTTAAGTTTGGTAGGTCCGATGGTAGTTTTGAAAGACGCTGGTCTGCTTATTGTCACCATTCTACAACAATGCCTTTTTTAATAGCTGTTATAACTATACCTAATATGGAACACTATAAGTTATTTTATCCTGAAACTAAAGTTGAAGATTTACCAACCGTGTATAATGAAGAAGCAAAACTTAAAGAACTTTATAAAGATAGAGTTTACTTTGCAAAATCAAAAGAAAAAGTAAAAGTTTCAATAAATGAGGTATGTGATTATTTTGAAAAACGACAACAAGAAATAAATAATATGTATGATGAATATAACCTTGACTATAATATATGGAGAATTCCAGTTGAAGACAAAGATGGTAATATGCAATGTAGAATTAAATATCATTATCAACTAGAAAAAGAAAAACAATTAGAAAAAGAAAAACAACTAGAAGAATTAAAACGAAAAGAACTACTTAAAGGAAAAAAATTTGAAAATGGCAAATTAATTCCATTAAGAAAATGGGGAGAAAAAATGAGTCCAGAAATGAGAACTAATATTGCTTTAGAGAAAAAGAGAATATATAGCTAAATGAACGCAATAATAAAAAAAATAGGACTATGGCATTCTAAAATATTTGGAACGCTTGCTGAAAAAGCAAAGACATCAAAATGGTGGGCAATATTATTGACCTTTGCTGTATTATATGAGATAGTTGAACACATAGTATATCCAATTTTAGTACCGTATCTAGTTTATCTATCTTGGTTTAAGTAAGATGGCTTACGAACTAAAAGAATATCTTAATAGTATTAACTTCAATAAACAAGATGTGATGGACACTACTGACATAACTTGGGAAAAGAAATACCCAGCGTTTATAGTTAACAAGTGTTTATCTTATCATTATGATACCTTAATTGCCGCCAATGAAATGAATGGTTATCATTTTCTCCCTAACAATATGCAATATCATTTTTTACTAAATATAGTAAGAAAGAAAAAGCGATTTGCTAAATGGTTGAGAGCAGAAAAGCTTAAAAATATAGAGTATGTAAAAGAGTATTATGGATATGGTAATGAAAAAGCAAAGACCGCTCTAAGCATATTGACTAAACTACAAATTGAAGCTATAAAAAAATCCTTGCAAAAGGGTGGGAGAAATAAAAGATGTTAGACACACTAAATTGGTCGCCAGATGATATGCTAGAGGTAACAATTAAGCAACCTGACGACTTTCTAAAAGTAAGAGAAACCTTAACAAGAATAGGAGTGGCGTCAAGGAAAGACAAAACCTTATTCCAATCTTGCCATATACTACATAAACAAGGCAAATACTACATTGTTCACTTCAAAGAACTATTTGCTTTAGATGGTAAGAAAGCAACATTAACTGAAAACGATATACAAAGAAGAAATACAATCGCTGTCTTATTAGCAGATTGGAGCTTAATTTCAATAGTAAAAAAAGAGGCTGCTGAAAGTAAAGCACCTTTATCTCAAATTAAAGTATTACCTTTTAAAGAAAAAAAAGAATGGATACTTTCTGCTAAATATAATATAGGCAAGAAAGTTGAAGAGAAAAAGGAAGAAGCTCCCAAAGAAACTAATAATGAAGGTCAGTAAATGCAAGTATCAAATTTCAAAGATTTTATAACAGAACAAACAAAGCCAGACAAGTCTATCCAGATAGCAATAATTACTAAAGGTAAGCCTGACCTTAAACGAAGAAAAGTTGGAGGTAAGGAAAAGAAAGAATTAACCGTTGGTTTAATTGTTGACACTTGCGAAGAATTAAAAATCAAGTGTGTAGTTATTGAAACTAGACACGCAATCATCACAGGTAAAGACGAAGAAAAGAATACTTTAACTATCTATAACTATGATGGAAAAGATACTGAACATACATTTATAGGTAAAGATACCGTTTGTATTACTAGAGCTGGTGCAGTTGAAGATGAAGCAGGACTTTCATTAATATCTGCGTTTCAAAACTCTGGTTCTTTTATGATTAATACAAGAAATGCAATGTTAACTTGTAATAATAAATTGACAAGTGCTTTATTATTTGAGAAATTTGGAATACCAACACCTAGAACAGCATTTGTATCTAACGAAAAAAATATAGATGACGCATTAAAACTTGTAGGTGGTAAGTTTCCTATTGTATTAAAAACATTAACAGGTACTCAAGGAATTGGAGTTTGTAAATGTGATAGTTATGAGTCCCTTGTATCTACTATTCAATCACTATGGAAACACGGTGCTGAATTGTTGATACAAGAATTTATGCCTGTAAAATTTGACATTAGAACTTTTGTAGCAGACAATAAGATATTTGCTTGTACAAAAAGAATTCAATCATCATTTGACTTTAGAACAAATACACATAGAGGTGCTAAGGCAGTACCTTATAAATTAAATGAAGAAGAAATAGAAGTTATATTAAAAGCAGCTAGAATTAGTAAAGCATATGTAGTTGGAGTAGACCATATAATACACAATGGAAAGAATTATGTATTAGAGGTTAACGGCTCTCCAGGTACTGGTGCTGATTATGAAGGGTACGCATATAAAGACCTTGAAGGTCCTAATCCTGGGGGTGCTATAACAGGTAAACAACTAGTTAAGAACTTTATTAAGTATATTACCGATAGAAAGAAATGGGACAGACAATCAATAATTGAAACAGGATGGTTAGAAACCGTAGAGTTATCAGACATTGGTAAGATTAGAGCAAAATTTGATACAGGTAATGGAGCGAAAGCTTGTTCATTACACGCTGAAGATATTAAGGTAAAAGGTAAAACGGTAAGTTGGAAATATGATGGCAAGGGATACTCTAAACCGGCCCACGGGAAGAGTAAAGTGTTTAGAGCAAACGCTGCTGACCAACCAAGTGAAGTTAGAACAACCGTATTATTAGATTTAACTTTCAATGGTTTTACTTATAAAGATGTAGAATTTGGATTAGACCAAAGACCTAGGTCTGGTTCGGATGTTTTGTTAAATAGAGATTTAATCAGGCAGTTTAACGCTAGTGTAAACCCTAGCAGAACTTTCGTATTAAGTAAAAGGTTGTCACCTATTGACAAATAAAAACAAATATAATATAATGGAGTTATTATGGAAGAAGTAAAAATAGTAAGATTGGTAACAGGTGAAGATATTATTGGAGCAACAATTCAAAAAGATGGAAAGACTTCCATCAAAAGTCCGTATGTCATTTATCCGACAGCAACACCAGAACCTGGTAAATCAGTTAAGTTTGGTATGTTCACTTATATTCCTTATGCAGAAACAGATGAAGTTAGTTTTGACGATAAGAATATATTAGTAGTTGTGAAACCAAAACAAGATTTGCTTGCCAGCTATAAACAAAGTATTAGTAAACTTATAACAGGACCAGGTTTAATTACATAATGTCAACTAGTATCCAAGAGAAGGATACTTTGACAATCTACTTTGTTAAAAAAGACGGCACCAAACAAGAAGTCAAAGTACCTACAGGTTATACAATAATGGAAGCGGCTCGTAAGTTCGCTAATCCCACAATAGATGAAATACCAGCTGATTGTGGTGGTTGTTGTGCGTGTGGTACTTGTCATATTAATATTAAAGAAGATATTAATAGAGTTGGACCTGCCGAATATGATAGTATGGAAACAGAATTAATAGAAGTACAACCTGAATATGACCGTATGTATTCTAGGTTGGCGTGTCAAGTTATGTTGCAGAAAAAACATAATGGTTTGATTGTTAGATTAAGAGCGATGGAGAGTATCTAGTGAATTTTTATAAAGATGTAATTGAACATAGAGGTAACCTTTTAGTTAGAGGTGTACACGATGGAAAAGAATTTAAAGAGAAGGTTAACTTTAGTCCAACTCTTTTTGCAATCTCACAAAAACAATCACAACATAAAACTTTACAAGGTCAGAATTTAAAACCAATCACATTTAATAGCATATCAAAAGCAAGAGAGTTTAAAAGAAATTATCAAAATTCTAGTAGCCCATTGTACGGAAATGAAAGATACCATTTTCAGTATATAGCAAAAGAATACCCAGGTGAAATACAATATGATAAAAACTTAATAAAGATATTTACATTAGATATTGAGGTAACTGCTGATAAAGGTTTCCCAGATGTAGAAAATCCTATTGAGAAAATCTTATGTCTTACTATTAAAAATCAATCCAATAAGAATATCATCACCTGGGGTACCAAACCTTATCTTTCAAAGAGACCAGATGTTACTTATATTGAGTGTAAAAATGAAAAACACTTGTTAATGGAATTTTTTAAATTCTGGACAAAAAATTATCCAGATGTTATCACAGGTTGGAATACAAAGTTTTTTGATTTACCATATCTATGTAATAGAATTAAAATGATAGTTGGAGATAGAGTAATTAATAAATTATCTCCTTGGGGATTAATTGAAAGTGAACAAATAACCGTAAGAGGTAAACCATTAATATCATATGATATTAAAGGTATCGCTATGTTAGATTACCTTGACATTTATAAGAAGTTTATTCCAGTTAGACAAGAAAGTTATAAACTTGATTATATTGCAAAAGTAGAACTAGGTGGTAATGGTAAAGACGCAAACCCATATGATACTTTTAGAGAGTGGTATACTAACGACTTTCAAAGTTTTGTAGATTACAATATTAAAGATGTTGAAATAGTTGATGAACTTGAAGATAAATTAAAGTTGATTGAACTTGTTTTAACAATGGCTTATGAAGCAAAGATTAATTACCAAGATGTATTTTCAGAAGTTAGACTATGGGATACATTAATTTATAATCATTTATTAAAAGAGAACATACAGATACCACCAAGAATTGAACATATTAAAGATGAGAAGTATATTGGTGCTTATGTTAAGTCACCACAAGTTGGTCAACATAAATGGGTAGTTTCGTTTGATATTAATTCACTATATCCACATTTAATAATGCAGTATAATATTAGTCCTGAAAAAATGGTTGGTTTTAATCCTGAAGGTATTAGTATTAATAATATGATAAAAAGAAAAACAGAATTAAATTATTTAAAAGATAAAGGTTGTACCATTACACCTAACGGTGCTATGTTTAAAATAGATAGTCAAGGTTTCTTACCTAAAATAATGGAGAAGATGTATAATGACCGAGTAGAATTTAAGAAATTAGCGTTTAAAGCAAAACAAGAGTATCAAAAAACAAAAGACCCAATCTATCAAAAAGAAAATAGTAGATGTCATAATATTCAATGGGCAAAGAAAATATCATTGAATAGTGCTTATGGTGCAATTGGTAATCAATACTTTAGATATTATAATGTTAATCAAGCAACAGCGATTACTACTGCTGGTCAATTTATTATTCAGTATATTGAGAAGAAAGTAAATGAATATATGAATAGTGTTTTAAAAACAAAGACAGATTATGTTGTTGCGTCTGATACAGATTCCATTTATTTAAGATTAGATGAATTAGTTAACAAAGTATGTAAGGATAAACCTAAAGAACAAACAATAAACTTTATTAATAAAGTTGTAGAGAATAAGATTGAACCATATATTGAGAATTGTTTTAAAGACCTTGCAGATTATACCAATGCGATTGAACAAAAGATGGTAATGAAAAGAGAAGTTATTGCTGACAAAGGTATATGGACTGCTAAGAAAAGATATATGTTAAATGTACTTGATGAAGAAGGTTATAGATATGAAGAACCTAAATTAAAAATTATGGGTATTGAAGCAGTTAAGTCTTCAACACCAGAGGTATGTAGAGTTGCAATTAGAGAAGCAATCAGATTAATTATGAATAAAGATGAAACTGATTTACATAATTATATTGCAAAATTCAGAAGTGAGTTTACAAAATTTGAACCTGAACAAATTGCTTTTCCTAGAAGTTGTAATAATTTAAGAAAGTATTTTAGTTCAAGTAGTATATTCATTAAAGGAACACCAATTCATATTAAAGGTAGTCTTATATACAATTATCATTTAAACGATAAGAATTTAAACCACAAGTATCCGTTGATACAAGAAGGTGATAAGATTAAGTTTATTTTATTAAAAGAACCTAACCCATTTAAATTTAATGTGTGTTCTTATATTGCTAGTCTTCCTAGAGAGTTTGAATTAAAAGAATACATAAACTATGACTTACAATTTGAAAAGAGTTTCTTGGATCCAATGAGATTTATATTAGGTGCAATTGGTTGGCACGCTGAAAAACAAGCAAGTCTGGAGGAGTTTTTTGGATAATATAACTATTTTATTTTTTAGCTTTTTACCAATTGTTGCATTTAAAATAGGAGAAGCTGTAGCGTTAAGAACCAGTTTAACAATTTGGCATATGATATTACTTTGTATGTGGTTAAAATTTATAACACCTTACTATTAGGAGAAAATTATGAGATTAGATACTGAACTAAAATTAAATTATGAAGATGTATTACTAAAACCTAAAAGGTCAACATTATCCAGTAGGCGTGATGTTGAAATGACTAGGCAATTTACATTTAGAAATTCAACAGAAACTTATGAGTGTTGTCCTATAATAGCATCCAATATGGATGGCGTTGGTACATTTAGTATGGCAAAAGTTTTACAAGAATATAAAATGATGACCACGATTACAAAGACAACAACAATAGAACAATGGAGAGAAGCAGTTGGTAGAGGTATTAAATTAAAGTATCTATCAGTATGTTCAGGTACTAACAAGTTATGGACAGATGACGCTGAAGATTATAATACAATGAAAGAAGTATTAAATAGTTTTCCAGATGTTAAGTTTATTACAATAGATGTTGCAAATGGATATCATACAAACTTTTCAGATTTTGTTGGTTTAGTTAGAGAAGAGTTTCCAGATAAAACAATCATTGCAGGTAATGTGGTGACAGCAGAAATGACAGAAGAATTAATTATACAAGGTGCAGACATAGTTAAAGTTGGCATTGGACCAGGAAGTGTTTGTACGACAAGAACTATGGCAGGTGTTGGTGTACCACAATTTAGTGCTGTTATGGAATGTGCTGACGCTGCCAATGGTGTTGGTGGACATATAATTGCTGATGGTGGTTGTACAATGCCAGGAGATATTGCAAAAGCATTTGGAGCAGGTGCTCACTTTGTTATGTTAGGTGGTATGTTAGCAGGACATAATGAAAGTGAAGTACAATTAAAAGATGGCAAAAGAGAATTTTACGGTATGAGTTCCGATAGAGCAAGAGAGATACACGGAAAAAGAAAAGATGGTTATAGAGGTAACGAAGGACGGTCAGTAGTGTTACCAGATAGAGGACCAGTATCAGAAACCGTTGAAGATATATTAGGTGGTGTAAGGTCAAGTTGTACATATATTGGTGCCAGAAGGCTGAAAGATATTCCAAAGTGTGCAAGTTTTGTTAGAGCAAATAGTGTAATCAATAAAGTGTACGAAAGTTATAATGGGTGATTTTAAAATACTAATATTAGCATATTTAATTGGTCATAGTCCAATTGAAACACAACAAACTTTCCAAATGGAAGGTTGGTATAAAAATATGGAAGAGTGTAAAAAAGAATTACTCTTACAAAAACCTGATGGAAGATACGAAGTGATGAACGAGTTTGTTATAGATGGAGAGTTTAAATGGGATTGGTTAGTTGCAGGTTGTAAAAGTGATACAACAGGAGAAGAATTCCAACTTTGGCCGACTTATCCTAAAGGTAAACCGAAAGAGTTAGAAGGCATTGAGTTTGATGTATTTGAATTAAAGGTGTGAGATTAGTAGTATATAAAAACCAAGGTGACAATATGATGGTCCACGATTTTCCAGATAGTCAATGGCCAGAGATAGAACAATGTTTGAAAGAGTTAGGAATAATATGGTATGTCATTAGCTATTAAAGATGGAATGTTTCCAGTGAGTAGAGATAAAGATTATTTTAAAAATAATATTAAAATGGTTATAGAAGAATATCATAATAAGATTATAGGTATTACATCATTGACAGCAGTACAAATGGATACATTTAATAATAAACATCATCAAATTTATGAGTTGTTTTATCCTAAAGAAGAAATTGAAAGGATGGAAAAGTATCATAATCAAGCAAGAATTTTAAGTGCTAATGTAGGTAGATTATTTGATAAGATTGTTAAGTTTATTATTACAGATAAAGAAGGTGGTCAAAGTGAATATATTGATAACTATAATGGACATCCTAAAAAATTTGAAATAGATGTAATGAATCATCATAAAAAGATTGCATATGAAATAAAATGGAGAGACGCTGGTACTGATGGAGACCATAAAGCAAAAGAATATAGAAAGGTAGATACATTAGTTGCATTAGGATATAAACCTATAAGACTTACATTTTATTTACCAGAATTAAAGAGGTCTGCTAATTCACAAAGACAAATAATAGAATATTATAATAAGTTTGGAGAATCATATACAGAAGATAAGGCTTTTGAGTATGTAAATAAACTTGGAGGTATAGATTTAATGAAAATACTTAATGAATATAAAGGTTTGGCAAGTGCTAGTTAACGAAGAAAGTTTAAAACATTTAAAAACATTAGACGATAATCTATTTGATTCTTGTATTACTGACCCACCATATCATTTGGCGTCTATACTTAAACGATTTGGACCTGGTCAAAAGGGAATTAATAATAGAGACGAAAAGGAAGGTCGTAATGGTCCTTATCATAGAGCTGCTAAAGGATTTATGGGACAGACTTGGGATGGTGGAGACATTGCATTCCAAAAAGGATTTTGGGAACAAGTTTATAGAACAATAAAACCTGGTGCAGTATTATTAGCATTTGCCGCTACTAGAAATTATCATAGAATGGCAGTTGCAATAGAAGACGCTGGGTTTGAAATATTTGATATGATTAATTGGATATATGGAACTGGTTTTCCTAAAAGAAAAAATTATTTAAAACCTGCACACGAACCTATTGTTATGGCAAGAAAGGGAGTTAACCCTAGCTTAAATGTAGATGATAGTAGAATACCTTATAAGGATGAAAATGATAGAAGTGGTTGGCATACAACAGGAGCAGATGGTTCTAAAGGTTATATGGGTACAGGTACTTTTAAAATAAGAAAAATTAGTGCTGAAGAAATTAAAGAAAGAACAAAAGATGGTAGATATCCTGCTAATGTAATACACGATGGATCAGATGAAGTAATAGATGAATTTAAAAAATTTGGTGAAACTAAAAGTACAGGTGGTGGTGGTAAAAAAACAATTTCTAAAAATTTAAATGTATTTAAAAATAAATGGGGAGAAATAACATATCCTAAAGATGTTGGTTTTGGAGATGTTGGAACTCCTGCTAGATTCTTTTATAGTGCAAAAGCAACGAAGAAAGAAAAAGGAGATACGAAACACCCAACGGTTAAACCTTTATCATTAATGAGATATTTAATTAAATTGGTTACACCAAAAGGAGGATTAGTATTAGACCCATTTGCTGGAACAGGTACTACTGGTGAAGCTTGTATTTTAGAAGACAGGCAGTACTATTTAATAGAACAAAGTACAGATTATATGAAAGATTTAGAAAAGAGATTGAACAAATATAACAAGGCATTTCTATGAGCTTGACAATATCATTATTTTATGTTATGATACCTTTTATATTAGTATTATTATTATTAATTATGTGGAACAATGAAGACCCTAAACCTTAAAGAGAAGTAATGGATTTATATACAACAGATTTAAAAGAGTTTGCTAATGAAGATGGTCTACCTGTTATGGATTCTATTCAGTTTAAAAGATGGACTGAAAAATTAGGTAAGGAAAGATTTAGAGAAGTACTAGCAGAATACATTGCTACTTACAGACCACCATTTCCTTTAAATCATATTTCATATGAAGATATGAAAAACAATATTATACAATTAAGTAAATTTGATACTAGAAAAATTTGTACACCTAAAGAACAAAGTGATAAAGATGTATTTGATAAATATGATGACTATAAGTATCCATATTCAAAATATGGTTTAGGACTAATTGACGCTCCTAGTACATATGGTAAATGTAGTAATTATTTTCATCAACATTTAAGATTAAATTGTTCAAGTTATAGTTTTAGAGCAACAATGGAAGTTTTTAAAAATGGTAGTGCAAAAGATATATGGAAGTGTCTAGGTGCATTATGGAGAGGTGTAAATAGTACTAAAGATTTATCACCACCTAGTTATAGAGAAGCAATAAGATTAGGTACATATGTTGCAACACAATTTAAACCAGTTGTTGCAAAAACAATATATGATATGACTAAAGCAAATACCGTATTAGATACTTCTATGGGTTGGGGAGATAGACTTGCTGGTTTCTTTTCTAGTAATGCAAAAGAATATTATGGTTGTGACCCAAACCCTAACACATATAAACAATATGAGAAACAGATTAAAGAGTATAGTAAATTCTTTCCAGGCAAAAAAGTTAAGATGTGGAATTGTGGTGCAGAAGATTTACCTTATAACGAACTACCAGATATAGATTGTGCATTTACAAGTCCACCTTATTTTGCTACTGAACAATATAACAAAGGTGGAGAGAAAGAAGAATTACAATCGTGGAGTAAATTTAATGAGTATGAGAAATGGCGTGATGAGTTTTATCTTCCAGTTGCAGAAAAGACTTTAAGTAAAAGTAAATTTATGTTAGTTAATATAATGGATCCTAAAATTAATAATGTAAGGTATAGGTCAAGTGATGAACTAATAAATAGATATAAAGATAAGTTTCTAGGTCAAATTGGTATGAGAATTATGCAAAGACCTCAAGGTCCTGCTAAATTTAAAACCAAAGAAGAACTGAATAAATTTATGGCAATGACTTATATAGAAAATGTATGGTGTTTTGGACCTAAAGATTATGACTTTTTTTCATCAAGTAGAAAAGCGACATTAGAGAACTTCTTATGCTAGGAAAAGGAATGCCAATAAGTAAAAAAGATTACGAAGATTTAAAACCATATTACGACTATCAAAGGAAAGTTGAATATAATAGAGAAGCAGTTTTTAATATGACAATGAACTTTGAAGGTCGTATATATGACCAATTCGGTCCAGTTTCATTACCAGAATTTAAAACTAACTTATGGGATAAGATAAGACCAGAGGAGTATGAGGAACCACCAAGCGATTGGGTTCCTAAAGAGGAGAATTTGAGAGTAGAAGGTGAAGTTTTTAATGAATATAAACGATTTGACTTTCTAGCAACTCATAGAAAAAAGGTAGCTAGAGGAAGACAAGTGTAGGCTATTGACATTTAATCAGATATAGTATAGTATGGAGACAATATGAACGATTTTTTAAAAGACATTATTAAAGAGACAGGCAATGAATATGCAACATTAGCAAGTGAAGGCGTTGACGCAGGTGATGTATCAGGTTTTGTAGATACAGGTTGTTATTCTCTTAACGCTTTATTATCAGGAAGTATATACGGTGGAATGCCTGGCAATAAAATTACTGCAATCGCAGGAGAAGCTGCTACAGGAAAAACATTTTTTGCATTAGGTATCTGTAAACATTTTTTAGACGCCAATAAAGACGCAGGTGTTATTTACTTTGAAAGTGAAAGTGCTGTATCTAAAAATATGATTGAAGATAGAGGCATTGATAGTAAAAGATTTGTAGTAGTACCAGTTTCAACCGTACAAGAATTCAGAACACAATCAATAAAAGTAGTTGACAAATACCTAGAACAAGCTGAAGATAAACGAAAACCAATTATGTTCGTATTAGATAGTTTAGGTATGCTATCTACTACAAAAGAAATGGCAGACACAGCAGAAGGTAAAGAGACCAGAGATATGACAAGGTCTCAAATTGTGAAGTCTACATTTAGAGTATTAACATTGAAGTTAGGCAAAGCAGATATACCTATGATTATGACCAATCATACTTATGATGTTATAGGTTCAATGTTTCCACAAAAAGAAATGGGTGGCGGTCACGGATTAAAGTACGCTGCTTCATCAATCATTTATCTAAGCAGAAGAAAATTAAAAGACGGCACAGAAGTTGTCGGTAATATTATTCATTGTAAAAATTATAAAAGTAGATTAACAAAAGAAAATGCCAAAGTTGATGTAATGTTAACTTATCAAAAAGGATTAGATAGGTACTATGGTTTATTAGACATTGCAGAAGCAGGTGGTATCTTTAAGAAAATATCTACAAGATATGAAACGCCAGATGGTACAAAAGCATTTGGTAAATCTATTAATGACAATCCAGAAAAGTATTTTACAAAAGAAGTATTACAGAAGATAGATGAACAAGCAAAAAAACAATTCCTCTACGGATAAAAGATATGTCTTTGCTCAAAGACCAGGAGACGATTTTAGTTGTATAAAACTCGTTGAAGGTATATACAAAGATGTTATTTACAGATATGGTAAGGTACAATTTAGTAAGGAACCATTAGACAATGGCAAAATGCCTTTGCAATTTGAGTGGACTTTATTAAAGAAACCAGATGAATTAGATTTAGATAAAGACCAACCAGGTTTTATAAAGTATATTGGAGATATATTAATTGAAATTATGGAAGAAAAATTAGAAGCTGGAACATTATTAGATGACAAATAGATTAGAAGATACAATATTAAGTAATTTAATTTTTAATGAGGAGTATACAAGAAAAGCAATACCTTTTTTAAAGGATGAATACTTTGGTACAAGGTCAGACAAAATTATGTTTGCTTGTATAGATGACTTTGTAAATAAATATAATAATCTTCCGACCAAAGAGACCTTGATAATAGAATTAAATAATCGTAAGGATATTAATGAGGAAGAATTTAAGGCTATAAAAACAACAATAAATGGATTAACTCCAACTAAAGTTGATTTACAATGGTTACTTGACACTACGGAGAGATTCTGTAAAGACAAGGCGGTTAACAATGCAGTACTTCACGGCATTAAAATCTTGGATGGAAAAGACAAGAAAAGAACTCCAGAGGCCATTCCTGGCATTTTATCTGAAGCTCTTGCTGTATCTTTTGATAATCATATTGGGCACGATTATTTGGATGACGCAGACGCAAGATTTGATTATTACCATAGGAAGGAATTAAGACTTCCTTTTGACTTACAATATTTTAATAGAATAACTAAAGGTGGTGTTCCACAAAAGACACTTAATGTTTGTCTTGCAGGAACAGGTGTTGGTAAGTCTTTGTTTATGTGCCACCTTGCTGCTTCAAGTTTATTAGAAGGTAAAAATGTTTTATATATTACTTTAGAAATGGCAGAAGAAAGAATTGCTGAAAGAATAGACGCAAACTTATTAGATGTAACCACAGATGATTTATACGCATTACCAAAACAAATGTATGATGACCGAGTTGAAAGATTGAAAAAAAGAGGTCCAGGTAAATTAATTATTAAAGAATATCCAACTGCCGCTGCTCATAGTGGACATTTCAAAGCATTATTAAATGAACTTGCATTAAAGAAAAGTTTTAAACCAGATGTATTGTTTATAGATTATTTAAACATATGTGCTTCAAGTAGATTTAAAGGTGGTAATATATCATCTTATTTTTATATCAAAGCAATCGCAGAAGAATTAAGAGGTCTTGCTGTTGAGTTTAAATTACCTATATTCACAGCAACACAAACTACAAGAAGTGGATTTACATCAACAGATATAGGTTTAGAAGATACAGCAGAAAGTTTTGGTCTACCAGCAACAGCAGATTTTATGTTTGCTCTTATAGCTAGTGAAGAATTAGACGCATTAAATCAAATGAAAGTTAAGCAACTTAAAAATAGATATAGTGACCCAGCAATCAATCGTAGTTTTATTATAGGCGTTGATAGAAGTAAGATGAGATTGTATGATGTAGAACAAAAAGCACAAAATATAGTAGACGCTAATCAGGAGAAGGAAGTTAAAGTGGATCCGTACGATAAGTTTTCTGACTTCAAAGTATAAAATGCCAAGAAAAAATACTGACATATTAAAACAAAAGCAATCCAGACCTTTGCAACCAGGTGAGAAATTACATTATATTAAATCTATGGTAAAGAAAAAAGGTAAGATATATTGGAGGGTTACTGAAAAACCTACAAATGTTATAGTTAAAGATTGTTTTTTTGAACAGGATGCTAGAACATTAGTTAGATTTCAAAATAAGAATAGAGTATGGGAAAACAATGGTGGTATTCCACACTTTCTTTGTGATATCCAACCAGATTAAGCGGGTATAGTATAATGGTATTATTACACCCTTCCAAGGTGAGGATGTCAGTCCGATTCTGACTACCCGCTCCAAATATTACATATAAATAATATTACTATGGCAGATTCACCTAAAGAAGCAGAAGCGGCTCAAGCATTGTTTTGTTCTATCGCAGATTTTGTGGGTAAAACAAATGTATCAAAAGTCCTTAACTTAAAAACTTATCCAAAGTATAAAGATTTTAAGACAAAACAAGATAAAACCATAACACCTGCTTTTGGAAAACTTAAAACTCCTGGACTTTCTTTAAAAGATATAGAGAAATTTCTGACATCAAATCAATCTTGGTATGAATCGTCTGTTATAATTGCTGTTAAACTAATTACATCTTTATCAGAAATTAATAGAAAATTTACAAAAATAGAAAAACCAAAATGGCAAGATTTTGTTTATGTTAGAGGTGCAAAACCAGATAAAAACCGTTCTGCTAATACTATGGAAAATATAGGAGCTTTATTTAAAATTGCTAATGATAATGATAAACAATTCGGTGATGTTAATAAATGGAGTCCTGCAGATATATTTTTTGTATCAGATAAAGGAAGAGAATCAGTTAAGGAAGAATTAGACGCATTAAATACAACAGCAACAAAAGGATCAGGAAAAGTAATTGAAAGTTATGACTTCATTGATTTAAATAAACTTGTAAATGGTTTAGTTGCTAGTGGTGATATATTACCTTTATCTTTAAAGAAAGCAGTTAAGACAGCAAGTTTATACAAATATAATTTTAATAGAAAACAAGATGAGAAAGAACTAGCAGATATTAAATATTATGGAGTGAGTGATTGGAGCACAAAATATAAAACAGGTAAAACCAGAGATATTCAAATTTATTTTAGTAAAAATAAAAATTCTAAACTTAAAATGAGGCACGACCCACATACTAACACAATAGGTGGAGCTTCAGGAGCTAATAGAGCAATTAAAGCAGAAATAGAAATTTCTGGTTCTCCTGCTCGTGGTGGGTCAACTTCTAGTATAACTATTATAAGTAATATTTTAGCACTAGTTGATAAAAAATTATCTAAAGATTGGTTAACAGCATATGATAAAGGTATTAAAGCTTATACAATAGCAATGGCTGATTTAAATAAATCATATAACATTACGACAGGTATGAAGTCAGCTGACTTAAAAGCAAGACCAGCACCAAAAACTGGTCCAGCAAAAGGTATGAATGGCAACAAACAATATGAAGAATATAAAAAAGAAAGAATTGATTTAAGTGGTGAACATTTATTGAATGAAGTTATGCCAGTTATATACAAGTGGTTTAAGGGTAATGAAGGTGGTAAAAGAGATAGATTAAATACTAAAGTTCTTCAAAAATTTATAGAATATGCCTCTAGTAGGTCACCTCAATCTGGTAAATTTGTAATCGCAAAGTAGTATAAATATAAGAAACGAAGTGAAGTAGTATATTAATGGATAGTTTATTTGTGTATGGAAAAAATGAAGGGAAAAAATGTTTAGTTTTAAAGGATATTCTAGCTCTGGAACAAATACACACCTAGAGCATTTAGAAGATAGTATAATCAATGACGGTGCCAAAGGTGGCAGAAACGCTATAGCGTTTTTAAAATCTTTGCGAAAGATGTTATCTGCTAGCACCAGCAAAAAAGTTAATGTAACCGTTAAGTGGGATGGTGCACCTGCTATTATATCTGGAACTAATCCAGAAAATGGCAAATTCTTTGTCGGCACTAAATCAGTATTCAATAAAACTCCAAAAATAAATTACACTTCAGCAGACATAGCAAGAAACCATCCAGGTGGTGTTGCTTCTAAATTACAAGTTGCTTTAAGAGAATTAAAGAAACTAGGTATAAGAGGTATTGTTCAAGGCGATTGTTTGTTTACAAGTGAAGATAAACAAGTAGCTAATATAGATGGTCAATCTATGATTACTTTTACTCCAAACACAATCACATATGCAATGCCTATTGATAGTCCAGTAGGTAGACAAATTGCACGAGCAAGATTTGGTATAGTTTTTCACACACAATATAATGGTAAGACTATGAATAGTTTAAGTGCTTCTTATGGATTTGTAAGAGGAGTCCGTAGTGGTTCAGTATGGGTACCGTCTGCTCAATATAAAGACGCAAGTGGAAGTGCTAGTTTTAACAAAGGTGAGATTTCTAAATTCAATTCAATGTTAAGAATGGCAGAAGGTAGTTTAAATAAAGCTGCTCCACTATTAAATGAGTTTGATAGTAGAGACCCAATATCAGTAGGGTTTAGATTAAAAAGTTATTTTAATTCTATCGTAAGAGATAGTAGAGGTACAATAGGAAGTGTTAAAGTACTACAACAGAATTTTAGAAGTTATTACGAAAACTTTATAGACGCAGAAATAGACGCTAGAAAAACTGCAAAAGGTAAAGCAAAATTTAAAGACGCAAAAGAAATGAACTTACTTTTTATTGATAGAAATAAACCAGCGTTATATTTTGCGATTGCAAGTTATATAACATTACAAACTTGTAAGAATATATTATTACAAAAGTTAGCACAGATACAAAGTGTTGGACATTTTATTAGAACAAATACTGGTTATAGGGTAACCGCACCTGAAGGATTTGTTGCTACAGATAGAGTAGGTAATGTAGTTAAGTTAGTAGATAGATTAGAATTTAGTAGAGCAAACTTCAATGTGTCCAAGGATTGGGTAAAAGGATAGTATGAAATGTAAAAGTTGTCACCATAAGTGTCATTGTGATAATGAATTACACGCTGATGAGTATGGTATATGTGTATGTGATGATTGTAAATGTAATGATGTCACCTTTACAGACGACACAGCAATGATAGATGAGACAGATGACACAGCAATGATGGATGTATAATGAGATTTTTTAGTAGTAATGGTGAAGTATCATCACCACAACAAGTTTGGGATAATTTAATAGGACCTGGTTTTTCATTAAAGGAAAAAAGTCCTAGAAGAAAAGAAAAGAAGAAACCAAAGAAGAATAAGGATAAGAAAAAGAAGAAAGTATATATGAGTAGGGATAAAGTAACCAAAATGAAGAACGGTTCTTATAATATTAAAACGGAAGTTAGAGAGTATAATTCTAGCGAAGATGAATTTGGTGGCGGTTGGGTCCGTGAGTAATTATAAACCACTACCAGACGGATTAAGAATACAAGATAGTGATATTCACGCTCAAGGTTTATTCACTACAAAAAAGATTGATAAGATGGAAGATTTAGGAATAAGTCATATTCAAATTGGAAGAGAATTATATAGAACTCCATTAGGAGGTTTTATTAACCATAGTGATAAACCTAATTGTCAAAAGATTGAAGTAGATAGTAAATGGTATTTACAAACATTAAAGGATATTAAAAAGGGAGAAGAGATAACATTAAAGTACACTTTTTATAAAATATGAAAAAGTTTAAGTCTATAATACAAGAAGGAGTTTACGACCCAGGTATATTCAAGGCATTTTTCCTTGCAGGTGGACCTGGTTCTGGTAAGACTTATGTAACCAACAGAACAACTGGTGGTATGGGACTTAAATTAGTAAATTCAGATATAAGATTTGAAAGATATTTAACGAAGGCAGGATTAAGTTTAAAAATGCCTGATAAAGAAAGTGCTTTAAGAGACCCATTAAGAACACAAGCAAAACAGGTTACAGGT
>Ga0257111_1000006_pt1 | contig 89802 bp, 87 predicted proteins | sample LP_taG_6_FD_191567 | JGI IMG/M metagenome (GOLD analysis project Ga0257111, IMG submission 191567) | Marine microbial communities from Northeast Subartic Pacific Ocean, Canada - LP_J_2015_P26_500m | ecosystem: Environmental > Aquatic > Marine > Oceanic | place: Canada: Northeast Subartic Pacific...
AATCATTACTGCGACTGGAATTAAGAATCGAATAGTGTCAGCAACCATTAATTGTACGTATCGTGTTCTAAGGATAGGAAGGCCTGATTGATGCCACCTCCAATTTACTGAATTCTGATATACATCAATTTCTTCAATAATTCTTTCTCTCATATCATGATTATTGAATGACTCATCTAGTTCTATTGCAATTGAAGCTAATTTTCCATCTCTTGAAATCAGAGTCTCTTGTACTAGCTCAGAAGAGGTAATACGTTTTTTTGCATCAAATAATGAATCTGTTGATTGGGGTATATAAGGATAAACGGATCGTAATAATTCATCCTCACCATCCGTGAATATTTCTAAATTTGATAAACCTGTAACTTCATCAATCCCTTTAATAGTTTCAAATTTTTCAATTAATGATTTATTAAGTTTAAGGTTCTCATAAGAAAAAGGATCCTCACATTCATACATTAACAAAATAAGATTATCCTCACGATCAAATTCTTCTAAAAAATCAAAATATTTTTCTACATTTGGATCATTAATAGCAAAAAGTTCCTCAATTGAAAAGTTCATTTTTAATTGGGTAGCGAAAGAAATCATCACTACAGTAATGAACGCTGTAAGTGCAATTATCCATCTGGGGTGATCCAAAATGATACTGATCAATTTTTGTAAAATTGTTTTCATCTAATAAATATTATTGTAGAAGAATGGGAAGGATTTTACAAAATTCTTCTAAATCAAGTATGGCAAATAATATAAAAAACCCCTGAATCATAACAATCCAGGGGTTCATAATAATATGGGTAATAGGAAATACTACATTCCCTGTACTTTACCTGATTTCTTATAAAGTTGCCAAACCACATGCCAACCCAAAGCAACCATTACCATCAATGGAACCCAATTTGTTCCATATGTTACTCCAAAGTTGCCACCACTCAAAACACCAGCTGCATGATGCTGGTTAATCATTGTCCATAAAAGTGGGACAGACATATACGTATTATGCTTTGATCGTAAACCTGCTAATGCAACTAGCTCCCCATCAGGTGCATCTCCATTTTTAATAGCCGATATAATTTGTTGCTGTGCTGGCCAAATACGATACCATACATTAAACGCCATATTTGTGCCAAGCAAAGCACCTAAATGAATATTAAAAGATCGGTAACTAAATCCAGCCCATTCCTTCATTAGATACACAACTATTCCAATCAAAACAAAACTAATAACTGTTATAACCCGTACATTTCCAGACAGCCCTGTTTTGTATAATGCATCATATAAAAAGACACCTAAAAATGTGATAGCTAACATTACATAAGCACTCATACTCCAATCGCCATCATCAAAGGTTAATCCGCCATGATAAAATACGACAAGCAATAAAACAACACCAGTTACCCAAGTCCAAGCTGCCCCCCAGCGAAACCAATAAAGAGCGCGGGGCATTAACTCTGGAACAACTTTCTTCTTTGACCCTGCATCAAGAGTTGCAACAAAATGGCCATTTATCCAGTTGAAAAAATATAGTAAACCTATCCAAGCGATTCCGGCAATTATATGCAACCATTTGAATAAGGGATGTATTAACTCCATAAAGCCTCCTTTAATTGTGAGATATTAATAAGTAATAAAAAAGAAATCAAAGATTCAAATCGTCAACTAATAATAAATGCATTTTAGATGAAATTAACTCTGAAAAATCATAATTATTATAGGAAACACATAAAGAAATTTCTCTACCTTTATCTAAGAAATTTTGTTTCGCAACCGCATCAAAAATAAAACTAATATAATGAACTGAGCTAATTTTATCTTTTTCTTCCCTCCCCTTCTCAAATTGTGAAAATACCTTTTCATTATAAATTTGAAAAAACAGATTATTACCTTCAGTGAGACCAATAAATTGATTTAACACTTTTTTAATTTTTGTTTGTTCAGTTACTTCAATAAATAGTGTGGCACTTAAACCATTCTTTGGAGGAAGTAAGGAGTTATAAATATCTAATTCTTCTTGAATCTGATGATCATGAACCATTCTCTCAGCTCTCATCATCTCTTGAATTTGAAATTTTATTGTTTTTATATTTTCAAAGGTTATTGTGATATTTGGTCCAAGTTTTATTCTTCTATTTTTTTTATATAAGATTATATCTTTACGATATTTCTTTCGAACTTTCTCATATTCAATAATATTCATCAAATCAGACCGTTTTAACATATTCACTCATTTCTTTATTTTAATGATTTAAAACCATAAGCATTATATAATTCAATTATGGGATGTGAAGGCATAATCTCACCATCACTAGCTTGATTTAATTGATGACTTGCCAGTGCGCAATCTGAACAAATATTATCAGATTCTTTTTGATTAAGATCATTCACACATCGTTCAGCAACTTTCATGGAATCGTCAAAATATTCTGCTTTCATACCCCAACCTCCATCCATGCCACTGCATCTATTTACCATATTAATCTTTGTATTTGGCACAAGCCTTAAGAGATCCCGTCCTTTAAAACCTATTTTCTGAGCTTTTAAATGGCAGCTAACATGATAATTAATCGTTCCTACCTCATTATTAAAATCTAATTTCAATTTATCATCTTTGTGCAATAAATAAAGATATTCAGATATATCAAAAGTATTATCGGATATTTTATTTATTTTTTCACTGTATTCAAGATAATCAGGATATTCTTTTTTTATTGTTAAACTACAAGTTGGTGGACCAGTAACAATAATCTTATAGCCCCTATCCACCCATTTAATTAATTCATTAACATTTGGAATAGCTTGATTTTTAAAGCCAATAAAATCCCCTGGGCTTAAATGTGGCGCCCCACAACATTGTTGAGAAGGGAATACACATTCAATATTATTATGCTCTAAAATAGTGACAGCAGCAATACCTAGATTAACATCGTGAGAATTTGTAAAACATGTTCCAAAAATAACAACTTTATCAATAGGGGTTAATATGTTTGATTTATGATTTTTAAACCATTTTTCAAAAGTACTTAATTGAAATTTTGGCAGTATGCGCTTCCTATGTATGCCTATTAATTTTTCCATAAAAAATCTAACTAAAGATATCTTATTAACTAAGTTAATCAACGGTCCAAAAAACATAGAAAGTTTTGCCATAAAATCTGTATTGGATAAAACTTTATCTACGTTCTTTACACCATTTATCTTGGATCGTATGGCATTTGCTCGAGTCATTAATTTGGGAAAGTCTAATTGAAATTCATGCTCCTTATCAGGCGTATAAGGACATGCAGGATCACATAGTTTGCATTGATAACACAGATCTACAACCTTCCACCTATCATCAGCATCTAAATCAGTTACTTCACCGCGAAATTCAACTTCAATGCTAGCTTCAATAGCTTGTTGCCCTTCAGGCAAATCAAGATAATCTGTCCTTTCCTTCTTTTTTTGAATCCGACCTTCAGATTCAGCTATTTTTCTTTTTTCAATACCTGCATTATCAACAGCATCAAATAAGTATGGGAAAGATGGACATAAATTGAAACATAATCTGCAACCTATACATATATCAAATATGCGGTTCATTTCAGCCTCTAGAGAATTATTATTCCAATAGTTTATATCAGTAATATCATAAACCGTGTTTACTATATCAGAATGGTTAATCATACTGTTTAAGGTAGGACGTATTTGTTATTGGGTTGAATATCAAACCTTAAAGTTCAATATTCAACCGATTGATTTATAAAGTATCTAGCGTATCTTGAAATTTTCCAGCGTGAGATTTCTCAGCACGAGCTAATGTTTCAAACCACTCTGCGATTTCATCAAATCCTTCTTCACGAGCGGTTGCAGCAAAACCAGGATACATTTCAGTATACTCATACGTTTCACCTTGTACTGCAGCTTTTAAGTTCAAAGATGTGTCTCCTATTTTAAGTCCAGTAGCTGGATCTCCTCCTCCATTGTTTTCCATAAACTCTAAATGGCCAAATGCATGTCCAGTTTCACCATCAGCAGTATTTTTAAAAATACCTGCTGCTTCAGGATATCCTTCAATATCAGCCTGGCGAGCAAAATATAAGTACCTTCTGTTTGCTTGGGATTCACCAGCAAATGCTGCCTTTAGATTTTCATGAGTTTTTGTTCCTTCGAGTGACATTAATATCTCCTTATTTATTATTAGTGTTTATTACAAATTCCAGTGATATTTATCTCAATATTATCAGCTTCGAATTTGTATTGATTCCAAACTTTCTTTTGTAATTCTTCTGTATGCATATGAATATCCGTTATATCTCCACACTTATTACATTTTAAATGATCATGAGACACTGTATTCCAGTCATAACGAGCTTTATTATTATCATATATTATATTTATTATTCCATCTTGATTAAGCTGACTTAAGTTTCTATAAATTGTTCCTAAACTAATATTAGATATATTTTTCTTAGCCTTCTTATAAATCCAATCTGCAGTAGGATGTAAATTTGTTGTTTGAACAATATTTTTTATTAATTCACGTTGTTTACTAAATCTCATAAATTAATATTATTTATAAATAGTAATAATTCCTATTACTATATGTTTTTTATTATTTTTTAAACACTTATATTTGTCACTAATTATTTATCTTAACTAACTTAATAAAGGAATAAAAATGGCTGATTATGTTTGTGAGCATTGCGGTATGGGGGTAACAGGATTGAATTGTGTAAAATGTGGCAAGGAACTAGTGCATGATCATATTACAAAAGATGATGGCTCTACTGTATCTATTGCAAAATGTCCTGAAGGGCATGGAAAAATAAAATCCCCTATGTGTTGTGGTCACGATATGAGTTGTAGCGTATAAGTTACTTATTTTCAGGATACGGGAATAAATCTGATAACAGACTAACTTTTCCATATCCATCTTTATATACAATATGACTACGGGAAAACTGCGTATAATTAGTTAATCCTGATGCAGCAGCCAGAGAGTTAAGACCATTACGTAATGTAATTACGTAGTTTAAAACACGCCATTGTTTTTCATCCACAACAAGAGCTTTTTGATGCTCTGGGTCTGTGGTAGCAACTCCAACAGGACAAGTGTTTGTGTGGCATTTTTGAGCTCCAATACATCCAGCGGAGATCATCATTCCTCGAGCTATATTCACCAAATCTGCACCCATGCCTAATGCAATCGCAATCCTATCTGGGCTAAATAGTTTACCACTGGCAAAAACTTTTACCCTTTCTCTTACACCATACTTATGAAGTGCATTATCAAGATAAATTAAACCAGAATGGATAGGCAAACCCATTGTGTCTGCCATTTCCTGATATGTTGCACCTGAGCCCCCTTCACCTCCATCAACCGTAATTGAGTCTGGTCCTCGTCCAGAATCTGCCATAAATTTAACTAGTTCATCAGCTGAAGATGGACTCCCCATCACAATTTTTATTCCAACAGGTTTACCACCTTCTTCTCTCATTTTATCAATAAAATCAAATAATGTAGGAACATCATGGAATTGATGATGACGGTTTGGAGAGTCAACACTTTTCCATGGCTCAACACCTCTAATTTCCGCTATTTCAGGAGTAACCTTAGCACCCTCCACATGCCCACCACGTATTTTTGCACCCTGTGCAAGTTTTAATTCAAACATTGCAACCTGTGGATTTGCAGCTTTTTCACGAAAAAACTTCCAACTAAATTTTCCTTCTTTATCTCTTACACCATAAAGTCCAGGTCCAATCTGCATAATCACATCACCTCCCCCAGAAAGATGATATTTCGCAAGACCCCCCTCTCCAGTATGAACCCAAGATCCTGTAGCTTTACCTAGACCAAGACTCATAGCGCTAATAGCATTACTCCCTAAAGAACCAAAACTCATAGCACTCATTCCTAAAGGTCCTTTTACGCGCCATGGCGTCTTGCAATTTGGACCTATAACAAGTGTGTCTCTAGGCTCTAGTGTCCATGGAGAAACCTCTACTTCTTCTAAATGTTCTTTTCTAGAAAATAGTCCTTCAGTACCTACATAACGTTTTGTGTTAATTTTAGGTTCCAATTCTATAGACATTTCTTCTTTTAATTTTGGAAACATTGAGTTTTTTAGAAAATAACCAGGTTCTTTGAAGTCTCTTTTTGATCCAAATGCTATCAATGTTTTTAAATATTTTCCAGCTACTACAATATGTTGAAAATCAATTCTACTAAACGGTTTTCCTTGACTATCTCCATCAAATAAATATTGTCTAAATTCCGGTCCTAACATCTCTAGGATGTATCTCACTCTACCCAACAAAGGAAAGTTTCTTAATACAGAGTGCTGCTTTTGATTCTTATCTTTAAAATAGAGAAGAAGCATAATGAGAGGCGGTATAGTAAAAATAATTACAAATAGAGCAATAAGTATTGTCATGGACATTTCCTTAAACATTGATAGTATCAAAATCAAATTTCATTATTTAACTATTAATATAGGACAGTTACAGTTTTTCATTACATCTAATGGTTTGCTACCAGCAATAAATTTTAATAAAGGATTTTTTGTAGATGAGCCCATAACAATAATGTGATTATCACTAGCTTCTTTACTAATTATTGAAGCAGCATTACCAGTAAGAAATTTATGATTAAATGATATATTAGAACGACGTAATAATTTTTTACACCATTTTACAGCTTTCTTATACCCTTCTCCAAAATGGTCAGTTTTACTAATCGTAATTGCTCTAACGGGCACGCCAAAAGCTTGAGCTATACGAATACCATATTTAATAGCTTTTCTGTTGTTTGGCGAGTCATTCACAGCTATCAATATTTTATATTTTTTGTTAGAATCAAAATTATTTACTACAAAAATTGAGCTATCAATATATTGAATGAGATCGTGGGCCATATTCCGGTTTTGACTACCACCAATTATCGTAACATCATATATGAATTTTTGTACTTCATCTTTTAATTCATCAATAACATTTCCATTTCTAATGATCAAATTTACATTATCACAAATGGTTCCTTTCAAATATACTTCACTACGATTGCTTCCAGTATCAACTAAAGTATTCTTAGGGAAACCTGCTTCAATATCATTTTTTTCAATAAAATTATTATCTGCTAGATACCCAAAAGCCCATTCTAAAACATCAACTCCTGGCCGATCAATATTCCAATTCTCTACACGTTCTTGAACCATCACAACGTCCTTCATGCTAAATTCATTGATTTTTTTTCCAACATCAACTATTGTAGTAGAAGCTTTAAATGCACGGGCTACATTCATTCCAACACGTAATGTTGGCTTTGAATACTTTTTACTACTGACTGCAATTAATATTTTCATCTTAGCAAAGGCCAATAAAAATATGAAACCAATAATAGTAGAACAATAGATATAAAAAATAGTTTCCAACCAGCTTTTAAATAATCTCTAGAATTTATAAGACCTGTAGAATGAATAATCATACAAGTTGGAGATGCAACAATTGTTAAATAACCAAATGCGGAGGCAACAGAAGTTGCAATACCTAGAATCATGGGATCTCCACCCATATCTAACACTATTGGACCCATTACTGCTACAGTAGCAGCATTACTTAATAGATTTGTTAAAACGCTAGTAAGAAAAACAGAAACAAACCATCGAACGATAGTTACATCTTGAAAAACTACTTCTAGATTGATCAATGCTTTTTCCGCAACCCATAGTGCAGCACCAGTTTCTTTCATTTGAATACCAAGAGAGATTGCAGCCCCAAATAGTAAAATCACACCCCAATTTGTATTATGACTTATTTCCTTCCAGTCTATAAGTCCAAATACTAGATAAAGGAATACTCCTGATAAAGCAACAATTCCAAGCCCAATTAATGGACTTAAAAATATCCAACCCAAAAATACCATAATGAATAAAAAAATGGCTATTATTTGGTTTGCATCCAGTTTTCCAGATTTTGCAACATTTACTTTAAGTTTTCTAATTGCAGAGTCCAGATGTCTTTGCTTAGGGGTAAATGAAAACCACAAAACCAATGAAGCAAGTGGTATCTCTAATAATAATATTGGATATGTATATAGCATCCATTTGACATATGAAATATTACCGTATCCAAATTCTGACAAATATCCAAGCATGATTACATTCCTGCCACCACCTGATGGTGTCCCTATTGATCCCATAACACATCCATATGCGATAGAAAACAATAATAAGCTTGATAACTGAGTTGATTTATCAAGGGGTAAACCTGCATTTTTAATTAAAGAAAGTGCAACGGGTAACATCATCGCTGCAACTGTATGTTCTCCAATAAAAGAAGAAAGGAATGCTGAAACTGAAATAAAACCAACTGAAATTCTCCACGTTTTATTCCCAGTAATATTAATTATTCCAAGTGCGAGTCGTTTATCCAACCCCTGACTTACAATTGATACAGCAAGCATTAATGACCCCATTATAAAAAATACTGCATCACTCATAAATGTTGATGCCACTCCATCTGGAGTATCAACTCCCAATATTACTTGCATTATCAAGATTAGAATTGCTACAGCTGGCAATGGGATAGATTCTGAGATAATTAAAATCAATACGATCATAACTATAATAAGAGTGCGATGACCTTCAGATGATAACCCTTCAGGAGAAGGGAAATAAAATAATGAAATACTTAAAATAAAAGAAATTATAAGCCACTTTTTACGAGTGACCCAGTATAAGATTTCTGATATCGCCTTATTTGATAAAAAGGCCATTATCTATAGAGATTAAAGATAATTAATAATTTAATTAACAGATTATGCCGCAATCTATTTATCAAGTTTATCAATTCGCCTTTGGTGTCTGTCTCCTCCAAATGGCTCTTTTAACCAGGTGTCAATAACAGTATAAATCTCTTCTTCTGTCATAAATCGCGCTCCAAGAGAAAGAATGTTGGCATTATTGTGCTCTCTAGAAAGCTTGATAATTTCCTCAGGTCCATTATAAAAGACTGCAGCACGGACTCCTTTTATCCTATTCGCTGCCATTGCCTCTCCTTGACCTGATCCTCCAAGGATAATTCCTCTACTATCAATATCTTTTGCAACCGCTTTAGCACATGGAAAAATAAAATCTGGATAATCATCTAAAGGATCATATTCATGTGCTCCATGATCATTAACCTCATAACTGCTATTTATTAGATAAGATTTAATTGTATTCTTAAGATCAAGACCAGCATGATCAGTTGCTAAATGGATAATCATAACAATTGATTCAAATGATCTGAAATTCTTTTCTTTACTTTTTCAGGTGTAAAACCAAATTCTTCTGCTAGATCTTTATACGGTGCAGATAATCCATAATGATCTATTCCTATAGATAACCCATTAATACCAATATATCTTTCCCACCCATGCGTTATTCCAGCTTCTATAGAAATTTTTATACAACGCCTATCAGGTATTACGCTTTTTTTATAAGATTCAGATTGTTGTTCAAATAACTCAAAACATGGCACACTAACAACACGTACATTGCGGTCATTTATCAAATCTGCTACTTCTAGAGCAAGACTTACTTCAGAACCTGTTGCAAGAAAAACTAAATCAGGATTGCCTTCAGATTTCTTCACTATATATGCACCTTTTTGAACACCTTCAATGATCGTATCATAGTCTAAAGCACTAACAGGAACACCTTGTCTGGTTAATAATAATGCGGAAGGGGTATTGTTAGATTTTAAAGCAATTTCAAAACACACAGCACTTTCTTTTGCATCTGATGGACGAAATACATGAAAATTCGGAATAGCCCTAAGTGACATTATATGCTCAACCGGTTGATGTGTGGGTCCATCTTCACCAACATAAAAAGAATCATGCGTAAACTCATGAATCACGCCTAACCGCTGAATAGCAGCAAGTCTTAAAGCAGGACGTTCATAATCAGAAAAAACAAGGAAAGTTCCACCAAATGATTTTAGACCTCCATGTAAATCAATCCCATTTAATATAGCTGCCATTGGAAATTCCCGAACACCAAACGCAAAATTTCTTCCATCTCTATTCTCATTTTGAAAATCTCCATATGTAGCTGCGAAATTTCCGGTATAATTCGATGGTTCTAGATCTGCTGATCCGCCTACGAGATTTGGAATTATTTCTGCAAAAGAATCTAAAGTTTGGCCAAAGGCTTTTCGAGTAGCTAACATAGTATTTTCATCAAATCTTGGAAGATTTAGTTTTGGCATTTCACCTTCAATGCAGAGATTCCATAATAATTCTTTATCTTTATTTTTCCTTAATTCAACAACCTCATTATTCCATTTTGATACAATTTTCCTTAATAAAGAAAATCGATATTGAAAATGATTTACAACCTCAACTGGTAAATAAAATGTCTCATTTGGCAAACCTAACTTTTCTTTGGTTGCATTGATTTCATCCTGTGGTAATGGTGCTCCATGTGTTTCATGATCGCCTTCCATCTTAGCTGATCCATATGCCATGATCGTCTTGCCAATAATTATACTTGGCTTATTAACAACTTGTGCTTTCTCAATTGCCGAGCAAATTTGTTTATGATCATGTCCATTAATTGTTTGAACATGCCATCCATAGCCTTCAAAAATTGTTTCATAATTTGTTGAATCTGCTCGAGATGCATTCCCAGATATTTGTGCTTCATTTGAATCATAAAATAAAATTACTTTTGATAGTCCCCAGCGGCCAGCTAAGGCAGCAGCACCGGATGTTATTGGTTCCTGCAAATCTCCATCACTTGCTAAAATATAATTATAATGTGTAATAGGTCCTGAGTTGACATTAGTATCTTGAGAAAAAATATTGCGTAATTTTGATTCTGCTACCCCCATACCAATCCCCATTGCAACTCCTTGACCGAGTGGACCAGTAGTAGCTTCAACCCCTTTAATCTTTACTTCAGGATGACCTGGAGTATTACTATGTAATTGTCTAAAATTTTGTAAATCATCAATCTTTAACCATCCAATGAGAGTTAACAAAGTATAAAGTAAAGCAGATTCATGTCCTGCTGATAATACAAAACGATCTCGATTAAACCACTTATGATCATCCGGGTCAAAATTCAAATATTCTGAAAATAAAATATATGCAACATCAGTTGATGACATTGGTCCACCAGTATGACCTGAGTTTGCATTACGTACTGTATCCATTATTAGACCTTTAATAACAGCAACAGTAAATAGATCTTTATCTTCTTTGTGCCAACTAGAAAATGAACTTATATCTTTATATGAGAGCATAAAAATCCTTAATCGTTTGAACCGGATCTTGTTCACCAAACACTGCTGACCCAGCGACCAATACATCTGCACCAGCATCAACAATTTCTTTCATATTATTTAATTTTACTCCCCCATCAACTTCAATAATTACTCTGTCAAGACACATTTCATTTAATCGAGACTTTAATTCTTTAATCCTTTCAGATGAACCTGGTAAATAGCCCTGACCTCCAAAGCCCGGCTCCACACTCATAATGAGGACTAAATCTACTTTGTCAAGATATGATTCAATGTTAGCAAGGGGAGTGCCTGGCTTTAATGAAACCCCGACTTGTTTACCAGTAGATCTAATGAGATCAATTACTTCATCTGGATTATCTGCTGCTTCAATATGGAATGTAATTCCATCAGCACCCGCTCTAGCAAAAGGTTCTACTAGCTTTTCAGGATTAACAACCATCATATGAACATCTAAAAATTTATCTGTATAGTTCCTCAATGATTTTACTACAGGAGGACCAATGGTAAGGTTTGGAACAAATTGATTATCCATTACATCAAAATGAACCCAGTGAGCTCCACCTTTATGACATATATCCATAGCACCCCGCAAATCGCCAAAATCAGCAGATAAAACCGATGGTGCTAATTTATATGAATAGGGAGCCATTTAGGTTTTGAGTTTAATATATGCTAGTAGCTTGATCAACTCAGAAAACTATAAATATGAAGAAACTTTTAACATTTATATTATTTTTCCACATTCATTAAAAAAATATTCCTCTAAAGTGATTGAGTCCTCCCACCATCAACTGGTAGGTTAATACCATTGATATAACTAGCTTGGTCTGAAGCTAAGAAAGTAATTGCTGAAGCAGTTTCAGAAGGTTCTGCAAATCTTTTAGATGGAACAGAATTTTTCATTTCATTAGTAACTTCATTTAATGAGCGATTTTGCATTTCCGCAATGCCCTTGATTACGGTTTTTAATCTTCCAGTATTAGTTAACCCTGGTAAAATATTATTAACAGTGATACCATAAGGCGCAACTTCATAAGATAAAGTTTTTGCCCAATTAGCTACTGCTCCTCTGATCGTATTGGAAACTCCAAGATTAGGTATTGGTTGTTTTACAGATATAGATACAACATTTATTATTCTTCCAAAAGAATCGGATTTCATACCAGGAATCAACAGCATTGAAAGATTATGATTATTAATTAAATGCCTATTAAAACCATCAATAAATTGCTTAGAATTTGATTCTAGCATTGAACCTGGCGATGGTCCTCCTGAATTATTAACTAATATGTGAATAGTGTTTTTATCAGGTAGAAATTCTTTCACTTTATTAAATAATAATTTACCATTATCAAAATCTGCACAAATAAAATCATTATTTTGTTGGTTAATACTATCCAGTTCTTGCTTGATCTTTTGAAGTTTGTCTTCATTTCTTGCTGCAAGTATTACACGTGCTCCACTTTTTGCCAACCGAATAGCAGATTCCTTACCAATACCTTGGGTGCTTCCACATACTAAAGCAGTTCTTCCTGTTAAATTAATATTCATCTTTTAAATATTACTTTAATCCCATTCAAAACCATTGACTTTCATAGTATTTACATTTATTTCAACAGAATTATAATCATCAAGAAATTCAACATAATAATATAATATTTTGTATTTCTCATTATCTGAAATCCATACGGAATCAGGTAAACCTAATAGATCAAACACTTCTGATTCAACTGGTTTCTTTTTTAAAAACTGCCAGACATCATACTGATTGATAATGCCTTCTGAAAGTGGAGATGCGGTATTCAAAGTTGGATGAGAAATTTTTGTTGGAGTTTCAGGTACTGGCGCAGGAGATCTTGAACACGATATACAAATCATCATTAAAATGTAATAAAAGCGCACTACTGAAAATACATTTTGCTTATCGTTTAATCAACTATCGTAATTGTAAAAGATTATTGCTTTTCCTTATCAGGGACTGGATCATATCCATACCCTCCCCATGGATGACATTTACTAATACGCACTATACCCAACCAAAATCCATATATTGGGCCAAAAGTTTTTAATGCCTGGATAAAATAATTTGAGCAGGTTGGTTCAAATCTACAAGATTGTGGAAATAATGGAGACAATAGTATTTGATAAGATTTAACTGGTAATATTAATAGTAATGTAAAAACTGTTTTAATTATTCGAATCATAATTGCGCCAACCTTATGACATATTTAAATGTAATCCATTGTATAGCTTAAGACATAATTAATTTTCTTGCGAAAACAATGAACATCTTTTAAAATAGACCGACCAGTCGGTTTATTATATGAATACTAGAAAACAAGATTTACGAAAAAACCAAATTCTGGAGGCTGCAATGGAAGTCATTACTCAAAATGGATATGAAAATAGCCGTATGGATGATGTGGTAAAATCATCGAACATGAGTAAAGGAGCAATTTATTGGTATTATAAAAGCAAAAAAGATCTTTATCTAGATCTTGTAAACTACTGGGTTATGCGTTATAGTGATATGGTTACTAAAATTATGGAAAAAGATCAGAAAGCATCCCTCCAATTAAAACAAATATTAAATTATTTTATCGATGAATACGAAAAGGATCCTGAACCATTTAAGGCTTTAACAGAATTCTGGTCTATGGCTCAGAAAGATGATGATTTTCATAAAAAAGTGCAAAAAGTATATGCAGCTTTTTTAGAAGTAATTGAATCAATCATTGCAAATGGAAAGAAGTCAGGAGAATTTAAAAATGTTAATACTAGAATCGCTGCTCTATCAATTATGATTAATATAGAAACGATTAATTGGTTCACGCTTTTTGATGATCATGGCGTAAGTGCAAGAGAATATTTTAATACTCTTCGTGATTTCATTCTTGCAGGTCTATTAAAGAAAATATAATTATTAAAGGAGTTAAATAATGGAACAAAATACTATAAAAAAAATTACTGGTGGAAGTTTCTTAACGATACCAATTAATGAGGCAAATATTTTTTCACGTGAAGACTTTACAGATGAACATAAAGAAATCGCATCCATGGTTCAAGGCTTCTGTAAAGAAGAGGTTGCTCCTGTAAAAGACCAAATTGAAAAAAAGGATAAAAAATTAACATTTTCCCTCATTAAAAAAGTAGGAGAATTGGGACTCATGGGCGTTGATGTTCCTGAAGAATATGGCGGTATGGAATTAGATAAAATAACAGGAGCAATAGTTGCCGAAGCATCCTCTTATTCTGAATGCTCATCCTTTGTTGTTACCTGGTCAACAAATTTAGGTATCGGATCATTACCAATTGTATGGTTTGGAACTCCTGCACAAAAAGAAAAATATTTACCAAGATTGATTGATGGTACATGTATTGGTGCTTACGGTTTAACTGAGCCCTCAGCAGGATCAGATGCTCTCTCTGCAAAAACGACTGCTGTACTTTCTAACGATGGAAAGCATTATATTTTAAATGGTGAAAAGATATTCATTACCAATGGGGGCTGGGCAGATGTCTATACTGTGTTTGCGAAAGTAGATGGTGAAAAATTTACTGCCTTTATTGTTGAAAGAGATACGCCTGGGTTTACACAGGGTCCAGAATATGATAAAATGGGCATGAGGGGATCATCAACAACGTCATTGATTTTTCAAAATGCTAAGGTGCCGGTTGAAAACCTCCTTTACGAAGTCGGCAAAGGACACCGCATCGCCTTTAATGTATTGAATATGGGCCGTTTTAAGATGTCTGCCTCATTGCTCGGCGGTGCAAAGTTAACTACGAGTGCCTCTATTGAATATATTCTGGAAAGACGTCAATTTGGTAAGGCAATTGCACACTTTGATACTACTATTGGAAAAGTTGCCGATATGGTCGTTGAGACATTTTCCGCTGATTGTATGACCTACAGAACAGTCGGCATGATCCAGGATGCAGTTGATGAGCTTGATAAGTCAGATCCCAACTATTATATCATGATGGGGGAGGCCATGGAAAAATATGCTATTGAAACCTCCATGGCCAAGGTGTATTGTAGTGAACTGAATGGCAAGGTCATTGATAGCGGATTACAAATGATGGGTGGTTATGGATTCATAGAAGAATACACGATGGCGAGGTTATACCGTGATTGCCGGATCGATCGCATCTGGGAAGGTACAAACGAAATAAATAGACAAATTATCACCGGTTACATGATAAAAAAGGCACTGATGGAAGAACTACCCATTCAAGGCGCAATTAGGGAAATTGAACAATATATGAATAATGGTAAACTAGAGACAGATAACGAAATCTTGCTTGCTGAAAGCAATGTAGTGGAAACTGCAAAAAGGCTAGCCCTTTTCTTGTTGGATGAAGGACTGTGTAAATTTGGTCAAGACTTAAAGCATCAACAACAAATAGCAGATATATTGGCAAATATATTCATGGATATTTATGTAGCTGAAAGCACAATTCTTCGAGTGAAGAAAATGCTTGCTATGCCTTCTGAGCATAACTGTGTTGAGCATGTAGCAAAAATATTTGTTGCTGAAATGAGTCTAAGAATGATTCCGGATGCAGAAAAAGCATTGAAAGCTATTTACAATGGGGACTTAAGTCCTGTTATTCATGAAAAGCTGAATTCATTTCGAAATAGGATGTATTTGGCAACCAATACAATTGGATTAAAAAGAAAACTTGCGGAATACGCATATTCTAAAAACGCTTATCCATACTAGGAGCAAATTATGAGTAAATCAGTTATAATTGATGCAGTACGATCACCTATCGGGTTAAAAAATGGCCCAATGATTGGTATTCGGCCTGATGATCTTGCAGGTCAAGTAGTGAAAGGATTATTAAATAGAAATAATTCTGTTAAACCTGAAATGGTGGAAGATGTAATTGTAGGGTGCGCATATCCTGAAGGTCCTCAGGGTCATATTATTGGTAAATCTGTTGGGGTTCTCGCAGGTCTGCCAATAGAATCTACTGGAAAAGTGGTTAATAGGTTTTGCGGATCATCAATGGACGCAGCTCATCAAGTTAGCACTGCTATTGAGAGTGGAGATATTGATTTAGGTATTGCTGCTGGAGTTGAGGATATGTTTTCCGTTCCGATGGGAGGATTTGCTCCAGATTTTCATCCGGAGCTTGCAGAGCAAGAATTCTACATTGGAATGGGAGAAACTGCAGAAAATTTGGCAAATGATTTAAATATTTCAAGAGATGAACAAGAAGAGTTTGCTATCAACTCACATAAAAAGGCTTTAGATGCAATAGAAAAAGGTAAATTTGAAAATGAAATAATTCCTATCGATAAATACGGCGAATGCACTGTGATAAAAGATGATGGCCCTAGAGAGCCTAATGTTGAAAAGATTAAAAGTCTAAATCCTGCATTTATTAAGAATGGATCCATAACTGCAGCCACAAGTAGCCCCATCTCCTTTGGTGCATCTGCCCTACTTATTGCAAGTAAAACTTTTGCTTCTAAACATGGACTTAAAACTCGAGCAGAATTTGTTTCACGAGCAGTGTCTGGTGTTCACTGGGACCGCATGGGTATGGGCCCTCTTCCTGCAGTTGAAAAAGCATTAATAAAAGCAAACCTAAGCATGGATGACATTGAAACGATTGAATTAAATGAAGCATTTGCAGCTCAAGCATTATATGTAATACGCAAAGGTGGATGGGATGAAAACAAAATCAATTTAAATGGTGGAGCAATTGCATTGGGACACCCTCTTGGCTGTTCTGGGGCTCGAATCATTACAACGCTATTAAATGTAATGGAACAGCAAAAAACAAATATTGGTCTTGCTACGATGTGCATTGGAAGCGGTCAAGGAATTGCTACAGTAATTAAGCGTTAATAATCCGAGGATAATATGAAAAATAAAATTGAAAAAGTTGCCGTATTGGGAGCAGGTACAATGGGAGCGCAAATTGCAGGACATCTTGCAAATGCAGGTATTCCTTCCTGTTTATTTGATATATCACAAGAACTTGCTGAAAAAGGAGTTGGAATACTAACAACATTAAAACCAGCACCTTTATATAAGCCAAAGAATGCATCATTAATTGAAGCATGTAACTACGAAGATCACCTTGAGAATATTAAGGATTCAGATTGGATCGTTGAAGCGGTTGCTGAAAACCTTGATATAAAACATAAAGTTTATAATAATATTGCAGATTATATAAAAAAAACTGCGATTATTAGTTCTAATACATCTGGTATTCCATTAAGTGATTTAACAAAAGTCATGTCAGATGATGTAAAAAATAGATTTTTAATTACGCACTTTTTTAACCCTCCTAGATATATGAGATTATTAGAGTTGGTAAAAGGTCCTGATACCTCAAACGATATTTATAATGATATGGCGATATTTGGAGAAGACATCTTAGGAAAAGGAATTGTTCATGCAAAAGATACTCCAAACTTTATTGGAAATCGCATCGGCGTACACGGTGGAAATAATGCAATAAAATTAGCTATTAAAATGGGATTAACCTGTGAAGAAGTCGATAAACTTACAGGAACAATTGTTGGTCGCCCAAAAAGTGGAGTCTTCCGTACTACAGATATAGTAGGATTAGATGTCCACGCTAATGTTTCAGCAACAAGCTATAATAATTTACCAAATGATGAAGCCAGAGATGTGCTTAAAGCACCTGAGATTCTTCAAGTGCTTATTAATTCCGGAAAATTAGGACAAAAAACTAAAGCGGGTTTCTATAAAAAAACGGAAGAAGGAATTCTTTCAGTTGATCTTAAGACAGGTGAGTACGGTCCGCAAAAACGTGTAAAATTTGATGGTTATCGCCTAGCAAAAGATCGCCAAAGCGTTGGTGAACGATTAAAGGCATTAGCAACAAGTGGCGATAAAGCAGGGAAATATTTTTGGGAAATAACATCGGACTCACTTATTTATGCTGCTAATCGTATCCCTGAAATAAGTGATGATATTGTTAATGTTGATAATGCAATGAAGTGGGGTTATGGATGGGAACTTGGACCATTTGAAGCATGGGATGCAATAGGAGTAGAAAGTTCTGTTGAGCGCATGGTTACAGATGGCAAGTCTGTTCCTCAATGGGTAACTGATATGATAGACTCTGGACAAAAAACATTTCATAATTTTGATAATGGTAATAAAACGTTTTTTGATTTTAATAGTAAATCAATGCAACCATCAGAAGTCAAAGAGAAATCGCTCAATATAATTGTAGAAAAATCTAAAGGTAGTCTTGTTAAACGTAGTTGGAGTGCAAGTTTGGTGGATTTAGGGGACGGAGTATTATGCTGTGAGTTTCATTCTATCTTACAATCAACACTGAACCCAATAGATGGATCTATTATTCAAACTCTTGTAGATGGATTGGATTTAGTTGAATCAGGAAAGTTTAAGGCAATGGTGGTTGGGCATCAGGGAATAAACTTTTGTGCAGGTGCGAATTTGAATGGAATAATCCAATATTGTGAAAGCAATGATTATGAAACAATTGGAGCTAGAACAAAAATTCTACAAGATGTAACCCAAAGAATGCGCTTTTTTGAATCTCCAATTGTAGCTGCTCCCTTTCATCTTGCGTTAGGTGGAGGGTTTGAATTAGTTGCACCAGCATCTCATCGCGTAGCTCTTGGAGAGCTCTATATTGGTGCAGTGGAAGTAGGCGTTGGGCTAATACCTGGAGCAGGGGGGAACTTGCGCATATTATTAAATTTAATAGAAAATTCAAATAGTAGCGGAAGGATGAATGCGTTTCAAGTAGTTCAAAAAGCATTTGAAACCGTTGGGTTTGCTAAGGTGGCAACAAGTGCTGAAGAAGCAAAACACTTAGGCTATCTATTGAAATCAGATACAATAATATTAAATAATGAACATCGTATTTGGGCTGCGAAACAAAAAGCTCTTGAATTAATCGATGGATATAAGCCTCCAAAGTATCGTGATGATCTGAAACTTCCTGGTGCCGGTGGAAGGACAGCTATAGCCACTGTAGTAAAAGGATTAAAAGCTCAAGGTAAAATCTCTGGGCATGATGAATTAATTGCAAATAAATTAGCATATGTACTTACTGGCGGTGAAAAAGCAGGGTTAACAAAATCTGTAGATGAACAGTATATACTAGATATTGAACGGGAAGCTTTTGTTTCACTCGCAGGGGAAAAATTATCACAAGACCGAATACGATTTATGTTAAAAAATGGTAAACCTCTACGCAATTAATATAGATGGTTGATCGACGCCATTTTATAAAACAGTTTGGAGCTTTTTCAATTGCATTTTCTGGATTTGGACGAGCTTTAGCAAATACATCAACTATTAATCATTTACTTGATCAAGATTATAATAAAGGATACGGGCCTTTAATAAAAGATCCCAATGGAATTTTAGATTTACCTAAAGGATTTTCTTATAATGTGTTCTCCCAGTATAATGAAAAAATGGACGATGGCCTTCTTGTGCCAGCTGCTCATGATGGAATGGCAGTATTCAATGGCTCTAATGATAATCTAATAATTATCCGAAATCATGAACTTGGTGGTGAATCTCACTTATTGGGAGGACCATTTGGCCCCAATCTAGAACTAATAAATACAGTTGATAAAAGATTGATCTATGATATTGGTAATAACGGTATACCCGGTCAAGGAGGTACAACAACAATAATATATGATCCTATTCGAAAAAATGTTGTAAGACAGTTTCTTAGCTTAGCAGGAACTACAATTAACTGCTGTGGAGGGCCAACTCCATGGAGAAGTTGGATAAGTTGTGAAGAAACTGAAACACAAGCAGGTGAAGACTGGAAAAAGGATCATGGTTATAATTTTGAAGTACCAGTAACAGAGACACCTCAAATTACAAAGCCAGTTCCCTTAAAGAGCATGGGGCGTTTTAGTCATGAAGCAGTTGCTATAGATCCACAAACTGGCATTGCCTACCAAACTGAAGATGAAGGCAATGGTCTCATCTATCGTTTTATACCAAATGTGAATGGGAAATTTCATAAAGGAGGCGTTTTACAAGCACTTTGTTTTAAATCAAAACCTTCAATGGATACTAGAAATTGGAGAGAAAATAATATTCAATTAAAGAAATCATATGATATTGAATGGGTCACACTTGATGATGTAGAAAGCCCTGAAAATGACTTAAGATTTCGAGGATCAAAAAATAGTGCCGCAATCTTTGCTCGTGGAGAAGGCATGTGGTTTGATAAGGGAAAAATTTATTTTACATGTACGAGCGGTGGAAAAAAGAAACTAGGACAAATATACGTTTACACACCAAGCCCATATGAGGGACAAAGTAATGAAAATAATAATCCTGGTAAAATAGAACTTCTAGTAGAACCAGTGGATAGTGAAATTATGGATATGTGCGATAATATCACTGTTGCACCATGGGGCGACATGATTATATGTGAAGATGGAAAAGGTACAGACTTTTTACTTGGGATTAAACCAGATGGAACAATATATAAATTGGCTAAGAACGCTTTAAATAGTAAAGAATTCGCAGGATCAGTTTTCTCCCCAGATGGAAAGATCCTATTTGTAAATATTCAATTGCCTGGATTGACACTAGCAATTACTGGACCTTGGCAAGCGTAAATATTTTTTTACAATTTATTAATTAAAACAAAATAGTATTTCCTTATAGTTTGAGTATGTGGAAACATTAAAAATGTTTCGATTGTTGCTTTCTTCTTTTGGAATCATGTTTGCAATACTATCCTTATTACAAGAATCACATATTGCATCAATGATTTAGGTTTTTATAAAGGACTAATAGCATTAATATTAGGGATAATCCTATTTTTTTAGTTCCAAATAGAATGAGCAGTTAATGAAAGAATCTCTTATAGTATATAACCATACGGAATACAAAGATATTCCATCAACTCTGTATAATAAAGAGAAATACAGGCTGCAGGTTGAACTACTGAAAATGCAGGAGTGGATGATTAAAGAAAAAAAGAAAATAGCGATTGTACTCGAGGGTCGTGATGCTGCAGGTAAAGGATCAACTATTAAAAGATTTATTCAGCATATGATACCTAGAAATACAAGAGTTGTTGAATTAGGTGTGCCAACAAAAACAGAACATAGAAACTGGTTGCATACTTATAAAAAGCACCTACCCAAAGAAGGGGAAATAGTTTTCTTTGATCGATCCTGGTATTCACGTGCTGTGATACAACCCACGATGAGTTACTGTACTAAAAGTCAGTATTATTATTTTATGAAAACCGTTAATGCTTGGGAAAAACACTTAATCGATGAAGGATTGACTCTTTTTAAATTTTATTTATCAGTCTCCCAAGAAACACAAAAATATAGATTTTTCCTAAGACAAAGTAGTGAATTGAAATATTGGAAAGTTACTAATAATGATTTAAAAGCGATGGAACAATGGCATCTATATACCCGCTATAAAGAACAAATGTTTGAACAAACTTCAACAAATCATGCACCTTGGATATTAATCAATAGTGAGAATAAAATGATTGCAAGACTAAATGCGATGCGTTATGTATTGAAAAGAGTTGATTATACTGATAAAAAGAAAGTGAAAGCTAAACGCTATTTTAAAGAACTTGAAGAATACAAGATTACAATAAAAGGCGTCATATTTGATAATCTTACAAAAGAACAATACGAGTTTCTTTTTAAAATAAAAGCACACGAATAAATCACTATCAAAAGAATTATTTATATTAACTGTTAAGCAAATCTGTTTACAATTTGTTTATTATAAATGTTTGTCTAAGATAGATAATATCTTTAACGACTTGATAAGATATATTTCATAAATCTTTAATCAAGATCCTAAAATTTTGGAAAACGAAAAATATAAAATAATTTTGAAAATTATCGGCGTGTTTACTGCGCTATATTTATTCTTGGTTGGCATTAAAGGGTTATCAATGGGCATCAAATTACTTGGTGGCGATTTTGCAAAAACTGTAATGACCACAACAAGCAATCCTTTAACTGCATTATTTATAGGTATTCTTACAACAACATTATTTCAAAGTTCTTCCACTACAACTTCCCTTATCGTGGGAATGGTTAGTGGAGGAGCGTTGACTTTATCTGGTGCAATTCCAATGATTATGGGAGCAAATATTGGAACAACAGTAACAAATACAATTATTTCAATTGGTTATGTAAATCGCGATAAAGAATTTCAAAGAGCATTTTCTGCTTCAACAGTTCATGATTTTTTCAATATGCTCGCGGTATTAATTCTATTTCCACTTGAAATAGCATTTGGTTTTCTTGAAAAAGCAGCTACCGGTCTTGGCATGTTGCTCTTTGGGTCTATTAGTGCTGATGAAGTGTTTAATAGCCCCATTAAAAAGGCTATTAAATGGGGTGCAATACAATTAGAGTCAATTAGTTTTAATAATACTACTTTTTTAATAATAATTAGCGTTTTATTAACATTTGGTATGCTTTATGGGATTGTTAAATTACTTAGGAGTTTGGTCCTTAGTCGTGTTGAACACTTTTTTGATAAGTATATATTTACGACACCAATCCGAGCAATATTATTTGGAGCATTATTGACTATTTTAGTTCAAAGTTCATCAATCACTACCTCTACTGTGGTGCCATTAGCTGGAGCTGGAGTACTGACATTAAGACAGATATATCCATTCACTCTTGGTACAAATATTGGGACAACTGTAACAGCATTATTAGCCGCATTAACTCTTAATGTAACTGCTTTGGTTGCTGCGTTTAGTCATCTGTTTTTTAATATATTTGGAATTTTGATTATATACGCCAATCCGTTGCTAAGAGATATACCAATAAGAGCCGCTGAATGGATCGCAGATATTTCATTACGAAATAAGTTTATACCAATAATTTATTTATTAATTATTTTCTTTGGTTTACCATTATTAATCATTTTTTTAGGGAGTTAGATTATGTCAATATTTACTGAAATTTTATCTGTATGGCGTAAAGAAGATTTGCTATCTGAAGCATGGGAAAAATCTTTAGAGATGCTTGACCTTTCACATAATATGTTTGTTAAGGCTGTCAAAAAATCAAAAAAACAAGAAAGTTTATCCGTATTGAAACAATTGAAAAACAGAGATAAGGAAATAAATAAATACCAACGAGAAGTAAGAAGAAAAATCATAACACATTTTTCTTTGCAAAATAACATCAATGATATCTCTAGTATTATGGTCCTTATGAATATGATCGTTGATATAGAAAGAATTGGTGATTATTCAAAAAATATTCTTGACCTAGCTATTTATTATCCTGAAAGGCTAAATACTAAAATCCTACATCCTGAATTACATGAAATCGAACAGGTGGTCAAATCCCGATTTGATAAAACGGTAGATGCAATTAAAACGGAAGATGTTGAGCTTGCATCCAAATTAATAAAGGGATTTAAAAAACAGGTTACAACTGCATCTGATCGTATCGTTAACAATATTATTTCTGGTGAATTAAATCTTGAATCTGGTTCAGAATCTGCAGCTATAGTATTATACGCACGTTATTTAAAACGTATTGGTAGTCATTTAAAAAATATTACAACCACTATAATTAATCCTATTGATTCTATTGGATATCAATTAAAAGACATATAATAATAAACTGAATACCTGAAAAAATAATTATACTTCAGGATTGATTGTTGTAACCCCAAAAGAGAAAGAAGACCCCTTCCCTTCTACAGTGTCTACATAGATTTTTGATCCGTGAGCTTCAATAATATGTTTGGCTATTGAAAGCCCAAGTCCTGTTCCCCTCTTTTGTCTATCTCTTGCTTTATCTGTTCTATAAAATCTTTCAAATACTCTTTTTAATGCTTTTTGAGTAATTCCTATTCCTGTATCAATAATTGAAAAAATGATTTCATCATCTCTTCGATTTGCTTTGATTTTAATATAGCCCTCATCAGTATATCGCAAAGCATTTGATAATAAATTGGATATAACTTGATCTAATCGACTTTTATCACCATATATAAAAAGTTTTTTATCAGGAATATCAAGATCAATCTTAATTTTTTTATTCGCGTTTCTCTGCTTAGCATCTTTTATGAGATTATTTAGAATATCGAAAACATTAAAATACTCGAAATTCATTTTCAACTCACCTGTTTCTATTCTTGATATTTCTACTAGATCTGTTACTAATTCTTCTAAGCGATGTGCATTCTCTAATGACCTTTCTAGAAAACCCACATTCACTGTTTGATCATTTATCGCACCCTCTAATAATGTTTCTATATAACCAGAAATGGATGAAATAGGTGTTTTTAATTCATGTGTAACATTTCCAAGAAACTCCGATCGTACTTTCTCCATCCGTTTAATCCCTGTATAACCTCTTTCAAGAGCAATTGTCATTTTATTCATATTATCCGCTAACTCATCAATCTCAATGACTCCAGTTCTTATAGCGACTCTCCTTTTAAGATCTCCTTGACTGATATCATTAGCTGCTTTTGTAAGCTCCGATATTGGATCTGTTAACCAACTTTTTAAAACAAACCATGCAACTATTATTACAAAAATAATAATGGCGATAATGAGATAATAAAATTCACGATACTTGCTAGCCAAATTTTCAACTGATTTTAATGATTGTGCAACTCTAACGTATTTAAATCCAAATTGATTTTGATCAACCTGTTTAGCAAAATAAATAAACTCGGTTCTTAACGTATTACTATATCTTGTAGAAAAACCCTCGTTTTTATCTTTTGCTTCAATAATCTCTGGTCTAAATATATGGTTGTCCATCTGAGATAATTGATCCATTGGCATAGATGATTCACCAATAACTGTTCCATCAGCTGCGATTAATGTCATTCTAAGTTTGGATGCAATAGAATACTCTTCTGCCATTTTTTGAAAAGTATCTTTTTCACTACCATTAGCATAGACCATAAATGTCTTGGAATGAGATCTAAGTTTTTCAATTATTGAATCTTTGGCCTGATTTAAGGCCAGTGACTTTGTATACATAATAGGAGCAATCATCCCTATTACACCAATAAAGATAATTATAGCCAGTAATCTATACTGAATCCGTCTCATAGTATTATATGGTATTTTCTTTAAATCTTTGGACGGAATCGGTAGCCGACCCTTTTTACCGTTTCAATCCAATTTTTATATATACCTAATTTGGATCTAATTCGGTTAATATGCACGTCAATGGTGCGATCAACAACAAATACATCTTCTTCCCATATTCTTGATAGCAGTTCCTCACGGGTGAAAATGATATTTGGTTGATTCATAAAAAAAGCCAATAATTCGAATTCTTTTCGAGGCAGATGTAATTCATTACCCTCTAATTTAGCGATGTAGGTTAAGGTGTTGATTTCAAGATCACCAAAACTAATATTGGTTCCTTTAGAATTAATTTGATCAATTCTACGTAATATAGCATTAATCCTTGCAATCAACATTTTGGGACTGAATGGTTTTTTAACATAATCATCACCACCAACTTCCAGTCCTCGTACTTCATCAAATTCACGGTCCATTGCAGTTAAAAATATTATTGGCACCGTATTACCTTGTTCACGAATCTTTCTACAAACTTCGTATCCATCTTTACCTGGCATCATAATATCAAGGATAGCAAGATCAAGATCTTTTGATAATTTATTTAATGCATCATCACCGCTTACAGCTTCGGCGATATTAAAACCAGCTTTTTCTAAATTATATCGTAAGATTTCTCGAATATCTGGTTCGTCATCTACGATTAATATATTTTTCATGTACTAAAAATTATTGTATGTATGAAAATAAATTATAAATATGCAAAATAGAATTAATCTCCCTTATAAATACATCCTGTGCTGCAAGTCTCACTTACAATTATTTTTTTCAATTGTGGTAGTTTAGGATGAACTTTTTTCCATATCCATGCTGCTAAATTTTCACTTGTTGGATTTTCAAGCCCTGGTACTTCATTTAATACAATATGGTCAAGCTGATTTATGACTGGATCACAGACATCTTTTACATCCCCAAAATCCATTATCCATCCTATTTTTTCATCAATAGGGCCAGATATATGAATTTCTACATTAAAAGTATGTCCATGCATGCGTTTACATTTATGATCTTCTGGCAGATTGGGCAAATAATGAGCAGAATCAAATGAAAACTTTTTATATATATCCATATCTAGATCATGGAATCTGTAAATACTTGTGCATCTGAAGACTTAATCTCCAATTTGGGTTAGCAGTACAGTATTCTAATGTTTTATTAAGGTTATTATTATAATTTGAATCATCCATAGGTTGTAATGAAAATACATCGAAATCTAAGTCTAAAAAGTTGCTTGGATCTAAATCTTCTTGTGGGTAAACAATTTTTAATTCATTCCCTTTTTTTATTAATAATTCAGTATCCTTTTTTGGACTCACGCAAATCCAATCAATTCCTTCAGGGGCATCTATTGTACCATTCGTCTCAATAGCAATTTGAGCTTCTTTACTTTTAAGATATACAATCAACTTTTTATCCAATTGGAGTAAAGGCTCCCCTCCTGTAAAAACAATAAAAGGTTTACCATTGGAATTCCAAAAAGATAAAATATGATGTGATAACTGTTGATGATTTTCAAACGTTCCACCTCCGGCACCATCTGTTCCAACAAAATCAGTGTCACAAAATTTACAAGTTGCTTCTTCTCGATCCTTCTCATGCCCACTCCATAAATTACAACCAGTAAACCTACAAAAGATTGCCACACGTCCAGCATGCGCACCTTCACCTTGAATCGTTAAATAAGTTTCTTTTATTTTATATGACATTATCAAATATCTGGATAATGCAAAGGGTCAGAAGTTCCTGCATCTAAGAATCCTTTAATTCGCAATAAACATGCATCACATTGCCCGCATGGTTCATCTTTACCTAAAGGATCATAACAACTGTGCGTTTTAGAGTAATCAACTCCTAACTCAATCCCTAGTTTAATTATTTCTGATTTCTTTAAATCAATTAACGGAGTATGTATTTGTAATTGCTCCATCTCTTCTACACCAGATTTTGTGGCTAATCTTCCCATTTTTTGAAAAGATTCTATGTACTCTGGTCTACAATCAGGGTAGCCGCTATAATCAAGCGCATTGACACCAATAAAAATATTAAAAGAATTTTCCACCTCGGCTAGTGCTAACGCATATGATAAGAATATGGTATTTCTTGCAGGTACATAAGTAATAGGAATTTCTGAATTCATTTCACCTGAATCACGATTTTTGGGAACATCAATATCGTCTGTTAATGCAGAACCACCAATAGCTCCTAAATCTATATTTGCAATTTGATGCTTAGTTATATTATAGGAAGTGGCAATTTCTTTTGCACATTCAATTTCATAATTATGTCGTTGGCCATAATTGAATGATAATGCTATAATATCAAATCCTTTGTTTGTTACTGCAGCTAAAACAGTAGTTGAATCTAGGCCTCCACTAAGTAGTACAATTGCTTTCTTCACAACTTATTTTAACTATTTAATTGGAAATATAGATAGTAAATATTTATTAGAATGTATATGATAACTGAAACTGTGTATTTGAAAAATCTTCTAGTTGTTCAAATCTATTAATGGGGTCATCATTTCCAATAAAATAACTTGCATATACATTAATAAACCAATTATCACTTAATAGATACTCAAGACTAAATCCTAATAATTGTCCGGGGTCCTCCAAGTTAAATAATAGATTATAATTTAGTTCGAGATCATCATCAAAGAATCTATTGCTTCCAATAATTAACAACGATTTATTTGAAATCATTGCAAAAGGCGTACCCATCCCAGGAATGAAATTGTCGGTATTTAATGTTGTCATATTCTTGCTTGATAAATCCAAAGTATTTCCTGATGCTTTAAGAACATTATTACCAATTATCTGAGCTCCTATAGTCTTTGAACTTTCCATCCTATATTCAATCTGAATTACATATTGTAAATAATCTGCCTTGGCATCTAAATAATTATACCATTTAGCTTCATAATCATTAATAGTGCTAAACAATGCTGATTCCGCACGTATAGTAAAATCTTTTATAAAAGTCACCATATTCAATCCAATAACAGAGGTAGAACGATAACCAAATTTTGGACTTACTTGTATAATATTAAATGTATCAATCCCAAGAAGACTAAACGAACGATCATATCCATTAAAATAAGATATTCCTATATCTGTTTCTCCTATAATGGTCTTAAGCTGCAATCCATATTCTAATGAATTTTCTCTTTCTTCATATTCAGTAGGTTCTATTGGAATTTGGAATGGGAATTCTGGCTCATTAAATGGCAATCTGTTTGAAACGTGGTTTGGGATAATCACACATTCTAACTGCCAATTATTCCAATAAGAAATTATAGATGCGGATACAGAGCCTATTTTTCTATCAGCACCTTGCAAAAACATATAATAATAATCATAAGGATTTAAATTATCTGTCGGATTGTTCCCATCAGCTACACCCCAAGCATGAATCTGTCTGCCAAACTTGACCTCTCCCCAAGATGGAAACCAAGTTACATATGCTTCTCTTAATTTAAATTTTGGGCTTTGATTCTCTCCCCACCTATGTTCCAATGCTGAGTTAACTAATAAATCAAAATCTCCCTTAGTATATCCCATTCGTAACTGAGCAAACCTAAATGGAAGCTCCATTTGGTCTTGGTCTGAAATATTAAACATGATCATTGGCTTAATGGTGCCATTAAAGGATAACTGCCCTAGAATAAATGGACATATCACAAAAAATAATGAACATTTTAGAATCATTATTATTTTAATAAGTTAATTACGAGGCAAGCGTTTTAAATTTTTTTCCTGAAAAAGGCTATGATCTAATCCTGAGTCAACTTTTATATCTTCCATCGTTAAAGTAGTGGTGTGGTTTTTTTGTACATCTTCAACAAATATTTTATTGATTACATGATAATCGGAAATGGAATCAATAAAGAATTTCTTTTTTTTGCGTAACCCACCACCTAAATCATAAGATTCTTCTTTGACTGCAATTAATGATTCCTTAACAATCCATGTAATATGTTTTGAATATGTTGATTTTATATCTTCATTTGGCAATACTTCTAAAACAAAACAATCTTTTCCATCTAACGTTTCATCTTCTAATCTTTTATATCTATTCTCTTCTAAAGACCTACTAGTCATATCTTCATAGCTAAGATCAGACCCCATAAAAGAATCTCCTTTTTTTGATGAAGATATTCTTCGAACTTTTTTAAAGGCAGGTAACCACATACGCATTTCATCAGCTTTGTTATCATGTTCAATCTTTAAAAAAGCAACACCTTTATCATCTAATGGAGCTAAAAACCATAAAATTTGTTTGGAACCATTATTAGATGACTTTGAAAGGATTGTTGAAGTTCTTGTTTTCCCCTTTCTATTTGTTAACAACATCGTTGTCTTTGATATGATATCTTTAGGAACGTCCCTTTCATCTACCATTGTTGCTATTTCCAAACCATTTTGAGCATAGATGATTGATAAAAATAAAGTCAGGATTCTAAAAGGATTTTTCATGTTAATAATCTCCAATTAATGAACTAATCCATGTTTCTTTTCGACCTATTAATTCAAGCAAACATGCTAATATCGTTAATGTTCCAAAAGATGTTGACACCATAGCGAAAACCATCAATCCACCCATATGAATTAATGGAATGAACTCAGAAAATAACAATGCTCCAAATGCCATATTTGATAAAGCATCCAATACAATAGGATATCCAACTTCATCAATGGTTCCTGATGTGCGTTTTGAAATTGATAGGCCTTGATTTGCTAATCGTCGATATTGTGATATATAATGTATTGCAAAATCAACTCCTACACCAATAATTACAGATGATAATAAAGCCGTTACATGATTCAGATGGACACCTAAAATACCCATAAAACCAAAATTCATTATTACTGCAGCAGATAAGGGTATAATACCTAGCAATCCCCAACCATAATGTCGAAAAAATAAAGCTGCTATAAATGAAATCAATACTATTGAAACACCAATACTAATTATGGACGATTTTATAACTAAATCTACCATATCTCTCAATACAACATATTGTCCAGTGGGAGTAATATTATTGTATTTAGTAAAGTTTTGTTCAACATAATCATCAATTTCATTTACAAATTCTACACTTTCATTTGTTGAATGATTTTTTAATATTGCTGTTATTAATGCTTTGGAATATTCGTAATCTACTAATGATGATAAATCTTCAGGGTCACCAGACATAGAATACATTGTATATAGATTGTTTACTTTTTGCTGATCCTTAGGTATAACCTCAAAGTCAGGATTATCATCCATAACGGTTCGATGCATTTGCTTAATTACATCAGCAATAGAAAAACTTGTTGAAACATAAGGATTATTTTGCTCTATGTAATCTTGCAATTGACTAATTTGCTCTAATAATACAGGATCTTTTAAATCTCCATTAATCAAAAATTCAAGATCCATTGATCCAAGCATATTGTCATCAAGAAACTCAAGACTATTTCGTATCTTATTTCCCTTAGAAAAAAAAGTAACCAAATTTACTTCAGTTGTAATCAGTTTAATTCCATACACTCCAATAGAAACAATAAGCAAACTACTTATTAATATTGTTCGAGGGATTTTGACTATTTTAAATCCTATTTTTTTGACTAGTTTTTCAAGAAAACTCGGTTTTATAACAGCCATTGAATTCAAGGGCCATTTTTTCAACATAATTAATGAAGGAAGCAACGTCACTGATAAAATCCAAGCCCAACATATTCCTATTGCAATTGAAACCCCATATCCCGTCATGTATTCTAATGGCGCAAATACCAATGAAAGAAAAGCAACTGCGGTAGTTAAACTTGTTAAAAATATAGGTAACATTAATGAATCTATGCTTTGTTCGATGGCTATTTTTTTATCACCAGTTAACCTAAGTTTTTTAAAGAACTTTGTCAGGAAATGAACGCTGTCTGAATTTGCTATTGTCATTAAAATAATTGGCATCGATGTATTCATTATTGAGAACACAAACCGATCAGAACCTGTCAATACCCTAATCCAACCCATTGAGCCCATCATCCCTACCAATGAAAATATAATAACCATGAGAACCATCATTACTCCCGCAAAAGTTCTAAGACTTGCTAAAAGTATAATTACCATAAAAAGCAAACCAATGCGAATCAAAAATAACGCATCACCTCGAACTAAATCACCGACTACACCAATTAAATACGATGGCCCGCCAAAATGAACACTATAATTATTTAATAGATTATCAGCCGTTTCAACAATTTTTGCTACCGCATCACGATCTGCTATATTCTTATCAGGAATGACTACAATATTAAAATAATTATCTTTTGATGAAATGACTCTCTTTCTCTGATCATCATTTCTATTTAAATAATCCTTTATTTCTTGAATCTGTTGTTGAGAAAGGTCTCGACTAGCAACTAAGTCATCAATTAATAAAAACCCGTTATCATTTTCCATTTTATTTAAGTTTGTTAGACTTCGAACATCTTCTACTTCCGGTAATAATTCTAACTGAGTAGTAAAATCCCATAAATCAGCAAGGGATTTACTATTAAACAAATCAATACTATCATTTCCAAAAGCAACAAAAACTAATTCTGTATTACCAAATTCATCTTTTACTTCCTCCCATACTATTCTTGTTTTGACTGTTTTTGGAATCATTTTCATCATATCATCTTCAATAACAAAATGCTTTAGTCCTGTAGCCATTATAAAAGTAGTAACTAAAGAAATAATTAAGGTTCGTTTAGGGTGGTTAATCGATTGTTGAACCGCAAAGTTTTTAAATCTGGAGATCATATTGAGAGTATAAAATTAAACTGCGAAGCGATTGGGTTATTATAATTTTCTATAAAACATATTAAGTACCTATTATTGTAACGACAAACCAATTTCTTATAAGTTTCCAATATAACAATTGAAGTAATTTCAATATAAAATTAAACACCTTATGGAAAACTCTACTCTAATGAAACCATATACTATTCTTGTAAATGGACAGTTCCCTGTTCATCCATTTCCCTTGGATATACTCCATAATTCCCGAACAATTATTTGCACAGACGGTAGTGCGAATTCGTTAATTGATAAAGGAATAAATCCAAACGTAATAATAGGAGACATGGATTCATTATTGATTGATAATAAAATATTCTCTGGTCAATTGATTAAAGATTCCAATCAAGAAAATACTGATATTGAAAAAGCGTTTGAATGGAGCATTAAAAATAAGATTAAAACAATTAATGTATTGGGAGCTTCACAAAAAAGAGAAGATCATTCAATGGGGAACCTATGCCTTCTATCAAAATATTGTGATTTACTTAATTTGACTTATGTTACTGATTACTTTTCCATTACATGCCATGAAGGAAATAAAATATTTTCATCATTTAATAATCAGCTTGTATCCATTTTACCAGTAGAGCATATACAACATATATCAACTGAAAATCTGAAATATAATTTATCTGATGAGGAATTACCAATTTCATCAAGAGGAATTAGCAATCGCTCCCTTAATGATAATTTTTCTATTAATAGCTCTAGTAAAATATGGGTTTTTCGTTCGCACCCTGAATAATTATGCACTTATTTGATTCAATAATTATTGGAATATATATTATCACATTAATATATATAGGCTTCAACCGAACCAAGAAAAGTAGATCTTCTCCTGAAGAATATTTGCTCATGGGTAGACGATTAAGCCTCCCGGGATTTGTTGCTAGTTTAGTAGCTACTTGGTATGGTGGAATTCTTGGACTTGGAGAAAATACTTATCTATATGGAATTCAGACCTGGTTTATACTTGCAATGCCTTATTATGTATTTGGATTGATATTTGCTTTGTTTCTTGCAAAAAAGATTTCTTTAGAGAAATTCATTTCAATACCAGATCATTTTCATAATTATTATGGGAATACTGCAGGAATTTTAAGTGCATTATTCATCCTAGTTATTGCTAGCCCCGCACCATATATATTAAGTCTTAGCATTTTATTGCAAATGTTTACCGATATCTCATTTAGTTGGTCTCTGATTCTATCCATAGTAATAAGCCTAAGCTACATTTGGTCTGGAGGTCTTAAATCAATTATTCGCACAGATATCTTCCAGTTTATTCTTATGTATAGTGGATTCATTATTCTATTAATCTTTTGTTGGATAGAATATGGGTCCCCTATTGATTTAATAGATAAACTACCACCAATACACTTGGATCCATTAGGCGGAATGGAACCACAATATATACTGGTATGGTTTTTTATCGCTATGTGGACATTTGTTGATCCTGGTTTTTACCAGAGGTGCTCTGCAGTCCAATCCCCAGACACGGCAAAAAAGGGGGTTTTAATATCAATATTGTTTTGGTTTGTTTTTGATATTTTAATGATAACTACTGGTTTATATGCTAAAGTAGCAATGGAAGTATCATCACCATTATATACATTTCCGCTATTAGGAAATGAAATACTTCCACCTATATTTTTTGGCTTATTCTTAGTTGCAATTTTATCTACAATTATGTCAACGGTTGATTCTTTAGGTTTTATAAGCGCTATTACTTTTGGAAGAGATATCATGTGGCGAATAAAAACATCTTCAACAATCAAAAATGAGAAAACAGTCCAAGATTCAACTCATTTTGTACAACAAGGTTTATTCGTAATGGGATTTTTAGCTCTTCTTTTAGCGATAACTATTCCATCTGTTGTACAATTATGGTATGTAACAGGATCAATTATAGTTCCAGGATTACTTATACCATTTTTAGTTACTTTTCATAATCAAAGTAATCTACCCAAAAATATTATCCAGTTAATGGTCCATCCTGTACTTGTTGCAATTGTTTGGTTTATAATGGGGAATATAACTGGCGGTTATCCTTTAGGTCTTGAGCCTTTCTATCCAGGACTATTAACTTCATTAACCATATATTTATTGAATATTAATTATGCCATTAGAGATAGAACGTAAATTTTTAGTTAAATTAGAAAATTGGGATACAGATATTGAAGGTATACCTTATCGACAGGGTTATCTTGCGATCAATGATAAAAATGTTGTTCGCGTACGGATTAAAGGTGAGATAGCTACAATCACTATAAAATCAAATGAAATTGGCATAAGTAGATCTGAACATGAATATGAAATCCCTCTAGAGGATGCCGCTTATTTGATGAATAATTTATGTGAAAGTGGAATCATAGAAAAAACTCGGTATAAGCTACCCTATAAAGGTAAAGTTTGGGATGTAGATGAATTTCATGGGGATAATAATGGTTTATGGTTAGCAGAAGTTGAATTAGAACATGAAGAAGAAGAAGTAAGTATTCCCTCTTGGGCTGGAAAGGAAGTAACTGGAGAAATTCATTATTACAATGCGTATTTATCAAAACACCCATTTCAAAAATAGATCTTACTCTAAAACATTTCTTAATTATTTATTTACATATTATTTAAATAGGGTTTAATCTAAAAAACCATATTGTATTGAAAATGAATATTATAATCATATTAATTACTATTATATGCAATCTATCTGCAAGTCAATTTTGGCATGCAGAAAAAGTTTCCCATTCTTTTTCTGATAAACTATCCATTTCTTTTGAAGATGATTTCCGATCAGAAGGTTTTGGAAAAAATAACTATTATTTTCATGGTGATATTGGACTAAAATATTCTCTTAATTCATCAATATCATTATATGCAAATTTTCGTGAAATATTTGAAGAAAAGTCTTCAGGATGGATACAAGAACATCGACCTCATGGATCAGTTACAATAAAATTTAAACGAGGATTAATTTCTACTACGGGTCGTTCTCGTTTAGAATATCGAATCAAGGATTCCGGATCATCATTTCGGAATCGTAATATGGTTTCTGTAAATCTTGGAAATGGATGGACATCTTTAAAAATCATTCCATACCTTGCAGATGAAATGTTTTATGATCTTTCTAATAATGGAATGAATAGGAATCGATTTTATATTGGTTGCAAAATAAAAAACTTAACGAGATTTAAGCCTACAATATATTTTATGCAACAACGCAATCTGAAAAATAATAAATGGGATACAATTGGTGTTTTAGGGATAAAAATTAGTTTCTAAATACACCATTCATTTACTATTAATTTTCCATATCAGCAGAAAAATCACCTTTAGTAGCAAGGCTATTAAACTTTGCCCTTTTCATAAACGCATCTTGCGCACTTAATATATTTTCGTCTTTTCCTGACCAGGATTTAAGAGCAGGAGCTTGTAAAGCTCGACCATATGAAAATGTAAGATTCCAAGGTGTGTTATCGATCTGATTCATTGCATTAAGATGAGCAGTCGCTAATTCATCACTTTGTCCACCAGATAAAAAAGCAATTCCGGGTACTGCTGCAGGAACCGTATTTAAAAAACAGTCCACAGTCATTTCAGCAACTTGTTCCACAGAAGCTTGCTCAGAACAATCATATCCTGATAAAACCATATTAGGTTTTAAAACCATTCCTTCGAGTTCTACACCTTGAGAGACTAATTCATAGAAAACATTATAGAGTGTTTCTGTAGTAAGTTGATAGCTTTCATCGATGGTATGAGTTCCATCCATTAAAATTTCTGGCTCCACAATTGGCACAAGGCCTTGTTCCTGACATAAGGAAGCATACCGTGCTAGAGCATGTGCATTTGCGGACATACAATAAGCTGTTGGCATATTTTCACCAATTGTAATCACTGCACGCCATTTAGTAAATCGTGCACCAAGATCATAATATTCTTTTAAACGATCTCGTAAGCCATCCAATCCTTCCGTAATCTTTTCATCTCCTGTATTTGCTAACTGTTTTGCTCCTTTATCAACTTTAATACCAGGTAGAATACCTAACTTGGTTAAATGATCTGGAAAAGGAACACCGCCTTCCATAGTGCTTTGTCGAAGAGTTTCATCAAAAAGTATAACCCCGCTGATATAATTCTCTATACCATCTGCAGTAAATAACATATTACGATACTTATTACGATTTTCTTCTGTGCTTTCCACATTAATACTATCAAATCTCTTTTTGCATGTAGGCGTACTTTCATCTGCAGCTAAAATTCCTTTACCTTTTTGTACCATTGAATTTGCGATATCTACTAATGATGTGTGATCCATATTCTCCTCTTATTTTAACCTGTGAACTGATTCGATGGTTTTTACTTCACCAGTTTCAACATAAATAATTCTGCTCCATGTCTTTGCTGAATCATCATTATAATGAACACCGGGTATCCAACCATCACAAACGCCTGTTGCTATAAAAATAGCATTCTTTGAGGTGCATAAATTATCTTCATCCCAAATTTTATGTGCATCATTTTTTAAAACTTTTTCAACTTTTTCTTGATAGCTCTTTTTATGAAACCACATTTTCCCTTGAAATACTCCATTTAAACCTTTTACTGCTACAGAAGAAATCACTCCTTCAGGAGCTGAGCCAATACCTAGCAATAAATCTGCATCACCATTAACTGCGCGCATTGCACCAACGATATCTCCATTTTGAATCAAGTCTAACTCTACTCCTAAATCAATTAAAGTATTTATTGTATCTTTATTTCTTGGTCGATTAAGAACAATCACTTTTATGTCTTTTAATTCCTTCCCTGTTACTGAAGAAATAGATCTTATATTATCTTCAACTGACTTATCTAATGATATATGACTTTTCAGTTCAGCTGATCCTGCAATTTTATCCATATAGCACTCAGGTGCATGTAATAAATGTCCCCTTGGTGCAACAGATAGAACACAAATTGAGTTTGGTAAATTTTCCGCACAATGTGCTGTGCATTCTAATGGGTCAACGGCAATATCAACTTTTGGCATCGATGGATCATGGACACCCATTCCCAATTCTTCACCATTATATAACATAGGTGCTTTATCCATCTCTCCCTCACCGATTGCAACTCTCGCATGAACTGGAATACTGTCAAATACTTGTCTCATTGCATTCACGGCAGCATCATCTGCTTTATTTTTATCGTTACATCCTCTGAGCTTACCACTTGCAATTGCTGCTTGTTCGGTAGCGCGTAAAAAGTGAGGAGATAAATCTTTTAAATTAGCTGATTGTAACATTAATGACTTTGTCCAATATCATACAGCATTTCTTGGAACCAAGGATTATTAGTATCAAATGGTTTACCACCTTTTATCCTGTCAAAACTAATAATACTAAGTACGTCATTCTCTTCTTCATCTAATCCGACAACTCCTGATTGATTATTCAATGCGCATTGGACAGCATACGATGCAGATTTTTTAATCAAATCCAGATCAAATTTATTTGGTGCCGCTGATCGTGAAAAATAACCGCTCTTTTGAACTAAAGTTTTTTCAGCTCCTATAGTTAAGGAAAATTGATTAGAAAACCATTCGCCAGGTTTAATCTTATCAAGACGAACATGCCCAAACGCATCTTTTTCAATTTCTTTATTATTCCTCTTCATATCGCTTAATATTTCTTCCTGGCAGGATCCTTCACTAAGAAAAATATTCACACTGCCTTTATGTTCCATTGTATGTTGCAATCTCTTCGCTTCATGATTTAAATCAATTTTCATCTCTGGTATATAGACAGCGTCAATATCCCAACTTTCTCTATTTAATAAGACCTCACTATTAAATTCTTTTTCCAATAAAGATGAGCGATACTTTCTTGCAGTTGCTGCTGTCAACCATCCACAATGGCGGCCCATTACTTCATGAATAATGAAAGTCTTTGGGTTTGAAGTATTTTCATTTACAATATTTTTAAAGAAAATAGACCCTTGATGAGCCGCAGTATCAGCACCCAATGATTGTTTAATTGGAATAATGTCATTATCAACAGTCTTTGGTAATCCTATAACTGTAAGGTCATAGTTATTTTCTGAAAGATAATTAGATAATGCTGATGCCATTGTATTAGTATCATCCCCACCAATCGTGTGTAAAATATTGATCTCATCTTTTTGTAATTGTTTTGCTGCTATTTCTAAAGGGAGATCGCCTTCAGATACTAAACCTCTGCGTACGCAGTCATCTTTATTTGTAAGCTTGACTCTACTATTACCTAATAAACTACCACCAAATTCAACCAACTGATTTACATCAATTTCATTAGTCGGAGGAAACTGAAACAAATCCCCTTTTAAAAGTCCTTGATATCCATATAAATAACCATACAGTTCAGTTTGTGGCATTTCTTTTGAATAATTGTCTAATAATGCACCAATAGATGCAGATAAACATGGCGCTAAGCCACCGGCAGTTAGAATTGCTACTTTCAAAAATTATTTTCTAGGTTAAATGAATAACGCAAATTTATCAACAAATATGAAATAATTTGTTGATAAATTCTTATTTATTATTCTTTTTTTCTATCCAAGGGTTTGCGATAATTTATAAGTAACTATTTCTTACAAACGATGTCAAAAATACTCTGGAAACCGCAATCTGTTAGATCGACTAATATGCATCAGTTTATTGACTATGTTAATAACTCGAAAGGAACAAGTTTTGTTTCTTATGATGAGTTATATGAATGGTCTATCAATAATGCTGGTGACTTTTGGTCTGCTATATGGAGTTTTAGTGATCTTATTTACTCAAAGAATTACATTGAAGTAGTTGATGATATTAAAAAAATGCCTGGAGCAAAATGGTTCGATGGATCAAGATTAAATTTTTCTGAAAACCTATTACGATATAAAGACGATCAAACTGCTATTCAGTTTAAAGGAGAGAATCTTTCAGTCCGCTCATTAACATACAAAGAATTGTATCAGGAAGTTGAAGTATTAGCCAGCTCATTTAAAAATAACGGTCTAAAAAAAGGAGATCGTGTTGTTGGCTTTCTTCCAAATATTCCCGAAACTATAATAGCTATGCTTGCAACAGCATCCATTGGTGCAATTTGGAGTTCTTGCTCACCTGATTTTGGGATTAAAGGAGTATTGGATCGATTCAAACAAATAAAACCAAAATTATTAATTAGTGCAAATGGATATCACTATAATGGAAAAGTTTTTGATTTGACTAATAAATTAAATGGCATATTAGATGATCTGCCCAGTATAGAACAGGTTGTCATAGTTCCCTTTATTGATGATATATCAAAAGCATCAATCAAAAAAGAAACGTGCTATTATGATGATTTTATTGATCGAAAAGATTTTGATTCCTTAGTCTTTGAACAGTTACCCTTTGACCACCCATTATATATTATGTATTCATCTGGCACCACTGGATTACCAAAATCCATTGTTCATAGTGCCGGAGGTACATTAATTCAACATTTGAAAGAGCTCATGCTCCATGTCGATTTAGACAGAAAAGACTCCATATTTTATTTTACTACCTGTGGATGGATGATGTGGAATTGGCTTGTATCATCACTGGCGGTAGGATCAACAATTGTACTATACGATGGATCCCCATTTTATCCGAATTCTAGTAGTTTATGGAAACTTGCAGAAGATCTCAATATTACTGTTTTTGGAACAAGTGCAAAATTTATTGCTGCATGTCAGGAAGCAGAAGTCAAACCTAAACAGAATCAAAATCTAAATAAAATGAGAGCTATACTATCTACGGGTTCGCCTTTGGTAGAAGAGAGCTATGATTATATTTATAATGATGTGAAAAATGATGTAATGCTATCTTCTATTTCAGGTGGTACAGATTTAATATCTTGCTTTGTTCTTGGAAATCCGATGCTCCCCGTTTATCGTGGAGAGCTTCAATGCAGAGGTCTTGGAATGGCTGTAGAATCTTATGATATAAATGGAAAATTTCATTTTAATCAAAAAGGTGAATTAGTTTGCAAAATTGCGTTCCCATCTATGCCGATTTACTTTTGGAATGATGAGAATGGTGAAAAATATTATCAAGCATATTTTTCCACTTACCCTAATATTTGGCATCATGGCGATTATATATTAATAAATAATCATGGTGGAATTATTATTTATGGACGGAGTGACGCCACACTTAACCCTGGAGGTGTACGTATAGGTACTGCAGAAATTTATCGTGTAGTTGATAATTTTAGTGAGGTATCTGATAGCTTGGTGGTGGGTCAAGAATGGGGTGAGGATGAACGGATTATATTATTTATTAAACTAGCGCCAAATAAAACACTAAGTGATGAATTAATTAATAAGATAAATTCGACAATAAAAAAATCTTGTTCTCCAAGACATGTACCTGCAAAAATTCTGATGATAGATGACATCCCATATACTATTAGTGGTAAAAAAGTAGAAATAGCTGTAAAGAAGATTATTAAAGGTGAAAATGTTAAAAATAAAGATGCCCTTGCGAATCCTCAATCTCTTGAACTATATCGTGATATAAAGGAACTTCAAGAATAATGTTATGATAATTCATAATCCTAGTGCATATCATGGCCATAAAAATAAACGACCTTTCTTTGAGGGATGGTATCATAAACTAACAACTAAAGATAATAGATCTTTGGTCATCATTCCTGGCATTTATGAAAGTGGACAAACAAACAATAAAACTACATTCGTAATGATTTTTGATGGTTCAAACGGTAATGTTTTTTTTTAAAAATATGAGACGAGTGAATTTTAGTGTAACAACACCTTGGGTCAAATTATTTTTCATTAAATGAAATAATGGTTCCAATAAAATGAAAGTTCGAAAAATTAAGAATATTTTTAAGGGAGTTCAAACATCTGATGGCGCAGGTGTCAATCTTACACGAATTATTGGCACCTCAGAATTAGATATGTTAGATCCGTTTTTATTACTTGATGAATTCGGAAGCGATCATCCTAAAGACTATATAGCTGGTTTCCCTTCGCATCCACACAGAGGGTTTGAAACAATAACCTACATGTTAAATGGTAAATTTCGTCATAAAGATTCAAATGGTAATGAAGGGGTTCTATCAGATGGATCGGTACAATGGATGACAGCTGGTAGAGGAGTAATACATAGTGAGATGCCAGAGCAGACTGAAGGGTTAGTTCGGGGATTTCAACTATGGCTTAATCTTCCAAAAGAATTGAAAATGATTAAGCCTGCCTACAGGGATATACCTAAAGATAAAATACCTCAAATTAATTTTCCTGGTGGTGAAATAAAGATTATTGCAGGAAAATATAATGATATTAAAGGCCCGGGGAGATCCCATACTGAGATGTTTTATCATGATGTTAATTTAAAGCATGATGCAAATTTTAATTTGCCATTAATAGATGGATGGAATGTGTTTATTTATGTATATGAAGGGAATATTATTATGGATAGAAATGTATCAAAAAATAACTTAGCAGTTCTCAATGACTTAGGTGATTTAGAATTAAGTACAGAAAAGAATGGATCAAAATTTATTGTTGTTGGAGGTAAGCCTCTAAATGAATCTGTCGCTCGTGGTGGACCATTTGTAATGAATACTAAAAAAGAAGTATTACAGGCTTTTACTGATTATCAAAATGGTGAATTAGTGAAATGATATGAAGTTATATACTCTGTGCAATTTATTAATAAACCGATTGAAGATGTGTTTGAATTCTTTTCTAAAGCAGAAAATTTATCTATAATTAATCCGCCAAGATTAGGATTTATAATATTAACACCAGCTCCGATCAAAATGGATACTGGTAGATTAATTGATTGTAAGATTTATTTAATGGGGATACCAATCCATTGGAGAAGTTTAATAACTGACTTTGAGTTGCCTCATATGTTTTTTGATCAGCAAATTAAAGGACTATATACTATGTGGCATCATACGCATACATTTCATGAAATGGATGGTAGAGTAGAAATTAAAGATAGAGTCGTATATTCAATACCGTTTAGCATCTTAGGTCGTATATTAAATTATCTTTGGATAAGAAAAGATCTACAAAATATATTCTATTATCGTAAAAAAGTTATAGATAAACATTTTGAAAATGATGATTACAAATCATATACTAAAGATTCAATAATGGAGAAATAATTATGAAAGTAGCATTGTTTGGCGGAACTGGCTTCGTAGGAACATATATAACAGATGAGCTATTGAATAATGGACATAATCCTCTTCTGTTAGTTAGGCCAGGATCAGAAAATAAAGTATCTAGAGCAAATGATTGTACCTTAAAGATTGGTGATATTTCTGATAAAGAAATAATCGAGAATACAATTAAAGAATCTGATGCGATAATTTATAATATCGGGTTAATCAGACAATATCCCAAAAAAGGGATTACTTTTGAAAAGACACATTTTGAAGGAGCAAAGTGTTGCATAGATATTGCTAAAGAATTAGGAGTAAAACGATTTATTCTTATGAGTGCAAATGGGGTTAAATATGAAGGCACAAAATATCAATCTACAAAATTTTTAGCTGATCAATATCTCAAAAGTTCTAATCTTAACTGGACAATATTTCGTCCATCTTTAATTTTTGGCGATCCAAAGGGTTCAATTGAATTTTGCACTCAATTGAGAAATGATATGTTAAATCTTCCATTGCCCGCACCACTCTTTTTTGAAAAACTTAATGTAATTAACGCAGGAAAATTTTCCATGTCTCCAATACATATAACTGATGTAGCTAAATGTTTTGTTAAATGCATAGAGATGGAAAACACATACAAAAAAATATATAATCTTGGGGGTCTATATTCTTATAACTGGATAGAACTTATTGATACTATTTCCAAAGCATCAGAAAAAAACAAATGGAAAATACCTGCACCTGTGGAACCAATTAAAATGGCCGCTATGTTGCTTGAATGGCTTCCAATTTTCCCCATCACAAAAGATCAATTAACAATGTTATTAGAAGGTAATACTTGTAATTCAAGCACTGCTTTTGATGAGTTTGATATTCAACCGACAGAGTTCACTGTTGAAAATTTGTCCTATTTATCAACGAACTAGCTTACCTATTAAACTAGTAATTAATAAATCATCTGATCAAATATGAAAATTTCTAAGCCGAGAATTGTTGTAAGCAAATGTTTAGAATTTGATCAATGTAGGTATAATGGCCTATCAATTAATGATTCAATCATACGCTCATTAAAAGATTATGTTGAATTTATTCCCATATGTCCTGAAGTAGAAATAGGGCTAGGCACACCTCGAGATCCAATTCGATTAATCTATAAAAACAAAGAAATAATATTGGTCCAACCTAACACAAAAAAAGATATAACAGTTAAAATGAAAAAGTTTAGTGATCAATTTGTTAATAATTTGGGTCCGATTGATGGTTTTATATTAAAAAATAGATCTCCATCTTGTGGCATTTATGGTATTAGAGTATTTGATGACATAGATAAACCTTCAGTAAAATTCAAAGATAAGGGATTATTTGCTAAATCGATATTGCATCACTTTTCTAATTTTCCTATTGAGGAGGAAGGTCGATTAAAAAATACGGAAGTTAGAGAACATTTTTTCACGGCAATATTTGCAATTGCTAACTTTAGAGATGAGGTAACAAAGCCGACTAGAGGAAAACTCATTGAATATCATAGTAAAAATAAGTATTTATTCATGATGTATAATCAGACAATTTTAAAAAAAATGGGTAAATTATTGGCTTCTTTAACTGACCAAAAAATAGAAGATACTGTAGAATTATATTTTGAAATGTTAAAAGAATTATTTTCAAGGAGACCTAATAAACATTCAGTAATTAATGTTCATATGCATGCATTGGGATATTTTTCAAAAGATTTAAATTCTAAAGAAAAGAAATATTTTCTAAATACTTTAGAAAAAGTACGATCTAAAATTATACCCGTGAGTGGAGTTAACAGTATTCTAGAATCTTGGATGGCAAGATATGACCAACCTTATTTATCAAAACAGACATTTTTTCAACCATTTCCACAAGAATTAATCGATCCATCAGATTATGCAAAAGGAAGAGTATTAGATTAATGATTACTCATTATAGATTTATCAATATATTATTTTTGTTATTTATTAATGGGCTTCTATATGCCCAAAATAATAGTGTTTCTGGATTTATAACGGATCAAGAGACAGGTGAGGCTTTAATTGGTGCAAATGTATTTATCCAAGAAACTGGTAATGGAATGTCGACAGATAGAAATGGTTATTATGTTATACAGAATATTAATCCAGGTAATTATAACTTAATTGTCTCTTACATCGGATATAATACATCCAAAAAGGAAATAAATGTTACACAAAATGAATCTATTAAAATGGATTTATCACTTGAAGTAGAAGCTCTTGAAATTAGCGAAGTTGAGGTATCAGCAGAAAAGTTGCAACGTAAGAACAATATTCAACCAAGTACAATAAACTTGTCTCCTCGAATTATAAAAGCTGCGCCTGCCCTTGCAGAACCAGATATCTTTCGTACTATCCAAGCATTACCTGGTGTTCTTACAAATAATGAAGCTAGTACTGGCTTAGTAATTCGCGGTGGTAATACAGATCAAAATTTAATTCTTTTAGATGGAATTACCGTTTATAACCCAACACATTTTGGTGGGATATTCTCAAATTTTATAGTGGATGCAGTTAAAGAAGCTGAACTTATTAAAGGAGGATTTAATGCAGAGTACGGTGGGAGATTATCTGCAGTATTAAATGTCCTAAGTAGAGAAGGAAATCGCAATTACTTTCAAGGAAAAACTAGTATATCATTATTATCTGCTCAAACTACTATGGAAGGCCCGTTCTATAAAGGAGCATGGTTATTATCTGCTCGTAGAACATATTTTGATTATTTATTGCCTAAAATTCTACCTCCAAAAACTTCTGAGAATATTCCTCCCTATTATTTTTATGATTTACAAGGACATTTATTTTCAGATTTAAATGATAAAGATCGTATTTCATTTAGTATTTATAGAGGAATAGATGATTTAATCTTTAATACACTTGGGTTAACTGCAGACTGGGGAAACAATACTTATAGTATGTCATTTCGTAGAGTATTTAATGAAAAACTAGTTGGGAATTTTCTTGCTGCGTCCAGCGAGTTTTTTACAAATTTTAATCTAGGTGGTGAAGATGGATTGAAAAGTGCTAATAAGATTGTTGATCACACCCTTTCATCTAATCTAACACTTTTTCAATCATCAAAAACTGAGTTCCGCTCAGGCGTACAGGTAAAACAACTTGATTTCAAATATCTAAATACTTTTTTAGAGGATACATCTTTTTATATAAGAGAAAGACCGCTAGAAGCTAGTTTATATACAAAACTTAAATGGAAGGTTTCTCCGAGTTTTATATTTGAGCCCGGCATAAGATATAATTATTATAGCGTATACTCAAGCACCCCATATATCGACTTACGAATGGGATTAAAGTTTCTTCTAACAGATGATCGATATATAAATTTAGCATTTGGTAATTATCACCAATTTATCCAAACAGCGCAAGATGATTATAACCCCACAATTTTAGATAATTGGCTAGCTGTAGATAATTCGGTTGATCCTGCAAAAGCTCAACAAGCAGTAGTTGGTTATGAAGAATATATAAATGATATATATAAAATTCAGATTGAAGTTTATTATAAAGAATTGCAAAATATGCTAACCTTTGAAAACCTAACTTCTTCTACGGATGCAGATGTTTCAGAAGATAAATTAATTGATACTTTTACTCCAGCAGATGGGTATGCATATGGGATTGAACTATTTGCCCAAAAAACATTTGGTAAACTAACTGGATGGGTTGCATATACAAATTCTGTTGCTAGAAAAATTATGACTAGCCAACTAAACAATGTTAAAAGTGAATATTATACAAATTGGGATCGTACTCACGTTCTTAATATCTTAGGAAATTATTCTTTTAACATAAAGTGGGAATTAAACTGGAAATGGACATGGCAATCTGGGCAAGCATTTACACCAATATTAGGATATTATGTAGAAAAATTACCTGGAGATCCAAGTTCAACATTTAGTACTATTCCTGGGTCACGAAATAGTGGTCGTTATCCAGTATATGACCGATTAGATTTTGGCATTGTGCGTCATGGAAAATTATTTGGAAGAAATGCAGATTTCTTTTTTCAGATTATTAATACATATAATAAAAAAAATATATTTACGTATATTTATAATTTAGGTAGTATAAATAACGGTAAGGATGATGATGGAGATTGGGTCGAATTAGATCATGATGCTAATGGAAATGGTGTTCCTGATGTTGGCGAAACAAATGTTGATGAGGAAGATGAAGGCCGTATTCAAGAAAAACCTTTAAGCCTATTTCCAGCCATACCAAGCTTAGGAATTACTGTCTATTTTTAATTATGAAAAAAATATTAATAATTTTCACTTTTATATTCTTTTCATGTTCAATTAATGATGGTCAAGCCACCTATGAAGAAAAACTTGTATTGTGGGCAAATCTTCGATCTAATTTTCCATTAATTGATACAGTATTTGTTGCTAGATCTGCAAGTTTGAATGAAAAAATTAGTTCAAAAGATTTATGGATTGAAGATGCGCAAGTTTATATAATCGGAGATACAGTTAATATGCACCTGGATCCAGTCTCAGGATCCCCAGGAAGATATTTCGCAGATTCAGATTATATCTTTCAAGGAGGTGTAACCTATAGAGTTGCGGCTATTATTGGTAATGATACAGTATCTGGAGTCACAACAATTCCTGAAAAAATAGAGATCAGTTCAGAACCTCAATCTATTTATGCATGCAACGGTAATAGTTACAATGTCCCACAAATTAATATAAATAATTATGACCCCTGGTCATACCCTCCGATAACAGGATCAATAGATACTTTAGATCTCAAACAAGGCGATTGTTTTACTGAGAGTTTTGCAAGTTATCCACTATTTAAAATAAATTTTAATGAAGAAGACTATCAAACTGTTCGCATTATGACATATGCAATAGATGCAGATTCAATAGATCTTGAACCATTTACAGATACAAATAATGACGGTATATGGAATGAAGATGAGTTTTTTGATGATTGGAATCAAAATGGGTTACGTGATAGTTGTTTTATTAATTTAATTTATGACACAACGTACAAAGACGTATATGAATTATGGAAAGAAACATATCCACGTGGTTCAATTGAAGAATCAGGATGGGGAAAAAATACACCATTCAGATATAATCCCTGGCCTTGGAATGTAGAAACTTCACCCGTAAGTATGACTTGGTTATTCTTTGATTATTATGGATTACAACTAATGACTTTTCAGGCAACAGATGATGCAACTTTCAATTATTTTCAAGGGCTTCCAGAATTCAACCAATTTGTGATGCCGAATTCAAATATTGTTAATGGATACGGGTTGGTCTCTAGCTCTGCTTCTAGATCATTTCTTCTCTATTTAAAAAGACATGATTCTAATGGTTCTTAATCTAATTATTAAAACTATTGTCACTTAAGTAACAATAGTTTTTTTGTTTCAATTAGATCTGGAGTAGTGATTCGAATAAAATATATTCCGCTGGAATGAGAGTCTGAAACCCAAGAAATTTTATGCTTACCTTGCATAAGATTATGATTAATCAATGTATCAACTATCTTACCGTTCATGTCAATTATTTCTGCTGTCACTTTTGTTCCATGATTTAATGTAAAAATAATATTTACTATTGGATTAAACGGGTTTGGATAAGGATCCCTAATAGAAAAGATTTGAGGTATTGTTTCCTGATTAACATTTACTACAGTTTCACCAAACAACTGATCTTTAAACTCCCATTCTTCATGTAATGGCCATTGATCATATGTATGTTCGCTATGAACTCCCATCATATTAATAAAAGCACTTTGCCCTGGTGGATTAATATTATAATCAATAGCTTCATTCGAACTTAGTTCAAGAGCGTATTGATATGTACCATGATCATTTATTGTGTATGGAATATTCTTTACATCTTCAAGGGTCATTAAGTTTAAAGAAGCAATATAATCAGTAATTAAGTCATTACGATCACATAAAGAAATCCCATTTATCCAAGGACCAAAATCACCATTATTCCACCATGAAACAGGTTTATTATTAAAATTTGCAAAATACCCAATAGAAGAGTTATCACCCTGCGGAAGATCTTCAAAGTCTAAGAACCCTCCCCACTCTTCCGATCCGTCTCCTTTATGAGGTAAATATGGATGCACATTATCACTGCGGTCCTGATGCAACCCTCCATGCCAATAGCCAATATTTCCATTATGATCAATAACAATATAATTAAATGACATTGGTGCAAGTTTTATCGCATTTTCAAACTCTTCCATATTCGTGGCTTTCATTGCATTATAGATATAGCTAGTACTCTCAATTTCCTTTTTCCAAAATGTCATTTTATATGAATAGACTTGATGTGATGGCATATGTGCTGAAAATACTGGCCCATGGATTGTCCTATAATGCGTAAAAATTTCATACCCTGTAAAGGTGTATATTGTATCAGTAATTGCTTCAAATTCTAACCATTCTCCATTATGCCAATATCCGTCATCAAAATTCTGGCTTTGGGTCGAATCTATATATACATCTACATTATCACTAACCCCGCTGGTATTTGTCCATCCCATATAATCTGAATGACCAATGACTACTCCTGGAAATCCTGGAATACTTAATCCTCCAACATGTAAATCTGGTGATTGAAGCTCAACTTCCATCGTCCTAGATGTTTCATCATAATTTGGACCTCCCATTTGTGGGCATCCAAGGATCATAGCGTTACCACTTGAAGATTTTGATGAACTAATTGCAGCAGAAAAACTACCTAATTTAAATATTAAACCATTCTCTTCAGCAAATTGTCGTATTTCCTGTCTATGGGATTCAATTTCCTCAGCAATATGATCAGGAATAACCATGCCAGAATAATTCCAATTACGATTTAAGACCGTTCCATCATCTATTAGAGTTGTAGTACATGTGCTATCATTAACAGGACGATTTTGATTAAACCATTCCAAACCATTATTTTGTAATTCAGTTAAGCGTATTAACTCTTCCCCACCAAACATACCAAATAGCCTAACAAAATAAACTGCAAAGGCTAATGAATGAGATACTTCCCAAGGCTCAAATTGTCTTCCAATATATTCGGAAGGTTTATATTTAGAAGAATTCACTGACATTGAATCCACATACGCATTTATCCCTCCAACATAAGCAGTAATTAATTGTTGTACTCCAATATCTAATTCGGAAAACATTTCATCGTACTCTGATTTGGTATATCCTAACCGACGTATATCCTTATCAAAACTCATTGTCTGATCGCCAAACCATTCACTTAACCTTCCCAAAGCTCCTCTTCTATTTAAATCCATTTGAAAAAGACGATCTTGCGCTTCAGCAAAACCTTGCCCATAGGAAACTGCATAATCATGATCTGCAACAATATGAGGCACTCCATATTCGTCACGATGAATAAATATAGTTGAGCCATCAGGCGCTTCCAGGGTCATATCATTTGCAGATATTATTGAATATATCATAACAGTTAATAGGCTATATCTTATCATTATTTCTTTTTTCCTTTTCGATCATTCTTTAATCTGTTATTCAATTCAGCAATTTTTGAATTTCCAACATACCATGGTGGTAAATTATCAAAATCAGGGATCCCATCATTAATTAATGTTTTTTTGGTTTTATCATCAGGATACTTTTCACTCTTTACCGCACCAGCGCATATATAAACTAAATCTATATCCTCACTTGCTTTTAATGCGCGTTTACTCTGCGGAAAAACATTAATAAAATCACCTTTTGATAATGGGATATCTTCTCCATTTATATGAATAATACCTTTACCCTCAATAACAATATAAACTTCTTCTTGTTCTTTATGCTGGTGCATGAAAGTATACCCTTTCCCAGCAGGAAGACGAATTACTGTTAATCCAACAGCGCTAAGCTCAAGATCATCTTTTAAGTAAGTTAACCAATTAGGAAGATTTGCAAGATCCAGGCTTGTTTTTTTATAACCCGGCATAATTGGATGATTAATTAAGTATTAAACGGTCATCCACAAAAACAATATTCAGTTTTTGTAGCATTAACATTGATTTTGATTCCTTCTTTTTCCGTATATATTCGGTAAAAGGTTCAATAAGAAGATCAAGAAGGTAAATATTAGGATTCCCAACGAGATCCTCCAAAACATCAGCATCCATTCGTCTTAATTTTTTTAATTCTTCCCAAACTTTATCATAATACTTTTCAAAACTTTGTAATAGTGGCTTTGAATAGAATGAAAAACGTTCATATTCATTAATTAGCCATAATTCCTCTTCATTGGGATCATACATATTATCTTGTATCATTTTATTCACCAAAGCCTCAACTTTTGGTTTATTTCCTTTATAAGGTGATTTCTTTGCCATTATTAATAACCTAAATTTCTTATTCTACATTCCATTTAATTCAGTATATAAGATATTTAAGTAATAATACATGGGCAAGTTATTTTATCAAAGAATTAAAGAAATATCATTTCTTTAATGCCAACGTTAACCCATCTCCTATAGGAACAATACTAATGTCAACTCTTAAATCTATGTGTAATTTTTTATTTAAAGCCCTAATCGCTTCTGTATCAATATCATTGATGCGTTCATCAACAACGTCTCCACTCCATAAAACGTTATCTATTGCAATTAATCCTCCAGGACGTAATAATTTCAAACATAACTCATAATAATTATCATAATTTATTTTATCGGCATCAATAAATGTGAAATCAAATGTATTCGACAATCCATTATCAATTAATTTTTGTAGCGTATCTATTGCAGGACCAATTTTTAAATCAATTTTATCCATCACTTTTGCATCCTCCCAATATTTTTCAGCTATATCAGTATATTTTGTACTTATATCACAAGCAATTATTTTCCCATCAACTGGTAAAGCAAGCGCAACACATAATGAGCTATATCCAGTAAATACACCAACCTCAATTGTTTTTGTTGCTCCCATTAGTTTTATAAGTAGTTGCATAAATTGACCCTGTTCAGGAGAAATTTGCATATTATGCTGTTCCATTCTGTATGTATATGCACGTAAAGAAGATAAGTTTTCATCTTCTCTTAGCGAGTTTTCACATAAATATTTATAAATAGAGTCTGTTATTGAAATTGTTTGATTGCTCATTTTATTATACCTCTAGATAAAAGAGTTGCTTCATTATTCTATTACAAATTGTAATAAATATTTACACCACTTAAAATAGTTGAAACACTAGCACGTTGAAGGGGGTCTTTCCATAAATCTACTAAACCATAGTGAATAATAATTCGAATCCCAATCTTTTCATTCAAACCGAAAGATCCTCCCATTAGCGCTCCATAATCAATGTTAAGTTCTTCAGGATTAATAGTTATAGAACTTCCCGTAGAGTATGTTTCATTTGCACTTAATGGACCGGCAATATAAATACCTCCAAGAAACTTCATTTTCCCAATATTTATTGGATAATAAGATTCGATATTTAAAAAAGATACATTTAAAGTAGTATCGATATCTGAACGACCATTAATAAATCCTCCATTCATATATCCAATACTAGTTTTAACCGGACCAAGTTTACGTTCAATTGCAAATGAAAGTGATTTAACGTCTCCAGACCATTCCTGCATTTGCTTATTTTGATGAACAACATTTGAATGATTGAATCCACCAATTATAGTTAGTCCTATCTCCGCATTTAATAATGGACACAATATTAGAATGAAATAATATATTTTATTTAATCTCATAAAACGAATAAAAGTATAAAATATTTTAACTTTCTTTACTTATTGTTAGTCTAAATACTAAATTCAACAAAGGAGAAAATAATGAATAAAATACTACCAATAATAATTTTTAGTTTTTTATTAACAATAGGTTGTGAAAACTTTTTTGGTATTGGAAATGATTCAGGTGATCCGTATGCAAATGATATGTTGCTATATGATTTAGAGCAGGATTTAGCGTTATCTGAAAAACAAATATCTGATAGTAAAAATTTTTTAAGGGGCGGGCGTGATTACTTTCCTGATAATGCATCTTTGTGGAAACTTGCTTTATATCTTCAACAAAATTTAACAGAAGAGCAAAAAGAAAGACTCCTTTCACCACCAGAATATCTTATAGCTGAAGAAATATCTGAAGAAAATGATCAACATCATAAGCGACTTCGTCATCATCATCGTATGGATGAATTCATACGCTCAATCTTAAATGAAGATCAATTATCTGATTATGATGAGATAGTTAATTATAAAAAGACGACATTAGAAGAAATATTCAACTCATTAAAAATGGAGACACAAACAAAACAAGAAGCCCATAGAGAAATGATGGGTGTAATGGAGTGGTTTAGAGCTGCAATGGATAAACTATTAATGGACGAACAAAAATCTATTTTAGAAGAAATGCGTAAACAAAGAGATGATCATTGGCGCAAAAATAGAGGTGGATATGGCAAACATGCAAAAAATCAAGATAAGATGCGCCAAGAAATGTATGATGTTCTTGGTATGACAACAGAACAAATCTCTACACTTGAAACACTTGAAGAATCATTTAAATCATCCTTAGAATCATTACATAATAACTTTGTAGATGGTATTGTGGATTATACACCGGAGCAATACATACAGAACGTTGGAAGCATTGCCGATTCATTTCATGAAGATAAGATATCTATTTTTGATACAGTTCAATTAGAAATAATTGAAATACATCGTGCTTTAGCGCGTCGTTTTATGAAACACTCACGATGGGGACATAAAGGTTAATTAGTAGTATTTAATAATAAAAAAGGGGCTATACAGCCCCTTTTTTATTATTTTTTTCTACCTAGATGCGGCTCATAAAATGAAGATGAATATTTTTTCAAATGTTTAATTATTTCATTTGAAACTTTATCAAATTCTTCCTGAATGAGCCAGTGACCAGCATAAAGCTCTACAAAATTATATGGACCATTCATATACTTCTCGCTTAATTCTACAGATTTCCTACCAATGGCCATATCCATATTGCCCCAGATAAATAAAGTAGGTACCTTAACATTTCCAAATTGTATATAATCACTAGGCTTTCTTCTATTGCCTATATTTGCTCGATACCAATTTAAAGCTGAACGAAGAGCGCCTCGTTGCCTAAAAACATTTAAATAAGCGTTTATTTCTTCATCTCCATGCACTTTCCATACTCTTCTAAGGTTCTTATAATTATTAAATGACATATATAATTCTGGAAAGAATGGCATATTAAAGAATCCTATATATTTGCTCTTTTCCTTTTGATCAAAATCATTGTTGTATGCTTCTTGAAATGCTCTCATATGAGGTATTGATAAGGAAGTCCAACTATATATCATATCTGGATATTCAGCAATAAATGCCCATCCAACGGAAGATCCCCAATCATGACCGACAAGATGGAATCGTTTTAATTTATATGCATTAACAATAGCAAGAACATCGCTTACTGTATGCTTAAGAGTATATTCCTTAATAAGCGTCGGTCTTGCTTTTGGGCTATAGCCACGCTGATCAGGTGCAATAACACGATAGCCTTTTTTCACTAATAAATCCATAAGACTGACCCACATATAAGATGTTTCTGGGAATCCATGTAATAATATTACTGTCTCACCGCCATTCTCCATCCCCCCTATTCTACAATTCAGTATATATTCACCATTGTTTATCTCAGCAAACCATTCGTCATTATTAATAAATTCTTTCACTGAATTTGAATTATTACCCCCCATAGTAATAGATAAACTAAAAATAATTATGGAAAAAGATTTGAAATAATTATTAAGCAAGTTGATCAATCGGTGATCCTATCAATTGTTATAAAAATAAATGTCGGTTTTTTGCTATCCAATTATATATTAATTCTGATGTAAATCGAAAAGGTGGCACCCATTTATATAAAATGAATAATAACTTGGCTTTGTTAGAAGTATAAAATAATTGAAAAATTGCTTCAGCTCCTTTGGAAACCTTATCATTAATATTTATAAAGTGAACCGATTGTAAACATGCTGATCTAGTAACATATTCATAATCTAATGGAATATTTTGAAGTGGAATAAATGTTACATAATTACCAGTAAAAGTTTTGAATTTATTGGCCCACTTAATACAAAATTGGCACTCACCATCATAGATTAATAATGGTCGTTTATCATAATTATTCATTTTTTCTTGCATATTCTTCATATCCACCATCAAGACTAAATACGGTTTTGAATCCCTTTTGAACAAAATACTCAGATGCCCCTTTACTGCTATTACCAACATAACAATATACCAAAAGGTTTATGTCTCGATCAGTCTTTTCCATAAAATTATCAATATTCTCCTTAGAAATATTGATTGATTTAGGAATGCTTCCATCTTCATAAGATTGCCTATCCCTAATATCAACTATAACAGTATCAGGGTTGTCTAATAGCAATTGAGCTTCAACCATACTAATACATTTATAACTCATATTAAAAAGAGGTGCTACTTATTAGAGATACAAGAATAAAACTAACCGCGAATATATACTAGTTCATGATTTTCTGATTGATCAGGTTGAAACGCATAACCATTATCATTAAAACCATGTAAATCATCTATAGATTTCACTCTATTCTTAATGATATACTTAGACATCATTCCTCTTGCGCGCTTAGCAAAAAATGATATAACCTTAGGAACACCATTTTTTACATCTTTAAAAATTGGTTTTATTACAGGAACATTTAGAGTTGGAAAATCAATCACTTTAAAATATTCATCCGAAGCGCAATTCACTATATACTTACTTTTATTATTATTGATATCTCTATTTAATTGTTCTGAAATTTTTGTTCCCCAAAATTCATATAAATTTTTTCCCTTTGAATTATTCATCGTTGTTCCCATCTCTAATCGATAAGGTTGAATAAGATCTAATGGGCGTAATAAACCATAAAGACCTGATAAGATACGTAAATGTTCTTGAGAATAGTTAAAGTCGTCCTGACTGAATGTTTCTGCGTCTAACCCTGTATATGTATCCCCATTAAATGCTAAAGCTGCTTGTTTGGCATTCTGTTCATCAAAAGGCAGCTTCCAATCTTGAAAGCGTTGGACTGTTAAATTTGCAATGTTTTCACTTACGCTCATTAATTTCATTATATCATCAACCGTGTAGTCTTTTGCTTTATCAACAAGTTTTTTTGATTCATCTAAAAAATCACATTGAGTGAATGCTTTTATTGGTGATTCAGCGTTGAAGTTTAGTTTTTTTGCTGGTGAAATAACTGCTATCATATTTTACCTTATATATAGTTTAAGTTTAATATTTAATCCCCAACTTATTATAAATGAATGACAACAACCAAGCTGGGCCAATAAGGAGAAATTGTAAATCTTGAAAAAATGATGGTCTCTTCCCTTCAATCTTATGACCAATAAATTGTCCAATCCATGCAACAATAAATATCATTAATGAAGTTTTCCATAATGGGGTATAAAAATTTGTATTGATATAAGAATTTCCAGCTAGAAGTGAGAAACCAATAATGAACATACCTATTGCCATCACTGGAGAAAGGCGTATATAATATAGAAGAATAAGAGCAGTAATTATAATTGCCCAGTTTAGTTGGAGATTATTGATAATAAAAGGCATATACCCATGAGGTATGGACCACCACAATCCCATAACACTAAACATAATTGCAGGCACACATACCCAATGGATCTTCTTGTTTAATGGATTCTGGTGGCTTTCACCATACTCATCCAACCAATTATGTACAGATTTCATAAATTATCTCTCTATCTTAATTATAAAACAACCTACTTAATCAAGACCATTTTATTATTCTTTATATAACCTTCTGTTTGCAACTGATACAGATAAATACCAGAACTTACTTTGTTACCAAAATTATCTTTACTATCCCATTCTAATGTATGGTATCCAGGATCTTTTAGACCGCCTTCTAATAATCTGATTTCTCTACCCATAGAATCATATATTGTTAATGAGATTTCACTTCGCTTTGGGAGATAATACATAATTTTAGTTAGCGGATTAAATGGATTAGGATAATTTTGATACAAACGATAATCTTCAGCTAATAAATTATTCTGGGTACTCCCAAGATAATTACTATTTTGCTCCCCAGGAGTACCATTTACTAAGGATGCTGTCCAATTACTATATATTCCATTATCAATTAATGGATTTATAAGTTCTAAAGTTGGTCCGTCACCATCTGGCTCTGGTGGCCATGGATCATCATCATCATATGTTAATGAATCCATTAACATATCACTATTATTATATAAACGTATTAACTCTCCACCTCCACTGAGCCCAAAACCAAGATCGCCTACATATGAATTCGCATTTGGAAAATAATTCTTAAATGAAACCGTATCTCTACATAATACTAGAAATTCTCCAGGGTTAATTATAGTCCCTCCAGGAATCGTAAAAATATGGTCATCTGCTTCATCTTTAAATATCCAATTGCCTATATTAAAAATTGAATCAGTTGGATTATAAATTTCTACCCAGTCATCAGGATCAAATGAATCGCTCGAATTATAATTGATTTCATTAATTATTGGCACGGAACCAGTTAGTGGTAGTGAACCAATTAAATATTCAAAGAAGTCTCGTTCTGCTTTTCTTGGCTCAAGAATAATTGCATCATTATCTCTAGCTCTAACATAGTACTTTACATTTTCTCCATTCGAAAAATATGGAACAAGAGCACCATATACATTATCATTTTCTTCTCCATCATGATGTAAGCCATCATCATGCATTTCTATGGATTGGAAAAAAGTCGAGTACTCATTAATTGTAACCATAAGTTCAACTTGTGTTACATTTTCAACTGTAGCATTAATAAATACAGAATCACCTGGAAATGGATTAGGGTTATTTTGACTAACGGAAGAGATCGTTGGTGCTGATTTAGCAATTTCAGGATGATTTAATAAATATTCTCTCCTAGGACCAACAGTAGAAACAATTCCGCAAATATGTATATAGTTGGTACTTAAATAGTTGGTGACATTGTAACGAAAATAATCTCCTAATGTAAAAGGGTAAAATAAATTAGGATCATCTAAAGCATATATTTCAATGCTATCCTGAATCTCTGTTGCCCAATTATAATAATAGTCTGTATTATATATTTCATCGATTATTGTGCGCATATGCGCAGTATATATCATCTTATAAAGTGGAACCTGCATTAGTTTACTGAAAAGTGGCCTAGTTAAATTGTTTTCATAATAGAATGGTGGATGATTATATACCCAATAAGCATTCCCGCCAATAAGTAGAAATAAATTAATTACACTTCCCCCAAATGATTGGTCTTTATCCCATGGAATAACTTCAAACTGTCCACTAGCATTTTGATACAAATAATAATTATGAGGTAAAAATGGAAATATATAACTATCAAGATCAGGTATTACTACTGATGAAGCAAAATACCATAATACTCGATCAACATTTAATATGTGTTCAATATTTTCTATATCATAATTAAGTTTTGATATTAATTCTATTAAATCAGACCATCCATTTTCTGACTTTAATTCATACCCTTTTTGATATTCAAATGCGTTAGAGTCCGCCCCATGCCAAACCAAATCTGGCCATGCTAAATAATCTTCACCATATTGGAATTGAGGTTCGCATTTAAAAAATGTTCCTTCATCATTACCAAAATGCTTACGGAGAAATTGTTTATTGATGGATTCAGCATTTACATATAAACCTAAATCCTCACCATAAATAGATACATTCATATATCCGACTTTTGGTGTGGGTAAATAAAAACCAGAGGATAAATAACCAATTGTTTCTCGTACAAATGTTGGATCAAAGATAGAATTTGATAGTTTAAGTTTTTCATAACCCATCACATTTTGGTCATCATGGACAAATTCTACATCTATATTAAAAGGGAGTTTGGGGTTCTCACTTTCAATAGTTTCAACAAATGATGAGTTTCCTTTATATCTAACGCCAACACTATCATAAACGACTCCATTAACAGTTATATCAGCTAACAGATAGCTTTTATCATCTGCATACCATCTCGCCTGTAAAATGGAATCGTAGTTAGAGTTATAGAATTCAATATTCATATTATGAACTGTATATGGATCATATAATTCTTGACCAAACAGATGGGAAAAGAGTATAACTAAAATTATATTTTTAAAATGCATTCTTATTAGAACTATAATTAACCAAATATATTAAATAATAAACGCCATATTCTATAATTGGTTTTTCTATAAAACCATGACCAATCACTATTAGGTAAAGTTGGTGGAATACTAGTTACATTTTCCTCGTCCCAATTATTATTATAACCAGTTACATCCCAAAGTAAATCAGCTCCATCTAGTCCAGATTCAATAACAATCTTTGCGGGGTTATATCCGTTATTTCTATAATCATTATCATGCAACCAACACGCATCGGGAATTGGATCAACATCATAAGCAAAATTTTTGCCAAAAAACAAATCAAGACCTATAACTGATGCCCCAAAAGATTGATTGTCATGGAAACGATTTCCTGTCACTTCCACGCTATCTCCAGCCATTATCATAAGCCCTGTCCCTTGTGGAACATTACTTACAATTGATCCAGGTTCACCAAAGTTCACATGATTATTTTCATATATATAATTATTTTTGATTCTACAATTTAGAGAGACCTTTGACGGATTATTTGGTAAAAGAAACACTAAAATTCCTCCAGCGTTATCATATACTTCATTATTCTCAACTAATGCGTTTACTGAATTTTCAATTTCTATACCTGTAACATTGCCATATGTAACATTATTACTAACTACAATATCTTTAGATTGACCAACATATATACCAGCATCACTGACCCCTGTAACACTACAATCCTCAACAAGTACACCAACACATTCCACTGGATACAACCCGTACAAACCGGTATTCTTACAATGTACGTTTCTGAAAGTGACTTCACTGGATCTATTTAACATTAAACCGTTCGCTGTATAATCCTTTATTATAAATCCATTGATTTCAATATTGCTACCGGTACCTACGCCAGCATCCGGTAATATATTCTTACCATTTAAAACTGGTAAATCTCCATTCTTTCCATCGCCCATAATAGTAATATTTGATTTATCAATCATAAGAGTCTCAAAATATTCACCTGATTTTACTAAGACTGTATCGCCATCTTCTGCGATATCAATTCCATCTTGAATACTCTGTCCAGCATTAACAATTAACTTTTTTCCAACTTTATCAATATTTATTTGTTCTGGTTCAAGATAATCAATCTTTTCTCCAACCATTTCTAAAGACTGATTATCTAAAGAAGGGACAACGGATAAAGAAGAAGGGACTCTATCGGGAATAGTTGGCTTATTTGATTCATCCGTAAGCGCATGCATAAACGCAACTAAGTCTTTCCGTTCTTCGTGGCTTAATTCAAATTTTCTTATTTTATCATCAAGCTCTGAACCCTTAAATCCGTGAGCTCTGCCACCGCCTCCCGCGTAAAAGTCTATAACTTCATCCAAGGTCTTAAATATTCCATTATGCATATATGGTGCTGTTAAAACGATATTTCTTAAAGTTGGAACTTTAAAAGCATTTTCATATCCCTTTCCTACTATCTCAGCACGACCTAAGTCAGGTTCCTTATTTTCGATATGTGGAACACCAATAGCTTTAAAATCAGGATTATTAAATGTTGGAAAATTATGACATTCAAAGCATCGAGTTTTCAATGAGCGAAATAGATTTAGTCCTTTTCTTTCAGATTTAGATAAAGCCAAATGATTCCCACGACTATATTGATCAAATCGAGTGTTATTGGCAGTTATTGTTCGTTCAAATGCTGCAATTGCAAAAGTAACATTTTCAAAGGTGACTGGGGAAGTTTTATCATGGCTTTCAAAAGCTTCATTAAATAATTGCACATATTCGGGTATGATTATCAGTTCCTTGATAAGTTCATCTTTATCCTGAGCCATCTCTTTTTTATCTTGAATTGGAAAAGAAGCTTGATGCTCAAGATCATCTGCTCGTCCATCCCAAAACTGCTTATGATTATATCCTGAATTCCATATAGTAGGAGAACCTCTACGAAGGACTGTGCCTCCTGTTCTATTTTGACCAACGCCTGAACCGCCATGACCCATTGATAATGCTCTATTATCTGTAAATCCAAGATCTGGATGGTGACAATGAGCACAAGAGATATTATTATCTCCAGATAATAACGGATCAAAGTATAATAATTCCCCTAATTTCTCTTTTTTCGATGTTATGGGATTATTTACTCGCTTTTGCATTGCAGGAAAGGCTCTATTCAAATTAGCAGATGAGACAATGGTTCCAAAAAATTCATTAATAAAAGCATGTTGCGAGGGATTATTATAATTACCCCCCATATTTTTATCTAGTGAAGATACTGGAATAATTAGAAAAAGAAGATAAGCGCTAATCACAAATAAAATAATTATTAATATTTTTTTCATCAGGATGTATTCTATTTAGAATATTGTTTCATGCAAAGTTTCGTTTAATTAGGCTTATAAGATTATTGCTAGAAACATATATATAAATTGAGATCTATTCATTCTGATCTCTTCTATCTTTAACTGTCCTTCTATCTCCACTCGTTCTTTTATCATTATTTGTTTCCTGATCATCTTTTCTTCTATGATCATTTCTTCTATTATTATTTGCTCGTTTTTTTTGCATTTTATTACCTCTATTTATTTTTAATTATATTCATATTGATTAATTTAATTTAAAGGAAATCCTAATCACATTTTCATCTCTAGTTATTAAATCAATTAAGCTTCAGATATTTGCTGTCCAATTGAACCAAAATTTGATATTGACATTACAGCTGTAAATATTCGATTAATAATTTTCAATCTCTTGTTCTCATCATCCTCTTCAAGAAGATCTTGTTTTATCTTATTAGGAAGATTAACAAACTCAATAAAATCAAATGATTTTTTTTTATTTATATGCCGCTCCATATCTTCATTAATTCCAAGTTTCAAAATAATATGCAAATACTGATCTCTTATTTTATCTAATAAATCTACATTAATCTGGTTTTGATCTTTTAAAAATGAAACAGTCCCAATCCATAAATTATCATCCTCTTGAACTTTGGTTTCAATCTGGAAGCACTGTTGCCCTTCAACAATAATATCAAATTCACCAGATGGATATTCTTTAATAACATTTACTATTTTCACTGAACAACCAATACTTTTAAAACCATCTTGGTCCTGATGAATAATGCCAAAGTGTTCTCCTGAATTAATGCTATTATTAATCATTCTCTTATATCGAGGTTCAAAGATATGTAAAGGTATTTTCTCTTTTGGAAGTGCAACAATATTCAATGGAAAAAGTGGAATATTCTTCATTAGTATTATTTAACCCTCATTATCTATCAGTTACTTCTTACTCTAATTTAGATAAATCACTTAATAATTATTTATAAAGTCTACAATCATTTGCCCTAACTCTGGGCCCTTATCTTCTTGCAAAAAATGGCCGGCACCAACAATAGTTTTGTGAGGCATCCCCTTACAACCAGGTATAAGTTTTTGAAATAGCCTATCCCCTCCTGTAGTTATTGGGTCTGAATCACTAAAAGCGGTTAAGAAAGGCTTCTCCCAATGTTTTAATTTTTCCCAAGCTTCGCGATTAGGTTCTGAAGAAGGGTCGTCTGGCTTAGTTGGTACTAACATAGGGAACCGGCGCGCACCAGCTTTATAATCTTCATCAGGAAAAGGGGCATCATATGCTTGTTGTACTTCTTGGCTTATACCATTTACACAACTTGATTTAATGATCTTCCCAACATTAAATACTGATGTGCTCTGTGAATAATTCTGCCAATTTATAAATGCTTCAGGAACTCTGTAATCTCCGGTTGGAAGAGAGGTGTTTGAGACAATAATGCGTTTAAATCTATATTCTTGTTCTGACGCTATTCGCAAACCAATTAATCCGCCCCAGTCTTGACAAAATAGAGTAATATCCATCAAATCCAAGCTTTCTATGAAAGATGTAATCCATTCTACATGTTTCTCATAAGTATAATCTTCCTGATTTATTGGTTTATCTGACATCCCAAATCCAACAAGGTCAGGTACAATAACTCGATATCCAGATTCTGCTATAATAGGGATCATTTTTCTATATAAATAAGACCATGAGGGTTCACCATGAATTAATAATACAACTTCCTCATTAGATTCCCCTTCATCCACATAATGAATTCTAATATTTTCATGATGGATGTAATTGGACTTAAATGGATAATCCTGCAAATTGGAAAATCTTTCATCAGGTGTACGTAAAATTTTCATTATTAGTCCTTTATCTTCATATTAGATAAGTATAGAGATGGTATTAATTTTTAATTGAATATAAAATATTACTTTAATAATAGCATTTTCCTTATCTTAAAATAATTTGCACATTCTAATTTTATAAAATACATACCAGTGGAATGATTTGATGCATCCCACTGAATACTATGCTTTCCAGTAGATAACTTATCATTTATTAAAGTTGATATTTCATTTCCTAAAATATCATAAACCTTAATGTTTACAAATTGATCTATTGGTATAAAAAAATCAATCCTAGTTGTTGCATTAAATGGATTAGGATAATTCGTTGATAAATGATATGTATTTGAACTGGCAGAATAATTATTAGTTGACAAAGGATTTGTATTTACATAAAGATCATATTTTCTTATATCTGTTTGCCCTGTTCCATAAATAACCTCATTGCCCATTTCAAAATCTGCAAAATATTCATCGGCATTTAGTATCCCCTCATTGACAAGATAATGGACAAAATTATGAACTGCTAATACTCCACTATACTGGCGCTCAATAGATAAAAAAGCTATATATGTCCACGAATCCCAATTTGCTCTATATACCTTATATTCAAAACCATCAAAATTAACGGATGCAATCAAATTTCCAGCAGGGTTGATGATATTATTATCCATCCAAACCATTACCTCAGTTGTAATTCCTGTTTGTGAAGACAAAGAGTCAGTTGTTACCCAAAATTCAAAAGCCAAATTATAAGACCCACTAGCATTCATACTTAAATCATAATCCACATATATTTCATCAATATTTTGAATTTTGATAGGTAATTCTTGAGCGGTTGAAGTACTACTCCATGGCTTCTTTCCATATATTACTTCAGGGTATGATTTGACATCATTATTTACATTTGGCCAATCCCAATTCCAACCAAAATGAATATTATCTCCACTTCCAGTACGATAAATACATTGAATAAAATCATCAATCTCTCCTTGTCCCCAAACGTTGTTCTCCACAATATATTCACTAAATAAAAACTGAGACCAGTCATTACAATTAAATGTAGTATCCTGAGCGATTAAAAAATTAATGAAAAGTATAATATGGAGATTTTTCATTCGTCTACTTTTGATGATATATATTTTGGAAAAAATTGAGGTGTCTTCCTCATATATTGCTCATATTCAAAGCCAAACTGATCTAGTAAAAACTTCTCTTCTTTTTGTATATGCCATACCCAAAAAATATGTATTGGTATTATAAAAATTAACAATAACCAAGACTTGTAAATCATAGATACAATACCAGTGCCACTCCAAATAAATGCAGCATAAAGAGGGTGTCGAACATATTGATATGGGCCTATAGAAATAAATTTGTTCCCTCTACTACCAATAGGCAAAACTATCAAGCTCCAAACAATAAGAATAACAGCATCTATAGTAAATAACACAATAAGAATCTTTCGAAATAATGAAGATATATTCATTTCTGGAATTGAACAGAAAGAACTGATTTGTATAGCGACAATCCATGTCAAAATAGTTATTGCTATTCCTGTAGGACCTGAACCAAACATTCTATTATATCTCTTGAACACCTTTAATAAATATAACTTGATAGTTCATAAATTACTTTTGAATAATTTTTATCTAACAAAATAAAAGTAAATTCAATTAATAAATAGTGTTGATATATGTCAGTTAAAATCTTAACAAATATTCCTGGACCACGCTCATTAGAATTGGCTGAAAGAAGATCAAATAGTGTAGCTCAGGGACATGGAACGGTGTGTAATGTATATATAAGAAAGGGCGAAGGACCTTTTTTAACCGATGTTGATAATAATGTTTTTATTGATTTTGCAGGAGGAATTGGAACTGTCAATATTGGACATTCCCATCCTAAAGTAATAAATGCAATAAACAACCAGGTCAAAAATTATTTACATACATGTTTTACTGTAGCTCCTTATGAAAGCTATATTAAACTTGCTGAAAAATTATCTAGCCTTGCACCCATAAATAATCACTGTAAAGCCGCATTTTTTAATTCTGGCGCAGAAGCTGTAGAAAATGCTATAAAAATTGCAAGATCATATACAAAAAGAAAAGGAATTTTAGTATTTAGTCATGCTTTTCATGGGAGAACATTAATGACTATGTCAATGACATATAAAGAAGATCCATATAAGAAAGGCTTTGGTCCATTTGCTCCCGAAGTATACACATTACCCTATCCAAATGATGAAAATGGAATAAATTTTGATAATGCTAATTTTGATCCAAAAGATATTGCTTGCGCAGTGATTGAGCCAGTGCTTGGAGAAGGTGGATTCATTCCCGCTTCTAAATCGGGAATGATAGAACTAAAAGAATACTGTACACAAAATGAGATTTTATTCATTTCCGATGAAGTACAAACCGGCTTTGGAAGGACAGGATCATTATTTGCAATTGAACAATTTGATGTTGAACCAGATATGATAACTATAGCAAAATCTATTGCAGGAGGGCTTCCTTTAAGTGGCGTTGTTGGCAAAGGAGAAGTTATTGATTCTGTACATATAGGCGGAATTGGTGGTACTTATAGCGGAAATCCAGTGTCATGTGAAGCTGCTTTAGCAGTCCTTGAAATTATGGAAGAAGAACAGTTGCCAAAAAATGCTAATAGGATTGGTAACACTCTTCGATCTAGAATTAACAGCATTCTCCCTAAATGTCCTTGGATAAAAGAGATTAGAGGGCTGGGTGCAATGATAGGAATTGAAATTATTAATGATAAAACGGGGAAACCTGATAAAGAACGAACTAACAGGATACATCAGACAGCACTTGCAAATGGATTAATAATGATTACAGCAGGAACCTTTGGTAATGTTATACGAACATTAATGCCGCTAACTATTGATGAAGATACTCTTCATGAAGGTGTAGATATATTAGTAAATGCTCTTATGCATCATTAAGATATTCTTCAATAAATTTCATTATAATTATCTACAATGGAATAATGAATTATACAATCACCTCGTCCTTTATTCTTTCTATCAATTGTAATTTTTATATTGTTTACCATCCAGGTATATGAATATCCTAACCCTGAGGCTTCTTTAACGTATTCTAAACCATATTTTCTTATATAGATTTCTTTAATCTCCTCTACATTTTCATAATTATTTGAAGAAATTAATTTTATATCATACAGCTCATTATTGATATACCTCATATTTAAAGCAAAAGGTTCATTAACTCCATCAATAAAATACCAATAAGTCGGCTTAGTATAACTGAATGCTGGATACCTATACCAGGTTAACTCCCCAGTATCAATATAATAGTTTCTTTTTTCTTTAACGTCAACATAGTGCTCGCCAAAATTAAAATTAAGAAACACGCTTTCTTTAGCGATTGCTTTATAATGAAAATGACTCTTACCATAAATTGGAATAGTAGATAATACAATTATTATAATATGTATAAATATAAACTGTTTAATAGTTTGCATAGTGTTTAGCAATTCTCGCTGTTCCAGATTCATTAAGGTAATACACCCATTTACCATATTTTGATGAAATCCCGTACTCACTTAATTCCTTATATAGGCCTTCCATTTTCTGTTGACCATTTAAATACCATTTTTTTATAGGCCCATTCAGCTTTCCATTACGATATGTCTTTAATTCTTGTTTTTTACCATTTAAATACCAATATATCCATGTTCCTTCTTTTTTATCATAAAAATAAAAACCTTCTTTCCATAATTGACCGGAACCATGCCAACCTTTCCATAGTCCATTTCTATACCCATTCTCATAATATCCTTCATATTTTTTTTCGCCATTATCATACCATGCCATCCAGGAACCATTTATTTTCCCTCTACTACAATTAGTCTCTAATATAATATTTCCATCCTCATTAAGATCAATTATCCTTCCAGTATAAGGTTTTGCATCCAAAGGTTGGTAATAAATACCATCTTTTATTAGCAGGTTATTAATATCAACTTCATACTGACCTAAAATAATTTTTATTATAAATAAATAAATTAAAAGGAAATGATACATTAGATTTATTTAGCAATCCATCGTTCACTCTGTTTTGCCCAATCTATTTCATGGAAAGTATTGTCATTTGACATATCAGAAACAAAACGCGTTAGCATCACTCCTGTTTTACGATTCAATACCATCATAGCATTGGAACTACCGTAAGTACCAACATATTCATAATCATTTTCATTGTTAATATTTGTTTGACCCATAAAAATAAAAGCAGCAACAATTAATGAAGCTCCTGTTATCATACCTATAATATATTCTTTCATTTATATCTCCTTTAATTTGATAATTTTAACTGTTTATTATTTTTTTGATACCAGTTCTTTACACTTTTGAATAAATGCCAATTATCTATTCCTTCTAGACTAAAAAACTCTTCCTTAAATGTGTTATAAAAGTCAGAACTAATAAAACATTTCCAGTCCTTAAGAACAATCGAATTTAAATCTTTTGTAGCAATCTGTATAGCTTCAGCCCATATATCTATAATAATACAACGTTGGGAGTTTTTTATTATATCAGACCATTCCATTCTATTTAGATCAATTAAAACATTAGATTTTGCTTTATATAATAATTCACTCATATTTATTGGTAGAATAATATCATTTTTCAATATTTTTTCTAACCAAGAAACAATTTTATCAAATCCCATTTCAGCAAATCCCACTACAATAAAATTCTTTGGAAGTGTATCAATAAAATAATCTGGAGGATTAGGATTGCGAATTATTTTACTTTGGGAGTTAATATAGGTAGGATCATCTGGATCAAGCCATTTAGAATCAAAAACAGGTTTACCATTGACTAAAAGAATAAAATTATCATTCACTTACTGTATTAACCTCTTCCTGCATTTTTACAATCATAATATTGTGTTATCATCATGAAAGGTAAAAGAAAATTTTTAGATATTTAATTGCTGAAATTTTAAAATATTTTCTGATATTTCAAATTACATGAAATGTAATCATCTGGCTTTATATAAATTCATTAGTAGATATTCCTATGCAAACAAAAGATATACCTAATCATATTCCTCAAAAAAGGCGGAAAATACTTGGCCCAATAGCTAGATACTTATTAAAAAAACAAAAGTGGAATATTATTGGTGAGATACCAAATATTAATAAAATGGTATTAATCGGTGCCCCACACACTGCATACAGAGATGCATGGTTCGGTTTACTTGCAATTCTATCACTTGATATAAAAATAAAGTTCTTCGGAGCAAAATGGATTTTTTCACGCTTACCTAGCCCCATACATTTCTCAAAAAACTTGGATAGACAAGGAATACCATGGCCTTTTGGTTGGCTACAAAAATATCTTCTATTGAGATTAGGCGGAATACCTGTATTCAGAGAAGTAAATAAAGGCCTGATAGGCTCTGTGTCTGAAGTGCTAGAAGGATTAAGTAGTTTTATATTATGTGTAGCTCCTGAAGGAGGATTAGAACATGTAAATACGCTTAGGAGCGGATATTATTATATATCAAAAGAACTGGATATACCTTATGTGCCTATTAAGATTGATTATAAGAATAGATGCTTTAAAATACATAAACCAAGAAAAGCGTTAGATTCTTTTGAAAAAGATTCTTTAGAGGTGAAAAAATTATTTGATGGTGTAGTTGGTTATAACAGGATTTTTAAAGTTTAATTCTAATTAATTCTATTCCAATATATGAATAGAACAAAAAATATTATTTTTCAATTATTAATAATGCTTCCCTTTGCTGGATATTCACAATCTATATTAATTAAAGATAAAGATACGCATTTACCTTTGCCGGGAGTGAATATCTATTCAGATCATTATGGAACAACTACGGATTCTAGTGGGGGATGTAATCTTTTAAAATTTAATCTTAATGATGAAATAATTATATCTCATATTGGATATAAAGTAATAAAAATAAATAAATCTAAAATTCATGATCTTATACTTTTAACAAGATCTAATGTGCCGATTGGTGGGGTAAGTGTTATCAGTTTTAAATCAAAGAAAGAGCGAAAAAGGTATAATAAACTTGAACGTGATGTTATTCGTGTTTATCCATACGCAGGTCTAGTTGCTAAACTTCTTATTGAATATTCAACTGTTATGGATAGCATTAATGAATTATCCTATTTTAAAAAAAGAAAGGGAAAGAAAAAAATTTTTACTTTAATTGAAAAAGAATTAATCAGTAAATATGGTAGAAAAGTAAAAAAACTTTCAAAAGATCAAGGTCGTATTTTAATAAAACTTGTTGATAGAGAAACAGAATATACTTCCCATCAAATCATAAAAGATTTTAGAGGTTTTTTCGTGGCAGGTTTTTGGCAGATTACTGCAGTTTTATTTGGCCATAATTTAAAATCAAAATATAATTCTGACAGAGGTGAGGATAAATTAATTGAATATATTATTGTTAATAAAATCAATAAATAATTAATCTAGGGACTTTGTCTTCTATCAATCGCTATACGCTCACAAATTCCATTACTCATATCAATCATCTTGTCTTTGATTTCTTTAAAGGAATAATTAATCACTAAGCTTCCGTCCTCATAAAATATCTCTTCAAAAGGGACGCCCAGCCAAACATCATATGTTGATTTAGGATCTTTGTATTCTAAAAAGTGTGAATTTGCTATTCTATAAACTATAATTCTTAAGTATCCAGTAAACTTCTCACCGGTAATATCAGGCTCAACAGTCCATGCCTCCCAATCAAGTTGTAAAGCATAATTAATTCCAGGGTAAAATACTTCATCAATACATTTTCCTGAATAAGCATAACTAATTTCTACAGGTAATAGCTCATCCATGACTAACATAATAGCATAATTAATATCATCTATCTGTCTATCAGAAAAGTGCAACGCAACGGGATCTTCAGGGGCATTTATACATACGATTTTATTAAAACCTCTGAATAATAAAGTATCATTTAGTTGATACTTCTGACCTAGTAAAGCAAAACAGAATGAGAATATAATGAATACAATTCTCATAATATCTAATCCATTGTTAATTCATCTTCGATTGGAATTGAATTTATAGATGATGCTCTTTTATTTGATTCATATTCTCTAATCAATAAAGCAAAAAGAATATTTCCAATAATATATAGACCAGCCGTAATCAAAAATATTTCATAGTATCGAAAATCTAATAGTCGTAACCATTCAAATACTTTTGCACTAATAAACCAGGACGCACTCCAAAGACTTGAACTTAAAGCACTAATAAGTTCTTGATTTCTTTTTCCAACATAATTCATTAATAATTCATTAGATGCAGGATGAGCCATATGCATAAGAGGCTGTCTAAATATATAAGCTATAAGTGCAATAATTAATGCAAAAGAATAAGTAACATATAATTCCATTAACGCCATTATTACTAAACAACATATGGATAACGCTTGTACTACAACTATTGTCAACCAATAACCATATTTCTTTCTTATAGATGGAACCAATAATGAAAAAGTAAAAACAAGAAATGCAGTTATGCTGCCAAGGATACTGAATTCACTTGATGATAAATTAAAAACAGAGTTAAAAAAAAGATTTACATATGGTATTGTAAGACCCGCTCCAATAGATATCATTATCAATGGAGATAAAGCTTTAATAATAATTATCCAATCATAGTTTTTATATAGAGAAAAAATATTTGCATCTCTATCACTAGAAGCATGTTCTTTTTCAGTAATCCTAAGTGCAAAAAATATTGATGAAACACCAAGAAATGTAATTATCCATAGTATGCTCCGTTCATTAAAATATAGAATCCAACTTCCTAATGAAAAATTATTGATCCAATCTAACCCACTAATAATAATACCAGAAAATATCGTTGCTAAAGCCCAAGTCGACGCACTTAAAGATAATGCTTCCGTGCTGTTATCTGATGAAGTATTTCGAATGATAAATGGCAATGAACATACTCTCATGAGCATCATTCCTAATCCCCATAATAAAAAAGACAATTTGATTAAAGGGACTATCTCTCTATAAACTGATTCTATTATTAATGCACTAGTCAAGGGAACGATCAATGCGGCTAAAATAAAGAATGGTTTTAACTTTTTTCCCCTTATATATATACCCAAAGGTAATGCAAACGCTAAAGCGCCAATAAATCTGAGTGAATTAAAAGATGCTATTTCAGGATCACTATAGCCCTGCTTCCTAAGAAAAATATTTAGAACTAATATAAATGCAACATGAATTAAACTAAGAGTGAATTCCAACATGATCAACATGTGAATCATTCTTGGAAGATTCAAATAACTACGAATTAGATTACGTAGCATAATGAGAAATTTGTGTAACTATGATTTTATTAATTTGGAGCCACAATCACTACAAAACTTGGCATTATGTTCAATCCCATCTTTATTACAAACAACACATTTTTGTCCTTTTTTCCCTTTTGCAGCGAAAGTGATTTCTGATGTTACAATCCCTGTTGGGACTGCTATAAGTCCATATCCCATAATCATTACCGCAGCCGCAATTGCCTGGCCCAAGTTTGTAATGGGAGATATATCTCCATATCCAACCGTAGTTAAAGTAACAATGGCCCAATAAATACTCCTTGGAATACTATCAAAACCAGCAGCCTCTCCTTCAACCAAATACATTATAGATCCTAAAATGATTACAATATTCATTACCGCAAATAAAAAGACAAAAATTTTCCTTCGACTAGCAATCATGGCTTTCTTAAGTAAATCTGCCTCCCCCGTAAACTGAACAAGTTTTAATACTCGAAATATTCGTAACACTCTTAAAACTCGTATTACAGCAAACACTTCAGTACCTGGCATGAGAAGACTTATGTATGTAGGAAGTACTGCAAGTAAATCAATTATTCCAAAAAAACTAAAAATATAACTAAGTGGTTTTCGAATAGAATAAATACGAAGCAAATATTCAATGGTAAACAATATAGTAAATGTCCATTCAGCAATGTTAAACAGGGCACCATATCTTAATTGATAATCATCAACGCTATCTATCATAACTGTTATGATACTTAATACAATTGTAATAATTAATAATAGATCAAATATTCTTCCAGCTTTTGTATCAGTGCCAAAAATAATTATTTTAATCTTTTCACGTATAGGATTCATAAAGCTTGGTTAATTACTAATTATATATATTGTTTTTCTATGCCAATTCGGCTTCATTTGTATTTTTTAATTAATCCTTTTCTTAATAATAAAAGATCATCATTATCTGGAACCCAATCATTATAAAGATTATTACTAATAGAGATTTTATCGGGAAAGATTCTAGTCTCCGCTGGTGAAAACCCTCTACTTTTCATTTCAGAAATTAAATCTAAATATCTTTTATGTAAGTATTAACCTTTATTATAAAAAGAATAAGCATGCCCTTTATTAAAAGTATATTTTTTTGGTGCCTTTGATTCTTTATACACATAAATATCCCTACAATATGTTTAAGGTTGTAATAATTCACTATTATGATAAAGCATATATTTTGAGGTTTCATAGAGAGCTTGAACTAATTTACTATAATTCATTGTAACATCAGGATGATTGCCTTTTATATCATTAGGAGATCCCAATGATTGCAAATCATACAATTTTATATTTGTACCATCATGGTACATTGTTAAGTAATACTGCTTACCGATTATACCTATTGTAGGATATGCACGATCATTATCTACAATTAGCGCATAACTTTCTTGATTATCTTTAAGTGACATTAGGTCATGTCCTAAAGTTTGGTTATGATAGCTAATCCCGGCGAAACCGGCTACAGTGGGCATTAAATCAGGCAACATAGAGATATCACTACGAATAACGCCTTTTTCTTTCAATCCAGGACCATAAATAATAAAGGGGACATGATAAGATCGTAATAAAAGTTCATAATCAGAAAGTGGCATATGTTCCGCCCAGGGATCAGATGTTCCATGATCTCCAAATAGAAAGAAAATGGTGTTTTCAAAATATTTGGAGTTTTTAGCATATGAAAAATATTCTCCTATTGCATGATCAAGTAATCTCATTGCATTATATTGATCCACCGAATTAAATCCTGCACGGTTAACATCTTTCTTTGAAAGATTTTGTATTTGAAATTCTTTAACATCTTTTGGTATTGAATATGGTCTGTGGTTTGTTGCTGTTTGTATAATTGCAAAAAAAGGTTTATCTTTATTAATGTTTTCAAAGATTTGGTGTGATTCATTAAATAGATCATGATCAGATATTCCCCAAACATCTAATCTTGGACTTTCCAAATCATGTAGCTCGGTAATAGTTAAATCATGAATATTAAGCTGTAAAAATCCCCGAATATTTGCCCATCCTGCACTGCCACCCATTATATAATGTTTTTCATAATCTTTAAAATCATTAATAATAGAATATTGTTTATTTATTCTTGGATTGCGTGAAGATGTTTTAATTCTTGCAACATCAGGAATTCCAGTCACCATTGTAAATAAAGATCGGGCAGTCCCTATAAATGGAACATAAAACTGATCAAATAGAATACCATTTTCAATTATGTGATCAAGATTAGGAGTAACATTTAAAGGGTTCCCAAGAGCGCTTAATCTATTCGAACCAACTGATTCTAAAAATATAATTATAATGTTCGGCCGTTGATTAGAATGAGTAGTCCTTGTAAAAGGTCTACCATAATTGAACTCTTTAGAATCAGGTTTTTTTATTGAAAAATATTCAGATAGCAGCGGATAATATTGTTTGGTTCTTTCCAGATTATAATCATCTTTAGCAAAACGTCTAGTATCATTATAGTATAGCAAAGGATTCAACCCAAGAGCAGAAATAAACGGGTTATTTGAAAAGAAAGCATCACTCCATCGCAATGGGTATTGCTTAAACGTTCCCCATAAACTAAATAGGATAATCAAGCCACTAATATTGATGATAAATATTTTTTTCCTTATTGCTATAATATTTTGATTTGTTAATAATTTCGTATATGATAATTCAAAAAGTAGTTTAAACCCAAAAAAGATAAATGATAAAAGAATTAGTATTAATAGCACAGGATAACTTTCCCATATCATTTGGGCAGAAATCTGAGGATTTTCTAAGAATCTTAGAACACTAACATCGACTCTCCTTCCAAGATATGAATAATGGCCAAAATCAACTGAATAAAATAAAAGTAGAATTACTATAGATGTATAATTATAAATTTTGGAAATATTTTTATTCAAAGTGGAATTAGTAATATTTATATATGGTAATACTGATAAAATGATTTGTGGGAAACATAATATAACCGCTAAACGGAGATCAAATTTTATTCCAATTAATAATGCCTTAAATAGCATCAGAAATGTATAATTTTCAGATGTAGAATTAAAGAATACAAAAAAGAATGTTCTGAATATTGTGAATAACAAAAAAAATATTAAAATATTTTTAAAAATAAAATTTATTCTTCGTGATTGATAAAACATGCTATTTGAACGGAACAACAAACTATAAATAATAAGATAAATATTCTTTTTTGAAAAAGTAATAATTAAAGGTATGTTTAACAAGATTATGAGACAATATAATATAATTAATAATAATTATAATAATGCCACTAGGTTTGGCATGGGGTGTCTCATTTAAAAAACTGAGATAAGAAAAAGATTTAAAACCCCTAAGCCTTAATTGACTTGGGGGTTTTTTTTTAAGGTGATAGTATGTGTGGAATATTCTCATATAGTGGTAATAGATATAATTGGTCAGATCTTGCTGATGCTTTTGATTTAATTAGTTATCGTGGACCTGACAATACCCATCATAAAAAGATTGGTACGGATATCTTATTTGGTTTTCATCGTTTAGCAATCATGGGTATAAGTAATTCTGGTGATCAACCAATGAAGCACCCAGATGATAAATCATTAACGCTAATATGTAATGGTGAAATATATAATTATTTAGAACTTGCAAATAAATATAGTTTTAATTTGAAAACTGGATCCGACTCTGAAATCATATTACAGATGTATAGAAAAATGGGTATTGAAAAAACAGTGCAAGAACTTGATGGTGTCTTCATGTTTGTTTTACATGATGCGAACACTAATGAATTATTTGCATCAAGAGATCCAATGGGAGTACGACCAGGTTTTTTAGGTAAAAAAGGAAATGAAATTTTTATTTCTTCGGAAGCAAAACCAATTATACAATTTTGCGATGAAGTTTCACCCTTCCCTCCAGGAACTTGGTGGAGTTCAGTAGATATAAATAAATATAATAGATATTTTTATTATCAAGCAAAATTGATAGATGAAATCGATGAAAAAGTTATATGTAAAAAAATTAATGGTCTTCTAACTAATGCCATAGAAAAGCGGCTAATGTCCGAAAGAGAAATAGGCTGCCTTTTATCTGGAGGTCTTGATTCAAGCTTAATTACTAGTCTAGTATCAAAATACCAACAAAGTGGCCAACTAAATACGTTTTCAATTGGAATGAAAGGAAGTATTGATTTAGAATATTCAGAAATTGTTGCTAATTATCTTAATACAAAGCATCATCAAATTGAGATTTCTGAAAATGAATTTTTAAATGCAATAGAAACTGTTATTTATAATATTGAATCCTATGATACTACTACAGTTAGAGCAAGTGTAGGAAATTATCTAGTATCCAAATACATTAAGGAAAATACGGATTGTAAAGTAATTTTTAATGGAGATGGAAGCGATGAAGTTTGCTGCGGATACGTGTATCTTAAAAATGCCCCTTCAAAAAATAGTCTGCAAAGTGAGAGTAAGCGCTTAATAAAAGAAATACATTATTTTGATGTATTACGATCGGATCGAAGTATAAGCTCTAATGGCTTAGACGCTCGGACACCATTTTTAGATAAAGCATTTGTAAAATATTATCTATCAATACCACCTGAATTGAAACAATTCAATGGTATTGATAGATTAGAAAAGCATATACTTAGAAAGGCCTTTGATAATCAAAACGTTCTACCAGATGAAGTTCTTTGGCGACGTAAATGTGCTTTTTCTGATGGTGTAAGCCCCCAAAAGAAATCTTGGCATAAAATTATTCAAAATCATGTAGATGATATAATTACAGATAGGGAATTTTTAGAACAAAAAGATAATTATGAACATTGTCCACCTCAATTGAAAGAAAGTTATTACTATCGGAAAGTATTTGATTCGTTTTTTGCAAATCAAAATAAATTAATCCCACATTACTGGATGCCAAAATGGTCTTCCACTACAGACCCATCTGCAAGAGAATTGGAAGGATATTCAGAATAATTAGCACTTTTTTAATTATTAGAAACTTTAAATAATTAAGAATTATAATTATAAATTCTTAAAATCTTGTTCTAATTAATAATCATAAAATATTTGTAGGTATGAAAAATAATAATAATGAAAAATTAGGAGTGCTTATTCCCGGTATGGGAGCCGTTGCAAGTACATTTATTTGTGGAGTGATAGCTTGCAATAAAGGATTAGCCAAACCCATTGGGAGTATGACCCAAATGGGCTCCATTCGATTAGGAAAAAGAACTGAAGATCGATCTCCAATAATCAAGGATTTTGCGCCCCTAGCTGATTTAAATAATTTAGTTTTTGGGGGATGGGATATCGCTGATGAAAATGTTTATGAAATCAGTCTTCGATCTGAGGTTTTAGATACAAATCTATTGAATGATCTTAAATCAGACCTTGAGTCGATAAATGTTTATAAAGCTGTATTTGATGAAAGATTTGTAAGAAGATTATCTGGTGATTGGGTAAAGACTGGAAAAAATAAGATGGACCTTGCTGAACAGGTAAGGGATGATATAAAGCATTTTAATAAGAAATCTGGTGCAACCTCCAATGTAATGATCTGGTGTGGAAGTACAGAAATATATCTGCTCCCCTCCGATGTTCATTCTAGTCTATCCAAGTTTGAAGAAGGTCTTGAAAATAATGATCCCGATATATCTCCAAGTATGATTTATGCCTATGCAGCAATAAAACTAGGTATTCCATATGCAAATGGTGCGCCAAATTTATCAGCTGACATACCAGCTCTTGAAGAGCTTTCCCAACAAACTAATTGCCCAATTGCTGGTAAGGATTTTAAAACTGGTCAAACGTTAATGAAGACAATTTTAGCTCCTGGTTTAAAAGCCAGACAATTAGGAATTAAGGGATGGTTTTCAACAAATATACTTGGCAATAGAGATGGAGAAGTTCTTGATGATCCAGATGCATTTAAAACTAAAGAAGAAAGTAAGCTTAGCGTTTTAGATTCAATACTAGAACCTGATAAAAATCCAGATCTATATAATGATTTATATCATAAAGTAAGAATTAATTATTATCCTCCAAGGGGTGATGATAAAGAAGGCTGGGATAATATAGATATATTTGGTTGGTTAGGATATCCCATGCAAATTAAAGTCGACTTTTTATGTAGAGATAGTATTCTAGCCGCACCCATTGTTCTTGATTTAGTGCTTTTTCTTGATCTAGCAAAAAGATCTGAAATGGGCGGGATTCAAGAATGGTTATCTTTTTATTTTAAGAGTCCTATGTGCTTACCAACTCTTGATCCTGAACATGATCTTTTTGTTCAGCTTGCAAAATTGAAAAATACCTTACGCCATATAATGGGTGAAGATCTTATAACTCATCTAGGTTTGGATTATTATAAAAGTTAAATAATTGAAATTAGTCATTATCGCTGCAGGTAGAGGGTCAAGATTATCATCTATATCAAATGGTATACCAAAAATATTAATTGAAGTTTTTAATCAAACTTTATTAGAACATCTCATAGAAAATTGTGTATCTGCAGGGATTTCAGAGATAGTTATAGTTACAGGCCACAAATCTGAGATGATACATGATTATATAACAAAAAATGAATTCAATATAAATATTGAGTTAGCATATAATGATGATTGGGATTTACCAAATGGAATCAGTGTTTTAGCATCAAAAAATAATATTCCTAAAAACTATGATTTTATGATATCTATGAGTGATCACTTTTATAACGATGAGTTATTATTAAAAATAAAGAATAGTGATTTATCAAATACATTAGTAAACGTTGGAGCTGACTATAAAACTAATATTATTCATGATCCCGATGACGCCATGAAATTAATAATTGAAAAAAGATCTAATTTAGTAAGTGCAATGTCAAAAGATTTGCTCATATACAATGCAGTAGATTGTGGTTTATTTAAGTGTAAATATGAATTCTTCTCAATTTTACAAGAAGCTAAAGATAATGGAAAATATTCATTATCCGATGCTTGCAACGTATTAATAAATAATCAAGATCTTGGAGGTGTAAATATCGATGATAGTCTTTGGCTTGATATTGATACTCCAGAAGCATTGGTTTATATAAATAAGAATCGAAAATTATTTGAATAAATAAAAGATTAGGTTCTGATAATTGAATATATACTATTACGCAAATCAAGTATATCAATATGCTCATATAAAACCAGTTTTTACACAAACAGGCGGTACCTTTGTAGTAAATAAATTAAATCGTTTTCTAAGGTTCAAATTCTATATGGCTAATTCAGCAACCAATTCAACAGAAAATAGATTTATAAATACTCCTGATGTGATAATCAGAGACCTCAAAAAGGAATTAGATCTAAAGGGTATTATTGTATCATGTTCCAATACTATTATAAAGAATAATAAGGATATATCTATTTCTATTTTTATTGGTCATGGTGCTGGAGATAAAAAATATGGTGGTTCTGCACATTCCCTAGAAACATATGATTATCATTTTATTTCTGGTGAAAAACATTTACATAAAATAAAAGATGTGGGAATTAAAATTCCTGATGAAAAACTTATTAAAATAGGATATCCAAAATTTGATGAATACTTAAATAACAATATCAATAAAGATGAATATTCACAATATTTGGGTATAAAAGATAAAACGAGAAAAAATATATTATACGCTCCAACTTGGGAGTGGGGTAATGGAACACTTAAAAGATTCGGTAAGAAATTTTGTAGAGAAATTAATAGAGAGCATAATCTTATAATAAGACCTCATTTTCAAGATAGAAGTCATATTGTTAAATTAAAGATATGGGCAAAATTAAATGGTTTAAAACATGTGTATTTCTCGAATCCTGCAAAAATAATTAAAAATAACACAATGAATGACTTTGCAATATCTGATCTTTTGATCAGTGACACATCATCGATAAATTATGAATATTTAATAACATGCAAACCAATCATAATTGTAGATAACAATTATGATCAACTTCATAATATGCCTGCAGATTTGAATATATTAGATATTGTACAAACCTATCAAAGTAACAAGAATGATATCTGCTCAATGATAGATATTGAACTTAGTAATAACAATTTTGATCAATATGAAAACATGTTACACAACTGCTTTTATTTTAATGATGGAAAAAGTGCCGATAGAGCAGCAGATTTTATAAAATCGTTAAAAATATGAATCAATTAGATAATCCCTATGCATCAGCACTTGATGGGCTAATATTGAAAGATCCGGTAATGTCTTTCTTTAATTTTTGCAAAGAAAGAGAAAGTATCCGTTTAAAAAAAGAAAATGGGGATGCGTTTCCTTGGTCTGATGATCCCATCTTTCAACAAGGTAGATTTCTAAATGTTTTTCGAGAAGATGACCGCGGAAGTAAGGCAATACTACAGTTTGCCAAGAATTTAAGTAAAGATTTGCCTACATTAATTCATGCTTTATTCTTTTCTAGATGGTGCAATAGACACGAAACACTTAATCAATTGACATCATCAATATTATCCAAAACAAATAAATTGGTAGATACTTTACATGCTCTTGATCCTTGGTGTAACACAACTGCTTATCCTGTTGAACCAGTCCAATGGAATGGAAAAGAATATAATCGTCTGGATACCGCCACTATTCTTTTTGAAAATATTAAAGAACCATTGACAAATATTATTATTGAAGCAAATGGAGATGTAATTGTTGCTACAAAATTGGTCAATGATCAATTTCGAATGAAAAATGATTTTCCAATTTTTATGGCCGTTATCGATATTTCTTGGTATAGACCAGATATAATTGATCCAACTAGCCATGTTCCAACAGGAATTGGGGCAGTAGCCTATTTAGATAGACTACAACAATATTTTAGTCTTGATACTCATCAACAAACATGCGATCGTATGATCAAAATACAAGAAGAATATTGGCCAGAAGCAAAACGAAAGTTTCAACCAATCGATATTGAATACCTTTCATGTGAGTGTAGGAAATACTATAGCTATGTTAATGGAACAAAATTATTTGAAGGAAAAAACGTATTCCTTCCTAAATCATAAAGAAATTTTTATAACATTTGTTTAATTTGAATATAATCTCCAGAAGTTTGAAGACTGACTGTAACTAAAAAATTTTCACGGTTTCTCCAAAACCACCCATGGTACCCATCGAACTCTGCTTTTAACTCTCCACTATCTGATGGAACCATTCTCCCTTTTTTATAACTTATAAATTGTTGAGATCCTTTATATCCATCCCCATGTAAATTATAATTTAATCCACCCTTTGTTGTTTTCCATTCGTATTGTACTAGAGATCCACTGTTCATCTCTAATTTAATTTCAATTGCTTGCCCTGGTTCAATTGTAATCTCTACTACATCTTTATTTATAGTATTATTTACCATTACTTCTTCTGTGTGATCAATCTCTATTGAAGATGTAGTATTTTGCTGTGAGGATTCTTTATGAGATTCATCCAAAAGGCTCATTTTAATTTCACCCATTTCTTTCAAACCCAATATGTTACCAACACCTGTTGGATCAGATCCATATTCTGCAGGTAAAACCATAACTATTAATATCATGAATGCCACAACAATAGCTATTACTGTGGATTTCAGAAGCTGTGCAGATGTAGGTAAATCTTTTTCAGGTGGTGGTTGTGCATTAAACATCATTTTATCTCATTAAGAATTAAAATATCCAAATAGTTGATATCCCGCAAGTAGAAATCCTAGCATCATTAATACAACATTTGTTGAATAAGCATAAATAATAAAACTAGGTTTTTTGCGCCAGTAACTTATTAAGATCAAAATTGCGGATAACGCCAATAACTGACCAATTTCTACTCCAATATTAAAGGCTATTAAGTTTGTTAATAATCCACTAGGATCCATATCAAATTCAATAATTTTTGTTGCTAAACCAAATCCATGGAATAAACCAAAAATTAAAGTTGAAATTTTTGTATTTGGTTGAATTCCAAACCATTGTTGATACGCACCTAAATTATCTAATGCTTTATAAACAACAGATAATCCAATAATTGCATCAATAATAAACGCGTTAATATGAATATCTTCGAATACACCAAATATCAGTGTAGATGAATGACCGATTGCAAATAGGCTAACATATATACCTATATCTTTTAATCGGTAAAGAAAAAAAATAACACCGATAAGAAAAAGAATATGGTCATATCCAGTTACCATATGTTTTGCACCCAAATACATAAATGGAATAAAATTAACTCCATTAATTTGCTGAATATATCCCTGGTCTCCCGTAGTGACACCATGGGCAAATAGTGAGATATGAATTAATACAAAAACTAAAAGGCTTTTCATTTTGTTATATAAATAATGATAAACTATATCTGCATACAAAAAAACTTGCGAATGTTTGTATCAAAACTATTTAACGCCTACCTTTATTTCAATATTCTTATCAGGAATATACCATATATCTTTTTCAAGATTAATCCCTCCTCCCATCTGATCCTGAACTACACGATCAATAATGTAGACACCTACTTCCGCCATATGAAAAAATGTATCTATGCCATTATTTGTAAATCTCTGTCTAGTTCTATGGATATTATATCGTGAAGAGAATTGCTTCCCAAAAACTTTCTCAATACCATCCTTACCTATCATAAAACCTAATAGGCCTCCCCATGTGGATGTCGGATTATCAGAGTCCCAACCAGCAAGAGTTCCAATCTTGATGGTTTCTTTTATATCACCTTGACCATAGAATAAGCTAACAATACTTGCAGCATAATTTATACCAGCTGCAAAACAAGCATTACAATATAACTCTTTCGATGTAAGATTATATCCATCATCCTGGTTTACCTGATACTTATTATAAATCTCATCACGTACTTGCTCCCAAGCTATATTGGCATCGTAACTACTTTTAACATAATCAAACATTTTTGCTGAATAAGAATTATTAGGTAATCGTTTACGTGCATAGTCAGCCATCCAAAAAATATTATCTTTAATTGATTTATTTTCATCTACATATGATGCTAGTGAATACATGATAACATAAAATTCAGAAATCCATTCCGCGTCAAATCTTGCAGTGGTACGTATCGGTAAATGAGCAAGTTTCAGTGCTATATCAGGGCGAGCAGGGGCAAAGAATCCAAAAATCTCGGTTGTAAGTTGTGCATCAATCATCTCATAATTAGGATTATTTTCAGGGAGACTAGTTTCTGGAGGAGACATCCCTTCAAGCATTAGATCAAAAGCAGTTTGATTTGACACCCATAAATAGTTTTCTTCATCCTTTTTAATATGGTTTAACCAACCCTCTCTTATTTGTTCTCCAGTTAAAATACTAGTTTGATTTTTATACATAAGATATTGGTACATATATTCTATGTCTGTATCATCATCTGCCCCCCAAATACCATTTACATCTTCAGAAACAAAGTCAATTGTAGGTGATAATTCGCTTGGCTCAACCCCACTCCAGATATTTGGATGATCAGGTTTTCCCCAATCATCCCGAGTATAAAATTTTCCTGTCTTTATTTCACCAATATCTCCAATTTTATCCATTTCCGTTACTAAACCTGTCCAATTGGCTATACATTGACCAAGCCAGAAACCATACAACTTATTCGCATAATCTGATCGAGATATAATCAAGTCAGTGGAGCTAGGTGAGTATTCTTTATACTCATAATTTGCATCAATTATAATCTCACCATGAATGTTGCTGTAAGTGATTGAGTCTTGTTTTTTAAAATAGAATGAAATAATTAATATAACAGGTATTATAGCTATAAATATAAATATTAGCGTGCTGCGCTTATCCATGATAAAAGCTTATCCATGATAAAATATACCCATTATCAAATAAACATAAAAACCTCTCTGGTTAGTGAGGATTAATGTTTATTTAAATACTATTTCAACAGCACCATCTTTTCGGTTTGAATAAAATCACCAGCCTGAATCTGATATAAATAAATACCTGCACTTACTGATTTACCATAATCATTCGCTGCATCCCACATAATGGATTTGAAACCAGCATCTTGCACTTGATTCACTAGCGTCCTTACTTCTCTACCTAGCATATCATAAACCTTAATATTAACCATACTATTCTCTGGCAAATCATATCTAAGAGTTGTTACAGGATTAAATGGATTAGGATAATTTTGATGAAGAGCAAACTCTTCTGGGAGTAATGCATCATCCTCAGAACTCATTCCATTTACTGTTACACTTAATGGGATCGTTACATATCCATTATCAGGGTCGTTACTGATTATAAAAATCTCACTATTATAATTATCAGCCTCTAATGATGAGGCATCTACATTGAGCATAATATCAATTGATGCATCTGCTGCCACTACTCCCGATGAAGGGTCTATGCTCAACCATGCAGAACCGCCGGATGAGAATGGTACAGACTCAGATGCTCCAAATTCTCCACCAGAGGCTATTAAACTACCATCTAAATATAGATTGTATTCTCCATTACCGTAACCACAGCAAATTCCATCACTATATGCATCATAGATCGTGAAAACATAATCACCGGGTTGCAATTCAACATCCCATGTAGTTTCAGTATTTGTCCACTGTAAATCACCTTGGACTATCCCATCAATATATTCACCTGAACTGGTATACAAATCCCATGAAGTTTCAGTTGGCCAATCATCTGTTATAATCGATATTTGTAACACAGTATTTGTAAGTAAGCCATCATGTCCACCGCCATCTTGATCGCGATTGGTATATTCAACCTCAACGTCAAAATCCAGATCGCTACCACCTGTATTGGCAATAGTAAGTATCTCCGAAATAGTCTCTCCAGATTCTACCGTTAGATCAAATGCTTCTGGATCAGTTCCAATATTCGGCGCAACAAGGATTATGGAAGTTACCGGTACAGTAAGAGTAGGTTGATCTGGGTCATTGGAAGTAATAGTCATATTAGCACTGAAATCACCCAAATCAGTACCAACAAGAGAAAGATGAATTGAATCGGTCTCTAGTGGAGAAATCTCAAAAGATGTTACAGCTACCGTAAGGTTTTCACTATCCGTTGTAATATTTTCAATTTCCAACACATCAGTTCCAGTATTCTCAAGTACAAAAGATGCCTGATCTGAATAGTCTGCATAGGATATACCAAAGTCCACAGTTTCATCTAGGACAGAAATATCCGGTATTCCAGTTAAACTCATCTGTGCTGAAATTGAATAGTTCGGATTTAATGGATCATTGCTAGAAAAGATAATATCTGCAAAATAATCACCCCCCAGCATTCCGGAACTATTTAAAGTCGCTATAATATCTTGACTACTTCCCGCTGGAATTACCCCAGTTTGCAAATCGAAGGATAACCATCCTGGTGAAAAATCAAAACTAATACGGGGTGTGGGCCAATCTGGTACTATGTCCACATTTGTCTCATTTAAATTATCCACAATCATACCAAAATTTATGCCACTATATCCCTGTCCGACAAAATAGTTGGCAGCTACACCAAGAATTACCTCATTACCATATGGTTCTACACTATTAGTTGTCAAAGTATCAACATCATATCCAACCCATTCACCATAGAATGGGTCATATGCAAAATGCACTAATTTAGCCCAATTATCATGATATCTTACAATCATCCCTTCTGCACCAATGTTCCACCAAGGAATCATCTCCGACATTGGTCTACCGGTACTTGGGTCTTGGTCAGCATCAATATAAATAAACATGGTTGCAATTCCAGATGTGTTAGTCCATCCAACATAACTATCCCATTTTATTAATAATTCTTCTTCATTTATATCCCCGTATACGTTTCCAACATCAATAGTAAGCACGTCTTCATTTGCATCCGTGTATAATAATTGCCACGAACGACTTGCATCTCTGGAATGTCTTGCGTGATTAGATCTTTCTGAGTCACCGTTACCTACAGTATTATTTAATTTCTGTAAAGATTTACGATACTTTTGGCGTGTTTCACTTTCCAAAACGTCAAAATTTCCTTTAAATGGTATCGGGTTCCTTCGAGAATTAACTTGGCTAGCTACTGATCTGCGGCTTTGTTGCGGCGATTGATCATATAGATCAATTTCATAAATAAGATCACTCGCTCCGCTATTGGTTACTGTAACTACCTGATTCAGGGTATCACCTACATTTAAATCGGATGACAATGCATCCGGTGATGCTGTTATTACCGGCGGATTAACAGCATTTGCATATACAGGAATAGTAAACGTCGCTTGATCTGGATCATCAGACACTATTGTAATTGTGCCACTGTGTGTACCTACTCCATCGGAAGTCATAAATCCCACATCCAGTATTATCCTCTCATTATAATTAATACTTGCAGAAGATTGTGAAACTGTGAAGGAAGCATTATCTACCGTAATACTACTTATATTCAGAGTATCCGTTCCATCATTGCCCAGTGTCAATTCAAGTGTACCACCATAATTTCCTGCACCAGCATAATTTACATATATTTCCCCAAAATCAGCCGTATCCGGATCTGCCCAGATATCCGCAGCACCTACAACACTCATTTGAGCCGATAGTACCACTTCTGGATCAACAGGATCATTACTCGCAACTATAATATCGGTGGAATATTCACCACCAAACATACCGCTAGCGTCAAAAATGATACCTACTTCCGATGATGACCCCGCTGATACTGTACCTGATTCTGGTGACATATATATTGCATCATATTTTCTAGTCCTAGTGTATGAAAATCCACCGCCTTGGGCGCTTCCAGTCCAACTGTGAAACTGCACTTCAAAGTAAATATCATCCTCAATAAGATGCAAAATAATCGGCTTATTATTAGGTATTAAATCATCATTTAAGACATTACCAACATCATGTCCTAACGCCATTACAAAGGTATCAAAGATTAGTGTGTCAATTTCTTCAAATGTTCCGATTGCCCATTCTGTGCCATCCGGTCCATGAGGATGCCAACCAAACGATTCATTAAAGGCATTGAAAAGAGACATTTGATCGCCCCGGGTGATCCAGACATTATCGGTGATCCTATCTTGATTTTCTGGAAGTGCCCAATCAGCATTATTGGCTTTGGTAAAAGTGGTGGAATCCAAGGTGTTCCATTCTGTGTCACTATCCCAGCGAAGGTCAGTAACACCACTATTAGTGATCGTTACAGTCTGGGTCTCTGTCTCACCTGTATTTAGATGAACCGAGAATGAATCTGGTGCTACAACTATTACCGGCGGCTCAATAGCATTCGCATACACAGGGATAGTTAAAGTACCCTCATCTGGATCATCAGACACTATTGTAATTGTGCCACTGTCCGCACCTACATCCGTGGTTGTAAATGTTACACTTAGCATTAACTCCTCACCATAATTAATACTTGCAAAATTTTGTGAAAGCATGAAGGCAGTATTATCTACCGAAATACTGCTTGCATTTAGAACATCTGCCCCATCATTTCCCAGTGCTAATTCCAGTGTGGCGCCATAATTTACTGCGTCATCATAATTCACATATATTTCCCCAAAATCCACTGTGTCCGGATCTACCCAGATATCAGAGGTACTTGTAACACTCAAATGCGCCGGTACTGCCACTTCCGGATAATCAGGATCATTGCTCGCAACTATAATATCTGCATAATACTCACCACCAAACATACCGCTAGCATCAAAAATGATATCTACATCTGATGATGAACCCGCTGATACTGTACCTGATTCTAGAGAAAGTGAGATTGCATCATACTCTATAACTCTAGTATATGAAAAACCACCTCCGCCGCCGTCCTGACCTCGTGTCCAGCTATGAAAATACACTTCATAATAAATATCATCATCAATAAGGTGCATAAGCATAGGCAGATTATTTGGTATTATACTGTCATTTAAGACACTACCAATACTGTGACCTAAAACATCCGCACCAAAATTTCCAAATTCTACTAAGTTAATATCTTCAAATGATCCAATTGCCCATTCTGTGCCTTCTGGGTTATGGGGATGGCTATCAGAATCTTCACTATAGGCATTGAAAATAGCATTATTATCAGCCCGGGTGATCCAGATATAATCGGTGACTCTATCTTGATTTACTGGTAGTGTCCAATCGGCATAATTATTTTTAGTGAAAGTCACGGAATTCACAGTGATCCAATCAATTTCCATCTCCCAATCAAGATCACTATAACCATTATTAGTGACCGTTAATGTCTGGGTCTCTGTCTCACCTGTATTTAGATCAGCCGATAATGAATCCGGAGATAATGCTAATGTTGGTGTTACATATGTTCGACTGTACGAAAATCCACCTCCACTATTACCACCAGAAAAAGATAAAAAAGTCACATCAAAATATAGACCGTCCTGGGGAAGGTAGAGTGATACCGTATCCCCTATGAGGGATTGAGTTGAACCTCCATGCATGGCTACAAAACTGGTATAGCTGGCTGAGACAGCAGCAGTGGTTGTTGTATCGGACCAAAGTGTGCCTACGGGTGAACCAGAGTTACCAGAATAGCCATCTTCCTGGGCAATATTGAAAAGACTTTGGCTATGTTTGCGGGTGATCCAGACATTATCAGTGATACGGTCCTGGTTCTCCGGTAGTGTCCAATCTGCCGAATCAGCCTTGGTGAAAACCACACTGTCCGCATTTAACACACTTGCGCTAATCAATAAAAGATAGTAAATCATAATAAATAAATTACTTGAAAGAATTTTTATCAGATTTAACCCCTCTTTTATTTTTTATTTGCTATACTTATTTAGTCTAGCTGTCATGTTTTTATTCGTTTCAGTGTGTTTTTTATAATGAAATACCCACTGAAATTCTGTTTACAGGAGAAAAGACTCCAGCGTCATTGAGAGAATAGCTAAATTTGGTCATGAGTCCAACTAGCCGTATTGAAAATCCTAAACCTAAGGATAGACCTTCTGTATCATGGTTAAATTTATATCCACCTCGTAAGAAAAATATTTTCTTGAATCCATATTCAATACCCATATTTACCCGTTCTGTATAGTCTATAGGATGTACCGCATCCACTTCAACGAGAAGATTATGATTTTCTCCAAAACTCCCAACAAAGTCCATGACATCCAATGCAACTCCCATAGTAAAAGTGAGCGGCAAAGGGAAAGAATCATCTTCATATTTAAAATTCTTTGAAAAATTTCTTACTCCCATTCCAAAACGGAAACTTTTTATACCAGGGTAATAAATAGTGCCAAAATCATATGCCAGTCCATCGGTTTTATTTGACTTTTCTGCGCCATCAGGCATCAAAGTATTTCCAAGGCTTTGACTCACAAATTTTACTTGTCCACCAACGGAAAACCGATCAGTCAAACTTTTAGCAAAAGAAATCCCCATTGCTAAAGCTTCCACTTCAATGTTGCCTGTTTCAATAAAACCAGCAGTATTATCAGCAACTCGCGTACCAATTATGCTACCATAATCAGAAGTTTGCATGCTGAATCCAATTACACCAAAATTACCCAGTTTCTTTGTAACGCCTAGTGTATAATAACCAATATCAGCAAGCCAGTTTGTTTGAGTACTAAAAAAATCAATGCTAACGGGCTGTTCAGTCATTCCTGCCGGATTATAAAACATGGAGCTCGCACCTGTACCAACAAGAGTGAATGCACCCCCCATAGCAGCCGCACGGGCGTCGGCATCAATTTTTAAAAACTGATATCCCGATTGGGCCACCTTTTTTATTTCGGCGTTCAATTTGGTCATGGTCGAACCTATTAAAAGTGCCACGAAAATAATTATTCTAATCTTCATAGTTATAAACTTACCTGTATGAAAAAGAGCAACCCTAATTTTCCTTATCTAATAATGACAAATTTAGTTACGGTCATATCGCCAGTTTCATTATCGGTAATATGTGCAAGATAAATTCCACTCACGAGTAACTGACCACTATCTGATACAGTCTGCAAATCGAGGATATTCCCACCCCATACTTCATCACCAGAACCAGAGTTGTGTTCGACAGATTTCACCAGATCCCCGCTTTCGGTGTATATGTTAATTGTGCAATAACCGGGTATATCCATAAATACGATTTTATTAGGTTCTCCAGGAAAGTTATTTGCATTCACATTTAATGGATTTGGAACAACTCGAATTGTTTCCAGGGTACCAGCAGGACGAGATCGGTATGCTGCAGCACGCGTCCGATTCAAATTCCAACCACTTTCAAGACTGCGCACCACACCGTTAGGGCTGGGCATATTTGACAAACCATCATCAAAGGCAGTCACATAATAAAAATAAGCAACGCTTCGCTGTGCAGTTGTATCATTAAAGCTGTGGGTGAGAGAAATACCAGAATTTCCACCGCATTCAAATATTCTTGTAAATGAGGAATCTGGACTCCCCGTACTCCGATAGACTCTGTAACCCGCGAAATCTGAAGCTTCTTCAGATTCATCTCCCCAATTGATTTGGATGTAGTCCGGCAAACCTTGAACATCAATAGAGGGAGCTCTAGGCGGGACTGGGAGTTCATAATTGTTTTGAACGGCATATTGGGCAGCCCATGCGTTCTTAAAAAGAGAA
>Ga0257111_1000007_pt1 | contig 82334 bp, 72 predicted proteins | sample LP_taG_6_FD_191567 | JGI IMG/M metagenome (GOLD analysis project Ga0257111, IMG submission 191567) | Marine microbial communities from Northeast Subartic Pacific Ocean, Canada - LP_J_2015_P26_500m | ecosystem: Environmental > Aquatic > Marine > Oceanic | place: Canada: Northeast Subartic Pacific...
CACGACGTTGCTGCTCGACGCCATTGCTGCTGCGTCCTATGACGACGACGGCACGCTGGTCATCGACCGTGCAGGCGTACGCGAGCACCTCAACGCCGTCACGGACTACTCGGGCATCATTGGCCTGATCACCTGTGACGCCTTCGGCGACTGTGGATCCCAGAAGATCACCGTCATCGGCCACGCCGACTCGACCGACGTATCGGCATCCAACGCCAACGTCATCTACGAGTACGCCCCAGGCGGCTCAAGCATCGTCGGTGCCGCTTTGGTCGGAGTCGACGCTGAGTGTCCGCTTGGTCGGTCGACAGAGGTTGCCGATGACGTGCTGCCCTTGCGTGTCGTGGTCGTGCCGATCGTCGACGTCGCTCCGATCATCTATGCCGCCAGGTGTGGCCACTATGCCGCCCACGGCCTGGAGGTGGCCATCGAGACCGCCGCGTCGGGGCCGGCAGCCGCACAGCTCGTCGCCGCCGGTGAAGGCGACATGGGTATCACAGCGTGGCATCCGCTCTCCGCGGCATGGGCCAATGGCGCACCGTTCAGGGCCGTTATCGACGGCGCAGTACTCGCAGCGGCCCAGGGCAAGGTCATGGTCAGCCCGGACTCCGACATGGAGACCCTCGCCGACCTCGCCGGCAAAACCGTGGGCGTCGGTGCGATGGGATCCGTGTTCCACGTCGCACTGCTGACGGGACTCCAGGACGCCGGCATAGACGCCTCGACCGTGGAGATCGTCGCCGTTCCGGTAACCGAGCAGATCGCCGCGGTCCAGTCGGGGTCGATCGACGCCATGCTGTCCCTCGAACCGTTCACCACGATCGGCCAGATGCAGGGCCTGAAGGTCATCGCCGACGACATGTTCGGTGGTCGGGTCGAGCAGGGCACGTCCGGTGGCTTAATGGCCATGGCGCCCTGGGCAGCGCAAAACGAGGAGACCATCCGGCGTGCACGCGCCGCATGGTCCCAGGTGGTCGAGTTGATGCGGGCCGACGAGGCGGGCTTCCGGGCCTTCCTCCCGACCTACACGGCCCTCACCCCTGAGTTGGCGGCGGTCATCGCCCTCTCTCCATACCGGACCACCACCGAGGTCGCAAACATCCAGCCCTCGGTCGACCTGACAGCAGAAGTCGGCCTCATCGCCGAGACCTTCGACGTCGGACCATTCGTCGCCTATCCCGAGGACCCCGACACTGAGTGTCCGCTTGGTCGGTCGACAGAGGTTGCCGATGACGTGCTGCCCTTGCGTGTCGTGGTCGTGCCGATCGTCGACGTCGCTCCGATCATCTATGCCGCCAGGTGTGGCCACTATGCCGCCCACGGCCTGGAGGTGGCCATCGAGACCGCCGCGTCGGGGCCGGCAGCCGCACAGCTCGTCGCCGCCGGTGAAGGCGACATGGGTATCACAGCGTGGCATCCGCTCTCCGCGGCATGGGCCAATGGCGCACCGTTCAGGGCCGTTATCGACGGCGCAGTACTCGCAGCGGCCCAGGGCAAGGTCATGGTCAGCCCGGACTCCGACATGGAGACCCTCGCCGACCTCGCCGGCAAAACCGTGGGCGTCGGTGCGATGGGATCCGTGTTCCACGTCGCACTGCTGACGGGACTCCAGGACGCCGGCATAGACGCCTCGACCGTGGAGATCGTCGCCGTTCCGGTAACCGAGCAGATCGCCGCGGTCCAGTCGGGGTCGATCGACGCCATGCTGTCCCTCGAACCGTTCACCACGATCGGCCAGATGCAGGGCCTGAAGGTCATCGCCGACGACATGTTCGGTGGTCGGGTCGAGCAGGGCACGTCCGGTGGCTTAATGGCCATGGCGCCCTGGGCAGCGCAAAACGAGGAGACCATCCGGCGTGCACGCGCCGCATGGTCCCAGGTGGTCGAGTTGATGCGGGCCGACGAGGCGGGCTTCCGGGCCTTCCTCCCGACCTACACGGCCCTCACCCCTGAGTTGGCGGCGGTCATCGCCCTCTCTCCATACCGGACCACCACCGAGGTCGCAAACATCCAGCCCTCGGTCGACCTGACAGCAGAAGTCGGCCTCATCGCCGAGACCTTCGACGTCGGACCATTCGTCGCCTTCCCCGAGGGCTGAGCGAAGCAAATAGGTTGGGGAGACAGACATTGCCTCCTTTAGAGCGGTTGCCACCGACCGCCCCGCTGATCCGTGGGGCGGTCGGCATGGCTGTCTTCGTCGGCATCCTGGAGTTAGCCGTAGCACTCGGCATCGTCGATGTCGGGTCGGTTCCGCGACCATCGGCCATCTTTGCCAAGATGGGCATGCTGCTCACCGACCCCTCCTTCCTCGGACAGGTCTGGGTGACGGTGAAGGGTGTCGCGGTCGGGCTCGGCGCGGCCATCGTCTGCGGGACCACGCTGGGAGCGCTCACTGCCACCTCGACGATCGCCCGCAAGCTGTTGCTGCCGGTCATCGAGATGGTCAGGTCGTTGCCCGGCATCGCTTACGCCCCGCTCCTGGTCGCCGTCTTCCAGCGAGGCCTCATGAGCAGGTCTGTCACCGTCGCCATCGCGTGCACGTGGCCCATCTTGTTCAACACGCGCACCGGCTTCGCCTCGGTCGACCCGGTCGCAAAGCAGACGGCACGTAGTTTCGGCGAGGACAGGTTCGGTGTGATCCGGCGGATCAACTTCCCGTCAGCGTCTCCATTCGTGTTCACGGGCATCCGCGTCGCTGCCTCGATAGCGATCGTCGTCGAGATCGCCGTCGAAATCTTCATCCCCGATGGCACCGGTATCGGCGGATACCTGGCCTACGTCGGCATCGGCGGTGGCGACCTGGCCACCATCTACGGGGCCACCATGGTCGCCGGCGTGCTCTCGCTCGCACTCAACTTCGGACTGGGTGCGATCGACACCAGGTTCTTCGGCTGGAGGGTGGGTCTGGACGCATGAGGATCCGCGAGCGTGCGATCACCGGCGTTGCGGCAACTATCTCGATCGGTGGTGCCCTGCTGCTGTGGCAGTTCTTCACCCAGCGGTCCGAGTCGTATTTCTTCCCTACCCCGTCGACGGTGTTCCCCCATCTCTGGGCCGACACGGGTGGCTTCGGTGAACCGGCGTACCTGTCTTCGTCGGCCTCCGACCTCTTCCTTGGCGACGGGTTCTTCGAGGATGTGGTTCCCAGCATGTGGCGGATGCTCAGGGGCTACATGCTGGCGGTCTTTCTCGGGATCACCATCGGTACGGCACTCGGACTCAGCGAGGTGGCCCGGCAGTACACGAGCTGGATCATCAACTTCGCCCGGGCGATCCCACCGCCGGCACTCCTCGGCATCTGGCTCGTCGTCTTCGGGATCGGCGACGGTCCCAAGGTCTACCTGATCGCCTTTGCCGTCATCTGGCCGGTGCTTTTCAACACCATCGACGGCGTTGCCGCCGTCGATGAGCAGCGGAAGCAGGTCGGCGCTTTGTTCAAGGTGCCGTTCCACAGGCAGATCACGGGAATCTTCCTTCCATCGGCGGCGCCTAAGATCTTCGGGGGGATGCGGATCTGTGTCGGGTTCGCGCTGATCATGACGATCATCTCGGAGTTCGCAGGGGCCACGAACGGGCTCGGGCTGAGGCTGGAGGCAGACCGGCTGTTCTTCGACTACCCCGACCTCTTCGCGACCATGATCGTCCTGGCGGTTGCGGGATTGATCCTGAATGGCATCCTCATGTGGGTGGAAGGTCGACTGCTGCATTGGCACCACGGGATGGCGAGGCTCGCCGAGGCATGAGTGTCACGGACGGGATGGGAAACCCGAATAGGGGGCACGCACTGGCCTTGGACCGGGTGCGTCACACCTACGGTCAGGGTCAGGCCGCCTTCGAGGCGCTCGGAGAAATCTCCTTCGAGGTGCCCGCGGGCTCCGTGGCCTGCATCGTGGGGGAATCGGGGTGCGGCAAGAGCACCCTGATGCGCATCATGGCCGGGCTCATCCGGCCGAGCGAAGGCACGGTGTCCGTTCGTGGCACGCCGATCGACGACGTGCCGGAGGACATGGCGATGGTCTTCCAGGACTACGGCCGATCGCTGTTCCCATGGCTCCGCATACGCCAGAACGTAGAGTTCCCGCTGAAGCACCTGGACCGGGCGACACGCCGGGAGCGGGCGGCCGAGGCCCTCGAGAGCGTCGGCCTCACCGGACACGAGGGCAAGTATCCGTGGGAACTCTCTGGGGGAATGCAACAGCGCGTGGCAATTGCCAGGGCGCTGGCGGTGAACCCTCGCATCCTGCTCATGGACGAGCCCTTTGCCTCGGTCGACGCCCAGACCAGGGCGGGCCTCGAAGACCTCCTGCTCGAGATCCACGCCGACCTGGGTATAACGGTCGTCCTGGTTACACATGACATCGATGAGAGCGTCTACCTGGCAGACCGGGTCATCGCCCTCGGGATGTCACCCGGCACCGTGCTCGAAATGATCGACATCGACCTCAGCCGACCTCGCGATCAACTCGCCACCAAGGAGCACCCCGACTTCCTGGCCCACCGGCACCGGGTCTATCAACTCCTCCACAGGTCCGATGGTTGACCTCACGCGCCCCGACACGGCCAAACCTCCACCAAAGCTCGATCCCAAAGGGCCAAACCAGCCCCACCGGTAACCTTCACAGCGAGGAAGACCGTTATCGGCAGTAACGCGCCTCCCTCAGGCGGGGTCTTCCGGTGGATCGTGAGGTGCTGCCCTGTCGGGGTCGCCTCTACGTCGAGCCTTCCGGTTCAGCTGCCGTTCCCGGCGGCGTGGTCGATCTCTGCCACCTCGTCCCGGTCGGCGATGGTGGCGAGGGCCTTCGCCAACTCGACCTCGGCCATGCCGCGCACGTCGATGGTGGTCTGGCGGAGGTCGGTCGAGGGATCGTCGGATTCGGTGGTGATGACGCCCATGATGCGGCCTCCACCGGATTCGAGGCTCATGAAGAGGGCATCGAGGGTGCCGTGGCCTGGCCGGTACCTGACCTCGAATCGCCTACGGGAACGTCGGAACAGGACGTACGGCTTTAGTGGGCCGAAGGTGACGACGACGATGAGGGCCATGGCTCCGGCCACGATGGAGACCACGTAGAGGCCCATTGCGGCAGCGATTCCGAAGGCGGCGGCCATCCAGAGGGTGGCTGCAGTGGTGATGCCGGTGACGGTGAAGCCGCTGCGGATCATGGCGCCGGCCCCGATGAAGCCGATGCCGGTGACCACCTGGGCTGCGACACGGGATGGGTCGTTCTGGGGCCCGACGACCGCGTAGGCGCCGGCGATGGTGAAGAGGGCGGCACCGAGGGCGACCATCGAGTGGGTCCGGAGTCCGGCCGTCTTGTGGCGGGTCTCGCGTTCCAGGCCGAGCACGGCGCCGAGGGCTAGCGCCAGGGCCAGACGACCGATCAACTCCAGTGAACTCGGGGTGTCCATGGCGTTGAGCCTGCCACAACGGGGAACCCGGCAAGCGGGGCTCCGGCCAGGTGCTACGACCAGCGTGACGAGTTGGTGAGCTCTCCCACGGGCAGCCGGATGTCGAAGCGCCTTCGCACCTCGGCGTCGGCGTCGGGCGAGACGTGCGTCGGGAAGTGGCTGGAGAGAATCCCCGAGGCGATGGCCCGTGCCCGTTCTTCAGCCGTCGTGGCCCCGGCGTCGAACCAGTCGGCGGGGCTGACCCTGTCGCCGACCTCCGGGTAGATGTACTCGCTTTGCATCATCGAGAGCGTCTGGTCCTGCCCGAGGAAGTGGCCGGCGCCGTAGATGACCGACTTGATTGTCTCTATCGAGAGGGTGTCAGGCGTGACCTCGATGCCACGCACCGTCCGGTTGACGGCGCCCAGCAGGTCGTTGTCGATCACGAGGGCCTCGTACGAGCAGGCCAGCAGGCTGGCCAGCATCCCGGCGGATTCGAAGACGAGGTTGGCTCCGGCGTTCCCGGCCAGGGCCACCGTGAGGCCCTTCTCGTGTCCGGCCTGGGCATCGGGGACCTTGGAGTCGGCCATTCCGGCGGCGACGCCGGACGGCAGGCCTAGCCAGTTGGCCACCTGGGCGGCGGCGGCCATCATCACGGCCTCCTCGCCTGAGCCTCCGGTCATGGCGCCGGTCCGCAGGTCGGAGACGAACGGCCACAGTCCCATGACGCACGGGTGGCCGGGCTTCAGCAGGTTGACGCAGGTCAGGGCCGACAGGCACTCGGCTAGGGCCTGGGCCAGGGAGCCGGCCAGGGCTGCAGGCGACGTGGCACCGGCCTGTCCGGCCGAGAGGAGGTTGATGGGCATCCCCGTGTGCACCTGGGCGACCATGGATCGCACGGCGTCCTCGGCGTAGCGAAGCGGCGGCACCACGAACGTGTTGTTGGCCACGCAGAAGGGCCGTTCGGCGAAGGAACCGGGTCGGCCCCCCAGCATGTGGTCGAACATGTCGACGACCTCGACCACGTGCTCGGGTTGGAAGAAGGAGGTTCCCATCGGCTTTGAGGTGCCCATGGCAGCGGCGTAGGCGGTGTTCAGGTCCAGGTCCCGGGCCTCGACCATGTCGCGGGCCACGAGTGTCCGGATGTGGAAGTGGACGTGTTCGAGGGTGTCCACGAGGCGGGCCACGTCGTAGACGTCCCGGAGGTCCGACGGGCGGTGCTTGCGGGTCTCGTGGTCCCAGACGGAGACGGCCGCGCCTGCGGTGCCGAAGTGGACCCGGTCTCCGCCCACTTCGATGGAGCGGTTGTCGTCGAACCCGTGCCATGTGAACGACTTGGCGGCCATGTCCACGGCGTCCTCGACCAGCGATCGCGGGAAGTGGAGGCGTTCGTGCTCGTCAACCCAGCCCCCGGCGGGCACGACCACCTCGATGAACTCGGGGATCGGGGTGCCCATGCCGAACTCGCTGAGCAGGGTCAGGGCCGTGTCGTAGACGGATCGGCACTCCGACTCGGTGAGTGGCTTGTAGGCGCCACCGGACTGTCCGGGGTGGACGGCCTTCTCGTCGTCTGGGAGTCCGGCGGCTCGGGCGGCGACCCGGGCGGCACGTCCGCCGGCCCGTACTCCGCGCTTGGGTCGGGTGGTCTCGGTCATGCCCGAAGCCTTTCGTTGGACGGATCGTGGGCGGCACCGGCCAGCACCGTTGCGGTGTGCCGTTCCCCGAAGAGGCCGATCTGGAACGTGGAGCCGGGTGTGCGGAAGGCCGGGTTCACGTAGGCGAAGGCGAGCGACTTCCCGACCGTGTGGCCCCAGGCCCCGCCGGTGGTGATCCCCATGGCTGTCGTGCCGTCGCCTGCCGGGTCGTAGGTGGGTTCGTTGCCGCGGCAGTCGGAGTCGGTGGTGTCCACCTCGCAGTAGACGAGGACCATGTCCAGGCCCGTGAGGTCGGGTCCGGCGGTTGCCCGGCGGGCCAGGGTGGCGGAGCGACCCAGGAACTCGCGGTCCGGTGTGTCCAGGTCCACGAACCGGTCCAGGCCGGCTTCTATGGGGGTGATCTCGGTAGTGAGCTCGCCGCCCCACGCCTTGTAGGCCTTCTCCATGCGCATGACGTTCATGGCGTACGAACCGAAGTGGACCATGCCGTGGGGTTCGCCGGCCGCCAGCAGGGCGTCGTACAACTCGGGCATGCGGTCGATCGGGTGGTGGAGCTCCCAGCCCAACTCGCCGACGTAGCTGACCCGCAGGGCGGTGACCGGCACGCCAACCAACTGGATCTCACGGGCGGTCAGCCACGGGAAGGCATCGTTGGAGAGGTCGGCATCGGTGCAGGCCGCGAGGACGTCGCGGGCCCGTGGCCCGGTGACGGCGAGGATGGCGGTGGCGTTGGTGACGTCGGCGACGGTCACGTCCTCTCCCGGGAGCACGTGCTGGACCAGCCAGTCCAGGTCGTGGGTGGTTCCGGTGATTGCCGAGTTGAGGTAGTAGCGATCGTCGGCGAGGCGGGTGACCGTCATCTCGCATTCGATGCCGCCGAGGTCGGTGAGCATGTGGACGAGGCGGGTGCCGCCGTCGGTGGTCGGCAGTCGGTTGGCCGATAGGCGGCCCAGCAGGTTGGCGGCGTCGGCACCGGTCACCGCGAACTTGGCGAAGGCGGTGAGGTCGGCGATCCCGACCCGCTCACGCACGCCGGCGCACTCGGCGGCGACGATGTCATGCGCGTTGGAGCGCCTCCACGAGTACTGCTCGGGTTCGCCGTAGTAGCGGGGGCGTTCCCAGCCCCAGACGTCCTGCCACTGGGCGCCGAGGGCGTCGAGCCGTTCGGCGACGGGGGTCCGCTTCATGGGGCGTCCGGCGGCCCGGTACTCGCCGGGCATGCGTACCTGGTACATCTCGTGGTACTCGTCGACGGACTTGCGGACCGTGTAGTCGAGGTCGGACCATGGGCCGAAGCGGCGGGGGTCCATCTCGCGGACGTTGATCTCGGTCTGGCCGTGGACCATCCACTGGGCCAGGAACTTGCCGGCACCGGGACCCTGCGTGATGCCGATGGAGGCGCCGGCGCACATCCAGTAGTTGCGTACGCCGGGAGCGGGGCCCATGAGGTAGCCACCGTCCGGGGTGTGGGTGATGGGGCCGCTGACCACCTGCTTGATGCCCGCCTCGGCGAAGATCGGGAACCGTTCGGCGGAGATCTCCAGCCACGGGGCGAGCTGTTCCAGGTCGGGCGGGGTGAGGTGGAAGTGGAGGTTCCAGTCGATGCCGTCCAGCCCGTAGGTGATGGAGTCGCGGGTCTCGTATGGGCCGATGAGGAGGCTGTCGATCTCGCGGCGGTAGTAGCAGGATGAGCGGGGGTCCCGGATGACGGGCATCTCGACTTCCTGGGCGGCCATCTCGGGGAGGGACTCGGTGATGAGGTACTGGTGGATCATCGAGACGATCGGGACGTCGATGCCGGACATGGCCCCGAGCTGCGGGGCGTAGTGGCCGGCGGCGTTGACGACGTGGTCGCAGGTGACCTCGCCCTTGTCGGTGGTGACCTTCCAGCGGCCGTCCGGGAGCTGGTCGACGGCGGTGACGAGCGTGTGGCGGGCAATCTGGGCGCCGAGCTGGCGTGCACCGACCGCCATGGCATTGGTGGAGCCGGTGGGGTCGGACCAGCCGTCGTCGGGCGTCCAGAAGCCGAGGATGATGTCGTCGGTGGAGTCCATGAGGGGCACCTGTCGGCGGACCTCGTCCGGGCTGATGAGGTGCGATTCGACGCCGAGGGAGCCGAGGACGCCCTGGACGTAGCGGTACCACTCGGCCTGGTCCTCGTTGACGGCGAGGCGGATGGCGCCGCAGCCGTGCCATCCGGTGGACATGCCGGTCTCGGCCTCGAGCGCCTTGTAGAGCTCGATGCCGTAGGCATGGACCTTGGCCATGTTGAGGCTGCCGATGAAGTTGGGTACGAGGCCGGCGGCATGCCAGGTGGAGCCGGAGGTGAGCTCGCCCTTCTCGATGAGGAGGGTGTCGGTCCAGCCTTCGTGGGCCAGGTGGTACAGCAGGCCTACGCCCATGGCGCCGCCACCGATGATCACGCACTGCGCGTCGTTGCGCATAGGTGCCTGCCTTTCGGGTCTCAAGATACCGTTCCAATGAGTGGAACGTTCCGGTGAGTGGTGACCTAGACTACCGGAATCCAGACGATCGAGCGAACTTTCGCGGTGCTGCGGGCCCTGGCGGGTCGGTCCGACTCCGTAGGCGTGTCCGAGGTCGCCCGCGCCACCGGCCTGGCCAAGTCGACGTGCTCACGGATCCTGTCCAGCCTCGACGACCTGGGGATCGTGGAGCGGATCGACGATGCCGGTCGCTACGTGATCGGGTCCGGCCTACGGGCGCTGGCTGCATCCGGGGCGCCGGCCGGCACGCTGCGGGACCTGGCCCGGCCGTACCTGCGGGAGCTGGCCGGTCGGCTGGGCGAGTCGGCGGCGTTGGCAGTGATGGACGGAGGGGAGGGCCTGTACGTGGCGCAGGTGGCGACGCCGGGGCCGGTGCAGGTGACCGACTGGACGGGCCAGCGGTTCCCCCTGCACACGATCGCCGCCGGCCAGGCCTTCATGGGATCGTGGACCGACGAGAGGATCGCCGACTACGCGGCTGATGGCCTCGAGTCGTTCACAGCCCACACGGTTACCACGCTGGTGGGGCTACGCCAGAGGGTCGGCGAGGTGCGCCGGACCGGGGTGGCGTGGACGGTCGGCGAGTTCTCCGAGGAGATCACCGGGGTGGCCGCACCGGTGCACGACGCCGACGGAGAGGCCGTGGCCTCGGTGACGGTCTACGGCCCGGGCTTCCGGTTCCCGGGAGATGCCGATACGTGCGAGATTCAACGCCTGGTGGCCGAGACCGCTGAACGGGTCGGTGCCCTACTGGGCGACTAGGTGGCTGGCGTGATCCGGTCGACGACGCGGAACGGGTAGGTCTGCTGGTGCCGGCCCTCGCCGACCTCGGCGACGACGCGGTAGCCGCCCTCGTGGGGGAAGGCGATGGTGGCGTTCAGGGCCAGAGCGGAGCGTGAGTCGCTGCCCGGGGCCCGACCCGGGGGCCGACCCACTTCGACGTCGAGCTGCCACTCGATCAACCTCGACCCGCCGTCCTCGTCCTCGACCCAGATCGTGAGATGGTGCGGCTCGTTGGCCTCGTCCCAGTGCACGATCGTCATCAGGGCGATCGAGAGGAGGTTGGCGTCGGGTTCCCGCCCTTCCCGGTAGGTGCGGGTGAGGGTGTCCCACCCGCCGCCGTTCATGTAGAGGAGGCCGTTCTGGACCTCGACGTGGTTGGCGAGCGTGAGCAGCGCGATCTCAGGCATGGGAGATGGATCCTGTCATGGTGTTGGAGGGTCTGGCGATCTTCGACGGAGCATGGCCCATCCAACCGATGTCACGTCGGCGACCTACAGGAATCTGCGGTCAGATGACGGTGGCGATTGCGGGTGGTCGCGCCCGCTGGGTAGGGACGGATGCCACAGTGCCCGTTCCCGGTAGGGGCCGGACCGACCCCCCGTTACCATTCCGTCTGCGGGGTGGAGCAGTCTGGTAGCTCGTCGGGCTCATAACCCGAAGGTCGCAGGTTCAAATCCTGCCCCCGCCACCAAGTAGAAGGCCCGGAATCTCAACGGTTCCGGGCCTTTCTGGTTTTCAAGGGTCGGTTGGCGGCCAAGGCCCTCGTCGCAGGAAAAGTCACGAGACCGACCGATCAGGCCACCCGGTGCACTCATTGGAGCGTCCGACGGCCTGACCCTGCCTGTCGGGACAGGTCACTCGATCGCTCTCGGATCGCGCACCTCGTCGAAGCGGTCGACGTCGCGCAGGGCCGGGAAGCAGAACCACCACACGGCCACCACTGCCAGGGTTCCGACGCCGCCGAACACCACGGCTCCGGTGAGGCCCAGCAGGGCGGCCGTGACGCCCGACTCGAACGCACCCAACTCGTTGGACGCCCCGATGAACACGTTTTCCAGCGCCAGCACGCGACCCCGCATGTTCTCGGGTGTGGCCAGGGGGACGATCGTGAATCGGATGAACATGGACACGGCGTCGGCGCCGGACAGCACCAGGAGGGCAACGAAGGCCACGACGTAGTTGCGGCTGAGGCCAAGAACGATCGTCCCGACTCCGAACAGCGTCACCACGGCCAGCAGTGTCCGGCCAATATGGCGTTGGAGAGGCCTGATTGAGAGGGTGACCGCCACGATGCCCGCCCCGATGCCGACGGCGGCCCGCAGCCAACCCAGACCGACCGCACCGACGCCCAGGCGGTCCTCGGCAATGGCTGGTAGCAGAGCGACGGCGCCACCGAAGAGAACCGCGAAGAGGTCCAGGCTGATAGCGGCGAATAGGACCGGGGTACGGCGGATGAAGCGCATGCCGAGGATGGCGTCGACCACGGCCTGGCGTACTCCTACGGTCTCCAGCCGACGTACCGGGGAGCTCGGGATGATGGTCAGGATGAGGACCGCTGAAGCGAGTGTCATGGCGGCAGTCAGGTAGGGGATCGGCTCGCCGACGACGAACAGGAACCCGAAGGCGACCGGGCCGGCGATCAGGCCCGCCTGGAACGCGACGTGCTCGAGAGCAACGACACGAGGCACCAGCACCGGGGGCGACATGTCGATCGGCAGGGCCCGGCCCGAGGGTGTGCTGAACCCCTGACAGATGCCGAAGAGGAACACCAGTCCGAAGATCGGGCGCACCGAAGTCGGGTTGGTCGAGGCGTACCAGAACAGCATCGCAGATGCTGTGGCCTCGCCCGCCAGGGCGAGGGCGAACATCTTGCGCCGGTCGACACGGTCGGCGAGGGCGCCCACCAACGGAGCCAGCAGCATCGCCGGGAGGAACTCGGCCAGGCCGATGAGGCCCAGGTCGAGTTCCCGCCCGGTCATGTCGTAGACCTGCTTTCCGATGATCGTGATCTGGCCGATCTTGGCGAACGCCGTCAGGAAGAAGGCGAACAACAGGGCGTAGACGGGTAGGGGTATCCGTTCGGGGGTCGGCTGGGCCATCGAGGCACGCTAATCGTGGCGGCTTCTCCGGATTCTGACTGGATGGGTTCATGCCGCCGGATCGGATAGCCCGGACGACCTAGTACCGGAGCCTCTTTCCCCGTCCGCCCGGTCTCCGTTCGGCGACTCCGCCGCCTCGCTGTCTGGGTTGTAACGGTGCATAGCGGCCGTCGACGGGGGTGGGGGATTGTTCTCCGGGATTCGTTTTCGGTTCTTTTGGGGTGATGGGTCACAGACTTCAACCCTCAAGTTCGAGGCATACCGCCGACCCGGCGGTGCCCGCAAGACAACGGCGGATGGGTGCGTTGCTACGGTTCGGTGATGAGGAACCAGTTGGCAGAGGCAACCACCGTCTACCCGGCCCGCACGGTGGTCACCATGGACGAGGGCCTGCCACGTGCTGGTGCGGTCGCCGTCAGAGCCGGTCGGATACTCGCTGTCGGGTCGCTTGACGATGTCGTTGCCCGGGCCGGTGCCGGGTGCGTCATCGACGATCGGTTCGCCAACCGGGTCGTCGTTCCCGGTCTCATCGACCAGCACCTCCATCCCGTCCTGGCGGCGACGACACTGACGACCGACGTGATCGCTCCGGAACGATGGGTGATGCCACATCGCACGTTCGAGGCTGCGTCGGACCCTGATGAGTACCGCCGGCTGCTCGGAGAGGCCCATGGGCGTCTGGCCAGGGGTGAATGGCTGTTCTCCTGGGGGTATCACCGGCTGTGGCACGGTGATCTTCACCGTTCGGAACTCGACGAGATCTGTGGTGACCGCCCTGTCGCGATCTGGCAGCGGACCTGCCACGAGTGGCACCTCAACACCGCAGCACTCCAGGAGATCGGTGCCACACCGGAGGCGTTCGAGGGCAGGGGCTTCATGAGCGGGCAACTCGACTTCGAGAAGGGACATTTCTGGGAGAACGGTGCGTTCATCCTCCTGGCACCACTGCTGATGCCTCGCTTCGCAACCGCTGAGCGGTACCGCGACGGTCTCGCCCAGATGATCGAGTACCTCCACATGAACGGCGTCACGGCAATCAACGAGCCGGGCATCGCCTGGTCGATTGAACCGTGGGAGATGTACCAGGAGATCCTCGGCTCCGACGATGTGCCGTTCATGAGCACCTTCCTCATCGATGGTCGCACCCAGTCGGTGAAGGGCATCGCCGACGATGACCTGCTGGCGGACTCGGCACGCCAACTCGAGCGCGGCCTTGGTACCGACAAGGTGCATGTCGTGCCGGGTCAGGTGAAGTTGTTCTGCGACGGTGCGGGCATGTCGCAACTCATGCAGATGATTGACGGCTACGTCGACCGTGAAGGTCGCCCGGACCCCGACCACCACGGGGAATGGATGATGGAGCCGGACGAACTCCGCCGCATCTTCGACGTGTACTGGGACGCCGGGTGGCAGATCCACATCCACGTCACCGGCGATCTGGGAGTGGAGGTCGTCCTGGACGTGCTGGCCGACGCCCAGGCCCGTCGGCCTCGCACCGACCATCGGATGGTGTTCGTGCATTTCATGAACTCGACCGAGGAGCAGGTTGGACGAATCGCCGAGCTCGGGGCAATCGTGTCGATCAACCCCTTCTACGTGATCGGCTTCGCCGACAAGTTCGGTGAGATCGGGCTCGGTCCCGAACGGGCCGAGGTGATCGGCCGGTCGGCCTCCGTGGTGGATGCCGGCATTCCGCTGTCGTACCACTCCGACCTGCCGATGTGCCCGTCGGACCCACTGGCCATGGCCGGATGGGGTGCGGGACGGATGACCGTCAGTGGGCGAGTCGCAGGTCCGGAGCAACGCATCACGATCCACGAGGCGTTGAAGGCCGTCACCATCGGTGCAGCGTTCTCGTGGCGCCGGGAACACGACCTCGGCAGCATCGCGGTCGGCAAGATCGCCAACCTGACGGTGATCGACGACGACCCGTACGAGGTCGACCCCACCAGGCTCGGCTCGATCCGGGTGAGGGGCGTCCTGTTCGAGGGACGCTGGTTCCCCGTCTCGGATGCTCTCATCGAACGACGCGTCGAGAACTCCCACCCTGTCGAACCATCGACGATCCAGGACGGGCACGACTGTGTCGGGCACACCTGCGGATGCGAGGTTGCCGCCATCATGGCCCGTCACATGTCCCGCACCGGCTGGGCCGCCTGAGTGTCCTCCACGATCCGTGGCCGGAACCTGTGTATCTCCGGGGGCCGCTTCACGGATCCTGAAGGGGTGGGTGTCGTGGCGTGACCGATCACGACATGGCGATGCTGGCCGATGTCGTTGCCGTCCGCCAGCGGACGGGTAGCCGAGGCCGGTACCGGCCCGGGGGAGCACACCATGCGGGTCCCCGGCCGAGTGGTCGACGGCTACCGTCGGACTAGCGAGAGGGGGCCGAAACGATGGACCTGACCACCTGGTCGGTGCAGGCCAGGAACCTGCCTGAGCACGCCGCCAACCCGATCCATACCGACGAGGGTGGACGGGCCGCCGGGTTCGAGGCGGCCCTCGTCGCCGGGGTGACCGTCTACGCATACGTGACACGCCCCATCGTCGAGGCATGGGGCCCTGGATGGCTGGCCGAGGGCGGGGCGCTGGTGGAGTTCCTCTCACCGGTGCAGGCCGGTGATCCGGTCGACTGCGTGCCTGCGGCCCCGACGAGAACAGGATCGGTCGAGGTGATGGCCCTGGTGGGTGGCGATGCGCGGGTCCGGTGCACGGCATGGCCGGGGTCGCCCGACGTGGCGGATCGGGGCCGACCATTGAATGAGCAGCTCGAACCCCACGTAGAACCGCTGACCGGTGGATGGGCCGACTACGGGCTACGGGCCGGTGACGACCTGGGTATTTATGCGGAGGCCGGCATCGTGCACCCGGCAGTCTGGCCGGCACTCGCCAACGGGGTTATGACACGCCACTTGGTGGATGGCGCCTGGATCCACACCCGGAGTCGGATCCGCCACCACGGCATCGCCCGGGTCGGGGCAACGGCGACCGTCCACGCCACGGTCGTCGACCGGTTCGAGACCCGTTCTGGCACCCGGGCCGTCCTCGATGTGACTATCAGCGTCGACGGCGCTCCGGTGGCCACCATCGAGCACGAGGCCATAGTGGAGTTGCACCCCACCGGGTTGCCCAGCGCCGGTCCGTAGAAGGCTCCCGGCGGGCGTGCCTACGGCCTGTCCATGGCCGGACACTGGTCGTATACGGGCGATCGGGGACATCCCGTGGCGACAAGTGGGACAAGATGCCGTTCGGCCCGCCTCGAGTTCCGCATCACACCGGGAGACCGGTCGCCGGGGGTCTGGGCTGGGAGTGGCCTACGACACCCGCCCGGCAAGGGGCATCATTGGGAACCAGTCCTCGCGGAGGCGCTGGCCGTCGAGCATGCCGTGGCCGGTGAACGGCGGCGAGGTACGGCCCGGACGCTGTACGTAACGGGCGTCGTCGCCCACCATCCGCAGCGAGAAGGCCCGTCGCAGGTTTGATGAGCCGCGGGCCCCGTGGACGGTCCGGTAGTGGAAGGCCACTGCGTCGCCGGGTTCGCAGGCCCATTCCAGAAGTTCGAACCGGTCGGGCTGGGTGTCGGGGTCGGGTGCCGGCCGGAAGCCCCCGCTGTGGGTCGTCTCGTCGTCGCCGTAGAAGCCGGTCATCGTCGTCCAGTCCACGGGATGGACCGCCTCCTCCCAGCGGTGCGAGCCTCGGATGAGGCGCAGGGTGGACTCCAGAGGCACGGGGTCCAACGGGATCCAGATGCTGACCGTCTGGGGGCCGTCCACGAAGTAGTAGGGGGCGTCGCAGTGCCAGGGGGTCTGGCGGGAGGCACCGGGCTCCTTCACCAGAACGTGCTCGTGGAACAACTGCACCGTTTCGGATCGCATGAGCCCGGCGGCCACATCGGCGATGCCCGACCGGAAGGCGAAGCGTTCGAACTCCGGGATCCGGGACCAGTTGCAGTAGTCGTCCCAGAATCGGCCAGCGTCGTGGGTGGTGTCGTTGTCGTCGAAGAATTCGCTGGGCTGGGCCTCGTTGCGGGCTACGCCGGTGGCCAGCTCGTCGATCCAGTCGGTGAACAGGCCACGGAGGTGAACGGCACCGTCGATGGCGAAGGCATCGGCCTGGTCGACGCCGGCACTATGGAGGTGGTTGGCCATGGCGGCAGCGTAGGCGTCCGGTTGGGGCCATCATTGGAGGATGACGCGCAAGGTGACCCTCCGGGAGATGGAGCACTTTGTGGCCCTGGCCGAGCATGGTTCGGTGACCGGCGCGGCGGCGGCCATCGGTCTCTCCCAGCCTGCCATGTCCACCTCGCTGCGCGACATGGAGAAGGCGCTCGGCGTCACCCTGTTCGTGCGGCACCGCGGCAGGGGGGTGAGCCTCCTGCCCGAGGGGGAGCTGCTGCTCTCCGAGGCGCGTTCGGTCCTGGCCAGGGCCGCCGAGATGGAGGACCGGATGTCGGACGTGGCATCCGGGTCGTCCGGCAGGTTGGTGCTGGGTTCGTTGGTGACGGTGTCGCCGATCGTGGTTCCCGCCCTGGTCCGCTCCTTCCGGGAGCAGCACCCCGGGGTGGAGGTCGACATGTGGACTGGAACGCAGGTCGAGTTGCTGGCCTGGCTCCGGACGGGTGCGATCCACGTGGCGGTCACATACGACATGGACCTGGGCACCGACGTGGACTTCCAGCGGGTCGTCGACGCCACGCCCCACGCCCTGCTGGCCGTCGACCACCGCCTCGCAGGCGAGGGGTCGGTCGAACTGTCCGACCTGGTGGAGGACCCGTTCGTTCTCCTGGACCTGCCCATCAGCCGGGAGTACTTCACCTCGTTGTTCCTGGCCGCCGACCTGGCGTTCCAACCGGCTTCGTGGACGAGGGACCTGTCGCTGGTCCGCTCGCTCGTGGGCAACGGCTTCGGGTACTCGCTGGTGAACCTCCTGCCGGCTACCGACACCGCCCAGGATGGAAGCGGGGTTGCCCACGTCGAGCTGCGTACCAGCGTCCGACCTCTCGGCCTGGGGCTGGCCCGGCGACGCGATGACAGCCCGTTGCGATCCCTTGAGGCCTTCGCTGCATTCGCCCAGGGGGCCCTGGAACTTCCCAGAGGTCGCTGAACAGGGAAGATAGAGAATATCTATGTAGAACATTGGAAACATCCCTTTGACGGATGTATGGGTTCGGGTGGACAATCCATGGAATGGCATCCACCCGACCAGCGCCCTCCGGCAGCCTCCTCGACCTGCTGGCCGACCTGGTGGCCTTTCCGACCGAGAGCCGCACCCCGAACCTCGAGCTGATCGACCTCTACGCCGATCGGGCCGCCGGCGCCGGCGCCGTGGTCAACGTCGTGCCCGGTGAGACCGGGCGGGCCAACCTGCACCTCCGGTTCGGACCCGACGCCCCCGGGGGCGTCCTGTTGTCCGGCCACACCGACGTGGTGCCCGCCGGCTCCGGCTGGGCCACCGACCCCTACGAGCTGACCGAGGTGGATGGCCAACTGCGTGCCCGTGGCTCGGCCGACATGAAGGGCTTCCTCGCCGCCGCACTCGTCCTGATGGAGGCCACCGACGTGGATGCCCTCCGGGCGCCGGTGCACCTGGGCCTCAGCTACGACGAGGAGGTCGGCTGCGTGGGGGTGCACGGCCTGCTCGACGTCCTGGCCGCCGGTGGATCCTGCGCTCCGGACCTGGTGGTGGTGGGCGAGCCGACCAGCATGAGGCTCTGCAACGCCCATGCCGGCAAGGTCGGCCACCGATTGGAGGTGGCCGCCGCCGCCGGACATTCCAGCCGGGCGGGTGTCGAGCCCAGCGCCATCCACGAGGCCGCGGACCTCGCCGTCCTGGTCCGTGCCGTCAACGACCCGTCGCGCGGCGTCAGCGCCAATGTCGGGACCATCCACGGTGGTGTGGCCCTCAACGTGCTGGCGCCGTCGTGCACCATGGACTTTGAGGTCCGCCACGGGGCCGACCTCGACCCCGGCGACCTGCTGGGGGGCGTCTTGGCCGAGGTGCAGGTCGTCCACGCTCGGCTCACCGCCATCGGAGGGCACGCCACCTGTGAGGCCACCATCGGCTATCCCGCTCTGGCGACCGACCCGACCCTCGACGTCGTCGTCGCCCTCGGGGCACTCGTCGGCGCCGACGAGCCGGACTCGGTCGGATTCGGGACCGAGGCCGGCCTCTACGCCGATCGCCTCGGCGTGCCGGCGGTCATCCTCGGGCCCGGTGACATCGCCGATGCCCACCGACCCGACGAGTTCGTCGACCCAGTCCAGCTGGAGCGCTGCACCGACGTGCTGAGGCGCACCGTCGACCAGTTCTGCACGGAATCCGAAGAGGCCTGAGGCCCAGAGAGATAGGCACTCCCATGACCGCCACCGAAGCCGCCACCACAGTTCCATGGCCGGAGCCGCCGACCGCCGCCGAGGTGCTGGCCCGCGTCGACGCGCTTGGACCCGGCTGGCGGGAGCGCCAACGGGGACTGGACGAGGCGGTCGAGTTCCCCCACGAGAACTTCGCCGAGGCGAAGGCCGCCGGCCTGCACGCCCTCTGCGTGCCGACCGAGTACGGCGGTGCCGGCTTCTGGCTGCCCGGCACGTACGGGCCGTGGTACGAGGTCCTGGAGCGCATGGCCCGGTGGGAGACCAACACCGCCCAGCTCATCCAGGTGCACAACCACGCCGCCGGTATCATCGCCTGGCACTCCACCCCGCAGCAGCGCGACCACTTCATGCCCCGCATCGTGGACGGCGCCTTCTGCGCCTCCCTCGGCTCCGAAGCACACCTCTACGAGAACGGCGCCGAGGTACTTGAGTCAGAGCTGACCAGGGTCGAGGGCGGATACCGCCTGACGGCCCGCAAGGGGTTCGCATCGGTGGCCGCCACTGCGAAGTACCTGATGGTCTGGTGTGCCATCGAGGGTGACACCTCGTATGCGAGCCGCATGGTGTTCGCCGTGGTGGACGTGGACTCCGACGGGGTCGAGCTCCTAGACGACTGGCAGATGCTGGGCATGCGCTCGACCATCTCGTGCGGGGTGAAGTTCAAGGACGTGTTCGTCCCCGATGACCACGTGGTCGGGACGCCCGGAGGCTGGATCACCGGCGATCCGCGGACCTTCAGCTGTGCGTACGCCTCCAACCACCTGGGTTCCGCCCAAGGCGCCTTCGACTTCCTGGTCGAGTACATAGGCGCCCGACCCGACCTGAGTGGCTCCGAGGCCGTGCGGGTGAAGCTGGGCCAGATGGACGCCCGACTGTTCGCCGCCCGGGCCTGCCTGCGGTCCACCGCGGCCCGCCTGGACAGGGGCGACGATCCCGACGAGTGCGAGGCCGATGCCGTGCGCACCATGCACCTTGCCAAGGACGCCGTGCTGTCCATCCCGTACGAGGGCTTCGACCTGGTCGGAGCCCGGGCCTGCCACGAGCGGTATCCGCTGGGCCAGATGATGCGCGACGCCCGCACCTTCACCCTTCACTTCCGCGACGACCTGTACGTGGAGCGCCTGGCCCAGCTGGCCCTCGGCAACGGGTTCTCGGCCAAGGGCGGCCGGGGTGGCTCCACGCCGTTCGAGGAGGGGTCCGGCACCACTGCCCAGGCCACGGCCGGCGCCTGAGCGCGCGACAATCACCGTTCCGAGACCGGGAGAAACCATTGCCATGACCGCCCACCAGCGCATCCGTCCGTTCAACACGAAGGAGACGTACCCGGAGCAGAACCTGGACAACGACCTCAGCCAGGGCGTCGTGGCACGCGGGACGATGGTGTTCCTGCGCGGCCAGGTCTCCCAGGACCTCGACACGCGCGAGTCCCTCCACGTGGGCGACGCAGCGGAGCAGGCAGACAAGGCCATGGCCAACATCGCCCTGCTCCTTGAAGAGGCCGGCTCCCAGCTCGACCACATCTGTCGGATCGTCGTCTACCTCACCGACATCCGTTACCGGGAGGCGGTCTACGGCGTGATGGGACGGTGGTTGAAGGGCGTACACCCATGCTCGACGGGGATCGTCGTGCCCGCCCTGGCCCGTCCGGAATGGGTGGTGGAGATAGAGGTCACCGCCGTCATCCCCGACTGACGACCCACTCGACCATGACCGCCGACCCGACGTTCCCGGCCGCAGGTCCGACCCCCGGTGTCCAGATCCTCGAGGTCCTGGCGCGTCTGCGGGCGGTCGCCGACGGGCCCCTCCCGGCGGCCACGAACATGCCGGCGGCCATGTACCACAGTGACGAGGTCCGGGACATGGAACGGGACCGGGTCTTCGCCCGGGACTGGGTGTCGCCCGGGCTGGCCGCTGAGATCCCCGAGGTGGGCGACCACCTGACCTGGTCGATAGCGGAGCGGCCGGTGTTCTGCGTGAGGGACGCCGACGGTGAGGTCCGGACCTTCTCCAACGTCTGCCGCCATCGCATGATGACCCTCGTCGAGGGCGACGGGAACGCACGGCGCATCACCTGCCCGTACCACTCCTGGACCTACGACCTGGGCGGGCGGCTCGTGGGTACCAACCACATGGAGCGAACCGACGGGTTCGACAAGGAGGACATCTGCCTGCCGGAGATCCGCACCGAGGTCTGGCAAGGGTGGATCTACTGCACGCTGGACCCCGACATCGAGTCGGTTTCCGACCTGCTGGCTCCCATCGAGGGATTCGTGGCGCCCTACGGAGTGGCCGACTACGTGCCGGTCCACCGGGTCGACGAGGTGTGGGACGGCAACTGGAAGTTCCTCACCGAGAACTTTATGGAGGGCTATCACCTGCCTGTCACCCACAGGGCGACGCTGGGGACCTGGATGCCGATGGACTCGGTGGTCTTCCCCGACCAGCGCCACGGGGCCTTCACCTACCAGATGTTCGAGAAGGACGAGAATGCCCGGTATGGCCGGGCCCACCCGGACAACGACCGGCTGGTGGGTCAGTGGCGGACCACCACGTTCATGCCGACGGTGTTCCCGTCGCACATGTACATCCTTGCCCCCGACCACCTCTGGTACCTGTCGCTTCGCCCCCGTGGCACCGGACAGGTCCAGCTTCGTTTCGGGATCGCCCTGGCTCCCGAGGCGCACGCCTCGCTCATCGACCCGGAGGCCTGGATCGCCGAGATGGTCGGGTTCTTCACCGCTGTCTGCGAGGAGGACCGGTTGGTGGTGGAGGGCATCCACGCCGGGTCCCGCTCACCGCTGGCCACGCCGGGGCCACTCAGCTGGCTGGAGCACGAACTGCACCACTTCATGGGCTACCTGGCCGACCGGCTGGCACCCATCACCTGATACGGGAGCGCACCGACATGACTTTCTCCATAACCGGGCACTGTGCCAGGACCGACATGACCGGGGTGGCAATCACCACCTCATCGATCTGTGTCGGGTCACGCTGCTCGCACGCCATGGCCGGTGTGGGAGCGGTGGCCACGCAGAACATCACCGATCCGACGCTGGCCATGCGGGTCTTCGAGCGCCTTGAAGCCGGCGACACGGCGGCTGGGGCCGTGGCCGCCGTCATGGAGGGGCGGGCCAACGCCGACTACAGGCAACTGGCTGTCGTGGACCTGACGGGGCGCACCGGGCACTTCACCGGCGCCCACATTCTCGGAACCAACACGGTGGTGGAGGGAGACCACTGCATAGCGGCGGGCAACCTGCTCTCATCTCTGGACGTACCGGCCGCCATGTGCGCGGCCTTCCAGGCCCAGCCCGGCGCCCATCTGGCCGACCGCCTGCTGCGGGGGTTGGAGGCCGGCCTGGCCGCCGGTGGCGAGGAGGGACCGGTGCACTCGGCGGCGCTGCTGGTGCACCACGAGCAGCCCTTCGCCCTGGTCGACCTGCGTTGCGACTGGGACGACGAGGATCCGGTGGCGGTACTGCGACGGCTGTGGGCCGACTACGAGCCGCAAATGCAGCCCTACCTGGACCGGGCCATCGACCCTTCCGCCGCGCCAAGTTATGGAGTGGTTGGTGACGAGTGATCCGGGCCCCTGCGTGCTGACCCCCGAACAGGTAGAGGCCTTGCTCGAGCCCGGGGGATGCGAAGCCTGGATGCGCTGCACCTGGCGTCCGCGCTGGGGTTGGGAGACGACCTGGAAGGGGTCGTGACGTACGACGGTCGCCTCGCCGAGGCCGTGGCGATGATCGGCTACCCGGTGGTGGCGCCTGCCTGAGCCGGTGGAAGCCGTCCTCCGGTCCGCTGTCGGTCAGGCCACGACCAGGCTCAGGTCGGACCGGCTGAGGCGTTCGCAGCCCGTGTCGGTGACCACCACGGTATGGCCGAGGGTCATGGCCAGCCGGGAGCCGAAGTCCAGCAGGATCATGTGCAGGAAGAACACGTGCCCAGCCTCGAACGCCAGCGGATTGCCCTCGTAGATCATCGGCCAGTCGGTCCAGACGGGAGCGTAGACGGCACCCATGCCGTAGCCGCAGGCGTTCAGTCGGTGTTCCCGGTAGCCGGCGGCGTCCAGGATCCGGGCGTGGGTGGCGAACACATCGCCGAGGGTCGCTCCGGGGCGGACCACCTCCTCGCAGGCCAGGAGGGCCTCGTGGCAGGCATCGTGCATGGCCAGGTGCTCCGGTGAGGCCGCGCCGACCAGCAGGGTCCGCATCATCGCCGCGTGGTAGCGCCGTTCGACACCGCACCACTCCAGCGTTAGCTGGTCGATGGCGTCCAGGTCCCGGCGGCCGGAGGTGTATCGCACCATTAGCGCTCCAGGGCCCGAGCCGATGATCATCTCGTTGCCGGCGTAGTCGCCACCGCCTCCCAGGACGGCGCCCTGCATGTCGGCCAGGATCCGGGCCTCGGAGGCCCCCGGGCCGGCCAGGTCCACGGCCACGTCCCAGGCATCATCGGCCAGGACGGCGGCCCTACGCGTGTAGGCGAGTTCCTGCGGACTCTTCACCCGGCGGAGTTCTTGGACCAGCGTCGAGGCGTCGGCCCACGTCAGGAACCCGTCCAACTCCGCTTCCAGGAGGCGCCAGTGGGCCGCTCTCAGGCCGTATGAGTCCAACTCGATGCCCACCCGGCACCCGGCCAGGCCGAGCTCATCAAGCATGCCCCGCAGGTCGACGGCCGGATTCATTCCCTCGACGTCGATGTAGCAGCGGACGTCGGTGACATTTGACGTGTACGCGGCCGTGCCGCGGTCGGGCGCTCGGTTCAGCAGGGACACCCGGCCATCGGCCGTCACGACCATGCACTGGAAGCTGGAGAAGCCGAAGGTGTCATATCCGGTCAGCCAGTACATCGACTCCTGCTTGAACATGAGCAGAGCGTCCAGGCCGGTGGCCGCGATGGTCCCGGCCGTCCGGTCCCTGCGGGAGAGCATCTCGGTGGGGCTGAAGTGGATGGGCATGCGGTTCCAGTCGTCGGGCGGCGGGGTCAGTAGGCGCGTCGCAGGTCGGCGCCGTCGTACAGGACGTCGGAGAGGGCGGCATTGGCAACCGCTCGGACGGCCCGTCCACCGGGGGTACACAGGCCGTCGGGCGCCGGGACCGTCACGAAGGAGGGGTCCACCGGTTGGTCGCCGATGGGCAGGACGTGGTGCTCGCCGCGACTCGGTCGGACGGCGGCTCCGACGTAGCACTGGAACGCCACGCCGACCCGTCGCAGGCCGGTCCGGTTGGGGCGCGACCCGTGGACCAGGTGGGGGTGGTGGAGCGACATCTGGCCTGGCTGCAACTCGATGTCCACGGCGGCCCTGACGTCCACGTCGACGTGCTGCCCACGGGTGAGGATGTTCTCCGCGCCGTACCGGTCGACGTGGGGTCGGATGCCGTCACTGTGCGAGCCCGGCACCATTGCCACGCAGCCGTTGGCCGTGGTGCTCGCTGTGAGAGCCACCCAGGCGGTGACCATGTCGCTCGAGTCGAGGCCCATGTAGGTGGAGTCCTGATGCCAGCTCACGTAGGCATCGGACCCGGGTTCCTTGATGAACAACACCGAGTTGAGCAGCGAGCGGGGGTCGTCGACCAGCGAACGCACGCAGTCCAGGATCACCTCGTGGATGGCGAGGTCGGCCAGGAACGGCAGGACCAGATGGGCGTTGTTGCGGTGCCCGGCGTGGAGGTCGTCGGGAAAGGCCTGTTCGACGTCGACGAGGGCCTGATGCAGCACCGTCGCCTCGGCGACGGTCAGGACGTCGACCGGTGCCACCCACCCGTGGTCCCGGTAGTGGGCCACCTGGTCGTCGGTGAGGGCTGGCATGGACTGGAACGCTACGCCCAGGCGGGCATCCGGTGCGAGGGCTCCCGTCGCTGACACCCGCCACCGACGCTTCTCCTGATCTAGCCTCAGCGGGCCCCGGGGCGAAGGTCCCGGCTGACCTTGGGAGGACCTATGCCAGACGTGGAGTTGCCGTTCACCCGTCTGGAGTATGCGGATCGCCTGGGCAGGGTTCGTGCCGCCATGGAGGCCCGCGGCATCGAAGTCCTCGTGGCCGCCGACCCGTCCAACATGTCGTGGCTGACCGGTTATGACGGCTGGTCGTTCTACACCCCGCAGGCCGTCATCGTCACCGGCGACGGCGAGCCGTGGTGGTGGGGTCGACGCATGGACGCCAACGGCGCACGCCGGACCGTGTACATGCACGAGTCCAGGATTCTCGACTACTCAGACGACCACGTCATGTCCACCGAGCGGCACGCCTTCGGGCAGCTGGCCGGTCTCTTGTGCGACATGGGCCATGGTTCGGCCCGGGTGGGCGTAGAGCTGGACAACTACTACTACTCGGCGGCGGCCCACCAGCACCTGGTGGCGGGGCTGCCCGACGCCGACGTGGTGGACGCCACGGCGCTGGTGAACTGGCAACGGGCCGTGAAGTCCGAACAGGAACTGGTGTACATGCGCCGGGGCGCTCGAATCGTGGAGCGAATGCACGCCCGAATCCGCGAGGTGATCCAACCGGGCATGCGCAAGTGCGACCTGGTTGCCGAGATCTACGCCACCGGCATCTCCGGAACCGAGGAATTCGGGGGCGACTACCCGGCGTTCGTGCCGATGCTGCCCACCGGTGCCGATGCCTCGGCACCCCACCTCACCTGGGACGACAAGCCGCTGTTGAGCGGCGAGGGCACGTTCTTCGAGATTGCCGGAGCACATCGCCGCTACCAGCTGCCGCTCTGCCGGACCGTGTTCCTGGGCGAGCCGCCGTCGGATATGCGTCGGGCCGAAAAGGCGGTCCTGGATGGCCTGGACGCCGGTCTGGATGCGGCAAGGGCGGGCAACCTGGCGTGTGACGTGGCCCGTGCGTTCTTCTCCACGATGGAGAACGCCGGTTTCCACAAGGAGGGCCGGTGCGGCTACCCGATCGGCATCAGCTACCCGCCCGACTGGGGGGAGCGCACCATCTCGTTCCGCGAGACCGACCAGACCGTGTTGGAGCCGGGGATGACCTTCCACTTCATGCCGGGCCTATGGATGGACACGTGGGGCCTGGAGATCACCGAGAGCCTGGTGATCACCGACGACGGCCCGGGCGAGCCACTGGCCGACGTTCCCCGGGAAATCGTCGTAAAGGCCTGAGGATGGGTATGCCACCGTCCGCCGACCTACGGGACCCCGGCCTCTTGGACGCGGCCCTGGGGATCCTGGACGTCCTGGTCGCCTACGACACGATCGCCCTGACCCCGAACCTGGACCTGATCCAGGACTGCCGGGCCCGACTCGAGTCGCTGGGGGCCACCGTGGTCCTGACCCACGACGAGACACGCACGAAGGCCAACCTGTTCGCCACGATCGGACCCGATGTGGCCGGCGGGGTGGTGCTGTCGGGGCACTCCGACGTGGTGCCGGTGGACGCCGCCGACTGGACCACGCCGCCGTTCAGCGCAGACCACAGGGGTGGCCGGGTCTACGGACGGGGCACGGCGGACATGAAGGGGTTCATCTCCTGCGTGCTGGCAATGGCTCCCGCCTTCGCCGAGTTGGACCTCGAGAGGCCGATCCACGTGGCGCTCACCTTCGACGAGGAGGATGGTTTCCACGGGGCGCCGATCTTGCTGGCCGACCTCGTGGCCCGTGGGGTGAGGCCGTCAGCGGCCATCATCGGCGAACCCACCGGCCTGCGGACCGTCGGTGCCCACAAGGGCTGCTACGAGTACCGGACCACCATCACCGGTCTTGACGGGCACAGTTCGGAGCCCGCCAGGGCGGTCAACGCCGTGTACCACGCCAGCCGTTGGATAAGCGGGCTGATGGGCCTGGCCGACGAGCTGGAGACCCGGGCCCCGGATCCCAGCCCGTACAGCCCGCCCGCCACGACCTTCAACGTGGGCACCATCGACGGGGGCCAGGGCCGGTGCGTCGTGGCCAACCGCTGCACCTTCGACTGGGAGATGCGTCCCGTCCTTCGGGCCGACGCTGATTTCGTGAAGGCCCGCATGGCCGACCTGGAGGTCGGGTTGCTGGCCGAGATGCGTGGCGTGCACCCCGAGGCGTCGATCCGGACCGAGGTGGTGTGCGAGGTGGACGGTCTGGAATGGCTGGAGTCCTCGCCGGCCCTCGACCTCATGCGAATCCTGCTGGCCGACGAAGTCTCGGCCGACAATGGCGACCTCCCCGTGGACGTCGTCTCCTACGGGACCGAGGCCGGCCTGTTCCAGGCAGTTGGGATTCCCGCTGTGCTCTGGGGGCCGGGCGACATCGGCGTGGCGCACCGACCCGACGAGTACGTCGAGGTCGCCGACCTCGAGATCTGCCTGGGGATGCTGGCTCGCCTCGGCGACCACTTGTCCCGTTGACGGACTGGTCGCAGGGGTGACGGCGGGACCGTTGCTGGATTCCGACGAGGTGTCGGCGTTCCACGCCGACGGGTTCGTTACGGTCGACCGGTTGATCCCCGACGACGTGGTGGCCCCGCTGCACGAGCGGTTCGATCGGATCTTCCGCGGCGAGTTCGAAACCGGTGTCGCCCCGGACGAGGTGAACTGGCAGGAGGGGAGCGGTGACCCGACCCTGACCCGTCAGGTCTGCAACGGGTGGCGTGCCGACCACCTGGTGGCGTCGATAGTGCTCTCGCCTGTTCTCGGCCATGCACTGGCTGCCCTGACCGGTTGGCCCGGCGCCCGGATCATCCAGGACAACCTGTTGTGGAAGCCACCGGGTGCCCGTTCGGTGGGCTTCCACCGGGACAACGCCTACCTCGCCTGGTACCGGCCGCAGGAGATGGCGACCTGCTGGATCGCCCTGGATGTGACCTCGGCGGATGGCGGAACGGTCGAGTTCGCCCGCGGGTCGCACCGGTGGGCGACCGGTGATGACCCGCCGATGGAGTTCCACGCACCCGCCGACCATCAGGTGCCGATGGCGGCGGCGGCGGCCGCTGAGGGGGTGTGCCCGGACCTGGTTCCGGTCGAGGTTCGTGCCGGAGGCGGCTCCTTCCACCATGGCTGGACCTGGCACGGCTCGGGTCCGAACCTGACCGCCTTGCACCGTCGTGCCCTGGTACTGCACTGCGCCAGCAGCGGGGCCCGGTTCAACCGTGGGGGATTCGGCGTCGGCAACGGGCCCGTATACAGCCGCTACGCGCACGAAGGCGATGACGTGATGGACGAGGCCCACTTCCCGATCCTCTGGCGGGACGACGGCTACCGTACCCCCGGTCTAGACAGTCTCACGGATCCGTTATAGACTCTCACTCCTAGTGGTCGGGCCCGTGTCGACGGGTCGGACCGGACGCCCCCGGCGATCCGTCGGGCAGGAAGCAGGAGAACACCGATGACCCGCATGACCCCCAGCGAGGCCTTCGTCGAGACGTTGGTGGCCAACGGTGTCGACACCATCTTCGGCATCATGGGATCGGCCTTCATGGATGCCATGGACATCTTCGCCCCGGCCGGCATCACCCTCGTGCCGGTCGTGCACGAACAGGGCGCCGGCCACATGGCCGACGGCTACGCACGGGTGAGCGGCCGACACGGTGTGGTGATAGGCCAGAACGGCCCCGGGATCTCGAACTGCGTGACGGCCATCGCCGGTGCCTTCTGGGCCCACAGCCCGGTGGTCATGATCACCCCTGAGACCGGGACCATGGGCCAGGGCCTGGGTGGCTTCCAGGAGGCCAACCAGCTCCCGATGTTCCAGGAGTTCGTGAAGTACCAGGGCCACGTCGCGAACGAGCACCGGATGGCCGAGATCACCGCCCGCTGCTTCGACCGGGCGATGTCGGAGATCGGCCCCACGCAGCTGAACATCCCCCGCGACCGCTTCTACGGCGAGATCGACGTCGAGATCGCCGAGCCGATGGTGCTGGACCGCGGTCCCGGTGGCGACGCCAGCCTGGACGAGGCGGCCGACCTGCTGGCCGCTGCCGAGTTCCCGGTCATGGTCTCCGGCGGCGGCGTGGTGATGGGAGACGCTGTGGCCGATGCCACTGACCTGGCCGAGCGCCTGGGCTGCCCGGTGGTCAACAGCTACCTGCACAACGACTCGTTTCCCGCCAGCCACCCACAGTGGTGCGGCCCGCTGGGCTACCAGGGTTCCAAGGCGGCCATGAAGCTCATCGCCCGCGCCGACGTGGTCCTGGCGCTGGGCACCCGGCTGGGTCCGTTCGGCACCCTGCCCCAACACGACATGGACTACTGGCCGTCGAACGCCAGGATCATCCAGGTGGACGCCGACCACAAGATGCTGGGCCTCGTCAAGAAGATCTCCGTCGGCATCTGCGGTGACGCCGGAGCAGCCGCCAGGGCCCTCAGCGACCGCCTCTCCACCCGGACCCTGGCCTGTGACGCCACCCGCGACGAGCGGGCCCAGGCCACCGCAGACGAGAAGCAGGCCTGGGAGGACGAGCTGGACGAGTGGACCCACGAGGTTGACGACTTCAGCATCGAGATGATCAAGGAAGCGATCGACGAGGAGGGCAACTGGCTGCACCCCCGCCAGGTGCTCCGCGAGCTCGAAAAGGCCATGCCCGCCCGTGTGATGGTCTCCACCGACATCGGCAACATCAACTCGGTGGCCAACAGCTACCTGCGATTCGAGGAGCCCCGCTCCTTCTTCGCAGCTATGAGCTGGGGGAACTGCGGCTACGCCCTACCGACCATCATCGGTGCCAAGGCTGCGGCACCCGACCGACCGGCCGTCTCGTATGCGGGCGACGGCGCATGGGCAATGAGCATGGTGGAGACCATGACGGCCGTTCGCCACGGCATCCCCATCACGGCCGTGGTGTTCCACAACCGCCAGTGGGGCGCTGAGAAGAAGAACCAGGTCGACTTCTACGGTCGCCGGTTCGTGGCCGGCGAGCTGGACGGCGGTGAGGACTACTCCGAGATCGCGCGGGCCATGGGCGCCGACGGGGTCCGTGTGGACCAGTTGGACGAGGTCGGCCCGGTCCTCGAGGCGGCGATCGACGCCCAGATGAACGAAGGCCGGACCACCGTCATCGAGATCATGTGCACCAAGGAACTGGGCGACCCGTTCCGCAAGGACGCGCTGTCCACGCCGGTACGCCACCTGGAGCAGTACTCCGACTTCGTCTGAGCCTCCGGGAACGGGCGGGTCCTCAGTCCCCGTCGGCCACGGCAGGATCGTGGGACACGTCGTCGGGGCCCATCTCGCGGGTCCAGGCGGCGAACTCCAGGAGGATCCCGTCGGGATCCCGGAAGTAGACCGAACGTACGAACACCCCGTCGTGGGTGTCGCGGGCCACGCCCCATTCGGAGTCGTCGTGGTTCATGACCTCAGAGCACTCCACCCCGGCGCCGCGTAGGCGTCCCACGTAGCCGTCGATCGCATCTGCCGGCACGTGGAACGCCACGTGGTTCATGGATCCGTGGGCTGATTGGATTGCGCCCCGGTCCGGCCGGTCGGCGGGCATGGCGATGCCCGGGGCGGCCGGCGGAGCGTCGGGGAACCAGAAGAACGCCAGCGAGTTGCCGCCCCCGCAGTCGAAGAAGAAGTGCTGGCCGGCGCCGCCGCCCAGCTGGATGGTCTTGATGAGCGGCATGCCCAGGATGCCCTCGTAGAAGGCGACCGTCGCCGCCATGTCCCGACACACCAGCGCCAGGTGGTTGACCCCACGGATCTCGAAGCCCTCGGTCACGGATCGATTCCCACCACCCGGCATCCGTTCGTCGGCCATGGGCGCACCCTAGGTGCGGTCCCGACACCGGGGATGGTCTGGGCCGACTGCCAGACTCGGACCTCCATCCGACCGGACCGGAGTTGCGCCATGACCACACCCGAAGAACGACTCACCGACTTCGCCGGCAGGGTCGTCGTGGTGACCGGTGGCAGCCGTGGGCTGGGTAGGGCGATGGTCGAGGCGTTCGCCAGGTGCGGGGCCGACGTCGTGATAGCCAGCCGCAAGCTCGACGCCTGCGAGGCCCTGGCCTCCGAGGTGGCAGCGGCAACGGGACGGAGCGCCCTTCCCGTCGCCTGCCACGTGGGCGACTGGGACCAGTGCGACGCCCTCACCGAGGCCGTCTACGACGCCTTCGGCAGGTGCGACGTGCTGGTCAACAATGCCGGGAGCTCGCCGCTCTACCCGTCGCTGGCCGAGGTCAGCGAAGCCCTTTTCGACAAGACGCTGGCCGTGAACCTGCGAGGCACGTTCCGCCTCTCGGCCACGTTCGGAGAACGGATGGTGGCAGCAGGAGCTGGATCGATCATCAACGTGAGCTCCGTGTCGGCATCGGCTCCCACGCCCATCGAGGCGGTCTACGGGGCGGCCAAGGCAGGCGTGCACTCGCTGACCGAGTCCTTCGCCCGGGCCTACGGGCCCACGGTGCGGGTCAACTGCCTGCAGCCGGGGCCGTTCCTGACCGACATCTCGACGCACTGGCCCGAAAGCGCCCACGAGATGTTCAGACGGAACCTCGCCCTGCAACGCGCCGGCAGGGTCGACGAGATCGTCGGTGCGGCGCTCTACCTGGCCTCCGATGGGGCGTCGTTTACCACCGGTTCGGTCATCAAGGTCGACGGGGGCGCCGTCTACGGGACCGGCTGAGCCTCCCCGGCTCGGCACCGGGCGGGATCGCCACGGGGACGGCTGTCCTAGAGTCCCAACCGATGAGCGGTCCCGACGTTCCAGCCCAGCTGGCCGACGAGCTCCGGGACCTGCTGGGTCCCGGTGGCTGGTTGGACCCGGCCGATGCGCCCGGCCTGACCGTCGACTGGAGGGGCGCCTACTCCGGCACCCCGATCCTCATAGCGAGGCCCGGCACGGTCGCCGAGGTGCAGGCCGTCGTGCGTGCGAGTGCCCGGGCCGGCGTGGCCGTGGTCACCCAGGGTGGGCACACGTCGCTGTCCGGTGGGTCGGTGCCGACCAGCGACAGACCCTCGGTGCTGCTCTCCACCTCGCGCCTGGACAGTGTCCTTTCGGTGGACCCGGCACGGTTCACCATCACCGCAGAGGCCGGCTGCACCATCGAGCAGGTCCAGCAGGCGGCGGCGGGGGTGGATCGGCAACTGGGCATGGACTGGGGGGCACGGGGGACGGCGACCGTCGGTGGGGCGGTCTCGACCAACGCCGGAGGCCTGAACGTCCTGCGCTACGGGTCCACCCGGGAGAACGTGCTGGGCCTCAGCGCCGTGCTGGCCGACGGCCGGGTGTTCGACGGGCTACGGGCGCTGCGGAAGGACAACACCGGCTACGACCTCAAGCACCTCTTCATAGGAGGGGAGGGGTCGCTCGGCGTGGTGACGGCGGTGGTGTTCAAGCTGTATCCCCGCCAGGACCACCACCGGTCGATGTTCGCCGCCATCTCCGACCTGGGGCAGGTGAACGACCTCTACGGCCGGGCGTGTGCGATCGACCACGGTGGGTTGACTGCCTTCGAGCTGGTCCCCGAGATGGGGCTGGCCGCAGCGGTCGCGGAGATCGGCGTTGCCCGACCGATCACGACGGTGTCCGACTGGTACCTACTGGCCCGGTTCAGCGGCAGCGTCCCCGTGGACGACAAGGTCACCCGGTTCCTGGGCGAGGCGGTGGAGGCCGGGCTGCTGCTGGACGCCGTAGTGGCCGATACGGCCGCCCAGGAGGAGAACCTGTGGCGGCTGCGCGACGAACTTCCCCCGGAGACCCTCATCGACTGCAAGGGAGCCAAGTTCGACGCCGCCGTGCCGATCGACCGGATCGTCGATCTCCAGCGTGGCGTCGAGGCCATCGCCGGCGAGATCTGCGGGCCCGACGCCGTCGTCTTCTCGTTCGGCCACCTCGGCGACGGCAACCTCCACGTATACGTGCTTCCGTCCCTGGACAGGGGCGGACGCCTGGCACCCGAGCTGGTGGCGGCGACCACGGCGGCCGTGGACGACCTGATCTGGAGCCTCGGTGGGACCATCAGCGCTGAGCACGGGGTGGGCCAGGACCTGCTGGTCCGGCTGGCCGGGCAGAAGTCCGCCGTCGAGCTGGACCTGATGCGGCGTCTCAAGAAGGCACTCGACCCCGACGACATGTTCAACCCGGGGCGTGGCGCGCACTGCGTCGTCGCCGTGCCCGTCCACCCCGAGGGAGGTGCCCACCCATGAGCGTCGGGCGCGTCCGGCCCGCCGTGGCCGCCATGGCCAGCTACCGGCCGGGGAAGTCTTCAGCACAGGCCGAGAACGAGTACGGCATAACCGACGCCATCAAGTTGGCGTCCAACGAGAACCCGTACCCGCCGGTGCCGGCCGTCGTAGCGGCCATCGCCGCCGCTGCCGGGGACGTGAACCGGTACGGCGACCACCGGGCCGCGGATCTCCGCGCGGCCATCGCCGGCTGGTTGGAAGTCGACGTTGACCGGGTGGCGGCCGGCTGCGGGTCCGTGGGCCTCCTCCAGCAGCTCCTGCTGGCCTACGTGGACCCGGGCGACGAGGTCGTCTACCCGTGGCCCTCGTTCGAGGCCTACCCCATCGACGTGCAGCTGACCGGTGGGGTGGAGGTGACGGTGCCTCTAGTGGACCACACCTTCGACCTGGAGGCGGTGGCCGGGGCGGTCACCGATCGGACGAAGCTGGTGCTGCTGGCCAACCCCAACAACCCGACCGGCACGGCGGTCCACGTGGACCAGCTCCGCCGCCTGGTCGAGCAGGTCCCCGACGACGTACTGGTCGTGGTGGACGAGGCCTACCGGGAGTTCGTGACCGCAGACCTCGGCGATCCGATAGCCGACCTGCAACCCGACCATCCGAACGTGGTCGTGCTGCGGACCTTCTCCAAGGCGTTCGGCCTGGCCGCCCTCCGGACCGGCTACGCGGTGGCCGAACCGTCCGTCGTCGTCGAGCTGGACAAGGTCCTGATCGCCTTTGCGGTGAACCACCTCGCCCAGGTGGCCTCGCTGGCTGCGATCGCGGCCCGTGACGAGGTGCAGACGGTGGTCGACCGGATCACCGTCGAGCGGGACCGGGTGGTGGCGGCCCTGCGGGCCGACGGTTGGGACCTCCCCGACGCCCATGCCAACTTCGTGTATCTGCCACTCGGGTCGCAGACCGACGTGGTCTTCCCCGAGATGGAGAAGCGGGGCGTGGTGGTCCGGCCGTTCCCCGGCGTGGGGATGCGGGTCACGATCGGGACACCGGCGCAGAACGACCGCTTCCTGGCCACGCTCGCCGAGGTGACCGCCGGTTCGTAGGCTGGCCTGGAGCAGAGGGAGCACCCATGAGCAGACTGCAGCTGGCCATCGACGTCGGGGACCTCGACGAGGCCATCGACTTCTATTCCTTGATGTTCGGAACCGGTCCGGCCAAGGTGCGGCCCGGCTACGCCAACTTCGCCATCGAGGAGCCACCGCTGAAGCTGGTGCTGTTCGAGAAGCCCGGCGCCGGAGGCACCATCAACCACCTGGGCGTCGAGGTCGGCACCGCCGCCGAGGTGGTGGCCGCCGAGGCCCGTCTGGCCGACGCCGGCCTGGAGACCACGGGCGTCGACGACACCGAGTGCTGCTACGCGGAGAAGACCGAGACATGGCTGGAGGCCCCTGACAACCTCCGCTGGGAGTGGTACGTCAAGACGGCTGACTCCGACCAGATGGCCAGTGTCGTGGTCGGGCGGCACGCCACCCCGGGATCCGATACGACCTGCTGCGGCTGAGGCGGCCACCAGCGCCGCCTACTGGATGGCCCGCAGCGAGCCGCCTTCCACTGGCAGCGCTGCTCCGGTGATCGACCGGGCCGACTCGGAGCAGAGGAAGGCCACGATCCGTCCGAAGTCGTCGGGGTCGCCGAGACGGCGCACCGGCACGCCGGCCGCCACCGCCTCCAGGTCGTCGTAGATCTCGGCCAGGCGATCCGTCGCGTGCGGGCCGGGTTGGACCGAGTTGACGGTCACCCCATCGGGTGCCACCTCGGTAGCCATCGTCTTGAGGAAGCCGGTCAGGCCGGCACGGGCCGTGGTCGACGGGATAAGCACCGGGCTGGGCTCGCGGACGGTGGACGAGGTGATGGCAACCACTCGTCCCCAACCGCGGTCCTGCATGGCCGGAACCAGCTCCCGACACATCCGGATCGTGGACAGCAGGTTCAGCTGGAGGGCCAGGGAGTAGGTCTCGAGGTCCGTGGAGGCAAAGCCCCCCGGCGGTGGGCCGCCGGCGTTGGCCACCAGAATGTCGACCCGGCCCAGGGCGGCTGTGACCTCGGCCAGCATGGCGTCGATCGACCGGTCGTCCGAGAGGTCCGCCGTGGCGGTGATCGGGTTGCCTTCGACGGTGGCCGCGGCTGTGGCCAACTTCTGGGCCGAACGCGAAACTATGGCCACCCGGACGCCCTCTGCGGCCAGCGCCCGCGCCGTTGCCAGCCCCAGGCCACTGGACGCACCCGTCACCAGCGCTGTCCTTCCCGAAAGTCCCAGATCCACAGGTCGCTCCTCAGTCCGGTCGTCGGTCGGCGGTGGATGTCGACGGTAGCCCGCCGGTGCCGCAGCGTCGTCGTCCGGCTGGCGCGGCTGGCAGGCTGTATGGATGCGGGACACCGAGGGGATGAGCTGGTGGTTGTTCGTGGCCTGTGCGCTGTTCTTCACCGCCGGGTCGATAAGGGCCGGTGATCCGCTCTTCATCATCGGGTCGCTCCTCTTCCTGGCCGCCTGTCTGCTGTTCCTGGTCGGGCGTGGGCGCCAGACCAGGAGACGGGACCGGTCGGCGTAATGACCGGACGGACCGGGGGGCAGCTCCTCGTCGACTGCCTGCTGGCCCAGGGGGTCGACACGGCATTCGGCGTGCCGGGCGAGAGCTATCTGGCGGTGCTCGACGCCTTCCACGACGTCGAGGATCGGCTCCGATTCGTCACTTGTCGCCAGGAGGGCGGCGCCGCATACATGGCCGAGGCATGGGGTCGCCTCACCGGACGGCCGGGGATCTGCTTCGTGACGCGGGGGCCGGGTGCGACGAACGCCTCCATCGGCGTGCACACGGCCGACCAGGGCTCCACGCCGATGATCCTCTTCGTGGGCCAGGTGGGTCTGGCCCACCGTGGTCTGGAGGCCTTCCAGGAGATCGAGTACACGTCGTTCTTCGACGACCTCGCCAAGTGGGTGGTCGAGGTGGACTCGGCTGATGACCTCCCGAGGGTCATCGAGGCGGCCTTCACGGTGGCCATGTCGGGCCGACCCGGCCCGGTAGTGGTATCGCTGCCCGAGGACGTCCTGCGCGAGGCCGCCACGACCCAGCCCGGGCCTCTGGTCGAGGTCGACGAGCGGGCCCCCTCGGCCGAGGACGTCGAAGCGGTGAACGCCGTGCTGGCCGCTGCCGAGCGGCCCGTGCTCCTGGTGGGCGGTGGCGGTTGGACAACCCTGGGACGCGCCGCCCTGCGCGACATGGTCGCCCGGCACGACCTTCCGGTGGTGGTGACCTTCAGGCGCCACGACCTGTTCGACAACACCGACGACCACTACGTCGGCGAAGCCGGCGTGGGCATGCCACCCGCCGTGCGCGGGACGCTCGTGGATGCTGACGTGATCCTGGCTGTCGGGGCCCGGTTCGGGGAGATGACCACCGGGGTCTACAGCCTGTTCGGGACCGGCGGGAAGGCCGACGATGGCCAACGGATCGTCCACGTGCATGCCTCGGCCTACGAGTTCGGCAAGGTGGTGGCTGCCGAGGTGACGGTCAACGCCGGCCCCAACGCGGCCTGCCGTGCGCTGGCCGCCATGCAGCCGGTGGCGGTCGACCGTTGGACCGACTGGCGGGCCCAACGCCGGTCCGCGTTCCTGGAGACCCTGGACTGCCCACCGCAACTGGGCGACCTGGACATGGGCGAGGTGACGGCCTGGCTGCGCCACCGCCTCCCGGCCGACGTGGTGGTCACCAACGGTGCAGGGAACTTCTCGACCTGGCCCAACAAGTTCCTTCTCTACGGCGCCGAAGCGAGGCTGCTGGCCCCACAGAATGGAACGATGGGCTACGGGTTGCCAGCCGCCGTCGCCGCAAAGGTCGCCGGTCCGGACCGGACCGTCGTCTGCTTCGCCGGAGACGGCGACGTCCAGATGAACCTCCAGGAGCTGGGCACAGCCATGCAGGCCGATGCCCGGCCCATCGTGCTGGTGGTGGACAACTCCTCATGGGGGACCATCCGAATGCACCAGGAGCTGCACCATCCCGGAAGGGTCTCGGCAACCGACCTGGTCAACCCGGACTTCGTGGCCCTCGCCGGCGCCTACGGCATGCACGCCGAGAAGGTCACGCGGACCGATGATTTCGCCCCTGCCTTCGAGCGGGCCATGGCATCGCCCACCGGCGCCCTTCTGCACTTGGTCACGTCCACCGACCAGCTGAACCCATGGTTGACCGTCGAGGCGGCCCGTAGGGCGGTCACGCCATGAGCCCGGTGCCGCTGGCGAGGCTGTCGGCTGGTGCCCCGGTGTCGACGATCCTCGACGCCTACTACGCCGATGGTGGGGTGGTGGTCGAGGGGATGGTCGACCGGCCCACCATCGACATGATTCGCGAAGCAGCGGACCGGTTCGCCACGACCGTCCAGCCGGGAAGCGCCGACCAGGGCCTCGGAGTGAACGGAAAGTTCTTCGTCGGGACCAACACCATCCGGTTCTCCAGCCTCGGCAGGCTCAGCCGTGCCTACTTCGACCTGCTCGACAACCCGTTGTACGAGGCGCTGGCCGACGCCGTACTCCTGCCCAACTGCGGGTCGTACTGGGTCAATACAGCGCAGGTCATGTACATCGGTCCGGGGGAACCGGCCCAGGTTCTACACCGCGATGCGGACAACTGGTTCCAGCACGTGGCGCCTACATGGCCCGACACGCCCGAGGTGACGATCAGCGCCATGATCGGGCTCGACGAGGTCACGGAGGAACTGGGTGCGACGCGCGCGGTGCCCGGAAGCCACCGGTGGCCGGACATCCGGGTCTCAGACCCCACTCAGGAGTCGGTGCCGGCGGAGCTGGGGCCCGGCGATGCGTTCGTGTACTCAGGCGGGGTCCTGCACGGGGGAGGGGCCAATCGAACCCCGGATCGATGGCGAAGGGCCCTTCACCTCAGCTTCGTGGTCGGGTGGCTGACCCCGGAGGAGGCCCATCCCCTCGACCACACGGCCGACGAGTTGGCCGGACGGTCTACCCGGGTCCAGAGGCTCCTGGGCCAGCGTTCCTACGACCCCCGCCCACATGAGGGGGGCGGCCTGTGGCTCCGCCATGTGCGACCGATCCAGGATCAGGCCTGATCCAGGCCCACGTCGATCACGCCGGTTTCGGTCGTCCATGCCGTGCGCCCGCCTACCCACGTTCCGATTACGGACACGTCCGGGAGGCTGTTGGTGGCGACGGTGAACGGGTCGGCGTCCAGGATCGCCAGGTCGGCCAGGCGGCCCGGCGCGAGTGATCCGACGTCGTCACGGCGCAGGGCGTGGGCCCCGCCCAGGGTGTAGCCCTCGAACGCCTGACGGCGGCTGATCCGGCAGGCGCCACCCAGGACCCGGCCGGCTGCCGTCATCCGGGTCTCGGCGGCCCAGCAGGCCAGCATCACGTCCGGGTTCGTCACCGGTGCGTCCGACGAGAGCACCACCGGCAGGCCGGCGTCTGCGATCAGGCCCGACGGGTACATGCGGTCAGCCAGCCCAGGGTGGTCGTGTCGGACGCCCTCGCCGAACAGGTGGACCTGGGTGGGTTGGGGCACGGGAACGACGCCGAGGCGCCGCATGGCCTTCAACTGCTCGTCGGTCGGGAACCCGCAGTGCTCGATGCGGTGGCGTAGCCCGGGGTTGGGAGGCAGCCGGTCCAGTGCGTCGAGTACCAGTTGGATGGCGTCGGGCCCCTGGGCATGCGTGGCGGTCTGGAGGCCGGCAGCGGCCGAGGCGGCCAGCAGGTCCTCCAGCCGGCCCGCCTCGTGGTACAGGTAGCCGTGCGTGGTGCCGCAGCCGCATGGCAGGTAGGCGGTGCCGCCGGTCAGTGCCCCGTCGGCGTAGTGCTTGACGCCGCCGAATGCCAGGAGGTCGTCGCCCAGCGTGGAGTCCAGCCCCAGGTGCCGTAGTGATTTCACGTGGCTGGAGAGCACGTACATGGTGACGCGGAGCCTGAGGCGACCGGTGTCGCGGGCGGCCAGGAAGGCCCGCATCTCGCGTCCGGTCACCTGGCAGTCGCCGACCGATGTGATTCCTGCGGCGAGGAAGTCCTCCTGGGCGGCGTCGAGCATCGCGGCCAGGTCGTCGGGGTGGTCCGGAACGTGGAGGTTCGGTCCGTGGTTCCCGACCTTCACCCCACCCACGCCGGTGAGGAGGTCGCAGGCGGAATCGAAGACCCGGCCGTCGGGTCGTCCCGAGGTGTCGAAGCCGATCAGGCCACCGGTGGGGGTTCGGGTATCGGCGGTGATCCCAGCTTCGGCCAGGCCGTGGGAGTTGACGGAGAAACCGTGCCCGCTGACGTGCATGACCATGACGGTCCGGTCATCGGCCACCCGGTCCAGTTCGGCTGCCGTCGGGTGCCGGCCCTCGGCGAGCCTGTGGTGGTCGTAGCCGAAGCCGCGGATGGGCCCGGTCCGGGCCTCCACACGGGCATGTTCGCCGAGCAGCTTCAGCACCTCGTCAACGCTGGAGGCCATGGACACGTCGGCCCAGCTCCTGCACTGCCCGTGCATCAGGGGATGGGTGTGGGCGTCGACGAACCCGGGCATCAGGCATCCACCGTCGAGGTCCACGATTTCGGCGTCGCCCAGGGAGCGGGCGTCCCCGAGGCTCCCGACGTGCGTGATGCGACGACCGTCCAGGCGTAACGCCTCGGCGGTGGTTGTGCCGCCGACGAGCATCGGATGGATGCTTCCCCCGGTGAGGATCACCCCACCTCGCGTCATCCGGTGCTCCCGCCCGGAGCGTCCGTGGACCCACCGAGGGCGGCCAGCGCCACGGCGATGCGACCGGCGACGGCGGCGTTGTCGCGCACCAACGCCATGTTGGCTACCAGGCTCCGGCCATCGGTGGCCGTAGCGACATGCGTGAGCAGGAACGGGGTGACCTCGCGGCCACGTATCCCCCGGGCGGTGGCGGCTGCCAGGCCTGATTCGATCGCCGCCGCGATCAGGTCGCGGTCCAGCTCGTGCACGGCCGGGATCGGGTTCGCCACCACGGCACCGGTGGTCAGGCCGCAACCCCAGTGGGCCTCCAGGATCGCAGCGGTGTGTGACGGGCCGTCGGACCGGGTGCTTACCGGCAGGTCCGTGCCGCGGGTCCAGAACTCGGGCAGGACGTCGACGCCCTGCCCGATCACCGGTACCCCGAGCGTCTCGAGGGACTCGACGGTCCGCTCCACGTCCAGTACGGCCTTGGGGCCGCTGCATACGACCGCCACCGGGATGGTTCCAAGGGCCGTCAGGTCGGCTGACACGTCCATGTCGCCGCCGCGGTGGACCCCGCCGATCCCGCCCGTGGCGAACACCCGAATGCCGGCAAGGTGGGCAGCGTGCATGGTGGCGGCCACGGTCGTGGCGCCCAGACCCCCGCCCGAGAGCACGGCTCCGAGGTCCCTGAGGCTCACCTTGGTGACATCGTCATCCAGGCCCAGCCTCTCCACCTCGTCCGCGGCCAGGCCGACGCGCAGCGCCCCGTCGACCACGGCGACCGTCGCCGGGACCGCTCCGGCGTCCCGGACTGCTACTTCGCAGGCCAGCGCCGTCGAGACATTGTCCGGAAAGGGCATCCCGTGGCTGATGATTGTGGACTCCAGGGCCACGACCGCACGACCAGCGGCCAGTGCCCCCGAGACCTCGTCGGCCACCACGAAGTGCCCAGTTTCCCGAATCCGGTCAGTCATGGGTCCAGTCTGGCTGCTGGGTCGGTTGGATCGAAGGTCGGGAAGAGGGTCATTCGGTCGGGGTGGGGAGGGACCGCCGGTAGAATCAACGAGTCCACAGATGCAGGAGGCGCCCTGGTGGCAACCACCACGAAGTCCAGCACACCGGCAGCGACCGGAATCGTGAAGTCGGTCGAGTCCAACGATCTGGGATCGGTCCTGAGCTTCGGCGACTCGTCCACCACAGCGACCCTGGTCGTCAAGGCCAGGCCCAACATCAGCGGTGCCGAGCGACGGCTGAAGGCCTTCCACGACGTCTACTCGGTGCTCCTCCGGGCCGATGCGGATGACATCTCCGCCGAGCTCTACGGCGTGAACCACAACGGCGAGGTGCACCGACCGGTGCCGCTCGCCGATGCCCTCGGGCTGTGGGAGCTGGGCGTGCCGATCCGAGTGGAGCGGTCCGCCGCCTGACCGGGCTCAGGCAGTCTTTGCCGCCCGGAACCGTGCAGGCGTCTCGCCGATCAGGCGACCAAACAGGCGGGTCAGGTTCGCCTGGTCCGAGAATCCGCATTCAACGGCGATGTCGGCTATCGGCCGGTCGCTGTCGACCAGGAGGCCGGCTGCCCGGTCGACCCTGACGCGCAGCACGTACTGGGTCGCGGTGAGGCCGAACACCTTCTTCATCCGTCGTTCCAACTGGCCTTCAGAGCAGTCGGCAGCCGCGGCCAGATCAGCCACCTTGAGGGCCTCGTCAGCTCGGGCCTGGACCAGCTCCACCACGCGTGTCAGCGACTCCAGGGCGATGCCCTCGTCGCTGGGCGTTTCCAGGTCGCGGCTGATGCTGACCAGGCCGACCACCTCACCGTCGTGCGCCACGGGCAGCTTCGTGGTCAGGTACCAGCCGGTGGAACCATCGGGACGTCGAATCAGCTCCAGTTCGTCGCGGAGTGCCTCGCCGTCGGCGAACACCTGGCGGTCCTGTTCCTCGTAGCGCCCGGCCAGTGGAGCGGGGAACAGGTCGACTGCACGTGCCCCCACGACATCCCGTCGGTCGGCTCGACCCGAGCGCCTCACGAACGCATGGTTGACTGCCACGTACCGGTCGTCGGGACCCTTCCAGCAGAACATCACGTTGGGGAGGGCGTCGAACAACTCCAGCAGTTCCGGGGGGCAGCCGTGGTCCGGTGGGCCTCCCGGCGAGGGGTCCGCCGTCGATTTGTCCGAAATCCGGGTCATGTGTGCGCGGATCGTACAAGACTCGGAACGGTCCGATCCCGACGATGTAGGCATGGTCATGACCCGAGAACGACACCGTGCCTCCGACGACGCTGAACAGGTTCCCGGTGCCGGCACCCCGACCTCGGATGGGGTCGGCAGGCACGTCGATCCGGATGCCCTGGCCGAGGACGCAGTGGCGGTCGTCGCCCGCTGGCTGACCGAAACCCACTCCTCCGAGACCGTCGCCGAGCGCCGTTCGACCGACCGGATGAGGGCGATCATCGCCGAACCGGGTGGCATCGGTTTCACGATGCGATTCGTGGACCGGGTCGCCCGGCATCGCCACGACGTGCTCGCCGCCGAGCAGCTGGTCCGCCTCGTCACCGACCGGGAGCTGCCGGGGTTCCTGGGTCGCATGGACCGGCTGATGCTCCAGGCCGGTGCCCGGTTGGCGCCGGCCCTGCCTCGACTGGTCATGCCGCTGGCCCGTCGCCGACTACGCCAACTGGTCGGCCACATGGTGGTGGACGCCGCTCCGGGTCCGATGCACGACCACCTGTCGCTACGCCGGGCCGATGGCTACGCCATGAACGTGAACCTCCTGGGCGAGGCCGTCCTCGGCGAGGGCGAGGCCTCCCGTCGCTTCGAGCGAACCCTCGAACTGATCCGGGACCCGGACGTCGACTACGTCTCGGTGAAGGTTTCGGCAATCGCCAGCCAGCTCAACATGTGGGCGTTCGACCACACCCTGGAACGCATCAAGGACCGACTCCGCGTCATCTACCGGGTGGCTGCGGCAACCCCCACCGATACCGGTCGGACCACCTTCGTGAACCTCGACATGGAGGAGCACCGGGACCTGGAGGTCACCCTCCGAGCGTTCATGGAGCTGCTGGACGAACCCGACCTGACGGACCTGGACGCCGGGATCGTGCTGCAGGCCTACCTGCCCGATGCCTTCGGGGCCCTTCAGCGCGTCACGGCGTGGGCCGGCGCACGGTCCAGCGCCGGCGGGGGCGAGGTGAAGGTCAGGTTGGTCAAGGGAGCCAACCTGGCAATGGAGAGGGTCGACGCCGCCATGCACGGTTGGGTGCAGGCGCCGTACGGCTCCAAGGCCGAGGTGGACGCCAACTACAAGCGGTGCGTGGACTGGGCGCTGCGACCCATCCACGCCCGTTCCGTCCGCATCGGACTGGCCAGCCACAACCTGTTCGACGTGGCCTGGGCCCACCTCCTTGCCGAGGCACGCGGCGTGGCCGACAGGGTGGAGTTCGAGATGCTCCAGGGCATGGCGCCGTCACAGGCCCGCGTGGTGCGGGCCGAGGCCGGGGGCCTGCTCCTCTACACGCCGATCGTGGGACGCGACGACTTCGACGTCGCCGTCAGCTATCTCTTCCGACGCCTCGAGGAGAACAGCTCAGAGGAGAACTTCCTCCACCACCTGTTCACGCTGCGGCCGGGCACGCCGGACTTCGAGGAGCAGGCCGGGTCCTTCCGTGCGGCGGTGGCCGACCGCTGGAACGTCGGCGACCTCCCCCGCCGAGGGGCAGAGGCGGCGCCCGAGAGTGGTGGACGTTTCCGGAACCAGCCCGATGGCGATCCGACGCTGCCTGCCACCCGCCGCCGGCTGGGGGTGCTGGCAGCAAGGGCGTTCGAACCGGCACGGACCACGCTGACCTCGACGATCGACGGGATCGACGCCGAGGTGGCCGCTGCCCGTGCCGCCCAGGCCGGGTGGGCTGCACGCGGGGCCTCGGAGAGGTGCGAGGTTCTGCGTCGGGTGGCCGACGAGTTGGTTGCCCGACACGACGACCTGCTCCTGGCCATGATGCACGAGGGGTTCAAGACGGTGGCCGAAGCGGACCCGGAGATCGGGGAGGCCGTTGACTTCGCCCGTTGGTACGCCGAGCGTGCGACGGAGCTGGAGCGCATCAACGGCGCGGAGTTCACGCCGCTGGGGGTGGTGGCCGTGATTCCACCATGGAACTTCCCGGTGGCCATTCCGGCGGGAGGGACGCTGGCCGCGTTGGCCGCCGGCAACGCCGTGGTGTTCAAGCCGGCTCCCGAGACGCCCCGCTGTGCCGAGATCGTGGCCGAGGCCTGCTGGGCTGCCGGCGTTCCAACCGACGTGCTGAGGTTCGTCCGAACCCCGGATGACGAGGTCGGCCGTCGGCTCGTGACCTCCGTCGATGGTGTGATCCTGACGGGCTCGCATGAGACCGCCGACCTGTTCCGCTGCTGGGATCCGAAGATGAGGCTCTTCGCCGAGGCCAGCGGCAAGAACGCCCTGGTGGTCACACCCCAGGCCGATATGGACCTGGCGGCCGCCGACCTGGTGCGATCGGCGTTCGGCCACCAGGGCCAGAAGTGCTCGGCCGCCAGCCTGGGGATCCTCGTGGGTCAGGTGGCCACCGACGAGCGGTTCCTGAGACAGGTCGTGGATGCGGCGACCTCCCTTCAGGTCGGTCCCTCCACCGATCCGGCCACCGTGTTTGGCCCACTCGTGACGCCGGCGGCCGGCAAGCTGTTGGACGCCCTGACGGTGCTGGCCCCCGGCGAGGAGTGGCTGCTCGAGCCGCGCCGCCTGGATGCAGACGGCCGGGTGTGGACGCCGGGAATCAAGGTGGGGGTACGGGCCGGTTCGCAGTTCCATCGCACCGAGTACTTCGGACCGGTCCTGGGCCTGATCGCCGTGGACACCCTGGCCGACGCCATCGAGGTCCAGAACGCCGTGGACTACGGCCTGACAGGGGGCATCCACTCGTTGGACCCGGTCGAGGTGGATTCATGGCTCGACACCGTCGAGGTTGGGAACGCCTACGTGAACCGGGCCATCACCGGTGCCATTGTGCAGCGCCAGCCGTTCGGGGGCTGGAAGAGGTCGTCGGTCGGGGTGGGCGCCAAGGCCGGTGGTCCCGACTACCTCCTGCAACTCGGCACGTGGGTGTCGGCGACCGACCTCTCCGAGGTTGATCCAGACGAGCTGGCGGTCGCCGACGACGGTTGGTGGGACGACCACTACGGTATTTCGCACGACCCGACGGGCCTCTTCTGCGAGGCGAACGTGCTTCGCTACCGGCCGCTACCGGACCTCATCGTGCGGGTCGGGTCCGGTGCGACGGCGGCCGAGGTGGATCGGGTGCTGGCGGCGTCTGCACGCTGCGGGGTGGTGCCGCTCGTGAGTCGGGCCACGGTCGTCGACGACGCCACGTTCGCCGGCACGCTGAGCGCCCACCGGTTCGGCCGGATCCGTGCGGTGGGCTTCGTGTCCGAGTTGATCCGTCGGGCGGCAATTGCAGCCGAGGTGGACCTGGTCGACGAAGCGGTCACGGTCAGCGGTCGCCTCGAGTTGCGCCACCACCTCCGCGAGCAGGCTGTGAGTCGCACGCTTCACCGCTTCGGGAACCTCGTCAGCGCAGGTGGCGACTGAATCGTCTATACGGATCTGCTGCAACGACTGAAATAGTTGTATAAATGCTGACTAACGAAGGAAACGCTTGCACACCGGTTGGCGATAGGCCAGACTGACGCGGTGAGACGACCCCCGATGCGGATCCTGGACCTCGCCGGCAGCCCGTCAGCCATGGGCAACGCCCACGGCGCGGCCCACGCCGAGGAGATCCGGACGTATGCCGCCGAACGCGTCCTGCTGGCTGGCTCCGAGTTCTGGGCAGGCGGCCAGATCGGCCGTGGTGACGTCCTCGACATAGCCCGTTCCTGCCTCCCGGCCCACGAGGCACACTCGCCCAGCCTCCACGCCGAGATGTGCGGCATCGCCGAAGGCGCCGGGATCACGCCCGAGGAGGCCGTCGTGGTCGGCGGCTTCACCGACTTCGTGGACACGGTGCGAGCTGTCGTGGGTGGGTCGCATCCCGACGAGGTGGTCGAGGACGACTGCACGGCGTTCATCGTCCCGGACCACCGGTGCGACGGGCAGGGCTTCTACGGCCAGACCTGGGACATGCATGACAGCGCCACCGAACACGTGGTGCTTCTCCGGGTCCAACCGGAGGACGGCCCGGCCGCCCTGGTGTTCACCACCACGGGGTGTGTCGGACAGATCGGGATGAACGAGGCCGGTGTGTGCGTAGGGATCAACAACCTCGTCGCCACGGACGGATGCGCGGGCGTCATGTGGACCTCGGTAGTGCGCGACGCCCTCATGCAGGACTCGGCGGCAGCGGCCCGCGATGCCATCCTCGCCGCCGACCTGGCCGGGGCACACAGCTTCCTCGTGTTCGATGCCAACGGGGAGGGCCACATGATCGAGGCCTTCCCGACGGCCAGCCCCGCCGTCACCCTCGACGCCGATGCCCTCGTGCACACCAACCACGCCCTGTGGGCCGAGGCGGTGGCCCTCGAGGCTCCGAAGCACGATGTGCTGAAGGACAGTTCGACCCGGCGTCGGGCCAGGGCCCTCGAACTCCTGGACCGGGACGGCATCGACGAGCAGGTCCTGATGGCCGTGACCCGCGACGAGGGGGCCATCTGCCAGGTATCCAGGGATCCGTTCCACATCGAATCCAGTGGAGCGGTGATCATGCGACCGCGCACGATGGACTTCTGGGCGGTATGGGGCCTGCCCAGCCACAACGACTACGTCCACGTGCCGTTGGCAGTCTGAGACGATGACCGAGATCACCTACGCACCGATCCATGAACGCTGGGCCGAGGAGCTGGCTGCCATCGAACGGGCGGCCTTCCCGACGGCCGGCATGGTCGACCTGCTCAGCGTCGATGACATCCGCACCCTCTGTGGGACCTTTCCCGAGGGTGGCTTCGTTGCTCTGGACGGCGACAAGCCGGTCGGCATGGGCGTGGGGATCCTCATCGACTTCGACTTCGACGAGCCCCACCACTGCTTGGACGACCTGGTCGGGGAGAACTCGTGCGGCAACCACCGGTCCGACGCCGACTGGTACTACGGGGTGACGATCGCAGTTGATCCCGGCTACCGACGCCTCGGCATCGGACATGAGCTCTACGCGCGGCGCAAGGATGTGGTCCGGCGCCTCGGGAAGGCCGGGATCGTGGCCGGGGGCGTGATCCCAGGCTACGCCGACCACATCGACGCCATGACGGCCGACGAGTACGTCGACGAGGTGAAGGCGGGGCGTCTCTACGACCCGACCCTCAGCTTCCAGTTGGAGAACGGCTTCGAGGCCCTGGGGGCGATCCCCGACTACATGGAGGATCCGGCGGTCGGCGGAAACGCCGTGCTGATCGTCTGGCGCAACTCCGACCGGTAGGTAGGAGGCGGATCAGCCGTCGTCGGCCAGCGAGCCGGGGATGGGCAGGCGGGTCATGCGGCCACCGTCGACGGTCACCACCTGGCCTGTCACGAACCCGGCATCGGTCGATGCCAGCCAGAGGGCGGTGGCGGCGATGTCCGCAGGATCACCGATGCGTCCCACCGGATGCAGCGAAGCCAACTCGGCCGCCGCCTCCTCGCGGTTCGGATGCCTGTCCATGTAGCCGCGGTTCAGGTCGGTGTCGATCCAACCCGGGGCGATGGCGTTGACCCGTATTCCCACGGGGCCGAGGTCCACGGCCAGTGCGCGGGTGAGACCGTGAATCCCGGCCTTAGACGTGGCGTAGGCGGCGTGCAGCGCGTTGGCGGCCAGCCCCTCGATCGAGCCGATGTTGATGATCGAGGGCGAGTCCCGCCCATCCATGAGGGGCAGCAGGTGCTTGACCATCAGGAACGGGCCACGCAGGTTGACGGCCATCGTGAGGTCCCAGTCGGCGACCGTCTCGTCCAGGATCGACCGGGTGTCCATGATCCCGGCGTTGTTCACCAGGACGTCGACGCCGCCGTGCCCGGCCTGCACCGACTCGGCGAACTCCAGGACAGAGATCTCGTCGGTCACGTCCAGGGGGGCCCACTCCCGGTGTCCGGCGACGTCCAGGCCGGCCCCCACCTCGCCCGGATCGGTGAGGTCGCCGATCACGACGGTGGCCCCCTCGGCGGCCAGGCGGTCCACTATCGCCCGACCGATCCCGCGGGCCCCGCCGGTCACCACCACGATCCGATCGGCCATCCGGCCCTGTGTCCCCTGTCCGCTCATGCCGCCGTGTACCCCCCGTCGATGCTGAGGTTCGCACCGTTGATGTGCCGGGTCCGGTCGTCGGCCAGGAAGGCCACCAGTTCGGCAACCTCCCCGCCGGTCGGGATCCGACCTTCGGGGATGGTCGTCAGGTTGGCCGCACGGACCTCGTCGACGGTGTCGCCCCGCTCTGAGTACAGCATGTGGGTGTCCACGGCGCCCGGGCAGACGGCATTGATCCGGATTCCCTCATGGGCGTGGTCCAGCGCCATTGCCCGGGTGAGGTTGGTGACCGCACCCTTGGAGGCGCAGTAGGCGGCCAGCCCGACGGCGCCGACCAGGCCGTTGCTGGAACTGATGTTGATGATGGCCCCACCCCCGGCTGCCCGGATGGCTGGCAGGGCCGCCCGGCTGGTCCTGAACAGGCCGTCCACGTTGGTGGCCATGACACGGTGCCACTCCTCGTCGGAGGTGCCCTCGGCGTCTGCCCGGGTGATCACGCCGGCCGCGTTGACCAGCACGTCGAGGCGACCAAAGGCGTCGATCGCAGCCGCCACGGCTGTCTCGCCGTAGCCGGGATCGGCCACGTCCCCCAGGGCGGTGGCGGCAGCACCACCGTCGGCGGTGATCTCCTCCACCACGCTGTCGGACCGCTCCACATCGCGGCCCCCGACCAGGATCGCGAAGCCGTCGGCCGCGAGCCGCAGGGCGCACGCACGCCCGATCCCCGACGTGGCTCCCGTGACAAGGGCGACCCGCCTGATATCGGGCGTGGCCCCGGTCGGCTCCAGGCCCTGTGCATCCGTCCGTGTCATTTCGGTCCTCCCTCCGTGCCCAACCAGGGCCCTACATCTCCCGACCGGATCGCATCCGCAACCGACGGGCGTAGAGGTTCACGCCCCAGCCGAGGAGCGGGTCGGGGAGGTTCCGGTTGGGCCTTCCCCTGGCGAGCATCGCGTCCAGCAGGTCCGAGCCCTCGCCGCAGACCATCTCGGCTATGAGCCTTCCGCAGATCGCCCCACGGCTCAACCCCGTGCCGTTGTGGACCAACGCGCCGTGGATGCCGTCAGCTAGGCGACCGAAGACCGGCTCCCCGTTGCGGGCCATGGACAGCGCGCCGCCCCACGAGTACTCGAACGGGACGTGTGTCAGGCCGGGGAACCGCCGTTCGAAGGCCACCCGGTGGGATTGGGCGGCACGACGCCGGAAGCGACCACCGGTCAGCGAGTGACGGCTGTAGCTGTAGACGTTGCGGACCAGGATCCGGCCGTCGGCCAGACGTCGCACCGTGGTGCCTGACGGTGCCGCCGGGATCACGCCCCAGGCCAGATCGCCGCCTATCGAAGCCGACTCCTCGCCGGTGAGCGGCCGCGTCATTGAACCCCATGTCACGACCGGGATGAGGTGGCGGGAGTAATAGCCGAAGCCGGCGGCGAAGCCGTTGTTGGCCAGCACGACCTCCGGGGTGCGGATGGTTCCGCCATCGGTGTACAGCTCATGGGGTGGGCCCTCGTCCAGCCACGTCACCGGGGTCTCCTCGTGGACCGTGACGTTGGACGGCAGGGCTGCGGCCAGGCCCCTGCAGAGCGCAGCCGGCTGCAACAGCACCGTTCCCGGCGTGTGGAGGGAGCGGTGGTAGTAGTCGATGCCCAGCCGTTCCACTGTGGCGTCGCGGTCCAGCAGCTTGTAGTCCTCGTCTATGAGGTCGAGCGTGGCGGCGAAGTGGTCCAGGTCCCGTATCCCGCGGTCGGTGCACGCAGCGTGGATCTTTCCCGCCCAGGTCCAGTCGCAGTCGATGTCGTGGGTCGTCACCGCCTCGGCCAGGTAGGCCTGCCCGGCCCGGTTCAGGGCGATCTGCTGCTTTTCGTACGCGGCCGAGTCGGCGAAGCCCTCGGAGCGGATGTTGTGGGCGTGGTCGATGGCGAAGCCGGAGGACCGCCCGGCGGCGCTGTTGCCTATCCTGCCCGCCTCGACGAGGAGGATCCGGGCGTCCGGGCGTAGCTCGGCCAGCCTGCGGGCGGCCGCCAGGCCCGTGAACCCGGCGCCCACGACGACCACGTCGGCCTCCGTAGCGCCGTAGAGCGGTGCGGCCGGTGGTACCTCGGGCAGGGTCTCGAACCAGCCGTTGTTCCTGTCGTACCTAGGCAGGAGCGTTACGGCGCCCATCGTGGCCTCTCCCGTCCGATCAGCGCGCCACCATCAGGACAGGTCCATCCAGATGGTCTTCAGCTCGGTGTACTGCTCGTGGGCGGCGATCGACTTGTCCCGACCACCGAAGCCCGACTGCTTGAATCCGCCGAAGGGCGTGGTGATGTCACCCTCGCCGTAGCAGTTCACCGCAACCGTTCCGGCCCGGATGGCCCGCGATGCCAGGTGGGCGGTGCGAAGGTCGGTGGTGTGGATGGTGGCGGCCAGCCCGTAGTCGGTGTCGTTGGCCAGGCGGATGGCCTCCTCGGGCGTGTCGAAGGTGGTCACCGCCAGGACCGGTCCGAAGACCTCCTCGCGGGCCAGGCGGCTGGAGGGGTCAACGTTCGTGAACACGGTCGGCTCCACGAACCATCCGCCACTCTCCTGGCGGACCCGGTTGCCGCCGATCGCACACGTCGAACCCGCTTCCCGGGCGTCGGAGATGTGGCCCAGCACCTTGTCCATGTGGGCCTCCTCGATCATGGCCCCCACGGTCGTGCCGGGGGCGAGCGGATCGCCCACCACCCAGTCCCGGCTGTGCTCGGCGATTCGCTCCATGAGATCGTCGTGGATCGAGTGCTGGACGATGAGCCGCGAGTTGGCGCTGCAGTTCTGGCCGCCGTTCCAGAAGATCCCCTCGCAGATCCCGGTGGCTGCCGTGTCCAGGTCGTCGGCATCGGCCATGACGATGACGGGGCTCTTGCCGCCGCACTCCAGCAGCACCTCCTTGAGGTTGGAGTCAGCCGAGTAGCGCAGGAAATGGCGGCCCACCTCGGTGGATCCGGTGAAGGCGACGCAGTCCACGTCCGCGTGCAGGCCGATCGCGGCGCCGGCCGTCTCGCCGAATCCGGGAACCACGTTCAGGACGCCGTCCGGGAGTCCCGCCTCGATGGCCAGCTCGGCCACCCGGATTGTCGACATGGAGGTCTGCTCTGCGGGCTTCACGACGCAGGTGTTGCCGGCCGCCAGGATCGGACCGATCTTCCAGCCGGCCATCATCAACGGGTAGTTCCAGGGCAGCACCGCACCGACGACGCCGATCGGCTCGCGCACCACCATCCCGACCCTCCCGGGTCCCGACGGCGAGAGCTGGTCATAGAGCTTGTCGCACGCCTCGGCATGCCAACGCAGCGTCGCGACCAGGTCCGGGACGTCGATCCCCGAGCAGTCGCTGATCGGCTTGCCTGCCTCCAACGTCTCGATGATGGCCAACTCGTCGGTGTGGGCCTCCACCAGGCTGGCGAACCGCAGCAGCAGCATCTTGCGGTCAGCGGGCGCCATGCGACCCCAGGGTCCATCCTCGAAGGCGGCCCGGGCCGCGGCGACGGCCCTGTCCACGTCCGTGGCATCGCACTCTGAGACCTGCGCCAGCTCGCGACCGGTGGCCGGGTCCAGGGTGGCGAAGGTCCGTCCGCTGGCCGATTCCACGCTGCGGCCCGCGATGAGGGCCCGCGTCGGGGGCTTCACGGATGCCGCCAGGGCCGTCGGATCTGCAAGGTCGATGGTCATCGGGTGCTCCTCGTCGGGTTCGTCCTGCCCACTCCTGCCCGGTCGGTCATGCGTACCAGCCAGTCGCGTTCGTCGTCCCATTCCCGGTACACCAGGCGGTCACGGTCCACCCGGTTCGTCGGCAGGGTGGAGAGGGCGGCGGTCAGCGCCACACGCCCCCGCCGGGTCATGGGCATCACCGGGCGCCGGCACGGACCCACCGGTCGGCCGACCAGGTTGGTGGCCGTCTTGACCGCCACGTTGTACTCGGCGTCAACGGCGTTGTCCCAGAAGAACAGGTTGGCCGGCAGCATCCGATTCCAGAGTTCGAGCGCCTCGGGGTGGCGACCGCCCTCGATGTGGTCGTAGAGGGCCACGCATTCATGGGGCATGACGTTGGCGGCGCCCCAGATCCAGCCGGCGGAGCCGGCCATGAGGGCGAACGGGGCCAGCGGGTCGGCTCCGGCCAGGACGTGGCCGCCAATTCCCAGCAGCTGCTGGATGCGGATCAGGTCGCCGGTCGAGTCCTTGATGTAGTCGATGTTCTCCATGGCGATGAGCTTCCGGTACAGGTCCGGGGTGATGTCGAAGCCGGACTGTGCGGGGATGTTGTAGAGGACGATGGGACCGTCGATGGCCCTGGCCAGCTTCTCGTAGTGGTACATCACCCCGCGTTCGAACGGCCCCTCGAAGTACGGCGGGAGGACCATCACGGCGCTGGCGCCCAGGTCGATCGCAGCCCGGGAGTTCTCTATGGCATCCACGGTGGTGATCGCCGACGTCTGGCAGATGACCGGGATGCGGCCTGCCACCTGCTCTATCCCGACCTCGAAGATGCGCCGCTTCTCGTCTGTCGAGAGGAAGGCGAACTCGCCGGTGCCGGCGGCCAGCACAAGGCCGTGGATGCCGGCATCCACGAGGCTCTCGACGTGGTCTCGCAGGCGCCCCTCGTCGAGCGACTCGCCGGAGTCGTCGAACGGGCTGCACATGGCTGCGCAGACGCCGTGGAGCAGTGGCGGTTCCGGTGCAGTGCCGTTGGTGGTGGTCATGTCGGGGTCCTTGGGGTTCTCGGGGGGCTGTCGCCGTCTCAGGTGACGAGGTCCGGCAGCTCGGCGTCACGCCGCGCCACGTATTCGTCGAGCTCTTCACGGACGTGGTCGTCCAGCACCGGCTCCTCGTACTCGTCGAGCATCTGGCGGCACTTGGCGGTGGCCCTCTCCTCGGCGCTCTGGGACCCGTCGGCCAGCCACTGTTCGTAGTTGTCGCTGTTCATCATCTCGGGCATCGAGAAGGCGGTCTGGAAGTTGGCCAGCGTGTGCTCCGTGCCGAGGTGGTGGCCGCCCGCCGGCACCGATCGCATCGAGTCCAGCACCTCGTCCAGGTCGTCGAACGAGACCCCGCTGCCCAGCCGGTACATGAGCTCCAGCTGTTCGCTGTCCAGCACCCACTTGGCGTAGCTCTGGCACATGGCGCTCTCCAGGTAGCCGGTGGTCGAGAGGACGAAGTTGGTGCCGGCCATGAGGACGCCGTACATGTTGCGGGCCGCCTCGTAGCCGGCCTGGGCGTCGACCATCTTGGAACTCGTGCACGAGCCGCTGCAACGCGACGGCAGGTCGTAGTGGCGGGCCATCTGTGCGGTGAGCAGGTTCATGTGGCAGATCTCAGGCGTGCCGGCCTGGGGGGCGCCGGTACGCATCGAAACGGTGGACATCCACTGGCCGTAGAGGGCGGGGGCGCCCGCCCGGACCAGTTGCGAGAACGCCACACCGGTGAGGGCCTCGATGTTGACCTGGATGACCGCTCCGACCGTGGAGGCTGGCGTGGAGGCGCCACCCAGCACGAACGGGCTGAAGAGGGTGGCCTGGTTGGCGGCGGCGAAGACCCGGACGCTGTCCAGCATGGTCTTGTCCCAGACCAGGGGAGTGTTGGCGTTGGCGAGGCAGGTCATGACGGTCGTCTCGCGCACGAAGTCCTGCCCGAACACGATCCCCGCCATGTGCAGGCTGTCCTCGGCCCGGTCCATGGAGGTGACCGCTCCCATGAACGGCTTGGACGAGTACTTCAGGAGGCTCTCCGTCATGTAGAGGTGCCGCTTCGGGACCGGTACGTCCATCGGCTCGCAGACCACCCCACCCGACATGTGCAGTGCCGGCGAGAGGTGGTTCAGCTTCGTGAAGTTACGAAAGTCCAGGAGGGTGGCCTGGCGACGGACCCCGTCCAGGTCCAGCACGTACGGGGCGCCATAGGAGGGGGTGAAGATGGTCTTCCCGTCGCCGACCGTGACGGTGTGGGCGGGGTCGCGGGCCACCATCGTGTACGAGGAGGGCGCGGTGCCGACCAGTGACATGAGGTGCTCGCGGTCGATTCGCACGGTGACACCGTCCACGTCGGCCCCGGCGGCACGCCACATGCCGATGGCGTCGTCGCACCTGAACTCGACGCCCACCTCCTCGATGATGTCCATGGAGGCGTCGTGGATCTTGCGGACCTGCTCGGCGTCGAGCAGGTCCACCCAGGGGATCCGACGCTCCAACTCGGGAAGCCACCTCTGGACCCTGGTTCGGCGTTGGGTAGCACGGGCGTCCCGACCCCGCCGGACCCCGCGCAGTGGCCGGTCCGTGCTCGTGTCGGTCATACGCGTACAGGTCCGGCTGGCACCGTCGGATGCTTGCCGTGATCGGTGCTGAAGGCAAGCGAGGCCGCCGCATTGCCGTGTCGTGCCACCGCTGCGAGACTCCCGTCCGTGCCGGACAGCCCTGACGACCAGCAGCGCGCCGCCACCGGTGCGTTGGGCCACCTCCGGATAGCCGACTTCAGCCGGGTGCTGGCGGGTCCGATGGCCACGATGGTGCTGGGTGACCTGGGAGCCGACGTCGTGAAGGTAGAGCAGCCGGGCGTGGGCGACGAGACCCGAACCTGGGGGCCGCCGTGGTGGGGCGAGGGGGATGCTGCCACCAGCACCTATTACCTGGGCCTGAACCGCAACAAGCGCAGCATCGCCCTGGACCTCCGGGATGCCGACGACCTCGACGTGGCCCGGCGCATAGCCATTGGCGCCGACGTCGTGGTGGACAACTTCCGGGTGGGGACCATGGAACGCTTCGGGCTGGACAGGGAGTCGCTGGCCGCCGAGCGTCCCGACCTGGTCACCTGTTCGATCACGGGGTTCGGCAGCGCCGGCGCCGGCGCCCACCTGGCCGGTTACGACTTCCTGGTCCAGGCCATGAGCGGGGTGATGTCCATAACGGGTGACGCCGACGGTGAGCCGACCAAGATCGGTTCGGCGATGGTGGACAACCTGACCGGCCTCTACGCAGTGATCGCAATCCTTGCGGCCATCGAGGAACGCCACCGGACCGGCCTAGGCCAGCACGTCGAGGTCTCGCTCATGGGGTCGGCCCTGGCAGGCCTGTTGAACGTCGGGTCGGGGCACGTCGTGGCCGACACCGATCCGGGCAGGCAGGGCAACAGGCACCCGTCGATCGTCCCGTACCAGCCGTACCGGACGTCGGACGGCGTGCTGGCCGTGGCCGCAGCCAGCCCGGGCCTCTGGGAGAAGTTCTGTGTGGTCCTGGGGCGCGACGACTGGTTGACCGACGTCCGCTTCAGTGACAACGGGTCACGGATGCGCCATGCCGACGAGCTGGAGGTCGAGATCGAGTCGGTCCTGGCCACCGGTACGGCGGAGGCGTGGCTTGAGCGTCTGCGTGCCGGCGGCATTCCGGCGGGGCCGATCAACACGGTGCGTGGCGCGTTTCTGGAGGCGGCCGAGCTGGGGCTGGACCCGGTCGACGTGTTCGTCGATGGCGACGGGGAGTTCAGGTCCGTGCGGTCGCCCATCCAGATGTCGGCGACGCCTCCTACGGTCCGGCGGCGGCCACCGACCAACGACCAGCACGGCGCCGAGCTCCGCTCCGGGCTGGATTCCTGAATAGGTCGGTACTGCGGCGGCGAGCAGCCGGGGGGCCGGGCCTACGGCTCGATGACGTTCCAGAAGAGCGGGAAGTCGGTGAGGTTCCCGAACAGCCTCAGGACCCGTTCGCTGTCGCCTGTGATGGCGACCGCACCGGATTCCACGACCTCGGCGAACGGGGTGCCGGTGGCGATCATGTCCTCCAGCGCCGCCCGGTCACCGGTGACCGTGGCGTCCGGCGATGAATGCGTCCTTCCGGGCTGCGAGTGCAGGGTTCCGTTGGAGAGCTCCACCCTGACCGTCTCGGCGACGTCCGGCAGGACCCAGTCCACCGCCACGCGGCCGAGCGGCACGACGGCGGGGCCATCGACGCGGACCGCTAGGAAGTCGAAGATTTGCTGGAGGCTCATTCCCCGGAGCACCTCGGCCTTTGGACGTTGGATGACCGGGAGGTCGATGGGCCCGTTCCGGAGTTCCTGGGCGCCGGTCAGGTAGACGTCGCGCCACGGTCCGGATTCGGCCCGGTAGCCGAGCTGCTCGAAGGCGTCGGCCTGCAGCAGTCGGGCCTCCTCACATGTCGGGTCGGCGAACACGGCGTGGCGGAGCACCTCGGCCACCCAGCGGTGGTCACCGGCCTGGTAGGAGGCATGGGCCTGCTCCAGGACGCGGTCCATGCCACCCATGAAGTTGACGTAGCGCCGCCCCGCCTCGGTCGGCTCGTAGGGGTCGAGGCTGGAGGGGTGCCCGTCGTAGAAGCCGAGGTATCGCTGGTAGACGGCCCGGACGTTGTGGCTGACCGTGCCGTAGTAGCCGTGGCAGAGGTAGTCCTCCCAGAGGCCCTGCGGCAGGTCGATGGACGCGGAGATCTCGTTCGGCGTGAGACCCAGGTTGGCCAGGCGCATGGCCTCGTCGTGGAGCCAGCGGTAGAGGTCCCGCTGGCGGGTGAGGTAGCCGTTGCACGCCTCGGTTCCCCAGTGGGGCCAGCCGTGGCTGGCGAACACCACGTCGGTGACGTCGCCCCAGCGTTCCATGGCCTCGTCGATGTAGCGGCTCCACATGAGGGCGTCGCGCACCAGGGCACCGCGCAGGGTGAGCACGTTGTGCATGGTGCCGGTGCAGTTCTCGGCCATGCAAAGGGCCCGGTGGTCGGGGAAGTAGAAGTGCATCTCGGCCGGAGCCTCGGACTCCGGAGTGAGTTGGAACTCGATCCGGATGCCGTCCAGCACGAGTTCCTGGCCGGTCTCGGTGATCTCGATGGTGGGGGCCACCAGCGCCGAGGACCCGGTCGGGACCCCCTTGCCGAGGCCCTGGTCCACGTGACCCTGCTCGTCGATCGGCAGGAGCATCCCGAACTGGTAGGTGGCCCGGCGTCCCATCGCCGGAGCGGCGACAACGTTCTCCGCTACCGCTTCGTGGAGGAAGCCCTCCGGGGCCACCACGGGCACCTCACCGGCTTCGACGCGGGCCCGGTCCACCACGCCGAGGATGCCGCCGTAGTGGTCGACGTGGGAGTGGGTGTAGATCACGGCGGTGACCGGCCGTTCGCCCAGGTGCTCTGTGACCAGCCCGTAGGCGGCGGCGGCGGTCTCGGTCGTGGTAAGCGGGTCTATCACCACCCATCCGACGTCGCCCCGGATGAAGGTGATGCTGGAGGTGTCGAAGCCCCGTACCTGGTAGAAGCCGTCCAGCACCTCGTAGAGGCCGTGCTGGGCGTTGAAGCCGGCCTGTCGCCACAGCGACGGGTTCACGGTGTCGGGACAGTCGGCGTGCACGAAGTCCGATGCCGAGAGGTCCCAGGTGATGGGCTGCCACGGGTTGGGGATCAGCTTCTGGATGACCGGATCGGTCCTCGTGGCGATGAAGCCACGGGCCACGTCGGCCGCGTCGGTGCCGTCGTCGGGTGGCAGGGTCGCGGCGAAGGCCTCGATGTCGGCCCGGGTGTGGCTGGTGGCCGGCTTGCGGGAGCGCGGGTCGTTCGTCATCGGGTCTCCTGGTGGCTACGGCCTACGGGTATGGGTCCGGATCACGGTCCTGAGAAGACCGGTCCGGTCGCATCCAGTGTCGGTATGTCGCCCGGCCCGTCCTGGTAGCGGTTCAGCTCGAAGCGGGCGACGACAAAGTGGTGCACCTCGTCCGGACCGTCGGCCAGGCGAAGGGTGCGCTGGCGGGTGTACATGCCGGCCAGCGGCGTCCACTGCGAGACGCCGGTGGCACCGTGGATCTGGATGGCGGCGTCGATGATCTCGCAGACTTTCTCCGGGACCATGGCTTTCACTGCGCTGATCCACACGCGGGCCTCCGCGTTGCCCATGGTGTCCATGGCCTTGGCGGCCCTCAGCACCATGAGGCGCATTGCCTCGATCTCGATCCGAGCCCGGGCGATGACCTCCATGTTCTTGCCCAGGTGGGCGAGCGGCTTGCCGAACGCCTCACGGTGGAGCCCCCGGCGACACATCAGCTCGATGGCCCGCTCGGCGGCTCCGATGGACCGCATGCAGTGGTGGATGCGACCCGGGCCGAGGCGGAGTTGGGAGATCTCGAATCCCCGGCCCTCGCCCAGCAGCATGTTCGAGGCCGGCACCCGGGCGTCGGAGAAAGTGATGTGCATGTGTCCGTGGGGGGCGTCGTCGTCGCCGAAGACCTGCATCGGGTGGTCGATGGTGACGCCGGGGGTGTCGATGGGTACGAGGATCTGAGACTGGCGGCGGTGCGGCGGCCCATCGGGGCTGGTCTGCAGCATCGTGATCATGATCTTGCAGCGGGGGTCGCCCGCACCGGAGATGTAGTACTTGGTGCCGTTGATGACCCACTCGTCGCCGTCCAGGACCGCTCGGCAGGTGAGGGCCTTGGCGTCCGAGGAGGCCACGTCGGGTTCGGTCATGGCGTAGGCGGACCGGATCTCACCGTTCAGCAGCGGCTCCAGCCACTGCTTCTTCTGCTCCGGCGTGCCGACCCTCTCGAGGACCTCCATGTTGCCGGTGTCGGGGGCCGAGCAGTTGAGGCTCTCGGAGGCGAGGGGGTTCTTGCCCAGTTCGGAGGCGATGTAGGCGTAGTCCAGGTTCGAGAGGCCCTCACCGGTTTCGGCGTCCGGGAGGAAGAGGTTCCAGAGTCCGACCTCGCGGGCCTTGGCCTTGAGACCGTCCAGGATGTCCATCTGGCCCTGGTGGTAGCCCCAGTGGTCGCTCCGTTCAGCCCCCAGGCGGTGGAACTCCAGGGTGACCGGTTCCACCTCGTCGGCGATGAAGGTCCGCACCCGGTCGTAGATGGGACGTGCTCCCTCGGACATCGTGAGGTCCAGGGAGGGGTCGGTGGGGTCCTCGATGTGCAGGCCGGGGCTGATTGCCATGGGTGAGTCCTAGCGGTGGGTGACGCCCTCTGGGGGCGGGTTCGGGTCGAATCTAGGCGCGCTCGCCACGGGCCTCCCCAGCGGGCAGAATGCGCGCCATGCACGTCACGGACGAGGTCATGGGGTTGTTCGCGGGTGGTGGGGCGAACACGTACTCCGAGCAGGTGAGCATGCAGCAGCACGCCCTTCAGGCTGCTGCCATGGCCAGTACCTCAGGTGCGTCGGACGCCCTCGTGCTGGCCTCGCTGCTCCACGACGTCGGGCACTTCCTGGCCGAGCCCGATTCGGAGTTCGGCGTGACGGACCACGGGACGACGGGAGGGGCGTGGCTGGCCGAACGGTTCGTTCCGGCGATCAGCGAACCGGTTCGGCTGCACGTTGCCGCCAAGAGGTACCGGTGCTTCGTGGACCCTGGCTACGAGGAACAGCTCAGCTCGGCGTCCGTCGGGACGCTGCGCCTGCAGGGCGGTGCCATGTCTGCTCCCGAGGCCGGGGAGTTTGAAGCCGAACCGTTCGCCCGGGACGCCCTGGCCCTCCGGTCGTTCGACGACGGGGGCAAGGTCGCCGGCCTGGACATCCCGGCCCTGGAGGCCTGGTTTCCCCTGCTGGACTCGCAGGAGTTCCGGCAGTGACGGGCCTGTCGGTCTCGGTGGTGGAGGCCGGGGCCCTCACCGTGGAGCTGGTGGACGGGCCCGCCAGGTTCCACGCCATCTGGTTGCGGGACAACGCGCGTGGCGAGGCCTCGCGCGACGGCGCCAACGACCAGCGCCTGTTCGACGTGTCGGAGCTCCCGGAGGAGGTGGTCATAACCGCCGCTGAGGTGGTGGACGGCAACCTGCGCGTTGAGTTCGGCCCTGACGGGGTGGTCAGCACCTTCGAGGTGGACTGGCTGGAGGCACACCGCTACGACGGCGTGGAGCGCCGTTCGCCCGTAGCGGTGCCCTGGCTGGCGGCGGATCTGGACCCGTGCCGGTTGGCGTGGTCACGACGTGACGACCCGTCGGCCAGGTCGGCCACGACGAGGGCACTCGTGAGGGACGGTCTGGCCATCGTCCACGACCTGGCCAGAGGTCACGATGCGACGGGTCCGTCCATCGGCGACGTAGCCGGCATCTGGGGCCCGATCAGGGAGACCAACTACGGCGAGGTGTTCCACGTACGGGCCGAGGCCGATCCGGTGAACCTGGCGTTCACCCCACGGGCGCTGAACGTGCACACCGACAACCCGTACCGCTGTCCCGTGCCCGGATTCCAGCTCCTCCACTGCCTCGTGGCCAGCGAGGCCGGCGGGGTGACGGTGCTGGTCGACGGCTTCATGGCAGCCGAGGCGTTGCGCGCCGAGGACCAGGGTGCCTTCGACCTGCTGGCCGGTCATCGGGTGCCGTTCCGGTGGCGGGGTGGCGGCTTCGACCTTTGGAACCGTTCGGCGGTCATCGAGGTGGACGACCGGGGCGAGCTGCTGGCCGTCCGCTACAACAACCGGTCTGCCGCACCGTTCGATATGCCCTTCGAGGAGATGTCCGGCTACTACGAGGCGTACCGGTGCTTCGCCAGGCTCCTGCACCGTCCCGAACTGGAGTTCCGGTTCACGCTGTCGCCGGGCGAGTGCCTGGTGTTCGACAATGAACGGGTCCTCCACGGCCGGGAGGGCGAGTCCGACCCGGAGCGTTACCTGCAAGGCTGCTACCTGGACCGGGACTGGGTCCACGGCAGCATCGGGGAGCCGGTGGATCGGAGAACGCCATGATGGAGATCGACGGGCTGGTCCGCCACGACGTGGACGCCCATGGCACGCGGATCCACGTGGCCGAGGTGGGTGAGGGCCCGATGGTGCTCTTCGTCCACGGCTTTCCCGAGTCCTGGTATTCGTGGCGCCACCAGCTGCCGGCGGTGGCGGCGGCGGGCTACCGGGCCGTGGCCATCGACGTCCGCGGCTACGGATCGTCGGAGTGCCCAACCGAGGTCGACGCCTACCGCCTGGTCGACCTGGTCGGGGACTGCGTGGGTGTGGTCGAGGCCCTCGGTGGGGACCAGGCCGTCATCGTGGGCCATGACTGGGGGTCGCCGATCGCTAGCACGGCGGCGCTACTGCGACCGGAGGTGTTCCGTGCGGTCGCCCTCCTGAGCGTCGCCTACACCCCGCCCAACGAGTTTCGACCGACCGACATCTTCTCGATGATGGGCGGCGACGACACCTTCTACATCGAGTACTTCCAGGAACCTGGCGTGGCCGAAGCCGAGATCGGCACCGATCCGGCCCGGTGGCTGGAGGGGATGATCTTCAGTGCCTCCGGGGATGCCCCGCCTCCGCTCCCGGGAGAGCCGACCGGCTTCGCCGTTTCCGACGGTGGCCGCCTCGACGACCGGTTCCGCTACCCGGAGGGTCCGTTGGCGTGGCAGGGCGCCGACGACCTGGCCTTCTATGTCGGGGAGTTCGCCAGGGCCGGGTTCTCCGGTGGCCTGAACCGGTACCGCTGTGTGGACCACGACTGGGTCGACCTGCGGGCCTGGCGCGATGCGTCGATCCACCAGCCGTCGCTCTACATCGGCGGGGAGAAGGACGGCCCCACCATCTGGGGCGCCGGCAGCATCGCCCGCTACTCCGAGACCCTGCCCGGGCTGCACGATTCGGTGGTCCTGCCGGGTGTGGGCCACTGGATGCAGCAGGAGGACGCTACGGGGGTCAACGCCCTCCTCCTGGACTTCCTGGACGCCTGCTCCTGATCCAGGGAGCAGTCCTAGGGATTGCCGGCGGCGGCCCCACGGGGCTCCGGTCGGACGTCGCCTAGGGTCACCCGGATGGGAAAGGGCGACCATGGCCGGCTGACCCGCTCGCTGGGCCTCCGGCACGTATTCGCCCTCTCGACGGGGGCGATGCTCTCCTCGGGCCTGTTCCTGCTGCCCGGGATCGCTGCGGCCAAGGCCGGACCGGCGGCCGTGCTGGCATACCTTCTGGCAGGAGTCCTGGCCGTGCCGGCGATGCTGAGCGTGTCCGAGTTGGCCACCGCCCTACCCAAGGCGGGTGGCGCGTACTACTTCCTGGAGAGGGCCCTGGGCCCGGCGGTCGGCACGGTGGCCGGATTCGGGACATGGCTGTCGCTGGTGCTCAAGGACGCCTTCGCCATGGTCGGCATGTCTGCCTACCTGGTGCTGGTCCTGGACGTAAACGCCACGGTCCTCGCCCTGATCCTCATTGCCCTGTTCACCCTCGTGAACGTGGTGGGCTCCAAGGCGAGTGCCTCGATGCAGCTGGTGCTCGTGGTGGTGGTGCTGGGCGCCATGGCCTGGTTCATCGTGGAGGGCCTGACCGAGGCGGCCTCACGCGGCATCGACGGCTCGAACCTGGACCCGTTCTTCACCACCGGGGTGTCAGGGGTAACCGCAGTCATCGGACTGGTGTTCGTGTCGTTCGGCGGCCTCACCAAGGTGGCCAGCGCAGCCGAGGAGGTCGAGGATCCGTCGCGGCGCATACCGCTCGGCATGGCCCTCTCGCTGGCCACAGCCACGGTCCTCTACACCCTCGGCGTCCTGGCGATCGTCGTACTGGTGCCGCCCGACGTGCTGCACGGCGACCTGGCCCCGGTCCACACCGCAGCGCAGGCGGTCCTTCCGAAGGTGGGCGTCTGGCTGGTCGTGATCGCCGCCCTGGCAGCTTTCTCATCGGCGGTGAACGCCGGGATACTCGCCGCCGCCCGGTATCCGATGGCCATGGCCCGAGATGGCCTTCTACCTGCCCGCATGGGTGGCCTCAGCCGGTTCGGGACCCCTGCCGTTGGCGTGGTCCTGACGGGTTCGGCAATCGCAGTTGTCGTCGTGGCCTTCGACACCGAGTCGATCGCCAAGATGGCCAGCGCCTTCGTGCTGCTTACCCTCGGCCTGGTCAACCTCGCCGTGCTGGTGCTGCGGGCGTCGGAGATCCGGTCGTACGCGCCGGCGTTCCGGTCGCCCTTCTACCCGTTCACCCAACTCGCGGGCATGGCCGTCTCGGGCTACCTGATCGTGCGTCTCGGCGCTTCGGCGCTCCTGTTCGTGGCGGCGGTGGCCGCCATGGGCTGGGCGTGGCACCACCTCTACGCCACACCCCGGACCGATCGGGCCGGGGCCATCCGCCACGTCTTCCGGCGCTGGGGCCGCGGGGCCGACGAGGCCCTTGAGAGAGAGATCAGTGCGGCGATGGCCGGGCACGGCCTTCGCTCCATCGATGACTACCCGGGCCTCATCGCCCGGGCGGTGGTCCTCTCGATTCCTGCCGGGACCGACATCGCCGAGGCGGCCGAGCGGGCCGCGACCGTGTTGTCGGACCGCATCGGCGTGCCGACCGAGCGAGTCACCGAGCGGTTCTTGGAAACCGGATCGCTCTGGATCCAACCGTCGGACGACCACCCGACAGCCACGCCCGTTGCTCTGTTCGACGCCATCCAGACCGATCAGTTGGTGATCGTGCGTGCGGCCGCCGGGATCCGCATTCCGGCGGCGTGGGGTGGATCCGGCGAGTTGGTGAACGCCCTGTTCTTCCTGGCCGGCACGTCGTCCGACCCGGGCCGGTCGCTGCGCCTCGCCGGCGAGCTGGCCGGGTTCCTCCACTCCGGAGCCCGAGCCTGTGGTCTCGCCTCCACGGAGGCCGAGGTGAAGTCGTCGCTCCTTCCGGGCTGGTCGGTCCGGCAGTACGCACTGCTGCCCGAGGGCCTCGACGCTGGCCTGATCGGGAGGCGGGTGGGTGGACTGGTCCTTCCCGTGGGCATAGAGGTGGCTGTGGTGACCCGGTTCGGGGTGCCCCTCCAGGTCGACGACAGCCTGGTGCTGGAACCCGATGACCAGCTCACGATCGTCGGTCCGGAGGACGTCATGCCGGCAGCCGGAGCCCCCGCCCCCGTGGCCTGACCTGCCTGCGCCGGATCAGGCGATGAGGTGGCGGCGGATCTCGGCTGCACCGGCGACGCGTTCGGCGTCGGTGGCGGCGATGGGCGCCAGGTTGAAGTCGACGGCACCGGCGTCCACGAACGGACGGAGCCAGTCGGCGATCTCGGCCGGGGTTCCCACCGGGGAGTACCTCTCGAAGGCCGAGTACGGGGCGCCGTAGAACTTCTCCATGGCCGGACCAAGGAGTGCGGCGCCATCTGCGGGGTTGTCGCCCAGCCCGACCCATACCTGGTAGCCGTGCCGCCAGTTGACCCCGCTGCGTCCCGCCTCTGCTGCGGTTGTCTGGGCGAGGGACACGCCTTCGGCGAAGCGCCGGGGGGAGCACCACGAGGCCAGCCAGCCATCGCCGCGTCGACCGGCCCGTTCCACGGCGGCATTGGAGCGACCGCCCACGGTGATCGGCACCGGTGGCGATGGTGCCGGCAGCACTGCCACCTCCGGAGCGTCGTAGAACTCTCCATGGTGGTCGATTGTCCCGCCTGCCAGCAGTGGCCGTAGGACGTCTAGAGCCTCGTCGGTGCGGCGCCCGCGGGTGGCCGGGTCCACGCCGACCACCTCCATCTCGTGGCGGTCCTCGCCGCCCACGCCCACCCCGAAGGTGAGGCGGCCGGGGGCCTGTTCGGCCAGCGTGGAAACCTGTCGGGCTACGGCCACCGGGTGTCGTAGTGCAAGGAGGTAGACGCCGACGTAGACGCCGATCGTGGGGTGGAGGCCAGCCAGCCACGACACGGTCATGAGGCCGTCACGTCCCCGTCCACCGAAGAAGGCGATGTGGTCGGCGGTGACGAGGTGGTCCAGGCCGGCCTCGGCGGCTGAATGGACATATGACACCGCCTCGTCGTGGGTGCCGAACCCGGCAGGGGGGATGGACAGCCCGACCCTGATCCCGGTGGACGACGGTGTGCTCAAGGGGTGCGCTTCTCCCCGAAGGCGTCCCACGAGGTGATCCTCTCGGCGCCGCGGTACCGGGGTGCCACGCCCCACTTCCCGGTCGGGTGCCCGAGCGGCAGCAGGGACAGCACCTCGTAGCGCTCGGGGATGCCGAGTAGCGAGCGCACCTCGTCCTCGTAGATGCGGTGCAGGGTGGTCATCGCCGTTCCGAGGCCCAGCGAGCGGGCGGCCAGCATGAAGTTCTGGATGGCCGGGTACACCGAGGCGTGCGTGGGTCCGACGGGCATGGGTCCCTCGTCGTCGTGGACCGTCATGTCGATGGACGGCATCAGCAGCAGGACGATCACGGGTACGTGCTCGAGGTTCTCGGCCAGGTGCACGGTGGCCCGGTTGTTGCGATCCCAGGCGTCGCGTGCCGAGTCGTTGGGGAATTCCCCGGGGGCGATGGCCACCTCGTAGCGCGCCCAGCCTCGGCGGTAGATCTCGGCCAGGCCGGCACGCAGCTCGGGGTCCTGCACGACCACGAACTGGTAGGGCTGGATGTTGCCGCCGCTGGGCGCCTGGACGGCCGCCTGAAGGCAGGTCCAGATGTCCTCGTCGGCCACAGGCTCGTCGGAGTAGCGGCGCATGGCCCGGTTGGTCATCAGGCCGTCCAGCAGCCCGATCTCGTTTCCCCGGTCCTGTCCGGTCACGAATGTCATCTGTGGTTCCTCCTACTTCCCGGTGAACCGGGGTTCGCGCTTCTCGGCCAGGGCCAAGAGCGCCTCGGTGAAGTCCTCGGAGCCGAAGGTCACGGTCTCGAGGGCGGTCGACAGGTCGAAGGCCGGGCCGCAGGTCTGCTTGATCCAGGCGTTCACCGCCTGCTTCGTGAACTGGACGGCCTGAGGCGCTCCGGCGGCCAGTCGCTTCGCCCATGCCATGCCGGCGGTTACACAGGCCGCGGGGTCGGGCGCCGATTCCACGATGAGGCCCATCTGGACGGCCTCGGTGGCCGTCACCGGGTCTCCGGTGAGCAGGAACCGCTTGGCCAGTTGCGGCCCGAGGGCCAGCGGCCAGGCGATGGTGCCGCCGTCGCCGGCCACGATGCCGACCCGGACGTGGGGGTCGCCGAGTCGTGCCGTCTCTGACATGACCGTGATGTCGGACAGCAGGGCGATGCTGGCCCCGAGCCCCATGGCGTGGCCGGTCACCGCGCAGACCAGCGGGAGGTGTAGGTCCAGGAGGTCCCACACAATGGCCCTGCCGTCCAGGCGGATGTCGGCGGCGTAGCCGGGCTTGGCGAACTCCGGGAACCAGCCGAAGTCGCCGCCGGCGGTGAATGCGCGATCGGTGCCGGCCAACAGCACGGCCCGGGCCTCGCGTTCGTTGCGGAGGTGCTTGAAGAGGTGCGTGAGCTCGTGGTGCATCTGCTCGTCGACCTTGTTGAGGTGGTCGTCGGGCTTGTCGATGCTCACCACCAGCACGTCGCCGTCCCGGTCGAGGTGTAGGTACTCGAAGTCGGTCATGGTCTCTCCCGTGGTCGTTCGTACGTCGGTTGGATGCTCAGGTGGCGGGCCGGGGTTCCCGGGGAAGTCCCAGGAGCCGTTCGCCGATGATGTTGCGCTGCACCTCGCTGGTGCCGCCGCCGATGGTGAGCGCCGGTGAGAAGTAGTGGCCCCAGGCCCAGGGGTCGTCGTGCTCCTCGTAGGGGTAGTGCCCGTCCAGCATCGTGGACGGACCCTCCAGGTCCTTCACCAGCGACATGGCCTTCTGGCCGTGGACGTCGCCGATGGCCTTGCGGATCGACGACAGTGGCCCCGGATCTCCGCCGGCGACCCTGGCGCTCATGATCCGCTTGTTCAGGAGTTTCAGGATCACCATCTCGGTGTAGAGGTCCGAGATGCGCTGTCGGAGGACAGGGTCAGAGCAGTCGAGTGACCGGATCCGCTCCAGGACGGTGTCGTCGTTCGGCCCGGTCCCCCACAGCACTCCGCCCTCCGAGAGCGAGACCCGCTCGTTGGCCAGCGTCACCTTGGCGAGGCGCCAACCCTCGTTCTCAGTGCCCACGAGGTTCCCGGCTGGGATGCGGACGTCGGTCAGAAAGGTTTCGTTGAAGTGCCTGCCGCCGGTCATCTCGATGATCGGGCGGACCTCGATGCCCGGGGTGGTCATGTCCAGGAGGAAGTAGGAGATGCCGTGCTGTGGTGGGCCGTCGTCCGCGGTGCGGGCCAGGAGGATTCCCCAGTCGGTCACGTCGGCCCTCGTCGACCAGAGCTTCGAGCCGTTCACCACGTAGCAGTCGCCGTCGCGGGCGGCCCGGGTCCGGAGCGATGCCAGGTCCGATCCGGCCTCCGGTTCGCTGAACAGCTGGCACCAGTCCTCGGTGTCGTCGAGCATCGGTGGAAGGAATCGGTCCTTCTGGGCCTCGGTTCCCCCTGCGATGATCGTCGGGCCGGCCCATCCCACGCCGATAGACGCGCCCGGGATGACCACGCCGGCTGCCGAGAACTCGTCGTCGATGATGAGCTGGGCTTCGGCGTCGGCGTTGCGGCCCCACGGGCTGGGCCAGTGGGGTGCGATGAAGCCGCCCTCCGCTAGGTCCCGGCGCGACGGTGACGGGTGGGCGGCCAGCCAGGCGCGTACCTCGAGGCGGCGTGGGTCGTCGTGGGCTGGCAGGGCGAAGTCCATCGTCTCTACCTCACAGGAGGGTGGTGTCGGTGTCCAGCCCGAACCTGAGCCGACCGGTCAGCTCGTGGATCCTGGGGGCGACCATGGCGTGCGTGGCCGCCACCTGGCCGTCCCGCGCCATCCGCTGGAGTGGCTCCCTGAGGTAGACCGCCGCACCACCGGCTTCTCGTTGCAGGCCCGTGAGGGCGTCGGCGCAGCGCTGGGCGGAGTCGCATGCGGCCAACCGGAGGCTCCGCCGGTGCTCGATGGTGAGCGGGTCGCCGGCCTCCGCCGTGGTCCAGGCCTCACCGATCACGTCGTGGAGGAACGACCGGGTGGAGCGGGCGGTCGCCTCCGCGTTCGAAACGGTGGCCTGTCCCGTCGATCGTTCTGAGAGGGTCCGACCCGAACCCTCGGGCTTCTTCGAGGTGGCCAGCTCGGCGAACCTGTCTACGGCTCCATCCAGCAGGCCGATGGATACGGCGGCTATGCCCATGGCCAGCATCCCGTAGAAGGGGAAGCGCCACTGGGGTCCGTCGAGTCGGGGGGTGGCGGTCATGAGCTGCGTCCACCGACCCTCAGGGACGAAGGCGTCGGCGACCCTGTAGTCGGCCGAGCCGCTGCCGGATAGTCCCGTCACATGCCAGGTGTCGAGGTGCTCGACGTCGGTCCGGTCGAAGAACACGAACGGGGCGTAGAGGCCGTCGTGGCGTCGCAGCGGTGAACCGTCGGCATCGACGATGCGTGCGCCGCCGCCGATCCAGGTGCAGTGCTGGGTTCCCGATCCCCATGCCCAGGTTCCGGTGACCTGCAGGCCACCGTCGACGATGCGGGCCGTGCCGACAGGGGCGGCGTAGCCGCCGGTGCAGGAGTCGGCCGGGCCGTAGATCTCCCGGGCATGAGGTTCGTCCAGGAATCCGGCCAGCAGCGAAGTGGTGCCGGCGATCATGACGCACCAACCTGCGGCTCCGTCGTGACGGGACACCTCGGCGATCACGTCGATGGCGGTCGCCACGTCGGACTCGGGGCCTCCGAGGCTGGTTGGCGTGAACATCCGGAAGAGGCCTGCCTCGGTGAGGTCGGTGATGACGTCGTCCGGGAGCGTCCGGGTGGCCTCGATCTGCTCGGATCGGCCGGCGAGGGATGGCCCGAGGCCACGGGCTTTCTGGAGTAGATCGACCATGGGCCAAAACTAGAAGGAATATCCAGAATCTGCAAATAGAACTGTAGGCAACATAGAGTCATGGTCGTGGGGGATTCGGGAGTGGAACCATCGGGAGCCGTACCGGTCGGAAGGTCGGAGCGGACCCGACGGGTCGTCGTGGATGCGACCGTGGCACGCCTGCGTTCCGAGGGTGCCTTCACGGTGGAACAGGTGGCCGCCGATGTGGGGGTGAGCGTGGCGACCATCTACAACCGCTTCCCCGAGGGGCGCGACGGTCTGCTGGCGGCGGCCTTCGACTCGGCGTTGGATCGGCTGGTCTGCGCAGGAGCCGTGCTGACCGTCGAACACCTGCTGGACCACGGCCTCGAGGCCACCGTGCGGGCCATGGTCGACGGTCTCGTCGCCGTCTTCACCGACGAGGCCCTGGTGATGCGCTCTGCCCTGGCCCGGTTGCCCGAGAGTCGGGTGCTCCGGGAGTCCTATCGCAGGCACGAGGTCGATGCCCGTTCCCGGAACCACCGGTTCGTCCAGTTGGGCCAGGCAGCCGGTCGGATAGCCGATGAGGACACGGCGGAACTGGCCGACGTACTGGTGGTGATGGGCCAGGGGTTGAACAACCCGGTGCTGCTCGGGTCGTCCCATCGTGGTCGACTGGTTGAGCACCTCACGGCGGCCCTCGTGGCCGTACTCGAACCCGGAGGACCGACCAGGTGAGCGAACCCACCACCGAAGGGCTCGTCGTCTACTGGCGCCCACTCTGCGGCTTCTGCCAACGGCTCCTGGAGGCGCTGGAGGCGGCTGGAATCCGCCCGGAACTCCACGACATCTGGGAGGAACCGGAGGCGGCCGAGTTCGTCCGATCGGTGAACGGCGGCAACGAGCTCGTGCCCACGGTGGTGGTCAGCGGAACCGCCTACACCAACCCACCACCCGACCAGTTGGTGGCGCACCTCCTCCAGGCCTGACGCCCCGGAATTTCCGTCGACCGGTCGCCTCAGGGCTCGCCGAGGTCGATGGGTTAACCGAGGCTGATCGTCGCCCCGGGTACGACCTGCGCGTCGGGGTCGCCATCGCAGGTGGCGAGCATCCGGGTGAGCGCATCCAGTTCGGCAGAGGTGACGGTGAGCGACCAGCGGACCTTGATGTCGATCCATGTGTCGGCGTACACACAATCGGACATGGCCTCCGGCCCGGCATATCCCCGTGGCGTCCAGTCCTCGGGGCCGCGGTCGCCCTTGGAGCGGTTGGCCGAGGCGGTCACGGCGATGAGGTGGCGGGGATCGGACACATCGTTGGAGTAACGACGCTTCGTGTCCCGGTCCCAGGCCCAGCCGCCGGACCGGTGGGCGTTGGCCAGCGGGACGAAGTGGTCGACGTCGAGGGTGCGGGGGTTCTCCACGATGCTGCCGGTGAAGGCGGCCAGCCAGCGGCCCCCGGTCACCAGGCAGCCGTCGTCGCGTAGGAACGGCGAAGCGGTCGCCTCGGACATGAGCACCTCGTGGCGGGTGTTCAGGCAGTCACCGTCGTCGTCCGACCAGCGGCCCCATTCGCCGCGGTCGTAGACCTCCACTTGTGGGTCGTCGACAACTTCCGGGATGGCGAGGATCGAGTCCGGCCAGACGGTCGCCTCCGCCGGGGGATAGGTGCTGGGCGCAACCTCCGTCGTCGTGACAAACGTGTTGGAGACGGAGACGGAGACGGCGGTGAGCGGTGCGACCGTGGTGGTCGAACCGACCGTGGTGGTCGGTGCGAGGGTGGATGGCGCCCTGATGGTGGCACTCGGCGGCGTGGCACCCGCGTCGTTCGTGCCCCCGCCGGTGCCGCAGGCGGAGCCGAGCACCACGAGGAGAACGACGGCTCCCGTCTGCCGGGGGAAGTACGGCACCACCCGATGCTTTCACGCCCTCGCTCCCGGCGCGGGCCGGGCAATGCTCAGGAACGCCGCAGCAGGCGGTTCAACCAGTCGATCCGGCGGGTCGCTCTACCGGTCCTGGCTTCAGCCCGGTCGGCACTGGCCGCCAGTCGGAGGCCGGCGTTGATGCCGATCCAGCGGAACGGCTCGGGCTCCCACTTCCGGGCCAGGTGGTCCACCCATGGAAGGTCGGTCCGGTCGCTCTCCGTCCCGGTGACCAGCTCGGCGATGGTCTGGCCGGCCAGCTTGGCGGTGGCCACGCCATCGCCCACGTAGCCACCTCCCCATGCCATGCCGGTGGCCCGGTCGAATCCGACCGACGGCGTCCAGTCCCTGGAGAGGCCCATAACACCACCCCACCGGTGGGTGATCGCGGCGTTTCCGACCATGGGGAACATTTGTCGGATGGTGGCCTCCACCGAGTCGTGGATCGGGTGGTGGGCGCCGGTGGTGGAGACCACCTTCGACCCGAACCGGTACGGGGCACCGCGGCCTCCGACGGCGAGGCGGCCGTCGGAGGTCCGCTGGCCGTAGATGATGAGGTTCCGACCGTCGCCGAAGGTGGGGCGGTCCGTCAGGCCGATCTCCTCCCAGACGCCAGCCGGGAGCGGCTCGGTGGCCACCATCATGGAGTAGACGGGGGCGATGGTCCGGCGGTGTCCGGCCAGGTCCCGGGTGTAGCCCTCGGCAGCGCGCACGACGACCCCGGCCCGGACCGTCCCCCTGTCGGTGACCACCCGGGCTGATCCTGATCCGTCCACCGGCTCGATATTGAGGACGGCGGTCTCCTCGTGGATGGTCCCGCCCAGTCGCTCCACGGCTTCGGCCAGGCCACGGACCAGTCGGCAGGGGTGGATGGCGGCGACGTGTGCGTTGAACCAGCCGCCCACGACATCGGTGGCGTTGCAGAACCTGCGGGCCTCGTCGGCGTCCACCCAGCTGACGTCATCGGCCGTCAGGCCCAGGTCGTGTCGCGCCCGCACCCCGGCCGAAATCCGATCGGCCTGAACGGAACTGCGGGCTAGGTCGATCCAGCCGCCCTTGGCGTAGTGGCAGTCGATCCCCTCGGTGTCAGCCACCCGACCGATGTCGTCGATGGCGTCGTACAGGGCCCGCATCTGGCGGATGGCGGCACCGGTGCCGGCCCGGGCCGCCCAGTCCATGGGGCTGATGCTGTACTCGCCCAGCGCCCATCCGCCGTTGCGTCCCGACGCGCCGTAGCCGGCGACCTTGCGCTCCAGGACCACCACCCGGATCGTCGGGTCCAGGCGGAGAAGGTGATAGGCGGTCCACAGCCCCGTGTAGCCGGCCCCAACGATGGCCACGTCGGCGGCCCGGTCGCCGGGCAGGGCCGGGCGGGGGGCGAACGAGCCGGGCACCGTGTCGTGCCAGAGCGACACCATCCGGTACCTGGGATCCTCGGAGGCGTCGACCGACAGTCCGTTCGATCGGGGGTGCATGGTCGAGAACCTAGGTCCCGTCAGCTGTCGAAACCGATTCCGAATCGATCCAGCAGCGCCAGCCACGGTCCCCGGCGTCCACCGCGTCGGTCCGATCGCTGTATGGCCCGGCGTGTGATCTGGATTGCCGGCCAGCGCAGCGGCTCGGGCGGGAACGGGAACGGTGCCCGTCGGACCATTTCGAGTTCGGTCCGTTCGGAGGCAAGCCCGTCGACCAGGTCCAGGGCCACCTGAGCGCCGAACCGGCTGGCTCCAACGCCGAGACCGGTGTATCCGGCAGCCCACGAGACCGCCCCGGCGTGGCTGGTACCCCATGTGCAGGTGAACCGGCTGGTGGTGGCGATCGGTCCACCCCACCTGTGGGTGAATGACAGGCCCTCCAGTTGGGGGAAGGTCTCGAAGAAGTGGGTGGCCAGCATCCGGGAGGTGCCCGGGCTGTGCTCGACGGCCGGGCCTACCAGATTGCCGAAGTGGTAGAGGGCATCCCAGCCGCCCCACAGGATCCGGTCGTCGGCGGTGAGGCGGTAGTAGTGGAACTGGCTGCCCGAGTCCGAGAGGCCCTGACGGTTCGACCACCCGACGGCAGCCATCTGGTCGGTTGAGAGGGGTTCGGTGACCAGAACGTGGTCGTAGACCGGTGCGACGTAGCGGCGGATGCGACGGATCGGCGGGTGGAATGCGTTGGTTGCCACCACGGCGCGGTCGGCGGCCACCGAACCGGCGTCGGTCCGGATCCTGACGCTCGTCGTCCCGTCGCCACCTACGGCTTCGATCGAGCGGGCTGACGTGTTCTCGAAGAATCGCACCCCGAGTGACTCGGCGGCGCGTCGCAGACCCCAGGCCAGCCTTGCCGGGTCCAGCATCACCGTGCCGTCCTGGTGTCGGATCCCGCCCAGATAGGTGGGCGAGTCAACCTCGGAGCGGGTGGATGGGGCGTCCAGCAGGGTCACCGACCGGCCGAGTGCCTCGTGGAGTGCGGCGCTATCGGCCAGCGAGTCGACCTGCCACGGGTTGACTGCGACGCTCAGCGTTCCTGTCGCTTCCGGCGAGCAGTCGATGCCGTGGCGGGAGATGGCGTCGAGCAGTCCGGCCAGGTTCTCGTCGCCGAGTCGGAGGAGCGTGTCGACCTCGCCGGGCCAGTGGGCGACACCGTTCTCGAGTCCGTGGGTGAGGGAGGCCTCGCAGAAGCCACCGTTGCGTCCGGACGCCCCGGTGGCCATGGCGTCGGCCTCGAGGACCACGACGGACCGTCCGGGGTTTGCCTCCGCGGCGGAGAGTGCCGTCCAGAGTCCGGTGAAGCCGCCCCCCACGATGACGAGGTCGACGTCCAGGTCGGTGTCCAGGCAGGGTGACGGCTCAGGTCGCTCGGGTCGATCCAGCCAGAACACCTCCGGTCGGGATTCGGCCAGCGCCCGTATGCCGACCGCCTCGGCGCTCACCACGCTCCCGCCAACAGGGAGTGGGAGACGACGAATAACATCGTTGGAACAGACAAAAAGGACGGAATCCGTCGTAGGGCTGGCGCGACAGCGACTGAATCAGTAACATCTGGCACGTTCTGGAGGGTAGCCCCTCCGGGAGGGGGAGTCGACGAGACAGGGGGAGGACCAGGGTCGATGCATGACACCACGGATGGACCGCGAACGGTGGTGGAGTTGCAGGGCGTCGTAAAGCGGTTCGGTGATCGGTCGGGGACCGAGGTCACCGCGGTGGACAACCTCGACCTCACGATCGCCGACGGCGAGTTCTTCTCGCTGCTGGGCCCGTCCGGCTGCGGCAAGACGACCACCCTCCGGATGATCGCCGGCCTGGAGTTGCCGACCGCAGGCTCCATCCGGATCCACGGCGAGGAGATGGGACTCCGGCCGCCAAACAGGCGACCCGTCAACACCGTGTTCCAGAACTACGCCCTCTTCCCCCACATGACGGTGGCGAAGAACATCGGGTTCGGCCTGGAGATGCGCAAGGTTCCGGCCGGTGAGCGTGCCGAGTTGATCGACTGGGCCATCCAGCTCGTGGAGATGGGCAGCATGGCCCATCGCAAGCCCGGGCAGCTCTCCGGCGGGCAGCAGCAGCGCGTCGCCCTCGCCAGGGCGCTCGTGAACAGGCCCGAGGTCCTCCTGCTGGACGAGCCGCTGGGTGCCCTTGACCTGAAGCTCCGCCAGCAGATGCAGCATGAGCTGAAGAACCTCCAACGGGAGGTCGGGATCACCTTCGTCTACGTGACCCATGACCAGGAGGAGGCGGTCACGATGAGCGACCGGATCGGCGTCATGCACGACGGTCGCCTGCTACAGGTGGACACGCCCGAGGCCATCTACGAGCGACCCACCACCCGGTTCGTGGCCGACTTCATCGGGCAGAGCAACTTCCTAGAGGCGACGGTCGCCGCTGCCGACGAGGTCGTCCTGGCCAACGGCCAGCGCCTCCGCCTGTCATCGGACCGCCCAACGGGTGAGGCCGTGGCCGTGACGGTAAGGCCGGAGCGTCTGACGGTGCATCGTCGCGGCGAGGCCCCGGCAGGCCTCCACCACCTGGAGGGTCGGGTGGAGACGGTCACCTACCTGGGCAACGCAATCGTCTACGGAATCGGCATCGACTGGATGCACCTCGAGGTCCGCTGTCCCGCCACCCTGGCCGTGGACCGGCGCGACGTCGGAGACGAGGTCACCGTGTCGTTTGAGCCCGGGCACGCAGCGGTGGTCACCGGCTGATGTCCGTCGCCGCTCCCCCGGACGAGGCACACGGCGTGGACGGTCCATCCGAGGTGGCGACGCCCGGACTGGAGCGCCAGGCCGAGCGGGCGAAGGCCCGCCAGGGGTTCCTGCTTGGCCTGCCGGCGATCATCTACCTGCTGGTCTTCTTCGTCATCCCCCTGGGGGTAGTCGTCGCCTACTCGTTCGCCACCCGGACCCGCAGTGGCCGCACGGAACTCCGGGACTGGAACCTCAACGCATACGCCCGTCTGGGTGACGACATCGTGCTCACGGTGGCGTGGCGGTCCCTCTGGGTCGCGGCCCTGACCACGGTCATCTGCATCGTGCTGGCCTACCCGCTGGCGTACTTCATCTCCACACGCAGCGCGGTCACCCGAAACCTGCTGCTCATCGGGATCATGATCCCGTTCTGGTCCAACTTCCTGATCCGAACGTATGCCTGGAGGGTCCTGCTGGACAGCGACGGGCTGGTCACGCAGATGGTCCAGGCCACCGGTCTCGCCGACGGCCGCATCCTGTTCACCACCAACGCGGTGATCCTGGGACTGGTCTACGGCTACCTGCCGTTCATGGTCCTTCCGCTCTACGCGGCTATTGAGCGGATCGACTGGAGCCTCGTCGAGGGGGCCCGTGACCTCTACGCCAATGGCTGGGGTGCGTTCCGGCGCGTGGTCTGGCCGTTGTCCAAGCCCGGCGTGGTGGCCGGCTCGATCCTGGTGTTCGTACCGAGCTTCGGGGCCTACGTCACGCCGGCGATCCTGGGAGGCAACAAGGAGGGCCTGCTGGGTAGCTACATCGTGCTGCAGTTCCTGTCTGCCCGGAACGGTCCCGTCGGATCGGCCGTCTCGGTCGTGGTGCTGGTCGTGATGCTGCTCGGCACGCTGCTGTACTTCCGTTCCGGAGGGAAGAATCTGTGAGCAAGGGCGTCGCCAGGTCGACTGCCGAGCCGCAGGGGCTCTCAAGGTGGTGGTTGCGGGGCCACTCGCTGCTCGTCTTCGTCTTCTTCTACGCCCCGATCGTGGTCCTGTTCGTGTTCTCGTTCAACGACAGCAACGCTGTCGGAAACTGGAAGGGCTTCACCTTCGGCTGGTACGAGGCGTTTCTGGACAACGACAACGTCCAGAAGTCGATCTGGGTGTCGGTCAAGGTCTGCCTCTTCTCCACGGTCATAGCCGTGGTGCTGGGCACCGCCAGTGCCCTGGCCCTGGAACGCTTCCGCTGGTGGGGCCAGAAGGCGTTCGACGCTGTTCTCTACCTTCCGATCATCATCCCCGACGTCACCATGGCCGTGATGATGCTCGTCTTCTTCGGCGAGACGGCCGAGTGGTTCAACGTGATTCCGGGCGTCGACCTCTCGTCCGGCCTCGAGAAGCTGGTCCTCAGCCATGTGGCCTTCAACATCTCGTTCGTCTCGGTGGTCGTGCGGGCCCGCCTCGCCAACCTGGACGCATCCATGGAGGAGGCGGCGGCCGACCTCTACGCAAACCGCTGGCAGGCATTCCGGCGGGTCACGCTCCCGCAGATAATGCCGGGCGTGATCGGTGGTGCCTTGCTGGCCATCACGATCTCGTTGGATGACGTGGTCGTCTCCAGCTTCGTGGCGGCGGTGGGCGCCACCCCGATCTCGGTGTACGTGTTCGGCATGTTGAGAAAGGGCGTAAGCCCCCTCGTGAACTCCGTGTCGGTCGTGATGTTGACGGCGTCGATCAGCCTCGTGCTGGCGTCGCTGGTGTTCTCCCGGGCAACAGGCTCGGGGAGGGAGGAAAGGTGAAAGATATGAGGAAGTGGATGCGAGCGGTAGCCCTACTGGGGGTGATCAGCGTCGTGGCCGTCGGATGCGGCAGCGACGAAGAGGAGGCCTCGGCCTTCAAGCAGTGCGCCTTCGGCGAAACCGACGGCGACCTGGCGTTCTTCAATTGGTCCGAGTACATGGACCCCGACCTGATCACGGCGTTCCAGGACGAGTTCGGGGTCACGGTCATCGAGGACTTCTACCCGTCCAACGAGGAGATGTTCGCCAAGGTGGAGCACGGCGGATCCGGCTACGACATGATCGTTCCGTCCGACTACATGATCTCGATCCTCATCTCCGAGGCGATGATCCAACCGGTGCAGGCCGCGGCGGTTCCCAATCGGTCCAACATCGCAGACAAGTTCGCCGATCCGCCCTTCGATCCGGGAAGCACCTACACGTCGGCCTACCAGTGGGGGACCACCGGTGTCGGTGTCGACCTCGGGGTGACCGGTGACGTGCCACTGACCTGGGGCCTCCTGTTCGACGCCGACCTGGCCGAGCAGTACGGACTGGATGGGGCCATCACGCTGCTGGACGACCCCCGCGAGACCGTGGGCGCCGCCCTCAAGTACTTGGGCTACTCGTTGAACTCGACGTCGGCCGACGAGCTGGCTGAGGCCGAGGCTGTCATAGCCGATGCAGTCGGTCGCCTCGCGGCGTTCGACTCCGACCAGTACAGCGAGCTGATCGTCAGCGGAGAGACCATCGTCGGCCACGGCTACAGCGGCAACTTCCTGTGGGACTTCGAGGAGGGTGAGAGCGAGTACACCTACTTCGTGCCCGACGAGGGAGGCACGATCTGGGTGGACGGCATGGCCGTCCTGGTGGACGCGCCGCATCCGTGCACGGCGTTCGCCTTCATGAACTTCCTGCTGGATGCGCACAACGGCGCCCAGCTGACCAACTTCAACTGGTACGCCAGTCCGAACGGGGCAGCGGAGGAGTTCATCGACCAGGAGGTCCTGGACAACCAGATCATCTATCCGTCAGCGGAGACGATGAAGCGCCTCGAGTTCATCGAGGACACCGGTGACTTCGAGATCCAGTTCACCGACGTCCTGACAAGGGCACGCGGCTAGTACAGCCCTCCCTTCCGGGCCGGTGGGGTGGGGCGCACGATGCGCCCCACCCCACCCCCGGGCGGGCGGTCCCCGGGCGACTGACGGCGACAGCCGGTCAGGCCCGAATACACGATGTGGAGAGCAGGCGATGAGCGAACACAGGCGGTTGGCGGAGCTGGCCGAGAGGCACCTCTGGGGCCACTTCTCGGTCCTCAGGAACGACATCGACGGTACGCGCGTCATCGAACGGGGCCAGGGTTGCCATGTCTGGGACGCCGAGGGCAACCGGTACCTGGACGGCCTTGCTGGCCTCTTCGTGAGCCAGTTGGGCCACGGACGTCCCGAGCTGGCCAGGGCTGCGGGCGACCAGGCGGCGACGCTCGGCTATTTCCCGATCTGGACCTACGGTCACCCGAAGGCCATCGAGCTGGCGGCGAAGCTGGCAGAGCTGGCACCCGGCGACCTGAACCGGGTGTTCTTCACCACCGGCGGTTCTGAGGCTGTCGAGTCGGCGTGGAAGCTGGCACGTCAGTACTTCAAGTTGAAGGGCCAGCCCGACCGCGTAAAGGTCATCAGCCGCAACCTCGCCTACCACGGCACCACCATGGGTGCGCTGTCCATCACCGGTCTGGACTCGATCAAGACCGTGTTCGAGCCGCTGGTCCCCGGTGCAGTCAAGGTGCCCGAGACCAACCACTACCGGTGCCCGACGTGCCAGGACGACCCCCACTGCACGTTGCACGCCGCGGACGCCATCGAGGAGGCCATCCTCCGGGAGGGTCCCGAGACGATCGCCGCCGTGTTCCTGGAGCCGGTACAGAACGCCGGGGGCTGCTTCACCCCGCCGCCCGGCTACTGGGCGCGGGTGCGCGAGATCTGTGACCGGTACGGCGTGCTGCTTGTCTCCGACGAGGTGATCTGCGCCTTCGGCAGGCTCGGCCACATGTTTGGATGCGAGCGCTACGACTACCAGCCGGACATGATCACCTGCGCCAAGGGGCTCACCTCCGGGTACGCACCGTTGGGCGCCATGCTGGTGAGCGACAAGGTGGCAGAGCCGTTCGTGGGTACCGGCGAGTCGTTTCTGCACGGCATCACGTTCGCCGGCCACCCGGTGAGCTGTGCGGTGGCGCTGGCCAACCTCCAGATCTTCGAGGACGAGAAGATCCTCGAACACGTCCAGACCAACGAACCTGCATTCCGGGCAGCGTTGGACGACCTGGCCGACCTGCCCATCGTCGGTGATATCAGGGGTGCCGGCTACTTCTACGGCATCGAGTTGGTGAAGGACCGGACCGATCGGGTCTCGTTCAACGACGAGGAGCGCGAGCACCTGCTGCGGGGCTTCCTCTCGAACCGGCTGCTGGAGCTGGGCCTCATCTGCCGGGCCGATGACAGGGGTGAGCCGGTCATCCAGCTCTCGCCCCCGCTCATCGCCGGACCCGACGAGTTCGCCGAGATCACCTCGAAGCTCCGACAGGCCCTCGCCGAGGCGATGGCGGAGGTGGGCATGTGAACAAGCTTGTAGGCGCTTCAGGTGCGGACCGCAGCGAAGTGTTCCCGCTGGACGACCTAGACCGGGCGATCATCTCAGAGCTGCAGGTGGACGGCCGTATGTCGTACGCCGAGCTAGGTCCAAGGGTGGGCCTGTCACAGGCGGCGGCCCGCCAGCGGGTCAACCGCCTGACCGAGCGGGGTGTCATGCAGGTCGTAGCCGTCACGGACCCGCTCAGCCTGGGCCTGACCACACAGGCCATGGTCGGGATCACGGTGGTCGGCGACGTGCGGATTGTCGCTGCCGCTGTGGCCGAACTGGTCGAGTCCGAGTACGTGCTCATCGTCGCCGGTCGGTACGACGTGCTAGCCGAGGTCCTCTGCGAGGACAACGAGGCCCTCCTGACGCTGGTGAACGACCGGATACGCACCATCGAGGGCGTGGAGGCGACGGAGGTGTTCTCGATCCTGAAGATGGAGAAGCTGACGTTCTCCTGGGGGACCGGCTGACCGGTCCCCGGCTACCGCAGGGCGGCAGCCATGGTGTCGATGACCCGTCCCACCTCGTCGTCGGTGATGACCAGAGGCGGGCAGATGGCGAGGCACGTGCCTATGGGCCGCACGATCACACCGTTGGTCAGAATCTCGTTTCGCACCGGGATCGAGTCCCGACCCAGCTCGGCGGCGTAGACGGCGCCCATCCCACGCCATGACTCGATGAGGCCATCGGCCTGCAGGGCCCGCAGGCCTTCCTGGAACCTCTCGCCGACGTGGTTGGCACGCTGGTCGAGTCCTTCCCTCTCCATGATCTCAAGGTTGGCGATGCCCGCAGCGCACGATGCCTGGTGGCCCGAGTAGGTGTAGCCGGTCCGCAGAAGAAACCCGGGCTCCTCCAGTTCTTCGCAGACGCTGCGAGAGAGGATCACACCCGACAGCGGGAGGTAGCCGGAGGTGACGCCCTTGGCGAACGTGATCAGGTCCGGCGTGACGCCGAAGGTCTGGGCCCCGAACCACTCGCCGGTCCGGCCGAACCCGCAGATCACCTCGTCGAAGATGAGAAGGGCACCGTTGTCGTCGCATAGGCGACGCAGCCCCTCCAGGTATCCGTCGGCGGGTGGGAACACGCCCCCGGCACCCTGGACCGGCTCGGTCAGGACAGCGGCGATGCGGTCACCCTGCTCGGCGAAGACCGACGCCATAGCCTCGAGGTCGTCGTGGGGTACCTCCACGAAGTGGGGGACCAGGTCGCCCCACCCCTCCCGGTTGGGGGCGATGCCCTGAGCTGAGGTCCCACCGAAGTTGGTGCCGTGGTAGCCGTTGGTGCGCTTCACGATGACCTGGCGACCGGTATGGCCACGGCGCTGCTGGACCTGCCTGGCGATCTTGAGGGCCGTGTCGACGGCCTCGGACCCTGAACAGCCCAGGAACGCCCGGCCATCCGGATGTGGCGACCGCTCCACGATCATCTCGGCCACCCGGGCGGCCGGTGCGTTCGTGAACGGTGCGAAGGTGTTGTACGCCTCCACCTTGTGCATCTGTTCGGTGACCGCGTCGATGATCTCGGTGCGACCGTGGCCGACCTGGCAGAGCCACAGGTTGGCCATCGCATCGACGTACTCCCTACCGTTGGAGTCGAACACGAGCGATCCCTCGCCACGCACGATCTCTATGAAGTCGCCCTCGGGCATGGCCGGCGGAGAGAACGGGTGGAGCAGGGCGTCGGTCATCGGAAGGGCCTCCTGATGGCTCTGGTCGGAACGCCGGGTCGGACCGGCTTCCGGTCTTCTGGACGGGTGAGTATCGCACCGATCGACAGCAGAATTGCCATGGTGACCGCCGTCGTTCTCCAGGCCACGGCGTCGCCGTGGGCGTCGTAGACGATGGCGATGGCGATGGCGGCCACGGCCCCCATGGCCACCTCGACGGCCCCCATCAGGCCCTGGGCTGTGGCTTGGCGGTCCTCGGGGACGGCGGCCGCCACGAGCATGGGGGTGGACGGGAAGCCGAATCCCTCTACGACCGAGGTAGCGACAGTCAGCGCGATGAGGCCAACCACTCCGGGCACGATCCCCCAGAAGATGACCATCAGCGTGATTATCCCGAGAGATCCGATCGCCCACCGCCGGGCCCCATATCGCTGGGCCAGCATGCCACCGAGGGGTGATAGAAGGGCGATGGGAAGGGCACCGACTGTGAGGGCAATGCCCAGCACGGCCCGTGAGGCGCCTCGGGTGTCCATCTCCAGTATCCAAACTGCCTCGAAGGCCCCGATGAACACGAAGTAGGCGGCCACCATGAAGAAGGCGCCTATTAGGCGCCGGATCCGAAGGAGCCCCCTTAGGCCGAGGCGCTCCTGGTCTTGAGCCGCCACGTCCGGCTGGGCCCGAAAGGCCACCGGGAGGAGGAGGCACAGGACTCCGGCCATGGTCCAGAAGGTGAACCGGAAGCCGCCAACCGCCGTCAGGCCGGCGGCGATTATCGGCCCGGCCACGAAGCCACCGACATCCCACGCCCCCAGCCGACCTATGTTGCGGCCTAGGTTCGCCGGGTCGGCCACGATCACCGTGCGCCGGGCGGCCGGGCCAGCTGTGCCCAGAGCGAAGCCGAATACGATCCGACCGGTCACGTAGTGCCACAGCTCCTGGCCGACGGCCAGCAGGACCATGCCGGCTACGGCAAGGGCCAGGCCGGCCCGCAGCATGGCCGGAGCCCGTCCTCGGTCGGCATGGGGGGCCATCACCAGACAGGCCACGAAGGCCGCCCCGAAGCCTGAGCCTACGGCCAGGCCGACCCCGGTCTCGGAGAAGCCCAACTGGCCCCGGAGCTCTGCGAGCAGCACGATGATGGAGGCCAGTCCGGCCGACATCCCGAACAGGATGAAGAAGTAGGGCGTGAGGCTGGGCCCGGTCTCGGAGGGCTCGCCGTTACTCGTCAGATCCTCAGCCACGGACGTCGACGCCGGGGAGCACACAGAGCATCTCGTAGAGCAGGTTGGCGGCCACCAGACTGGTCATGCCAGTGGTGTCGTAGATGGGGGCCACCTCGACGAGGTCGCATCCAACGAGGTCCAGACCACGGCAACCCCGGATTACCTCGAGGCCCTGGGGCATGGTGAGGCCACCGACCTCGGGCGTGCCGGTGCCGGGCGCGTAAGCGGGGTCCAGGCCGTCTATGTCGAAGCTCAGGTAGACAGGGCCGCCGCCCACCTGTTCGCGCACCTCGGCCATGAGCGGCTCGAGGCTGCGGTTCCAGCATTCCTCGGCCTGGACGACCCGGAAGCCCTGCTCCCGCGACCAGTCGAAGTCGTCGGCCGCGTAGCCGGTGCCCCGAACACCGATCTGGACGACACGGTTGCCGTCCAGCAGACCTTCTTCGACGGCCCTCCGGAATGGGGTGCCGTGTGCCACCTTGGAGCCGAACATGGTGTCGTTGATGTCGGTGTGGGCGTCCACGTGGATCAGCCCGACCGGGCCGTGCTTACTGGCCATGGCTCGCAGGATGGGCAGCACGATGGTGT
>Ga0257111_1000009_pt1 | contig 80179 bp, 67 predicted proteins | sample LP_taG_6_FD_191567 | JGI IMG/M metagenome (GOLD analysis project Ga0257111, IMG submission 191567) | Marine microbial communities from Northeast Subartic Pacific Ocean, Canada - LP_J_2015_P26_500m | ecosystem: Environmental > Aquatic > Marine > Oceanic | place: Canada: Northeast Subartic Pacific...
CGTACAGATGGAATTTATTTTGATAATTTACCAGCTAAGATTGACACAATTACGCCATCTATAAATAATTATCTTGATGTATCTTCTATCGAAACGATTGATTTCAAATTCAATAAAGATCTGACAGGTTTCAAATTTAGTCTGAGTAATATTGGTGTTGATACTATACCGTACACTATAAATCATTCTGATAGCACAGTTACTGTTTCGTTGGGCGAACAGTTGTTGACTGCAGACACGCTTTATTTCAAATTTGACAGTGTAGCCAGCTATAATCGATTGTTTATGTCAGAAACTATTACCATGTATAGTATGCTATGGGGTGACTTGGATAGTAATAAAATTTTGGATGTGCTTGATGTAGTACGTTTCAATAGTCTCTGGCCAAATATAGATCTTGCTCCAGTAAATTTTGATCCACCGCATTATGATCCAGATCTCGATGGGGAAGCAAATTTACGAGATCTTGCAGTCTTTTCTCGAATGTGGAACTGGTATTATAAGACATATATGCCAGCAAATCTTTTGGAGCCAGGAAATCAAATATTTTTGGATGCGACATATCGCGATGGACAATTACAGATTGATTTGCCTTTACACACTAGTGCAGGGCAAATAATTTTTACTGATTTAGATAATCAAGTTATGAAATTATCTGAGGCTTCATCAGTATTTAATAATCTTGTTTTTGTAAATGAAGATTCTTTGGCTCGAATAAAAGCATATACTTTTGCATCTTTAGGCGAAAATATAGATTCAGTTTTCTCGATTAACTTAAAATTAAATTCAAAAAAAGATTATCACCAGAATATGCAGGTCAGATTTTATGATAACGATGGGAAAGAAATACTTCATGGATCTACTATTCTAAAAATTACACCAATACCTAATCAGTATGCATTAGGTCAAAACTATCCAAACCCTTTTAATCCATCAACAACCATCCAGTTTGAATTACCAGAAGAATCTTATACGCAGATAGCAATTTATGATCTATTAGGTAGAGAACTAATTCAACTTGTGAATGAAATATGTACCGCTGGTTACCATGAAGTAATATGGAATGGAAAAGATTCATTTGGTCGTACAATCCCTTCTGGCATGTATTTATATCGTATGGATACAAATGGTTTTAGCAGTACGCGAAAATTAGTGTTTCTAAAATAGACAAAAAACCATTCAATAATAATTTCCTTAATATAAATTGTATTATCTCTTTTATAGAGATTTTTGGAGGATGCTATAAACAATTAAATATTTAAGGAATTCTAGAAATGTCAGATAATCTATTTTCTCCTAACAAAGAATTTTCAGATAATGCAGATATTAATTCTATTGGTCAATACCACGATTTATATAAAAAATCTATATTAGACCCAGATACTTTTTGGGCTGAAATTGCAGATCGGATCACCTGGTTTAAAAAATGGGATCAAGTCCGGGAGTACGATTTTGTAAGGGGATCAATTAAGTGGTTTGATGGTGCGAAGCTCAACGTTAGTTATAATTGTTTAGATCGTCATGTTGAAAATGGATTTGGTGATCAAACTGCTATCATTTGGGAAGGGAATAACCCTGAAGAAGACCAGAACTTTACTTATAATGAATTGCTTTTTGAGGTGAAAAAATTTGCTAATGTTTTAAAAAGCATTGGAGTAAAAAAGGGTGACAGAGTTTGTCTTTATATGCAAATGGTTCCTCAATTACCTATTGCGATGCTCGCATGCGCAAGGATAGGGGCAGTACATTCGGTTGTATTTGGCGCATTTAGTCCTGGATCTCTTAGAGATCGTATTAATGATTCTTCCTGTAAAGTATTGATTACGCAAGATACAGGAGTTCGTGGAACCAAACAGAATATTCCAATGAAGGCAAATGCTGACCAAGCGGTATCTGAAACACCTTCTATTCAACATGTAATTGTTGTTCAAAGAACAGGTGTTGATGTAAATATGCAAAGTGATCGTGATTTATGGTGGCACGAAATGGTGGAAAACGCCGATTTAGAATGCACCCCCGAAGAGATGAATGCAGAAGACCCTCTTTTTATCTTATATACGTCTGGTTCAACTGGGAAACCAAAAGGTGTAATGCATACAACTGGCGGATACCTTGTTTATACTTCATTTACGCATGAAAAAATATTTGATTATAAACCGGGTGATATTTATTGGTGTACAGCCGATATTGGATGGATCACAGGTCATTCATACATTGTATATGGTCCTCTAGCAAATCGAGCAGTAAGCATAATGTTTGAAGGTGTTCCTAATTATCCGGACTATGGAAGGTTTTGGGATGTAGTTGATAAGCACAAAGTAAAACAGTTTTATACAGCTCCAACTGCACTACGAGCATTAATGAAAGAGGGCGATGATCATGTAACAACTCGGAATCTATCTAGTCTACAATTATTAGGTACGGTAGGAGAGCCAATTAAGGAACCTGAATGGATGTGGTATCACAATATTGTAGGAAAAGGGAAATGTCCAATTGTCGATACTTGGTGGCAAACCGAAACAGGTGGAATATTAATTTCTCCGCTTCCAGGTGCAACACCTACCAAGCCTGGATCAGCAACAAATCCCTTTTTTGGTATAGAGCCTGTTTTACTATCAGAAGATGGGGAAGAAATTGAAGGAAATGAGGTTCAAGGTCTTTTAGCAATTAAACAATCCTGGCCAGGTCAAATGAGAACGGTTTATGGTGATCACCAACGATTTATTGATACATATTTTTCACAAGCACCTGGTTACTATTTCACTGGTGATGGTGCACGTCGAGATAAGGATGGATATTATTGGATCACTGGTAGAGTAGATGATGTGCTCAATATTTCTGGTCATCGGATTGGTACTGCAGAGGTTGAAGGTGCTATTGGAAAAGCTACTGGAGTTGCAGAAGCTGCTGTAGTTGGATTTCCTCATGAAATAAAAGGCCAAGGTATATATGCATTTGTTACCTTAATGACGGGTGCAGAAGAAAATTCAGATGTAAATGATTCAATTATGGATAGTGTAACTAAAATTATTGGTCCCCATACAAAACCAGATAAAATACAATATACCCCTGCTTTGCCAAAAACTCGCTCTGGTAAGATTATGCGACGAATATTAAGAAAGATAGCAGAAGGTGATACGGAAAACATGGGTGATACATCAACACTTGCAGATCCTAGCGTTGTTGAAGAGCTTATTGAAGGAAAAAAATAAATATAAATTATTATTCAGGAGATTATATGGGACACTTAAAGACAGTTTCAGCCACAACAAAAAATTGGTCTGAAATACCATCAGACGTAATAGCTGTTGGAGTATTTTCCAAAGGGGAATTATCCCCAATGGCAAAAGATGTTGATGAAAATTTAGGAGGACAGTTGCAAATAGCAGTTAAAAATGGCGATATGACTGGTCGCACAGGTGAATCAATGATTTTTTATAGTGAGAAACATCGCTTATTAGCGGTTGGATTAGGAGAAAAGAAAAAATTAGATTTAGAGCAAGTTAGGCGTGCAAGCGGTACAGTAGTAAAGACAGCCATAAGAAATAAACTTGCTAATGTATTTATGGAAGAATTCGCTCAAGATAAAGATGGTGCAGCCCAGGCACAAGCAGAGGGCGCTATTTTAGCTTCCTACCAATTCCTTGATTACAAAACGATGAATAAACAAAATAATTTTATGTTGAAAAAGGTTATTGTTCGTACGTGGGATAGGTCTGGTTTAAGAAAAGGTTCTTTGATATCCAATGCTGTATGCTTTGCAAGAGATCTTGGAAATCATCCAGGGAATGTTGCTACTCCAACAAAATTAGCACAAGAAGCTCGGAAAATAGGAAAACGTGGAAAGATGCGTGTGCGAGTGTTTGATCGCACAAAAATTATCAAAATGGGTATGGGGGGACTTTCTGGCGTTGCAGCTGGAACGGATGAACCTCCAAAATTTATTCTAATGGAATATTGGGGTACTAAAAAGATGGAGAAGCCCAAAGTGCTTGTTGGAAAAGGACTTACTTTTGATTCCGGTGGTATTTCTATAAAACCAGCAGCTAAAATGGATGAAATGAAATTTGATATGTGTGGTTCTGCAGTTGTTTTAGGAACAATGCATGCACTGGCAGATTTAAAACCAAAAATCAATGTTGTTGGGATAGTACCTTCTACAGAAAATCTTAGTGGAGCAAAAGCGTATAAGCCTGGAGATATATTAAAAGCCTATAATGGTAAAACTATTGAAGTGTTGAATACAGATGCAGAAGGTAGGTTAATTTTAGCAGATGCGTTATCTTATGCCAGTAAGCACTATAACCCTGAATATATCCTTGATTTCGCTACATTAACTGGAGCAGTTATTGTTGCTCTTGGCTATGTAGCCACTGGAATAATGGGTACAGATGATGAGTTAATTAAAAGAGTTAAATCTTCTTCCAATGCAACGGCAGAGAAAGTCTGGGAACTTCCTCTTTGGAAAGAATATTGTCATCAAATTCGATCAAAGATTGCTGATGTGAAAAATACAGGGGCACCGATGCAGGCAGGCACTATTGCAGCAGGTGCTTTTCTGAAAGAATTTGTCAAGGATGGAATTCCATGGTGTCATTTTGATATTGCTGGGACTGCCTGGAATGATTCTGAAACTGATAGTGGAGGTAAAGTAAGAGAAAAACCTTATACTCCAAAGGAAGGGGCCTCAGGAAATATAATTAGATTAGTCTTAGATCTAATTGAGGCATGATTATTATTTTTGAATAAAGTTGCCATCATAACCGCTGCCAGTAAGGGAATAGGTGCTGCATGCGCTCATGCTCTTCTTAAAGAAAAATATAAGCTAGTTTTAATGTCAAGAACTGAAAGCGTACTAGAGCTTGCTAATGATTTAGATGCGGTTGGAATTGTTGGTAGTGTTACAGTGCAAGATGATCTGAGTAAAGTTATGGATCTCGCAATGGATACATATGGTCAAATAGATGCAATAGTAAATAATACAGGACATCCTCCTAAAGGGGATCTTTTAAAAATTACCGATTCCGAATGGAAAGAGGCCTTTGATCTATTATTATTGAATGTAGTGCGTATTTCAAGATTAGCAGTCCCTATTATGAAAAAAAATGGTGGGTCAATAGTAAATATATCATCATATAGTGCTAAGGATCCAAATATCTTATTTCCAACTTCTTCTACAATTCGAGCAGGCCTTTCTGCTTTTGTTAAATTATTTGCCGATCAATATGCAAAATATGGTATACGTATGAATAATGTATTACCAGGATATATTGATAGTTTCGATGTTGGTGATGAAATTCGTTCAATGATCCCAGCGAAACGAGAAGGAAAGGTCAATGAAATAGCAAATACAGTAGTTTTTTTATTATCGGATGAATCAAGTTATGTAACTGGACAAAATATTCGTGTAGATGGTGGATTAGGACGGTCAATATAATCTTTTTATTAAAGATAAATGTTATAGTAAATGCAAACAAAATTTTACCGTATTTTTAACCATGGAATTTTTTAGCGGTATTGTACTTTTTCTGATTGGGTTTGCTGTTGGATCAACAATCGTCTGGTTCATGCGCCAAAAAGAATTAGATTCTGCTCGATTAGGAGAGGATGGCCTAAAAGAAATTTTTGGCAATATATCGCGGCAAGCGTTAGATCAGAATATCGAAACATTTCTGAAACTATCGGAAAGCAAGTTTGGAGAACTATTGAAATCCTCTGATGTGCAACTGGATGAAAAGAAGAAGCTCATTGACGTCAGTATCAAGGAAATGAAAAATCAGTTGGAAGGACTTGGTAAACAAACCTCTGAACTGAAAGGTCAGATGGAAGCTTCTCAAAAAGGTATTGCTGAATTATCAGACACAACCTCACAATTAAGGCAAATTCTTTCTAGTTCCCAAGCCCGGGGTCAATGGGGCGAACGAATGGTGGAAGATATATTGAATTTTATCGGTCTTGTGGAAGGCGTTAATTATGCTAAACAGATCCAGGAAGGTGGAGATCGACCAGACTTCACATTTTATTTGCCCAAGGATCGACATATAAATATGGATGTAAAGTTTCCTCTTAGTCATTATGAGGGTTTTCTTGCTGCTGAAAATGAAAATGATCAGAAAAGTGAAAAGAAGGCCTTTCTCTCCGACGTACGTAATCATATCAAAGAAATTGCTAAACGTAATTACATCAACCCGCAAGCGGGTACAGTTGATTATGTGTTGATGTTTATTCCCAATGAAAGTATTTATTCATTCCTAAACCAGGAGGACAAGGATCTGATTGATTTTTCCCTATCCAAAAGGATCCTACTTTGCTCACCGATTACGCTATATGCTATTCTTTCCTTGATTCGGCAGGCAGTCTCTAACTTTTCCTTAGAGCAAAGAGCAGGGGATATGCAGGCTATGGTAAGCGCTTTCAAGGAACAATGGGAAAAATTTGTAGAAAAGTTAAATGCGCTCGGTAAGAGTATTGGTACAATACAAAAACATTATGATGATTTAAGTGGCCCAAGAGTACGTCAATTAGAGAAACCAATGGATAAGATTATTGATTTAGAATTGAATAACAGCGATAATGACCAGATAGAGAATGATGCAGCATGAAGAAATATTTAGTTATTATTCTTTTTGTATTATTTCAATGTGTAGGTCCACCTGATCCAGAAGATGGCCTTATTGATAACTTGCCTGCGATTATTAATACATCAGATGTATTTAGTTTTTCTCTAAGAGGTGACAAGTATGATTTTAATGAATCATATGATCTTTCATTTTTTTTAGATTCTAATTCTGTTTTATTAACAACATTAATTATCAATGAATTTTCAGGAAATGATACCACATCAATTTTTGTTAATAATAGTTTAGACTCTACTCTATATTGGTATTTGGTGTTAGGAAATAGTGTGTATACTCGAACTGATACCATGTCAGGGGATCCCTTAAGCTATCCAGAAAAAATCAATGCTATAGGTACGCAATTTAATGGTGTGGTCGATTTTCAAATCATTAAACAATAATTTCAACTAAAATAGTAGCCTTGGAATTTCAATTAAATACAGGAGATTTATATGCTATCCTAACGTCTTTTTGTTGGGCCTCAGGAGTAATCTTGTTCCAAGTTTCAGGACGAATACTTGGGAGCATGCATATAAATGTTATCAAAAATACTATTGGCGTAATTGGTTTTATTTTATTCCTAATAATTCAAGGAAATAGATTTCCAGTTTTTACTTATGATGAAATGATGATTCTTTCAATTAGCGCTGTTTTGGGCGTTGCAATTGGAGATTATTTTTTTTTATCTGCATTACGAAACCTTGGGGCTGGGTTGAATGCGATTATTGGTACAACATTTTCACTTTCAATTTTTATTCTATCATATCTTATGTTTGGAGAAGTTATTGCTTTGCGAGGGTATTTTGGTGGGGTTTTGGTAATAAGCGGTATTGTTATTGCAACGGTAGAAATACCCAAAAACAAAAGTAGAAAGGATATAACTCAGGGAATAATCTTTGGACTTATTGCTCAGGTTCTTACAGCCTTTTCTGTGTTAATGATCAAGCCAGTGATGGCAGTGCATCCAGTGGTCCCAATTGCCTTGATTCGATTTGGTATTGGAACCCTATTAGGGATCCTATTTCTATATTATATGGAAGGGGGTAGCAACTTAATTAAGACATATAAAAAAGGGTTTAGTCATATGCCTTTGGTTCTTGGAGCTTTTTTTGGGACTTTTCTTTCTGTAATCTTTTGGCTTGCTGGTTATAAATACACTTTAGCAGGTCGTGCAGCTATTTACAATCAATTATCAACAATACTAATTATTTTAATGGCTGCTTTATTTTTGAAAGAGAGAATGAATAAAAGGAAGTGGTTTGCTGTTTGTTGTGCATTATCTGGTGCTATCTTAGTAAGTACTTCATAACGAAAGAATGCAACTCTGATCTAATCTTCCTCCCAGGCTGGGCATAAGAACTGCCTGTAATCACAATTTTGACAATTAAAGTCTCCTGGCTTAGTTTGGAATTCATTTTTCCTTATTCCTTCGGCTACTTTAGAAACTTTTTCTAATTCTTTATTTAGATCATCAGATGTAAACGTATGGCTTTCAAGAGGATCTTCATAATGACGCAAAAAATGAAGAATTGTAGTGCCAGGATCCCCTTTCACGTCTTCAACGGCATCTCTCTTAAGTGCTTCCGTATATAGAGCGAGTTGAAGATTGCCTTTTGCCTTTTCTTTATTTTTACTAGTCTTATAATCAATTACAGATAAAGAATCGCCTTCCTGATCAATACGATCGATTTTACCCGATATTACCACTTGCAATTCATCAATAGTGAAGTTGAACATTCTCTCCCGAGCAACAACTATAGAAGGATGTTCTTTATTATAATTAAAATATGCTTCGACCAGCTCTATAGCTTGTTTTTTAAACTCTTCTTCCCGTAATAAATATTCAAATGCATCTTTCCTCCAATGTTTATCTAACAAATCCATCATTTGTTTAAGACTTTGGTTACCCTTACCATGAAATTCATCTAAGACATTATGGATAATTATTCCAAATTCCATTGTAGCACGTGTTTTTCTTTCAGGAACTTTATCAATATGTTTAAGACGATATTTATATGGACAACTTTCATAGTCGTTGATACTGCTCGCTGATAATTTTAATAGATATCTTGGATCTAATTTATTAGAGTCTTCTTTTGTCGGGTTTTCATTTAAATTTTTCATCTTAGATAAGATTTCACTGGCATTATCATAATGATTAGCAGCTATTTCGTGACTAAGATCAACAAGTAGTTGTTGTTTTTCTGAATTCAATTCAGGCTGTATTACAGCTTCATCACTGATTTTCATAATAGAATTCTCCATTATTTTTGGTTCTAAACTATCTAATTCTTTTGTAAAAATAGATTGAGCTTTGGACGGTCCAAATAAATATAACTCATCCTTAGCCCTAGTGCATGCAACATGAAATATTCTCCTTTCTTCCTGAATATGAAATTCTTCTACAGATATGGGGTTCTCATTAAACCAGTGTTTCCATTTTATAGGTAGTTCATCTATAATTTTTGTTTTATTAAAACGAATAGGAAAACTGCCAGATCTTAAGAAAGGAATAATTACTATAGGAAATTCTAACCCTTTTGATTGATGCGCTGTTAAGATTTGTACTGCAGCATTTTTATTATATTCTTCTGGTTGGGCCGCTTCAATATTCATATTTCTTTGTAGAATATTCATATATTGTAGCCAGCTTTTTAAAGTAGGATTTTCTTCTATCGCATTAAATCGTTCAGCAATTAACATTAATTTCGCCATATTTGCCAAGTTTAGACGTTGTTTATATCGATAATTCTTTCGCAAATGTTGAATTTCAGGTGTGTCTTTTAAATGTTTTAGAATATCCCAAACTATTTCATCAGGACTTTGTTTCTTCTTATAAGATCTTAATATTTTTTCTCTTGTAGATAAGACCCATAAAATATCTGGAAATTTTATTGATAATTTTTCTAATGCATTTAATCGCTCATCTATGGATGTTCTGTTAAGCTCACTATAGAATTTTGATGTCCATTCATAACCCATTTTGTCTTTCAAAATTCGGAATAATGCTGCTTCAGATCTTTCATCAGCAATTACTAAATGACCCCAAGCCAACACATCTTTTACAATAGGAACATTGAAAAATTTCTCAATATGAATATCTACTGGTATTGCTGATTTTTGTAAAACAGAAACAAGGTTTTTTATATGGCCCCATGATCTACATATAATAGCTATATCTCCAAATACACGATTATTCGTTTCTACCCTATCATGTATTAATTGCGGAATCTGATTCATGCTCTCTTTAGATTCAGAAACATACCATTTAGGCTTGGGCCCAGTTTTTGGAAGTTTTTTAGGTCGAATAAGCGATTTTTTTTCTCTTTGAGTGTTGTGTTTTATTGATGCATTTGCTAAGTCAAGTATCTCACTGGATGATCGATAGTTTTCAACTAGCTTTACCATTTTATAATTGGGAAAAGAAGAATATCTTTTTTCAAAATCTTTAATATTGTAATAATTAGCTCCCCGAAAACTATATATACATTGGTCCTCGTCCCCAACGACCGTAATGCTTGGTTTATTACCTGCAATAAAATTTATTATTTTGTTAAGTGCGTAATTATTATCCTGGTACTCATCAATAAAAATATGTTTATATTTTTTTCTGGTATTATTTAATACTGTAGAACTGGAATTAAGCATATTCCAACAGTCAAGAATCATGTCACCATAATCTACAACTCCCATTTTATTCTTTTCTTTCTGAAAATAATCGAAAATCTTTATTAAATCGGAAAGTTGATTTATACAATCAACGTAATCGCAATCTTTATGCATATTTGGAAAAAGTTCATGGAAATTATTTTCAATAATATTTGTTGATTGATAAAGATCATTTAGTTGATCAGGTGTAAGTAGTTCATCACGTATACGATCAATAAATGGTATAAAAGATTTTGTAATAGAGGTATAAGGAGAGGTTAGAAAAGAAGAGGAGCTAATAAATTTTAATTCATCAAAATGATTAATAAAAAAGTATATAATATCATCTTTTTTCCAAAGAATTTTTTCTGCATTAGGACTAATGTTTTGCTCGCGCACTAATGCATTACAAAAACCATGGAATGTACTAATGGTGATTTTATCTGCTGAACTACCAATTAATTCTTTAATTCTTCTTGTTATTTCTGATGTGGTTTTATCTGTAAAAGTAAGAAGTAGAATATTTTCTGGTGGAACACCTTCCTTTTGAACTAAATAGAGTATGCGGTTAAGTAATGTTGTAGTTTTTCCAGTTCCTGCTCCAGCAAGGATCATTAATGGAGACGGTTTGTGTAAAATAGCTTCTTTTTGAGCTATATTTGGATTAAATGAAACAGCGCTTGATTTCATATATAAAATTAGACATGAATCTGGTTAATATCAGTGAACAAGTTTCGTATTTTATTATTTAACCTTTAATGATTATTAGCGTCTAAAATGGTAATAATGAATGAAAAAGGATCGAGAACTAATACAAGAATTTCAAAATGGAGATGAAGAGGCATTTAATGAACTTGTTCGTAGATATTTAGATTTAGTTCATGGATTTTTTCAAAAAATTACTAATGATGAAATGGAAGCAGAGGATTTGGCTCAAAATGTATTTATTAAATTATTTAAATCACTTAAGAGGTTTCGTTTTGAATCAGAATTCAATACTTATTTATATCGCGTGAACGCAAATACTGCAAATACCTACTTTAAAAGGAATAAATGGAGGAACATTCTACATCTGGACCAAACAGATGAGCCATCATACGTAGACAATCAGCAGGATAGAGAATGGAAGAAAGAAGAGTTATGGAATGCCATTAGTAAATTGCCAAAAAAACAACGATTAGTGGTTATGATGAGAATTTCAGAAATGCTGCCTTTTAAGGATATTGGAAATATTCTTCATATGTCTGAAGGCACAGCTAAAGTTAATTTTCACCATGGTGTCAAACGTATAAAAGTATTATTAGGTATAGTTGAATGAATTTTGAATCAAAAATTCGACAAACTATATCTGATTCAGATAGAACTATCGATAAAGAACAATTTATTAATAATCTAACTGAAGCCAGGTACAAGCAGAAATTAAAGCGTAGTCAGGCTATTTCAGGCATTTTAGCTATATGTTTGATTATTATTGTTGGTATAGCTAGTTATTTTGAGCTAGATCAAGGTGCAATTTATTCGGGAGGAAATTTTTATTTTAGTGATAGCAATATTTCTAATTCAGATTTTGATGAATATAATTTAAATAATGATTATTATATTGATGATCTAGCTATTTATATCATTGAAGAGGAAGATGATATTTGGACAGCTTTTTCATTTTTAGATGAAATAGAATATGATAATTTTATTAACTATATGGAGGAAGAGTCATGAGAATAACTAACTTTTTTATAATAAGCGTCATGATAAGTGGTGTTTTATTTGCTCAGCCTGGTCGTTGGGATAAGGAAGATGAAGATCGAGGAAGAATGGAGATGTATGCAATTTGGAAGCTTACAGAAACTCTTAATCTTAATGAGAAGCAAGCGGAGGGTTTTTTCCCAAAACTAAATGCTCATAAAAATAAAATGAGAGGTATTCAAAGGGATAGAAGGGGGAATTGGAAAGATATTGTGGCTAAGGCTAAAAAAGGAGAAGCAATTAGCGATAATGAATTACAAGAAGTTTTAAATAAAGATAAGTCCATAGAGAAAAAAGCTATTTCTGAAAAAGAGAAGTTTTCTAAGAGTCTCAATGATGTCCTTAATAATGAACAGATTGTACTATATCATGTTTTTGGTAGAGAAATGCTGGGAGAAGCTAAAGAAAGGATGCGAGATCAGCGTAAGCGCGGAAAGAATATGGGCGGATTTAAAGGGAAACGTAAACGATGGTAAAAATTTGAATATCAGTAATTTTTAAATGCCCGATAATTATCGGGCATTTTTTGTTGTTTGTCGAAAACAATTATTTATAGATAACTTCTATTCCATTATTAATTAAAAAACGTATGAAAAAAATATATAATTTTAGTGCTGGTCCTGGAACGCTCCCTCAAGATGCGCTAGATGCTACTTCTCATGCAGTGTTAGATTATGAGAACAATGGGATGAGCATTCTTGAGATGAGCCATCGATCACAACCAATCGTTGATTTAATGAACAATACTACCGACTTAGCTAGAGAGCTATTATCAGTTCCAGATAATTTTCATATCTTATGGTTGCAAGGAGGAGCTTCTACGCAATTTTCCATGATTCCGATGAATTTACTTTCTAATGATCAAACAGCCGATTATACAGATACTGGCTTTTGGGCAGCAAAGGCTATTAAGGAGGCAAAAGAATTTTGCAAAGTAAATGTTGCTTCTTCTACTAAAGAAAGTATGTATAATCATATATATAAGGATTTATATCAAACACCTAATGCTACTTATTTACATATTACAAGTAACAATACTATCTATGGAACACAGTGGAAGTCATTTCCAAAAACATTGAATCCTGAAGCATATATTGTTGCGGACATGTCATCGGATATATTTAGTAGAAAAATTGATTTTAACTCATTTGGGTTAATCTATGCTGGTGCTCAAAAAAATATGGGTCCTGCGGGGGTAACGATGGTAATTATTCGGGATAATATTATTGGTAAAATTAATCGTCATATTCCTACTATGCTTGACTATAGTACGCATATTAGTAAAAAATCAGCATTTAATACTCCTCCCGTATCAGCAATATTTGTGGTTAATAAAACCTTAAGTTGGTTAAAGGGATTAGGAGGCGTGGCTATGATAGAAGATAGAAATAAAATTAAGGCAGAAAAATTATATCGGGAGATAGAAAGAAATTCTATTTTTACATGTCCTGTTTATGAAGAAGATAGATCTCAAATGAATGTACCATTCATTTTCATTGAGGATGGTGACGAAAACGAATTTTTAGGATTTTGTTCTGATAGAGGGTTAATTGCTCTAAAAGGTCATAGATCGGTTGGCGGTTTTCGTGCTTCAATTTATAATGCAATGCCTTTGGATGGCATAGATGCTTTGGTTGCAGCTATGCAGGATTATGAATCACTGCATTCTAAATAAATTATTTAAATAGTTTATCGAGTTTTGGTTTAATAATAACTCTGCAATATGGCTGATCCATATTGTTATTATAGTAATTATTATGATAATCTTCCGCAGGCCAGAATTTATCCAGTTTAGTGATTTCCGTAACAACAGGATTTAAAAACACATTAGAATTGTCAACCTTATTCTTAGATTTTTTAGCTATTGTTTTTTGTTCATCATTATGGTAAAAAATAGCTGATCTATATTGAGTGCCAATATCATTCCCTTGTTTATTACGTGTAGTTGGATCATGAGATTTCCAAAACATATTCAAAAGTTTATTAAACGTAATTATCCTTGTATCAAAAGTTATCTGAGCAACTTCGGCATGACCTGTCCTTCCAGTGCATATTTCTCTGTAAGTGGGGTTCTTTTTATGTCCACCAGAATAACCGGGAATAACATCAACAACACCGTCTAACCGTTCAAATACTGCTTCAACGCACCAAAAACATCCAGCGCCAAATGTTGCTTTTTGTATTTCTTTCATTGATCTTTCTCCATATAGAATAGAAATGAATAAACTAAATATTAATATTATATTATTTCTCATTTAAGGTGTATAATCATATTATTACAACTAGTAAATATACCAATTAATATAATTATTCAATTGATATTGGTTTAACTGATTTGTATTGTAATTTCGCAAAATTAAAAACAGTAAATTTGATATAAGATGTTAACAATAAGTGTTTTAAAAGAATCTGTTGAGGGTGAGAAAAGAGTTGCCTTAGTCCCAGAAAGCGTTAAACGACTGGCTAAACAAGGCGTTTCGATTCTTGTTCAAGAAGGCGTTGGAGTTGAAGCTGGTTTTAAACCGAGTGATTATGAAGCAGCAGGTGCTGCTATAATTTCTGATTATAATGAATTATTTAATGAGGGGAATGTATTTTTAAAAATACAAGTTGTTTGTCTTCAAGATGGGATGTTAGAACTTGTAGATCCTATTAAAAAAGGATCTGTTATAATAGGATTCATGAGTCCTTTTAAATATATCCATAACATTCAATCTCTTGCTGATAGAGAACTTTCTTCATTCTCAATGGAACTAGTTCCCCGTATTTCACGCGCACAGCGTATGGATGCATTAAGCGCCATGAGTTCTGCGGCTGGTTATAAAGCAGTATTGTTAGCTGCAAGTACTTTAAACAAATTTTTTCCTTTAATGATGACTGCAGCAGGAACGATTTCCCCAGCAAACGTTCTCGTTATAGGCGCAGGTGTGGCAGGGTTACAAGCGATTGCAACTGCAAAAAGGCTTGGAGCTAGAGTGAAGGCTTTTGATACAAGGCCTATTGTAAAAGAACAAGTTGAGAGCTTAGGTGCAGAATTCGTTTCTTTGGAAACAAGTGATGAAGCTCAAACAAGTGGTGGATATGCAGAAGAAATGTCTGAAGATTTTTATCAGCACGAGCATGCAATTCTTGGCGAGCATCTACCAACAACTGATGTTATTATAACAACTGCACAAATTTTTGGTAAGAGGGCGCCATTGCTCATTACTGAGGAAATGGTTCAATCGATGCGTTATGGTTCGGTTATTGTAGATCTTGCAGCCGAACAAGGTGGAAATTGTGAACTTAGTGTTCCGGGAAAGGATGTTGAGCGACATGGTGTTAATATTTTATCTCCTCTTGATTTACCATCAAGTTTGTCATATCATACAAGTGAAATGTTTAGCAGAAACGTTACAGCATTATTGAGTGAAATGCTTGATGCAGGTGAACTTAATATTGATCTTGAGGATGAAGTTGTCTCAGGGACTATTTTAACTCATGAAGGAAAGATTTTGAATCAACATGTTATTGACTTACTAGATAGGGAAAAGGAGGAGAAGTGATGTCTGGACAATTATTAATAGAAATTTATGTTTTAGTCCTAGCACTATTTGTTGGGTTTGAAGTCATATCAAAAGTACCACCAACACTACATACCCCTCTTATGTCTGGATCAAATGCAATATCAGGGATTACGATAGTAGGTGCAATATTAGCAACTGGATCAATGCCTGGGACTATAAGCGCAACTTTAGGCATGATAGCAATCATTTTGGCTATGATAAATGTAGTTGGAGGATTTATGGTTACCGGTAGAATGTTAAGAATGTTTAAGAAGTAGTATTGTTTTGCAAGATTTAGTTATACCAATAATTTATCTTTTTTCTGCAGTATTTTTTATCCTTGGTTTAAGACAGCTTTCGCATCCAAGGACAGCTCTTAAAGGAAATAGAACAGCATCTATAGGGATGCTCCTTGCAATTGTTGCCACTCTATTAAATAATCAAATACTTGATTTTCAATCTATATTTATTGCGATCTTAATTGGAAGCGCGATAGGAGCTATTCTAGCAAAACAAGTAGAAATGACTTCCATGCCTCAGTTAGTTGCATTATTTAATGGTTTAGGTGGTGCCGCATCATTATTGGTGGCTACTGCAGAATTTTATCGTGTAGGTGCTTTTCCAATATTTATTTTCTTTACTATCGTGCTTAGTATCTTAATTGGTTCTGTAACGTTTTCTGGGAGTTTTATTGCGTTTTTAAAATTACAGGGAATTATGAAAGGTGCGCCGATACAGTTTAAAGGTCAACATGCTTTTAATGGATTATTGGTAGTCCTTGTAATTATATCATCAATATATGGTCTATTAAATCCTTTCAGCTCTATGTTTTTAATAATTATTGGGGTTTCATTGCTATTAGGAATTCTTTTTGTTTTGCCAATTGGTGGAGCAGATATGCCAGTTGTTATTTCTCTATTAAACTCATTTTCTGGGCTTGCTGCGTGTGCTACTGGATTTGTGATTCAAAATGATGCTCTTATTATAAGCGGATCCCTTGTTGGTGCAAGTGGAATAATATTAACTGATATTATGTGTAAAGGCATGAATCGTACAATTTGGAATGTATTATTTGCTGGGGTTGGCTCTACTAATGCTATTACAGATAATCTGCAGGTAGACCCTATGAAATCTATAAAATCATATGAACCTGAAGATACAGTTGTAATTTTTGAAAATGCAAAACAAGTAGTCATTGTACCAGGTTATGGACTTGCTGTTGCGCAAGCCCAACATATGGTTCATGAATTACAAAAATTATTAGAGGGGAAAGGTGTTGTTGTAAAATATGCAATTCATCCTGTTGCTGGGAGAATGCCTGGGCATATGAATGTGTTACTTGCAGAAGCAAATATTCCCTATGATAGTCTTTATGATCTTGATCAAATTAATCCAGAATTTGAAGAAACTGATGTGACCTTAGTTATTGGCGCAAATGATGTTGTAAACCCGGCTGCTAGACATGATACGAATAGTCCAATTTTTGGTATGCCTATTCTTGATGTGGATAAAAGTCAAACGGTGTTTGTCTTAAAACGAACCATGAACCCTGGTTTTGCTGGTATTGAAAATGAGTTATTTTATAAAGATAATACGATTATGATTTTTGGTGACGCAAAAGACACTGTTTCAAAGCTTGTATCTGAGCTAAAATAGCCCCTCCAAAACTCCCTATTATTCTCTATTTTTTTTTGTAAGTAATATCCCTCAATAAAACGTTTTTTTTATATAGAGCATAAATTGCTTTGGGTGATAATTTAATTAAGAAGACTAGTTTTCCATCATTTAGTATTGGTTTTGCAGAGGAAAATTGGGTATAAAATCAATTTCACTGGATTAATAATTAATGGAGAGATTATTCATGAATCGAAACAAGATAAAAAGACAATCATCTGGTTTTACAATGATCGAAATCATGGTTGTAGTAGTTATAGTTGCAATTCTAGCAGCAATTGCTGTTCCTACATATGTACGATATGTAGAGAGCGCAAGGGCATCTGAAGCCAAAAGTGTCATTGGTAATATTGATAATGCTGCAAAAATGTATTATCAAACCTATGGTGAATGGCCAACCGATGTTGAAGAACTTGAGAATTCAGGTCAGCTTGAATTAGATAGATCGACAAAGCGTAAATGGATTTTTGAGCTCCAATTATCAGATCAAGGTGGTAGAATTATTGCAACCAGCACGGGTGATATGAATGGTGGTGAAGGGCGAGTAGTTGAATTTGATAGAGAATCTGGATCTTATAGAGGTTATGGAACTGCTGAAAGAGAAGGTTAATGGATATAAATAAACTATTATCTTATGCACTTGAATCAGGCGCTTCTGATTTGCACTTAAGTTCAGGCTCTATTCCAATGGTCCGAATTAATGGTTTTATGAAACCATTAAATATGTCATCCACAACAGATGAGGATATGAACTCTATTTTACCTCAAGTAATGAATGAAGATCAGATAGAAAGTTTTCATGAAAAAAAAGAGATTGACTTTAGTAGTCGTTTAGAAGGTAAGGGAAGGTTTAGAGTAAACTTTTTCCAACAGATTCGTGGACTAGCTGGGGTCTTTCGGGCCATTCCTGAGATACCTAAAGGTTTTGATGAGCTTGGTTTACCACCAGTCTTGGAAAATTTGTCTATGCTTGATAGAGGATTAGTATTGTTAACAGGGCCTACTGGTTCGGGTAAGAGCACAACGCTTGCTGCAATGGTTGATCATATTAATCAAAATAGAGAATGCCATATTATTACAATTGAAGACCCAGTTGAATATTTTCATACATCCAATCAATGTATGATTAACCAACGTGAATTAGGCGCATCAACACACAGTTTTGCAAATGCTCTTCGCTCTGCGCTCCGCGAGGATCCAGATGTGATTCTTGTTGGTGAGATGAGGGATTTAGAGACGATCTCTTTAGCGCTTACTGCTGCTGAGACAGGGCATTTAGTACTTTCAACGTTACATACTTCAAGTGCTGTAAAGGCTGTTGATCGAATTATTGATATTTTTCCATCAAGTCAGAAAGGGCAGATACGTTCAATGATGTCGGAAAGTTTAGAGGCGGTTATTGCGCAGAAACTACTTCAAACAAAAGATAAGAAGACTAGGATACCTGCTCTAGAGACTATGATTGCAACTACAGCTATTAGAAACTTAATTCGTGAGGATCGTATTTATCAAATACCCTCTGTAATGCAGGCAGGTGGAGTGGAAGGGATGCAAACCTTGGATCAAGACTTACAACGTTTGGTTTCTCAAGGCAAAATTCAACGTAGTGCAGCGGCTAAGATTGCAGAAAACCCCAAATTATTTGGTAGTAATGTTCTCTAAAAATTTTACAAATAATTCTCAGTCTGGTTTTTCATTTATTGAAGTGATGATTGGGGTTCTTATCGTAAGTATTGCAGCGTATGGAATGGTGGTAGGAGCGACGCATGCTCGTGGTGAATTACGTGCAATTGCTGTAAAAGAAAGAGCGACAGAAGAATTATTAAGTTTTGTTGAAAGTATGAAAGGAAGAATAGCGGATGGAAAATTATCGATTATAGAAAGGTCAGGTAATTTGCAGGGAGAAACAATCTATCTTTTTGGGAATCAACATAGCCAAACAAAGCTTGCTGCAAAGATATTTTATGAACCAGTTACAAAGTTATTAACTGATTCAACAAGTAATGTAGATCGTTATTTATTAAAATCCTGGATAGAGTGGGAAGACTTTTCTACTCCCTCGCAGAAAGTCGTTAAGAGAGAAGATATTAAAATGGTCATGATGGAGTTTCCATTATGAAAATGGTAGCTAAAGTTTCAAGATGGTCTCCTGGATTAACATTAATAGAGTTGGTTACTACAATAGTGATCTTAGGAATAATAATGATTGGATTGGGTCTTAGTTTGCGAACAGTTACACATCATTATCAGGATGACAGTGTTCTTCTTGAAGTTCATAATTATGGTAATGCTGTTATGCGTGAAATAATGAAAGAAATTAGTTTAGCTAGAATAATCAATAAAGAACAGATCAATGGTTATTCAAGAATATCCTTAAAGAAATATGATACTTTTGGCAATGAGACATCAACAGTAATTACTGCAAATGCATCGGAAGGTATCTTGTTCAATTATCAAAATCCTTTAGATGGAAATTTGCGTTTTCCAACCAAAGGACGTTTTAGAAATAATAATCAACGTATTATTACGTTAAAAGATTTTTACGCTGAAGAAGTTGAATTTATTAGGCCCAATTTGGCTAGATATGCTAATTCAACTTGGGAAATTAATATGGATATCGAGGTAGAGTCTTTTGTTTCCCCAGGAGGATCTATAAAAGAATTAGTACAATTTCAACGGATAGCTTTTATGCCTAATCGTTATATAAGCCCAAGATCATTAGTAAGTAATCAGGTAGGTAGTTAATGAAGAAATCTTTTAAAGGGATGGCTACTCCAACGGCAGTGATTTTTACAATGGTAAGTATGTTCATTACTGCAGGTTATTTGAAATATGCTATGTCAGCATCTGTAACTCAAAAATACCGTTTTGAAGAAGCGAAAGCATTGCTCATGGCTGAAACAGGTATAAATACGGAAGCTTTGCCTGTTTTACCAAAGTTAGTTGATCAGTCAGTAGTCTTAGCTGCGGATGGGGTTTTATTAGAGGGAATGGGCTTTTATCGTAATATAATTTGTTCAACATTTGTTAATCAAGAAGATGGTCGGACAATTTTTTATGCAAGAGGATCAGGAGTTAGTGAGTTTCGTAATACTCTAGGAAAGCCAGTTCGAATAGAACGTATGGCTGAGATGAAGTTAGTTGCAGAAGACTTTTCAAAATTTATGTATTTTACAAATTCAGAAGAGCCAGGAGGTGGGCCACAACTTGGTAGCTATGTTTCATTTGGTAGCAGTGATATTCTTGAGGGAGTTGTTCACACAAATGGTCAGATGACGATGAGTCAATTTGGTTGTCCAGACTTTACGCAGGCTAACATATCCGCATCTCAAGGAATCAATTTAAATAATTGTAATGATCAAAACTGGGCCTCTGTAGATGATTCAGCTGAAGTAAGGGTATATCCACCATATGATGCTACAGAACGTGCAAAAGAAAATGCTAATTATGTATTTACTGCAGACGATATGCTATGGCGTAGTACTGGTAAAGATACTCTGATTATGACCGAGATTGAATTTATTAATGGAGGTTTTATTCTTTCGCAGTGGACTTATTTAATTCCACCTGTTGGAGAGTCAGGGCCGCCCCCAACAAACTTTCGCTGGGATACAGATTTTAATTTTGAGCAATTAAGCAATGAAAGCATTGCTTTTGACGGTCCGTTTGATTCCACTCTGCAGGTATATTTTATGGATACATTATTTGTTGATTCAGAAGATATAGAAGGAAATGATGCAACTAATACACTAGAAATGTATGATATTGGAGATACTGTATTAGTAAGATCTGCTGATCCTGATTCCAATAAAGGGTGGGTAGGTGTAATGAATTCTACAGATCAGATAAATGGAATTTTTGTTTTTGGTGTTCAAAGCTTAGGTCAATCTTTTGAAAATCCTTTTACATCTGGTGAAGAAATCACGCTAGCTTTCCAAGGAGGTTTAGATAATACAGTCCTTTTTAATAATTTTGCAAATTATCATAATCATCCAAATAATGGGACAAGTGTTTGTGAATCAAGTGGCTTCCACCATTTTGATTTTGAACCTATAAATAACACTCCAGACATTCTTCCTCCCACTACCTTTTTCACTGATTTTGCAGTTATTTATGTAAAAGGAGGACAGGTTAGAGTTCGAGGAACAGTCGATGGAAAATTTAGCATTGTAACTGATAATTATACTGAATACAGAAGACACGATGATATTTCTATCGTTGATAGAGTATGGGGAAATATTTGGTTGATGGACGATGTTTTATATGAGGATTCTAACCCTATAACAGGAGAGATTGTTTATGGAACGAGGAATAGATTAGGACTTATCTCTGGAGCTAATATTATTATCGCTAATACAGCAGAAAATGGTGGAAAAAATCAGTCAAATGGATCTGATATAATTATTAACGGAGCGCTTTTAGCCATGAATGATTCATTTGTTGCCCATTATTGGCAGAATTCTATTAGTAATAATTCATTAAATGGACCAGAATTTTCCAGTCCAGTGAATTCAAAAGCAGATGGAAGAGGGCCATTCCGAAATCCTACATCTGCTTTTCCACAGGTTACTGGCAATAGTGATATTAGAGGACAAATGGTGCTTTGGGGATCTGTAACACAAAATAAGAGGGGCTATATGAAAAGAAACGCTCCTGGTCCATATCCAGTATCTCCAGGAATAGGTTATGATAAAGATTATCATTATGATTACAATTTTAGTGATTTCGGCCCTCCTCCTATGTATCCTACCAGCAGCAGTTCAACGGGTGGAGCAATTTTGATTATAAAATCATATGGAGAATTAGACCACATAACATTAAAGGAATCAAAATGAATCTTGGATTAGATATTGGCAGGCAATTTGTTAAAGCAGTGCTTTTAGAGAAAAATCGTGGCGGTACAAAAATTGTAAATAACGGTATACGTCTCGTTCCAGATCAAAATAAGACTTATGATCCAGAATCAATAACTAAACCCATGTGGGTAATGGCGGTTCGAGAACTAATGCGTGAAATGAATATAAATCCAAAGAGAGTAAAAAATTTAGTTAGTAGTTTGAATGGAACAAATGTAAGTGTAAAACAAATTACAACTATGGATATGCCAGAAGATGAACTGTTTTCATCGATGACTTTTGAAGCAAGGAAGCATATTCCTATGGATGGATCAGATGCGGTTATCGATTTTCAGGTTTTTGGTCCAAATCCTAAAGAAGTAGATAAAATAGATATTGGATTGGTCGCATGTACAAAAAAAGTGTCAAATGCTCATCTTGAATTATTAAAAGAGATTGGTTTTACCCCAGGTATTATTGATGCTGACCCTATTGCGCTTTCCAATGCATTTGGAAATTCAAAAGAATTTCCTGAAGAAGGAGCTGTTGTCTTACTTGATATTGGTTCTATTTCTTCATCTTTGGTCGTATGGGGTCGAAAAGATCAATTCTTTACTAGAGACATACCTATTGGAGGATATCATTTTATTTCATCTTTATCAGAGAAACTAGATATGGATTATGTATCAGCTGAGGATAAGATGATGAAAGATGGAATAAATAGTTTTCAAAGTAGCATTGATAATGATATAAATGATATATCTGTTGCAGAGAGGAATGTATTTGATAACCTAATAGAGGATGTTCGAAGATCTCTTCGGTACTATGCAAAAACAACGAATCAAAGTTTTTTTACAAAAATAATGATAAGCGGCGGTGGAGCAAGTACTTCAGGATTAAAAGAAATGATTGAGCAAAAACTTAGTCTTAGTACAGAATTATTTAATCCATTTCAATCGCTTGCTGGATTCGAAAATATTGATATTTCAAACCCAGAACAATATGCTATTTCAACTGGGTTAGCAGTTAGGGGATTTTTGGACGAATGAAGAAATTTATAAAAATTAACCTTAACAAGACGGATAGTAAAGAAGTTAGAACTCAACGCTGGAAAGAAAGAGGTCGTTGGGCAATATTTTCAGTAATTATTCTATGCTTATTTACTGCAAACGTTACAATCTTGTTGATTGGTTCAGGCTACAGCAGTTTAATAGAGCAAAAGAGAAAAGAGATTTCTAATGTAAAAAAACAAATATTCGACTTGCAGGCAAAAGGAAAGAATTTATCTAAACAAGATATAATGTCATTTGCTGATTTAGAATCAGGTAGAACTTTATGGGCAAAGAATTTTGAATTGCTTGGTAAGATGACACCAGATGACATGGCGTTGACCGGTTTGAAATTCAATAAAAGGAACAAAAAATTATATATTGAAGGGATTTCCGTTGTCTATAAAGATGAAGAAGAATACGAAGTTGTTCATGATTATATCAATAGGATGAAACGTAATTATTTGTTCTCGAAAAAATTTCCAAAAATAAAATTTCGACAGGGTTCATTAAAAAAAATTCGTGGTCAGAAAATCGTTCATTTTGAAGTAGAAGCAGCTTTAAAACCTAGTCCTAAAAAGAAAAGGAATAAAAAATTATGATGGCTAAAAGGAATGGGATTCTTGCTTTATTAACTATCATGCTAACTGTTGGTTTTTGGGGAAATGATGCATGGATGATTAGTGACAAGCCTAATGGTCTTCTTGATTTAGAGGATGAATTAATTGAATTAAACGAACAGCTAATAAGTGCTCAGATTCTAGCAAGTAGAGTAGAAAAAGTTTATACATTATTTGAAAAAAATCTTGCTCTTTCAAAACAAGATTCGTTAGCAGATGACGCTAGTTTACCATTTATGAAAAATTTAATGGAGATGGTAAATATACATGGTATAACTCTATTAAATATTAAACCTAAACCTAGAGTTGAAAAGACAAAGTATATTGCTGCACCTTATGAAATAATTATGCAGTGTAGCTATGAACAATTAGGAAAATTTATGTCTGACTTAGAAAAGTCTCCAAGGCTTGTGACCATTGATGCGTTTAATGTAAAAAACGGTATTGAAAGGATTAAAAGTAATGCAACTGAGATGGACTTACGTGAACAAATTATAGAAATACATTTATCAACATTAACGATGATTAAATCTAAAATAAAGGTTCCTGCATGAATTCTAGACAAAATACAATTTGGGTTTTATTAATCCTATCTTCTTTGGTATCAATTATTGCAGCAGGTATTAAGCTATTTCCCGCAAACAAAGAGTGGTCTAATGCAAAGGATCGCGCCAATAATATTCGATTTGGAACTGATAAAGAATTAGAAGGTGTTATTGAATATCTTGAAATTCGTATTAAAGATCGTGATAATTATCAATTTATTCTAGAGGAAGAGCCAATGCGTTTAACGAACGTCCTTTATCTTACAGATTCTAAGGGCCGTTCTCTTCGCTATCGTAATCGCGGAAAGCTTAGAGTAACTCATATTATTGATGGCATTCAAAAATATGCTGGTATTAACTATAAGGATAAAAATTATACAGTTGTTATTGGTGATTCAATTGCAGGGGGAAAAGTTGTATTGATTGATCCCACAGAAATTATTATAGCCAAGAAAGATAAAGAATTTCATTATCCTGTTGCTGGACTAGAAATCGAGGAAGATAAGTCTGCAAGTAATAATGAAAGAAGGAGAGAGAATTAAAGATGAGAAATTTAATAATTTTTATTTTTTCTATATTGATTTCGAACCAAATAGCTATATCTCAAGGGGCTGATGATCTTAATGTAGATAATAAAAATGAAGAGAAGCTTGTTACTGTTCATGCTGAAGATGCCTATTTACCAAGCATCTTATCAATTTTGGCTAGGGAAAGCGGGTATAACATTGTTACTGATCCAAATGTGAACCGACAAGAGCAATTGACGATCCATCTGGATGATGTACCAATTCAGCAAGCTATAAATTTAGTCGTTCGAGCTGTAGGCTTGAGTTATGAGATTGTAGGAAATTCTTTTTTGATTGCTGAACCTAAAAAACTTGCAGAAGAGGTTGGAATCACATCACATGTTATTGAATTAAAATATGCGGATGCTATGGAAATAAAAAATCTTTTACAGGATCTCTCAGATAAGATTCAAGTTGATGTCTCAGGAAATAAATTATTAATCAATGCTTCGCCAAAACGAATTTCTGAAATAGAAGATGCGATTAAAGAAATAGATGTCCCTGCTTTGCAAATACTTCTAGAAGTCCGTTTAATAGAAGTAGCTGTTGATGCGGAGGAAAAATTGGGAATTGATTGGTCTAAGCTCGCACACTACACAAATATTTTTGCAGAAAATGGTAATGCGCCCTCCGGATTAGCAGGTGCAGGTAGTTCAGTGCCAGGGCTTACGCAAAATGCTAATGAGGCAGGAGACGGTGTAGTTGAAACTTATGCTGGTCTTCCTTTTGAAGAAAAGCCAACTGAAATGATATTTAATCGTTTAAGTGGAAGTAATATATTCCCAAATAAGTTTAGTAGGCAGATGACAGCATTTGATTTTACAGTTGACCTGCTCTTGAAAGATAATCAAGCTGAAATATTGGCTGATTCTAAGTTAGTTACGCTAAATGGGAGAGAGGCTTATATTGAAATGGTTGATGTAGTTCCATACATATTGAGTTCAGGTGGAGTTGGTGGTCAGGTGCAAGTTCAAAAAGAGGAGGTAGGTATAAAAATGCGTGTACATCCTTCTGTTAATATGGATGGAGACATTACTGTAAAAGTAGAACCAGAGGTTTCTTCGATTTTTGAGTTTATCGGTCCAGACAAGAATATTCCAAGAGTAAAAAGAAGATCCTCTTCAACGGTTATTCGAGTAAAGGATGGTGAGACAATTGTTATAGGTGGATTAATCAGCCGAGATCGAAAAAATACAGAATATAAAGTTCCATTATTGCATAAAATTCCAGTTTTAGGCGAAAAATTATTTACAAGTAAAGATATTTTAGAAAAGAAAATGAATTTGATTATCCAAATTACACCTTCAGTAGTCAAAGACGAAGTCGCAGGAATTACAAAAACGAAAGCAATGTTTGATTTAGAGAGGTCAATTATTGAGACAGATGAAGAAGAAACTGAAGAAAAGACTGAAGAAGAACAGAAAGGAAAGAATAATGATAATTAATCTCTTATATAATAAAAAATTATTATTAACTATTGGTTTCACATTGCTTCTACTTGGGTGCGATGATCGAACTCCAACAAAATCAAATACTGGTTCTACTTCGAGTTCAAATTATACTTTAGAAATTGCTGCTCAGCCATTCGCAACGGATCTTGGAGGTAATGATGTAATTGTAGGAGAAGATATTATAGGTGATTTTGTAAAAACTAGGATAGATTTTATTTTAAAAGACTCTACAGGAAATGTGTTACCCAATAAATTAATTGAGTTTTCAGCAACAGTTGGTGGAGAAAGTTTCGGAAAATTCAATATCAATTCTACTTACACCGATGCCGATGGACTGGCAAGTGTAGATTTTCTAGATAAGGATCAATCAGCATATGATAATGCTGCTACGCCAACGTATGAGGGTGTAACGGTAGAAGCCAAGCATGTCGTGAATAGTCAGGATTTTCCCATAACTATTCGCTTTAACGTTTTTGATACTTCTGCAGTTCAGCTTTGGCCTTATCAGTTTAACCTTAGTTCCAACACTAGTTCTATAAAAGTTGATGATGGAATTACCAGCGCTGATTTATCTGCAAAAATATCTTCTAGACAATATGGGCAATCGATACAAGATCTTGAGGTGTATTTTGAAAGTACGAATGGAAGTTTAAGTGAATTAAGTAAATATACAGATTCGCTAGGTATTGCATTGGTAAATTTTAAAGATACTGGTGATCCCAATGAAGCTGGCGTTTCTACTATTGTTGCACGTTACTTACATCCTGTATTTGGGACTCTTATTGATTCTGTGCAGATTACCATTTTAGATACAACATATTCAGGCACCCCAGCATATGTAGAAATTCCCTCTTCATATCCAGGTGAAATTATGGTAGTTGGTGGAGGTGGATTAGAGTCTACACAGATTTGCGCAAGAGTGTTTGATGAAAATGGTGTCTTAGTAAATGAGCCGGTAAATGTTACTTTCATTCTTGGACCAAATATTCCATCTGGCACTAATCTTAATAATGCAGGTATGATTGATTCTGCATTTACTGCGAACGGTGAAGCCTGTGTTTCTATTAATAGTGGTACAGGTCCAGGACCAGTGAGAGTTACTGCCTCTGTAGTTACTGATTCTGGTGAAGTTATTAGCGCAACTTCTACTCCTGTGATTATTGCCACTGGACCACCGTATTTTATTGAACCAGATTATAATCCTCAGGAAAGCGAGCCAATAGGCGGAGGTTTTTATCAGACAGAAGCAGCAGCTATAGTCTTTGATCGTTGGTATAATCCAGTTTCTGATAGCACATATGTTTACTGGACTATGGAACCACAATTCCCTGATACATTGATTGATGCTTTTGTAGAAGGCGTTAGTTTCACAGGTAACGAAAATATAAATGGAGATAGTTTTTCTGGTGTAGCATATACAACTATTACTTATTCTACAGATGCAATAGGTAGTTTAGGTCAAGTTTCAGCACTTACTTTTGGAACTAATGGAGATACAATTACGGCACGAATTAATGAGGACGAAGGTGAAGCAATCATGTTCTTTGTACCTGGGCAATTAACTCTTGGTTCTCCAACGCAATATTGGGATTTTTCCACGATGGGAGCGACTGCTCAATTAGAGGTAACAGGGACTTTGATTGATTATTATGGAAATGCAGTTGCTGAAGCACCTATAATGATTACAGCAACTGGTGCGGCAAGTATTTATTGGCCATTAGCTCCAATATTAGCAAACCAAGGAGAAACAAACACTGATGGGCAAGTAACATTTCTTATAGAATATGATCAGGGTATTTGCGCTCCAATAGCAAATTCAGACCCACAAGTATATGAGGATTTTACGTCAACTATTACGGCGTTTTTACTGATCCCAACACAAATTACAAGTGATCCATTAGAAGTATTATTTGTTCGAACATATCAAGGACCCTAAACCATGGCACAAGAATTCAATCCACAATTTCAAAAGATCGGTGATATTTTAGTCCACGAAGATAAAATAAGTGAAAGTCAGTTAAATGATGCACTTGCTGAACAAAAGATTCGTAAAGAAAAGTTAGGAAAAGTTTTACTTGATCAAGGAATAATTACAGAAGATGACCTTGTAAAAGTGTATTCTATGCAATTAGGGTATGATCAAGCTTCTGATGAAGAATTATTTTCTGCTGATCCTGATGTGGTAGAATCTATACCAGAAGATTTTGCAAGGCAGAATATGATACTGGCTTTACGAAAATCTACAAGTTCTATAGTCGTAGCAATGGAAGACCCAGAAGACTTGGTTGCTATTGATTCTTTAAAACGTTTGACCAATTTAAACCCTGAAGTGCTTGTAGCGGGTCCATCTGCGTTAAATCGTGCTTTAGATCAGATCTATGGGAAAATACGTCAGGCAGGTGAAGTAGAAGAAGCAGTTGAAAATATAAAGGTAATATCTGGCGATGACGATAATCAGGAAGAAGTGGATCTGTCACCAGATAAGGTATCTACGGAAGACGCTCCCATTGTTAAGCTTGTGAACCTAATTTTACAGGAAGCTATTAAAGAAAGAGCAACTGATATTCATCTAGAGCCACAACAGAATAAAGTAATAGTTCGTATTAGAATTGATGGGGTTTTGCAGATAATTATGACACCACCTAGTTCATCATTAAGTGGTTTAGTAACAAGAATAAAGATTTTGTCGAATTTAAATATTGCTGAAAGAAGACTCCCTCAGGATGGTAGGTTTACTATAAAAGCTTCTAATAGAGAGATTGATGTTCGTGTTTCCATTCTTCCGACTGTATATGGTGAGAAAACTGTTCTTAGATTGCTTGATAAATCCGGATTTGGTTATAATTTAAAAAGTTTAGGTTTTGAGGATAAAATGCATTCTATTTTCCGCAGAGCAATTTCTCAGCCTTATGGCATGGTTGTTGTTTCAGGACCAACCGGATCCGGAAAATCAACTTCTTTATATGCTTCATTAAAAGAAATAAAAAATGAATCAACAAATATCACTACCGTAGAAGACCCTGTTGAATACCAGCTTGAGGGGATTAATCAAGTACAGGTTCATGATAGTATTGGTTTATCATTTGGCTCTTCACTTAGATCTATATTAAGACAAGACCCAGATATTTTGTTAATTGGTGAGATCAGGGATGAAGAAACTGCAGATATTGCTGTAAAATTTTCATTAACTGGTCATCTTGTTTTCTCCACAGTTCATGCCAATGATGCAGCTTCTACTATAACAAGGTTATTAGATATAGGTATAAAGCCATTTCTAGTTGGATCTTGTTTGAATTTGGTAATGGCTCAAAGATTAGTAAGAACTATTTGTGATAATTGTAAAGAAGAGTATACTCCTACTAAAGAGGAATTAAATAGGATAAATCTTGAGGAATCTAGAGTTAAGGGTAAGAAATTATTCCAAGGGAAAGGATGTAGTCATTGCCGCAATACGGGGTATCATGGTCGAACAGGTATATTCGAACTTATCCTTATGTCTAGGGAAATTAGGGGGTTGGTTTTTGATAATTCTAATGAAGATATAATACGTCAAAAAGCTTTAGAAGAAGGCATGGTTACGCTTCGGGAGAGCGGAATTGATAAAGTGTTAAATGGGTCAACAACAATAGCTGAAATAATGCGCTCAACGGTTGAGGATTTTTAATGCCAGCCTACACCTATTTAATTAAAGACGAATCTGGCGGCAGAAGTGAAGGACAGATTAAAGCTGACAACCTAGATATTGCAATGCAGAAGTTGTCTGCTGATAATCAAATTATTGTCAAATTGGAAGAGGTGGATACTACATGGGATTTCATAGGTCCATTTATTGATGAAATTAATCTATCTATCGAGCGTTTTAAAAATAGAATTCCACTAAGTAATTTAGTTTTTTTTACTAGGCAGTTGGCCACTATGTACTCTGCAGGTTTGACTTTGGAACGAGCTATTCAAGGGCTAGCTAGCGAGGAACGTCATCCTAAACTAAAGAAAGTTTTAACAAATGTTGGAGAAAATATTCGAAAAGGGTTGTCATTATCTGAAGCATTGCAAAGACATCCAGGAGTGTTTTCAACTCTATTTGTATCTTTAACTAAAGCTGGTGAGGTTAGTGGAAATTTGGATGAAATTTTAGATGAATTAGCAACATATCTGGAAAACTTAGACGATGTAAGAAGAAAAGTGAGATCAGCGATGACTTATCCTATATTTATGGTTATCTTTCTTTTAGCAATGATGAGTGCAATGTTTATGTGGATTATTCCAATGTTCTCTGATGTGTATGTGCAATTAGGTGCCAATTTGCCTGCAGCCACAAGGAAACTGGTATCATTAAGTGAATGGATAAGCATCAATTTTAATTCAATAGTTTTTTCATTATTTGGATTTATTGGTGGACTATGGCTTATTTCAAAAACACAAAGGGGTGGATATGTTCTTGATTCGATTAAGTTAAAGGTTCCTGTCTTTGGGTCATTACTTAATCAATCAATACTTAATAAATTTGCAAAAACTGCTGGCATTTTGTTAAATGCTGGTGTCCCTGTCATTGAATCTATGAATTTGATAGGGAAAATAGTAAGTAATCGCGTCTATGAAGTTGCTATTGGAGAGGCATCAGAATATATAAGAGACGGGTTCAATATTACTTCTGCTTTACGTAGGACTGAGGTGTTTCCTCCAATATTGTTGCAATTAACTGCTACAGGTGAAGAAACAGGTGAACTAGATTCTCTTTTGGATAGAACTGCAGATTATTATTATAAGCAAGTAAATGCATTAGTAGAGAGGATGACAACTTTAATTGAGCCAATATTAATTCTTATGGTAGGAATTATTATTGCTGTAATGGTTGTTATAACATATTTACCTGTATTTTACTTAGGCGCTGCTTTACAATCAGGTTTATAATGGAATTCTCTATTTTCTTTATAATTGGTACTTTTGTTGGAAGTTTTTTTAATGTAGTTATTTATCGTCTTCCACGAGATGAATCAGTGATCAGGCCAAGATCGCATTGTCCAAATTGTAAAAATTCTATTCCATTTTACAGAAATATTCCCATCATTTCATTTATTATTCAACTTGGTAAATGCGCACATTGCAAAAAACGTATTTCTATTCAATATCCAGCTGTTGAATTAATAAATGGACTATTGTGGGGCTGGGCCTTTTCAAGTTTACCATTTTCAGAGGCTATAACTGTATCATTGCTTTGCTCTATACTTGTTTCAATTTCTTGGATAGATTCTAGAATCTATATGATTCCGCTTGACTTAATAATTGTTGGAGCAATCATTATTATTTTATCTATAATTTTTGGAGTGTTATCTTTAGATCAGGCTTTATTAGGTATTGTAGCTGGAGTTTTTTTTCCTGGACTAATGATGGGCTTAACTTGGCTTGTGACTAGAAGGCAGGGTATGGGATTTGGAGATTTACAATTAGGATTAATTCTCGGTGCGTGGTTAGGGCCTATATTGATGATCCTAACTTTGTTTCTTGCTTCATTATTAGGCTTAATAGCATGGATATTAATTTCTATTTTTAAAGGTATTGATAGAAATAGACCATTGCCATTTGCCCCTTATCTTACATTTAGCGCAATTAGTATTTTTATTGTTAGTAATTATTCCACTACATTAATTGATCATTTAATTATGGTCTAAAGTGATTATAAGGTTAAAATGAAAAAAATCTATAAAATTCTATTAATAGTAATTTTGGTTTCAGCTGTATCATATGGCCAAGATGAGATAAGGAAATTATCAAATGGTTTTTCTTCTATTCCAGGAGATAATAGGATGCATTTTTCATTAGCGAGTTATGAAATAAAGGATGTAACTATTGATGGACAAACCTTTAAAAAGCCTGTTGTCCCATTTGGTGGATTAAAATCAGAAGAAGGTGAGCCAACTTTACCAACTATTACGACATTTTATCAAGTGTCTCCTAATAAATCTTATACTATTCATGTAAATGTTACTTCTTCTGAATGGATTGACAATATAGATATTTTACCTCATCAAACATGGGATAGTGAATCGGATGAGGCTAATGTACTTTTTAAAAGAAATATAGAATTATACACTTCAGACATGAAGTACCCTGACAATCAAGGAGAGGTCTCGAATACATTTGTGTTTAGGGATTTGCCAGTAGTTAAGGCTTCAATTACTCCGTTTAGATACTATCCCTTATCTAGGAAACTTGAGGTTATAACATCGGCCGATATTGAATTGATAGAAGTAGGAGACGTTGACCCCGTACAAATTCCTAATCGAATTTCTCGGGTTTTTGAACCATTATATGAAGCTTTAGTTGTTAATTATAACCGATCTACTAATGATGATGATTATCAGAAACCATCAATACTGTATATTTTGCCAAGCAACTCATCAAATCTAATGGCAAATCTTGAAATTTTATTTGATTGGCGTCATCGATGTGGATATGTGGTTAATTATGTTTCGACAAGTACTACTGGAAATAGTTCCAGTTCGATTAAAAATTATATTAGTAATGCTTATAGTACCTGGGATGATCCTCCAGAATATGTTGCGTTAGTTGGGGATGCAAATGGAAGCTATTCCATACCAACATATTTTGAAAGTTTTAGTAGTTATAATGGAGAAGGAGATCATCCATATTCGCAATTAGTAGGCAATGATTTACTGCCTGAAGTGATTATTGGCAGATTATCTTTTAGCTCAACAACAGAGCTTGCTACGATCGTAAATAAAACTGTTCAATATGAAAGCAATCCCTATCTCAGTCAGAATTGGTTTCATAGCGCATCGGTTGTAGGAGATGCCTCAACATCAGGGATATCTACAGTTATAACTAGTGAAAATATTAAAGAGTTAATGGAATATCATGGATATGATGATGTTCGTACTATCTATAACTCTCCATTTCCATCGCAGATGGTTGCAGATTTAAATGCGGGTTTAACTTTTTTTAATTATCGCGGATATTATGGAGTGAGTGGCTTTAACTCCGGTAATATAAATAGTCTGTCTAATGGTTTTAAATTGTCAATTGCTACTGTTATTACTTGTGGTACGGGTTCCTTTTCATCTGGTACAGCTTTATCAGAAACATTTGTAAGGGCGGGGACGCCAACTCAGCCTAAAGGTGCTGTAGCTTCTGTTGGTACTGCAACAATTGGTACACATACAATGTTTAATAATGCTGTTGATATGGGCTTTTATTATGGTGTTTTTGTTGATAAAATGGAAACAGCTGGAGCTGCTTTAGCTAGAGGTAAATTAAATCTATATCTCAATTATCCAAATAATCCAAACAATTATGTCAATATATTTACTCATTGGAATAATCTTATAGGAGATCCAGCTTTGCAAATGTGGACAGATGTCCCACAATCTTTTACGGTGAGCCATGAGAGCACAATTTCATCTGGAACTAATTATTATGATGTGGAAGTGTTGGATTATTTTAATGAACCAGTTGAAAGTGCCTATGTTACGATCTTAAAAGGAAATGATATTATATTTGAATCTGGCTATACTGATATTAATGGTCGCATTATATTGTCTGTAGGTTCTGCTTCATTAGGTAGTGTCGATTTGACAGTAATAAAAAGAAATTTTGTTCCCTATCAAGGACAGTTTCAGATCAATGGCCAGAGTGTAAATGTAAATTCTGTTGAAGGTGCATTTACTATTGATGATGATATGAATGGTTTATCTATAGGAAATGCTAATGGAGTGATTGATGGAGGAGAGACTATTGAGTTAACTATACCTATATATAATTATGGGACAGATAATGCAGAGGGTGTTTACTGTAAACTGATTGGCGGTGATGGATTTATCAATTATAGTATTGATAGTTTATATATTGGAACTTTAACTAGTGGAATGACAGGAAATGAAGGACAGTCATTTGTTTTTGAAGTAGAATCTGGAATATTAGAAAATGAAAATTTCCCATTAAGATTATTAATTAAAGATATAAATGACTCTAACTGGTTGAGTCAAATTCAACTTTCTATTTCAGGCACGAGGTTACTTGCAGATAAAGTATATGTGCATGATGACCCAGTATTTGGTAATGATCACCTTGATCCAGGTGAAACTGCTGAAATCGAAATAGAGATTTCAAATATTGGTTCAATGATGGCGAACAATGTAAGTGGTCGTTTATATTCAAATTATCCTGGTTTAGAAATTATAGATGACCAAGGATTTTGGCCATTAATTGTACAAAACAATTTTTCAATTAATACTACTGATAAGTTTGAAGTTATTGCTGCTGAAGATATAATTCCAGGCACAGTAGTTGAATTATTTATAGATCTGGAATCTCCTGATGGCGCAGCTCAGAGTGCAAATATTCCATTGCAGATTGGTGTTAAAGAGGTAGATGATCCACTTGGCCCAGATTTATATGGATATTATGCGTATGATAGTGGTGATATATTATATTCAAACACACCATATTTTAATTGGATTGAAATAGATCCATTATATAATGGATCTGGTACCCAGTTGCCATTAAGTGACTACGGGGATAATCAAGATGATGTAACCACAGTTAATCTGCCATTTACATTTAAGTTTTATGGTGTTGATTATGATCAGATTAGTGTTTCTAGCAATGGATGGGTATCTATGGGATCTACATCCATGAAATCATTCAGGAATTATCATATACCTGGCCCTGGTGGTCCTTCTCCAATGATAGCTGTATTTTGGGATGATCTTAATACAACTACTAGCGGGGGACGTGTTTATAAATGGTATGATGAATTAAACCATCAGTTTGTTATTCAATGGTCACACTTGAGAACTTATGATAATAATAGTTTAGAAAATTTTCAGCTAATCCTTAAGGATTCTCAACATTATTTCACACCTACAGGCGATGGAGAAATATTAATGCAATATGCAGATTTTAATAATACATCAACTGGCAACTATAGTTGGGGTCAAGTGCATGGGAATTACTGCACTATAGGCTTAGAAGATCAAAGTGAAACTATTGGCCTTGAATATACCTTTAATAATACTTATGCTATTTCAGCCATGCCGCTTGAAGATTCTACTGCAATATTATTCACCACGAGAGGAGCAAGCATTCTCCAACGTGGAGATATTAATCAGGATGGATTATTAAATATAATAGATGTACTTACTCTTGTTGATTTTGTCCAATCAAGTAATACAGGAGAATTGAATCCTTATCTCGCAGATGTAAATGCAGACGAAATCATTAATTTTCTGGACATGATAAGTATTGTTCGGGAAATAATGGGCTATTAAGGAAGTTTCATGATCATATCACCCCTCTTTTTTCTTGGAATTATTGTTCTAATATTAATTCTAATAGGATATTTAGAAAGAGTAAATCATCAGCATGTAATATCTAATATTCCATTGAGGATACATGTGAATGGGACTCGAGGTAAATCAAGCGTAACACGTCTTATTGCTGCTGGATTGCGTGCAGGTGGGATGCGAACTTTTGCGAAGACGACAGGAACAGCTCCAAGAATTATTGATTCTGAAGGGAAAGATAGGATTATTCATAGGTTGCGCTCAGCGTCAATTGGAGAGCAAATTAAATTAATGCGATTATTTTCCAAGGAAAAACCTGATGCTATAGTAATGGAATGCATGGCAGTACAACCAGAATATCAATGGATATCAGAACATCAAATGATACAATCGCATGTTGGAGTGATCACGAATGCTAGACCAGATCATCTAGAAGAAATGGGACCAACTATAGATGATGTTAAGAAATCATTAGGAAATACTATTCCACAAAATGGCAAGGTGGTGTTTGGAGAAAAAAATATAGTTGATTCAGTTTCAGATATAGCAGAGTTTAGAAATACCAAGTATTTTGTAGCAGATGAAGATGCTATTACAGATACTCAACTAGCAGGATTTCCATATATAGAACATCCTCAAAATATCGCAGTAGCACTCAAGGTATGTAATGAATTAGGGGTTAAAGAAGATATTGCTCTTAACGGCATGCAGAATTCCCAGCCTGATCCTGGTGCTTTAGTTATTAATAATATTGATTTTGGAAAAGGTAATATTCATTTTATTAATTCAATGGCAGCTAATGATCCTGTTTCTACTTTACAGATTTGGAATATTATAAAAAGTAAATATAACTCCAATAATTATTATTCTATTTATTTGAACTGTAGAGAAGATCGACGAAGTAGAACACATCAATTATTAGAACTTATTTATAACGAAATAAATCCTCAAAAAGCAATAATTAGAGGAAAAAAAATAGAAGCTCTTGTAAATAGAATGGATAGTTTTTCTCCTAATACAATTACGCAGATAGTTCAAGAAGATGAACCAATACAATCATCAATAGATCAATTTAAAGAACTTCCATCTGAATCTATTTTATTTGCGATAGGCAATCAAGCTGGGTTTGGTCAAGATTTAATTAATGCACTAACGGAGTTTAAGTCTCATGACTGAGGTTACTGTTGGTTTAGGTATTGCATTGAGTTTAATCCTCTCTGAGACTCTTGGAGTGACTGCTGGAGGGGTAATTGTACCTGGTTATATTGCTATGCATTTACATAACCCAGATCAAATAATTATGACATTTATAGCTTCGATGATCGTGATTCTTTTAATTAGAATACTAGGAAAGTTTATATTTTTATATGGTAAAAGAAGATTAGTGCTGACTCTATTGCTTGGTTTTATAATTGGATATATTTCACGAAATCACTTTTTTTCTCCAATAGACACCTTCTCATACGAAGTTATTGGAAATATTATTCCTGGATTAATTGCTAGTTGGATGGATAGACAAGGTATAATAAGAACAATATCTGCGATTATCATTACTTCAGTTTTAGTTAAATTAACCATTATGGTATTATCAGGAGGTACAATATATGCCTGATAGACCTTTTAAACCTATAATACAAGAAACACGAACACTTGTGCTTCTTGCTTTTATTTCTATTGCTGCATATTCAATTGCTTATTTTTCAAGAAAGGAATTTGTTTCTACTACCTATGAGATAAAAATAAAGGCAGCAAAGAAGATGCAAGAATCAATGAATATGCTAAAGAATCTTCGGATGGAAAAAGGTGTTTTTATAGATCAAGAAAATGATCCAAATGAAACGGGGCTAGTTGGTTCTCAATTTAGTTTAATTACTACAGATGAAGGTGATTTAGATGCAAAATTAACTACTTTGGATCCAAATTTCGCTGCAGCGATGGTAGAATTATTAAATCGGGCAGATCTTGTTAGAGAAGATTCAATTGCAGTAATGTTAACTGGTTCTATGCCAGGCGCTAATATGGCCATGTTAATTGCATGTAAGGCTATAGGTATTTATCCCATTATTATATCCTCGATAGGAGCATCGCAGTGGGGTGCGAATGACCCAGAGATGACTTGGTTAGATATGGAAAGTATTTTGTTTAACAATGGTTATATTTCATCTCGTTCTATTGCTGCGTCTATAGGTGGAAGAAATGATCAGGGTCGATTATTAAGTCCTAGAGGTAGAGAATTGATTCGCAATAATATTGATAAGAGTAGATTGCATTTAATATCGGGCAAAGGATTAGAAGACAATATTGATCAGAGAATGCAATATTTTGGTAATAATAATTATAAAGCAGTGGTAAATATTGGAGGTGGTGTTGCCAGTTTAGGCACTAGCTTTAACTTAAGATTATTACAGCCTGGAATTGTATATAGGAAAGATATAGAAAAAATTTCTCGAGGTGATGGAATAGATGGTGCTGTTGTTAGGTTTTCTAAACAAAATATTCCTCTTATTCATATTCTAAATATCCAAAAATTAACAGATGAGCTTGGTATGGAATATGCACCCATACCGTTACCGGAAATAGGCGAAGGTCGTCTGTACGCTATTGAAAAATATGATCTAAATATGACTATCTTGAGCTTACTCATTGTATCATTATCTGTAGTAATCACTGGATGGAAAAGCAAACAACAAATTAAAGAAATAATGACAAATCATGATCCAGAAAGCATTATTTAAAATTTTATTCTTTATCCTCTTTTATTCAGTAGTGAATGCTGAACTTTTAAAACCGAGTATTGGAGGAGAGGAAAAAGAAATACTAAAAATTTCTGATAAAAGAAGAATCTATACAATATTAAGAGAAGATTCATTGGTGTATGAAATACATGGACCTACTCGCATTGAATTAATTTCCCGGTATCCTTCAAATAAGAAAACGAAAAAAAGCCAGAAATTTTCATATATGCTAATGATTGATAAGGAAAAACCAATTATCATTAATCATAGATATAAAATTCAAGAATCCATTCGTTCCGTTCAGCATCCGAATCATTATTATACATATTCAGGTAATTACTTTTTCAATATTGCTGACGGGAATCATCGAGTAGTATTGAAATCTATAGACAAAGAAGGATACCCAGTCTTACTGCGTATGTTGAAAAAAGATTTTGAGAAACCTAGTTATAATAGAAATGAAATAATTCCTATGGTATATCAATCAAATCGTGAAGTTATGATAGATGGGAAAGCTATTTCATACTATGCGTTAACAAATAATCGCCCGCTTCAGCTTGAATTAAAAGGACCTAAGAAATTACGCATTCTTTCTCGTCTAATTTTTGATGAATATATGGGAACAAGTGATATATATCGTCTTCGAATAAAAAGTGGTAAGAAAGTAATAGGGACGTATCTTATTTCTTCTGAAAGATCATCTGAATCTTATATCCTAAATATGGAAAATAAAGTGCCTGGAAAATGGAGGACTTGTGAAATAGATATATCTGAAGGCAATAAAGTAATTACGATAGAAGTTGTTGAAAAGGATAAACAAGTATTAACTCGATTTCAAGAGTATAAATGAAAATTATTGTAATACTATTTATTTCATTATTGAATGGTCAAAACTTATTAGACTATCTAAGTGGACCCATTACATTGAAGATAGGGTTAATAAATGGCTATGATGATAATGTATTGCATTTCTCTGATATAGAAAAGAGCCAAGCATCCACAAATAAATATATTATGGGAGGGGTAAACACTTTTGACTCTCATTTCACTAGATATTTTGTCACTGCTGAGAAAAGGATACATTTAGCTGACCGTAGCAAATATATTCATTTCTATACTAGAACGAATATTTCTAATTATTCACATAATGACAATCGTCATCATTGGAGTGGGAATCTTAAAACAACATATCGATGGGGGCCTTATAGAAAAATAGCATATTCTTTGAGGCATCTAAATAGTTATTATACTCGTCACTATATTGATCGAGATATATCTAATTATATTTTGCAACCATGTAATTTTACTGATAGAGAACAATATATAGAATTTTCCTATCCAATCAAAAGAGATCAATGGATGAGCATCCTTTTAAGTTATAATCAACGGTATTATGATATTCCTTTTGTTGAATTTGATTTAGATATTTTGTCCTCTTCATTGAAAATTAATAGAAGATTAAGAAATGTAGGGAGCATTGCAATTGTACTTAATTTTGGAACTGCAAATAATTTAACTTTTGGTAAAACTGCAAAAGCAGGTTTGTTAGACCGTTCATATAAGAATTTTGAATGGTATGTTCCATTCACCTATAGTAGAGGTATTGGTGTCTTAGATAAGGTTGGCTTTTCTATGAGACAAGATTTTCGATACTATAAAGCAGAGGAAGAAGGAGACCAACTGCATAGTGGACGTAATCATATAGATAACAAAATGAATATTTGGGTCGAAAAAAAGATTAATGAGAAATTGTTAGTAAAAACATCATTACGCTACCGTTATCGACTGACGGAATCTCAATTTGATTGGGTTTCTACGCTAAGGACATTTCATCAATGGCAAGCTTGGATATCCATTGAGTGGAAAATGGTCTATGATCGTTATTAATATGACAATGAAATACTTTTTATTTATACTAATCTTTTTTTCAGCATTTAGCTGTATGGAACCAAATAATGAAAATTTGTGGAATTTAAATAAGATTACATTGATTGAGACGGAAGGTTATTGTCGTGATGTATATGTCTCAGGTGATTCAGTTTTTGTGGCTGCAGGTCAAGCTGGAATTCAACTTTGGGATATTTCTACTATTACCTCTCCAAGATTAGTATGGAAAAGATCATTATTGGATCTAGGCATTAATAAAGAAATATCGCAGGTAGAATATAAGTCGTCAATTAGACAGCTATTTGTACTTGAGAGCAATGAACGCCCTATTCATATTGATTTATCAATTCCTGATTCGGTTAATGTATTGGGCCAATTTTCAAGTGAAAAAACTAAAGAATTTCGCGTTACAACAAATAATACCAACTCATTTACAGTTTATGCAGCAGATAATGATGATGGGCTAAAATCTAGTACATTTGAATATGATTCTTTTTATAAACTTTGGTTCAATACTTCTGGAAATGAAATTTCAAGCATAGGAAATCCGAATGGAATTGACATTATTTCTGATCTAATAGTTTTAACTTTAGATCAACTTGGTATACAAGCTTTTCAATATGAAAATAGCATAATTAATAGTTTATATCATATAGACCTACCAGGGAATGCAAGAGCAATTACTATTTCAGATATCGATGCATATTATGTAGCCTGCGAAGATGAAGGAGCGTTTAAAATAGTAAGCAATTATCCTGATGGCCCTCCAGTTAAAATGCAATTTGGTGAAGATCTATATGTCACCCATGTGGCTATATCTTCTAATCAAATAGCATTATCCTGTGCTGCTAATGGTATATCCTTGTACGATAGAATAAGTAATGACAATATTGAATCTAGAGGAATCCATAATATAGGGTATGTATATCACACTGAGTTTTATAATAATTATCTATTTGCAGCTAGTAGGGAAGGATTGCAGATCTTTCAAATTGATCAATAAAGGACGAATATGAGATTCTTTTATATACTTTTTATTATTCTATCTTTAATTGTTGGTCAGGAAATGATATGGCAAGAAAATGGTATTCCAATACGCCAAGGAGTCCATATTGAATGGCAACGTACATTATGCCCTGGAGAGCCAGGGAATTTGATATTTGTTTGGTCCGATACGCGTTATGGGAGTAGAAATGTTTTTGCACAAAAGGTAGACTCTGCTGGAGCATTGCTATGGGGCACTGGAGGAAGTGCAGTTACAAATTTACCTGGCAGACAAGAAGATCCTGTTGCTATAACGGATGGTGATGGAGGTGCCTTCATTGCTTGGGTTGATTATCGTTTTGACGAAGAAGGAGATATTTTTATTCAACATATTGATAATCAAGGGAATAGAATGATGGATGATAATGGAGCGGCCCTAGCTAGAATAGATGGAAGGCATCTTACAATTAATATGTGTACAGATAGTCTAGGCGGTGTATTTGTTGCTTGGCAAGATAAGAGGAATTTCCTTGATGATGATATTTATGGAACACACGTATCATCAAATTATGAAATTATTGCTCCTTCAAATGGAGTTTCAATAATCCAGATGAATGGAAACCAAGGAGCAAAGAGCTTAGAATATGCTGGGAATAATGAAGCAACTATAATATGGTCCGATACTAGAAGCGGAAGTGGAAATGATATATATTGTCAAAAAATAAATATGAATATGGAAAAAATATTTGCTGAAGGAGCATTAGAGGTTTCTACAACCTCTGATCTTGAGACGACACCAAGGACTACATACATGAATAATGATACATCGTTTATAATCTGGCAATCTGGAACTGAAAACACAGATATTTATTATAATCTTCTAACAAGTAATGGATTAGTATATACAGATCCTGTGCAGTTATGTAGTTATAATTCTTCAAAAGCTTACCCTAGAGTAAAAAGAAATCAATTAGGAGAAGTATTCGTTCAATGGATCGATTACAGAAATGATCCAACTGAAGGTAGTCACTTTTACCAAAGAATTTCTGTTGGAGGAAATATTTCCTGGGATCAAGATGGAATTCAATTAGATATGGGAGGGAATGATCATCATGCGAGATTTTCTGCTGGAGGAAATGGAGAGTTATTTGTTTATTGGGAGCGGGGTACGTTTCCTAATGTAGATATTATGTATCAGGCAATTCAATCTGATGGATCATTACTTTTAAATAATGCGCAATTTGTATCTAATATGAGTGGATATCAATCAATGCCAAATACAATATCCGATAATAATAATGGTTCATTTGTTGTTTTTGCTGATCAGTCTAATGGAAGTATCGATTTAAGAGTTCAACGAATGGATTTAGATTTAATATCTTTTGAATTAAATGGCCTTATTGCGATGAATGGACTTGACGGTGATATTGAGTATCCGATAGCAAACTATATGAATGACTATGTTGTAATAAATTGGGTTGATGCTCGAAACGATAAAAAAGTTTTTGGCTCGATTCTTGAAGATGAGGGTGTCGTTACATCGTTAGTAAATGGTCAAGAACTAACTCAATTTGATAGTTATACTTTTCAGCTAGAGAATGAACCTACATCCCTTTTAGCGCATGATTATCTTTTTACAGCTGTATTTGATGCACAGAGCGGAGCAAAGTTAATTCGGATCAATAAGTTTAATCTAGAGTTTCAAATGCAATGGCCTAATGAGGGTTATGTAGTTCATCAAAGTACTGCTGATCAAAGAAAAGTTAAATTGTTTGAAACGCATGATGGAATAGGTGTTGTTTGGTCTGAAATAAGGGATGAAGTGGATTTTGATTTATTTTATCAAAGATTTGATTTGGAAGGTCAAATACAATTTGACACTTCTGGCGTAACTCTTCTGGATGGAGTTTGGATAGATAATTATGTTGAAGGTATCTATTTTACTCCAGATAGTAATTTTATATTGGTTTGGGTTGATGATGTTTGGGGCGCTGGATCACTAAAGTATCAGAAATATGATTTAAATGGAGAGATTGTAGCTGGATGGCCAAATGAAGGTTATACATTATCATCAATTGGTGATCCCGAAAAATTAAAAGGTCAAGTTATTAATTCAGATGATGGGATTTTAGTAGCATGGGAGGAATCATATAATTTTAATAAAAATATAAAAGCAAATATTGTCCATTGGGATGGGACATTAGAGTGGACAAATGGATTATTGTTAACATCTGCAGAAAATGATCAGATCAATTTAGAATTAGCAATTGATGAATCGAGTCAAACCAGTCTAGTGATTTGGGAAGATTTTCAAAATGGAAATGATTTAAATATTGTTGGCCAATTTATTGATTTATCAAATAATACTCTTTTAAATGAAAATGTTATTATTTGTAATAATGAAGTATATCAGCAATCGCCTGTAGTAAAGACAGTAAATGATGGGCACTATCTAGTTGTCTGGGAGGATGAGAGAGGTTTTTTAAATAATGACCCTGTGCTTTCAGGAGGATTAGATATTTATGCACAAGTTATTCATTATGAAAATGGTATCGTCTATTCCGAAAATGGGATTGTATTATGTCAAGAATATCATGACCAGAAAGAACCGCAGGTTTCGTTAATGAAAGAAAATCAAGATAATTTGCAAAGCTTGTGGTTCGTTCACTGGACCGATATGCGTAGCTCAGGAAAGGCTGATCTTGCAAATCTATACGGTCAAGTGATACGTCTTTCTGAGCCAATGAATATAGAAATTTCTAATCTACATCCAACTTCATTTATGATTGGTGATGTTTTTCCTAATCCTTTTAATAATTCTATTGGAATTGAAATTAACGTTAGAGATCTTGAACCAATTGACTTTCTAGTAGTTAATGTTATGGGCAAAGTGATCTATAATGAGAAGATCATGCCATTAAGAAATGGCATTCATTCATTTGCATGGAAGGCTAAGAACAATCATGCTCAAGATTTACCAAGTGGTATCTATTTTCTTCAATTCAATTCAGTAAATTATCGATCAAATAGAAAAATCACTTACCTCAAATAAGTTAATATTTGCTGATTGGTTATGAGATTTCCATTGAGGAAACTAGTATTAATTAATTCTTTAATTATTTGCATTAATGCTCAAGCCTTAGATGAGCGTTATCATTCTTTTTTAGAAATAGAAAGTTTTCTTGATTCTTTAACACAAGTGTATGATGTTAATTCAGAATTTAGAGTTTATCATCTTGGGTACAGCGGCCAGGAAGAACTCCCAATTTATGCAGTCAAGATTTCAGATAATGTAGAATTCAAAGAAGATGAACCAAGAGTATTATTCGTTGGGCAATTGCATGCGGAAGAAGTATTAGGTGTAGAAGCAGTTTTAGAACTGATATTGCTTATGCTTGATCCACCTCCAGAGGAAATGCAACATATCAATATATTAAAACAAAATATTGAGACCTGGATTATCCCTACTCTTAATCCTGAGGGCCTCAATGTAGTGCATGATGGCCTTGATGTAAGTTATAGAAAAAACAAAACGGACTTTTCACCTCAGGGTCCATGGCCTAACAATTATTTTGATTATGATTCTGCAGTTGGAGAAGATATTGATGGAGTTGATTTGAATAGGAATTTTGACTTTAATTGGGTGTTTGGTGATACATTTATGGAGCCTGATCCTAGTGATTACGCCGCGCACTATGATTATTATAGAGGATTGCATCCGTGGTCAGAAGCTGAGACTCGGGTATTAAAAGACTTTGCAATAGAAAATAACTTTCTTTTTTCCATTATTTGGCACAGTGCACGTTCAGGAAGATATTCTGAAAAAGTATTTAGTCCTTGGTCATGGGATGGGGATAAGAGAACCCCTGATGATGCATCAATTAAACTTATTGGCGATCAAATTGCAGAAATAATAATTAAAGAAAATAGCTCTGAAAGTTATCAATCTAGTTATAGCGGATCTAGACGTGGCAACGCGCATGACTGGTTTTATCAAGCAACAGGTACATTTCAATATCTTATCGAATGTGGAACATCAAATCTACAGCCTGATAGTGCATTAGTTGAAGATACGATTGATCGCTTAATGCCTGGAATGTTGTTTTTATTAGATAGAACAATAGGGTATAACACGGATGCTTCCCAAATAACTGGTATAATATCAGATGGAGAGAGCGGAAATCCTCTTGAAGATGTAGTCATTGCTATTCAGGAACTTTATAGTGGAGTCCAACAGCCCCGTAAAAGCGATGAATTTGGTCGATATCGAAGAATTGTCGTGCCAGGCACATATAGCTTGGAATATAGAAAAAACGGTTATTTCCCCTTGAATTTTACGGTTACCGCTAATCCAAGTTCTCCAACAATTCAAAATGTTACTATGACACCGACACCTTTGCATAATATTGAAATAAATATTTCTTCTTTTCAATATCCGGTGGTTTTAGAAGAAAACCCTTTTTTGATAATAGATAACTCAGATATGTCTGATACGATTCAAATGGATTTTTCCCACAATCATAATCTTGAAATTCCTCAAGGGGAGTGGCGATTTACATTATATTGGGATTTTCTTATCCCCTGGCAGCAAAATATTACCGTTAACAATGACCTTGAATTAAATATAGATATGCAGGAGCCATTGTGGGTTCAAAATATATTTGGTTTTCCCATACTAGATAATTCATCATTTAACATTATAGAAGGACCATGGGTATTTGATAATAACATGGTTCGATCTCAAAATGAATTATTCTATGCTAATGCTGATTCTCTTGATTCCGTTTTTGTACTTGAATCTCAACTATATTCTTTCTCTGAGCCAATGGATATGATTGTTTTAAGAATTGATCATCAGTGGGAGTTAGAATGGAATAATGATTCAATTACAATTTCACTTATGGACTCAACAGAGATTATTAATCAAATGTTTCTTGCAGATCATCAGTGGGATCAAAGCGCTAGACACAGGTTAGTAGCAGTAGATACTAATGGTATTAATAATATTAAAGTTAAACTTGAACTAAAAAGGGATAAAACAATCAACTATAGGGGTTATAATATTTATGATATTAAGTTATTTGCAGGAAATAACTTTACCTTGGGTTCCATTGTAGAACAATCTCCTATTAACCAAAATACTTCAATAATCTCTGTAAGTGAAATTTATCCTAATCCATCAAATGGTATGATAAATATTGATTTTATTAATTCTCCTGGACCAGCTTCGATTGTTGTATATAATTTGCTTGGGCAAGAGGTATATGCTGGGGAAATTCCTCTCCAATATAACCAAAAGAAAATTTGGCGTTACAACTTTTTAGATGATTATCAACGAAATCCTGTATCTGGTGTGTATTTTATTAAAATTGTTTCTCAACGTGAAACATTCTATAGAAAATGTATATTGTTAAAGCCATAATATTATTTGTCTCTTTTTTGTTTGCTAATGAGGGATCATTTAGAGGAAAGAGTTTAAATGCTGTTCTTAGTGGAGCAATACCAATTTCATATTCTCATTTTATATCAGAGCAGTATAATATTCCTATTAGTCAACTAAATCCTCAACGTGGATCATATTTGATTATTAGTCCTAATAATATGATTGAGCATCTTGGTGATCTAGTATCATTTAAAAAATCACAAGGGTTTGATGTTTATATCGAAACGCTTTCCAATGTAGGGTCAACCGCAGAAGAAATTAAGCAGTTAATAGAGAACACCTTATTAGAAGACCCTATGTTAGAATATGTATTATTGATTGGAGATGTAGATGGTGTTGCTGCTATGCCTTCATTTTATTATGGTCCGGAGAATGATGTGACTGATCAAAAATTCACCCATATTCTAGGTGAAGATTTCTATCCAGATGTATTTATTGGACGTTTTTCAATTGACTCTATTTCTGAACTAATTGTTATGATTCAAAAAACAATTAATTATCATCGTCAACCTTTAGCTACAGATAGTAATTGGCTAGATAAGGCACTTGTTGTTGCAGGAAATTATAGTAATACAGTGCCAATACCGATAACGCCCAAGTGGACATCGTATTGGGTTCGAGATCTTTTATATGATAATGGTTACACTTCTGTGGATACTGTATTTTATCCACCAGTTCAACAAGGTGCATCATTAATACAAAATTATATTAATAATGGAGTAGGTATTGTTAATTATCGAGGATGGGGTGATGCAAATGGTTGGCACTATCCTGAATTTCACGTTGGAGATGTTGTTGCGCTTAATAATGGATGGATGACTCCAGTATTTACTAGTTTTGTTTGTAATTCTAATGATTTTGCAAATAATGTGGATCCTTGTCTTGGTGAAGCATTAGTGCGGGCTGGAACACCATCAAATCCGAAAGGTGGAATAGCTATAGTTGGTCCTTCTGATTTGCACACAAGTACAAAATTTAATAATGTAATTAACGCATATATGTTTGATGCAATGTTTGATAATAATATAGTAGAATTAGGTCCAGCTGTGAATGCAGGTCTGATGGGATTAATTCGAGAATTCCCCAATCTGGATGGAGTTGAAGAAGCGCAAGAGTTTTATTTTCATGTTTATAATATTCTTGGAGACCCTTCTGTATCAATGTATCTAACGAGACCCAATGAATTTTCAATAATTGCTGAAGATTGTTTCAATAATGATGGCTTTGTAGAATTATCAGTGTTTGATGTTGAGGGGAACTCCATTCATGATGCAGTCATATCCTTAATGGTAAATGATAGTATTCTATTTAAAGGCAAATCAGATATAAATGGGAAAGTTCATGCTTCAATTAACCTGGATAATGTATCAATTATTGATGTTTATGCTAATAAAAATGGTTTTGTTCAAGGTAAAATAGAATTAGAGGTTAGTGATGATCAATCAGATTTAGTTTTAGTTGGTTATGAATTAGGCCAGTTAAATGATAATCTTTTGGAGATTGGAGAAATATCTCATATTTATCCAATTTTTAAGAACAAAGGGACTTCAACTATTCTATCAATTAATGGATATGTAAATATTCCGTTAGTGCAAAATTGCCAGATTATTTCATCAGATTTTGAAATTTCCGATCTTGATCCTGGACAAAGCGCTTTAAGTGTTGCACCAATAGTGGTACGACCAAATTCAGCAAATAAAGAAAATATTCTTTTGAATATTGATATTGATACTCAAGACTGGAATTATGATCTCGCAATTCCTATCAAACCATTGACATTGATAGCAGATTTGAATGGTGATGAATTATTTAATAATACAATTAGCGAGTTATCCTTATTAATAAAAAATTATTCAAATACAGAATTAGATAGTGTATTTGTTGAACTAATATCTCTAGATGATTCACTATCTATTCTAATGAATAGTAGAGAATATTTTTCCATTAGTTCTTATTCTAATACAGAAATAAATAATATAAATCATGAATTTATGATAGGAAATGTTTCTCCTGGTAGCGCACTTAGCTATCAATTATCTATAAAAAAAGATACGATTATAGTTCACTCAGAGCAGAAAGATTTTAGACCATCTTTTAATGATAATCAGCCAATTGCGCCGACTTGGTACGGTTATTGGGCATACGATAATTTGGACACGAACTTTATGCAATCTCCTTTGTTTGATTGGGTTGAGTTAGATCCAATGTATGGCGGAAGTGGGGCTTCTGAATACAAATTAGATGATGATGACCATATAATAGTGCAGTTACCATTTGAATTTAAATATTTTAATCGAACGTATAATGAATTGACGATTAATTCTAATGGATGGGCTTCATTTATATCTTGCGATATTGATTATTTCTACAATTATACTATTCCCATGGCCTTAGGGCCAAAAGCAGTTTTAGCGCCATTTTGGGATGATCTAGAAGTGATAAATGAGGACTCAATTAGAGTATATACAAAATATGAACAAAATAATGGAAGATATATTATTGAATGGTCAAGAGCCTTGAATGGATTCGATGAAGTTACGGAGGAAACATTTGCTATTTATTTATATAATCAAGAGTCTATCCCTACAGAAAGTGGAGATGGAGTAATAGAATTTCATTATCTAGATATTTCTGATATAGATGCAGATAAAAACTTTTCAACTATTGGAATCGAAGATCATACAAAAAATGAAGGGATTCAATATGTATTTAATAATATTTATGCACCAGGAGCTGCTCAGCTTCAAAATCAACGTTCTATTCGTTTTACTACAGAAGCGCCAATCAATTATGTTTCTTCTTTATCATTTATAAATGAAGATAATCTTCCTGTTGGTTTTCAAATGTTTCCAGCATATCCAAACCCCTTCAATCCATCAACGACTATTAGTTATCAGCTACCTAATGTTTCTGATGTGAAAATTTCTATTATTGATTTATTGGGTAATGAAGTGGATGTATTATTAAGTGAAAGGAATTATTCTGGAAAATATAATGTCCAATGGCAAGGAATAGATAGATTTGGTAAATCAGTATCATCTGGAACATACTTTGTAGTTTTAGAAGCATTAAACTCCAGAAAAGTTCAAAAGATTTTATTCATAAAATGACTATAATAATTTATTCAACAGAATGGTGTGGCCCATGTAAGAATGCAAAGCAACTGCTAGATGATAAAAATGTTGTTTATAAAGAAATTGATATTGAACAAAATAAAATCTCAAGGGATGATCTGTATGACATTACTGGGGGACGTAGTGTACCACAAATTATTATTAATGAAACTGTTATTGGAGGTTATAGCGAATTATTTTATTTAAATCAATCAGGGGAACTAGATAAATTATTAGAGGAAAGCTAAATTGGTTATAAATAGAATGAATTTCAATTTAAAAAAGTCCCTCTTAATGGGACTTTTGTTTATTCATATAAATTGCTCTGGTACCAACCCAGTAACAAGTTTTATTAATAGTCTTACTTCAAAGAAAAAATCATCAAGTTTAGCACAAAAAGTAGGGAAGTTTTTACCATCTAGTTCTAAAGAATTCATAGATATATATGCAATGGAATCTCAAGTACGGAATCACCGCGCTTGGGTTCAAGAAAGATCAAAAGAATTGAAGTCAACAAAGAAAGCTCTTCGATCCTTAATGAATGCTTCTAGACAAAATGATTTCCAATTATATGAATTTTTAGATGCAAATCTAGCAGTAATGGCAGCAGCGCATGAAAATGTACTCTCCAATGCAAAAAAGGAAAAAAAACTAATTATTAGAGTCCAAAAGGGTAAAAAGACAAATATAGATTCAAAAATTCCTGGAAAAAATAATTCCTATCTTCAACAATTTATTATTTTAGATGATGCCATTGATTTAAGAAAGTCTGCTTATCAAGAATCGATTTACAAGATTAAGAAGGCATTAGTAAAAAGAGATATGGATTTAGTTTTTATTAAAGAGCAGAAGAATGAATGGTTTTTTATAACCGAAGAGTTATCAGATAAAAGAAAAGAATTTCAGCCATCAATTGATAAGTTAACTGCATTATTAGTTGATGCTATAACTAATGATAAAAATCATATTGAAAAAATAAGCAAACAATTGAATAAGGTTGAAAGCATAAATAAACGTCTTGATTTTTTAGATAAGTTATTTTTGAATATTGATAAAATTGCTGAAAAGCAAAAAGGTGGACGTGTATATTTGAAAAAAAGTTCTGAGTTTAAAGAAGAATATGAAATTCGCTTTGAGAACTCTGTTAAAGATTATGAAAAGTATCTAGAAAATCTTAGACAACTATTTATTAATTAAATTATTTTAATAATGTTGCGTTTATCCAACGCTGAAAATTATCTCCTTTAACTACTATAAAATATTGACCTGTGGAAGCATATTCTCCTACTTTAGTTCGCCCATCCCAATGGAATGTTACAATACCTTGAGCATATGTCTTATTTGTTATTTGTTTAATGTGTTTCCCATTTATAGATATAATGTTGATACTTAAATGTTGTTGATGAGGGATCTCTACATTAAAAGAAGTCGAAGGGTTAAAAGGGTTTGGATAATTTTGAGAAACAGAAATAGAAGTAGGGATGGACTCATTTTCCAATGATAATTCACCATCTGTAATTTCTATTTGGTAATCCCAGTTATTCCCACTCGTATCTTGACTGACTACAGCCAGATATACTGAAGCAGCACTAGTTGGGTCAATATTTATTTGATTACCTGAATATACTGTCCATGAATTATTTTCATAAGAAATAATAGCATGCATATTTAGATCTGTATCTGGTCCGGTAGTATTTGTTAACGAAGCAATTACTGGATCACTACTGATTAAATGAGTATACTGGCTTGCAAAACGATTAAGGTTCGTGCTGGTTATTGTCTGAGGTGTGCCAGCAGTATATGTGATCTCTGTAAAAGTAGTAGGGCCATTAACGGGGTATGCTTCAGCTTCTTCATAAGCAAATAACCCAGCATTAGTATTAGAAGACATAACTCGATTTGCTACTACCATTTTATTCAATGCATCACTAAAGGAAGATCCTTCGCTGGATAATGCTAAAGAAATTGCTCGATGACTATAATCGCCATAATAACTATCATTTAAAATACTCTTTTGCCATATCTTTCTTAATGTGAGATAACCTCCTAGATGTTCATAAATATATTGATGGTAAATAAATGATCCATACCAATGATCGCTTTGATCATCTAAAGCTTTATGTGGTTCATTAAACCAAGATGGTAAATATTGATAACAATCATTGATTTCATCATAGATTTGTTCTTCCATTACTACAGCTGTTGCTTCCATAATCCATTGGGCCTCAAAGCCATCATACCCTGATTGAATTGCATGATGGAATTCATGTGCAGCGGTAACTTTAATACTTTCTTGTTCTGTACCAGGAAAACCATTATAGTTATTTCGAAGAGCCATATAACTATTTAATGCATTTAATTCTGTAGTTGAACTATTCTCGTTATCTCCAAAATTCCCAGCTTGAGCGAAATTCTCTGGCGAAACATATCCATATACATTTGATTCCAGGTTACGAATATATATGTCATAGTGATCAGATCCACCATTATCCGAGTTTGCAGGATACCAGCTATCTGAAGGGGGCTCAGTATATAAAAAGCTATCCAATTGAGTTGATGCGACGAAAGCAAAAACATTGACCATATTATCAATATAATCTGGAATACTATTATTATTTGTATCTGTATTTGCGACAGCATGCGTTCCTGTGGTAGTATAATGAAAACGGAAATAACCATTATCGAGTGTTTGATCAAGGCCTTCACCTTCAGCGCGATCTTCAAATGAACGGTTAGCGATAGCGCCACCAAATTGAAATCCTACTTGACTTAATCTTAACTGTTGTTCAGTATTTAACTGATTACCATACAAAGAGACATTTCTTAGATGTGGTGATATACATCGTTCTTGATTATTCCCAGAAAACGATTGTATAACAATTTCAACAGATTGATCAATATTCCCAGGAAGCTTTGCAAAGGATACTTCCAATAAAATGATTAAAAGAAATGTAGTTTTTCTCATGGGTTCCTCTTAGTTGGTTTTCTTGGAAGTGGACGGATCCACTGACGAATAATTTTTTGATTTTCTGGATTTAAAGTATGAAAAGCACGTTTGACTTCCATTATTACTGGGGTTCCATCTTTAGGTCCGACAGTTCCTTGATAATTAATAGGCAAAGATTCTGGGGAAAAAATTGCAAATGTTAAATATAAATAATATTCATCATTCGATATTTTTTTTGATCTATGATCATTGCGTAATAATTCAATACTATTTTTTGAATGTTGAGCATCCGTAGGCTTGGCATCAACAGGTTTTGAAGAGCATGATTGAAATATAATGAAACTTATAATAATGAAATAATTTGATAAGTTATTTCTTTTTCGTAATTCGATTAATTTCATTCTGTTTCTTTTTACTCCAATACAGTCTTACAAATAAAGCCATCAATAATAGACCAAGTGCATAAAATAGTGCATAGTAAGGTAAAAGTTCACCCATTACTTAATTAATTGAATGTAGCGGTCATACAGATAAGTAGCAATTAGTAATCCCATTCCAGTAAATAACTCCCATCTTATTGTATCCTGTCCATCACTACTCATAACACCTGCTATGGATAATGATGCTCCAACTAAAAGTGATGCATTCCTGATTTGTTTATAATTCAATGCAGTTTGCATATTTATATTAGTTTTATGATCTAATTTTGCTTCTGCAAAAACAGGATCCATTGATGAAAGAGGGAAACGAAGAGCAACCATTAGTTCATTGGGATTACTCGATTCAATAAAATCATGTATTTCAATTTGAGGGACTTTTAAAGAAATTTGAACTGATTCACTAGTATTATGTAAGGCAATTTTTTTTACTATGGATGGAGTTTTAATTGATTCTACCAGATTGGTATCAATTTGAGCATTCATAATAGTAGTATAAAACCAACCGTTTTCAGAATACCATCCAGTTGCAGTTCCCTTTAAAAGAGGTCGATTCGAACGAATTGTTAAGAAAATCCCATTCTTTTTACTATTAATTTTGATATCTGTAATTTTGATATCTGCAGCAAAAGATTGAACAAGAAACTGTGCTAAAATGAGATAAAATTTAATTGAATTCATTTTTACTATAGGAAATGTATGTAATTTAATAACTTTAGACTCAAGATAATATAATGTACAATAAATACATACTGAATTTAATGATTTTTGTTTCTTTATCTGCGCAACAAGTAGATATTGATAATATTAGGCCGATTGCGAACATTGATCTAGGAACATGCAATGATGTATGGGGCTATACCGATCCAAATGGTCATGATTTTGCATTGGTAGGGCACCGTTCAGGTACATATATTTATGATGTATCAACTAATCCTCATAACCCTATTGAAGTAGGCTTTATCGCAGGAGAAACATCTACCTGGCGAGACTTAAAAACTCATGGATATTATTGTTATGTTACGAATGAGACCGGTGGTGGAATAGATATTATTTCCCTTGAAGATCCTTTTAATCCTTACAAAGTTGGCTCTCATACATCTTCTACAAATACAGCTCATAATTTATTTATTGCTGATGGATATGCATATCTAGTTGGCAGTGGTGGTGGTAATGCGGGAACAAGTCCTTGGCAAGGTGCTATCATTTTAGATTTATATGACCCAGAAAATCCTTTAGAAGTAGGTAGATGGGAAGAAACATATCTTCATGATATATATGTAAAAAATGATACGGCCTATGGTTGTGATATATATAATGGTAGTTTATTTATCATTGATGTTTCTGATAAAAGTAACCCTACAACGATGGTAGAGCATAATTATAGTAATTATGGTTGTCATGCAGTATGGTTAACAGATGATTCAAAATATGCTGTAACTGCGGATGAAGAATCAGGTGGATATGTATATATTTTTGATATTCAGGATTTTGATAATATTAATCTACTTGCAACTTGGTACCCAGACACACCAGAAGTGCAGAATAAAAGTGTACACAATGTTTTTATTAAAGATAGTTTATTATACGTATCCTATTATGTGTATGGTACCCGTATTGTGGATATATCAGATCCTTATAATCCAACCGAAGTAGGATATTATGATTGGTATCCTGGTCAAAATGGACTCTATAATGGAAATTGGGGAACTTATCCATTCACAAACAATGGCCTGATTTATTCTTCTGATTATACAGGTAATGGATTTTTTATCATGAGTTATCCATTTATGGGTGAAATCGAATTTGAAGAGATAAATGATACGGAAAATAATATCGATCCTATAAGTTTTAATGTAAGTATTGATGAAAGCCCCGATTATAGTGTTGACTATTCAAGTTTGAAGCTTTATTGGGGAGTTGATGGAATTATAACAGATTCAACTTTGCTGACGGAGTCTGGGAATAGTTATGTAGGGAGTCTTATTCCTTTGGGAGAAAATGGAATAATGCACTATTATGTTGCATTCAACACCCAAAATGGTGAACGCGTTACCAAACCATATGGAGCTCCATATTCATCATATAAATTCAATATAGGAATCGATGATGTCCTACCTGATGTTGAATTAATCACAGATATAGAAGACCAGTTTTATCCATCGGGTTCTTTTAATATTTATATTAATGCATTTGATAATATTGGAATAAGTATGGTAGAGATATTTTGGCAAGCAGGAAACAGTGAAATACAATCTACAGTTTGTTCAGAAATATACAGCCCAAATCTTGGACTGGTTTATGCAGGATTAATATCATACAACGATATAAATCCAGGAATAGAAATACGGTATTGGGCAGTTGCAACAGATGCGTCTTCACAATCAAATCAGTCTGTATCTAATGAAAAACAATTTCACATTTCTGATCACTATGCTTTAGGTAATTTTGAGGATGAGGCAATGATAGATCGCTGGGATCTAGGGGATTGGGGACGGCAATATGTTAATCATACAATAAAATGGGCCATAAATGATAGCCCATATGGATTATACTCTCCAAATGCATATAACGCATGTTACCTAATAGAACCATTTGATTTAACTTATTTTAATAAAGCTTATATAAAATTTAATTCAGGAGAATTATTAAGACCTGGAGATTATGGATATGTTCAAGTTAAAAGAGGAAATAATCCTAACTGGACAAATATTTTAACTGTTAGCTCATGGAATAACCAAGAAATATTTGAAAGATATATAAACTTGAACTCCTATATGAATGAAGATGAATTATATCTTAGACTATTAATGACTTCAGATTTAGAAGATGAAAGTCAAGGTTGGTATGTTGATGATATTATCTTGGTTTTAAACCAAGACATGCCGCCAAATGTAAATACAGATTCTTATATAAATAGTATTCCAAATCAACTGGCGCTAAAACCAAGTTACCCTAACCCATTTAACCCTAAAACAAAAATTTCATTTAGTCTTCCTAATTTGTCTAATGTAACTATACAAATAGTTGATATTAATGGACGGGGAATATCCAATCTTTTGAATAATACTTTCGATCCTGGTAATCATACTATTAGTTGGAATGGAACAAATGATAGTGGTGTTAATATGAGCTCAGGGATATATTTTATTATTCTTAATGTTGACGGGACTATCTTAAGTCAGAAACTATCTTTGATTAGATAATTGAGCATCAATTTGTCCTTTGATTCCTTTCTCAATGGAATCAAGTAAGGTGTTCATAACTGTATCGCTTTCAATTTTGTTGATTATAGTTAGAACAAAAATAGGAAACTCTTCACGTTGTAATAACGGTTCAATTATTTCAAATGGATCTTCTTCATCCAATATATCATCAATTGTTATACCTGAATCTAATTTTTGATGTATATATTGCTGTAAAGAAAGAATATAGTCCTTAATCTCTCTACGAGAGAGAGTTAGAATATCCTCAAAGTCATATTTCCTAATATTATTCATATTGAAACTTACTTAATTAATCATTGAATAGGGAATAGGCAAACGGTAATTTTGTTAAAGGATTATTAATGATAATTTTCCGTTCCACTACCATTTTAACTTGTATATTAACTTTATGCTTATGCAATGCTCAGGATGAGCGCTCAATGCAAGGTGCTTTTGGGGCAGTAACTATAGATGGTAAAGTTTGGAATCAGATAGCTCTTAGGCCAATTGTTCCATTAGGTAAATTTGCAGTTGCGCTTGATCTTGTATTTTATTTTGACCAAGATGGTAATGTTCATCAAGATGAATGGGACTTCTCGAGCCCAAAAAACACAAAAAATACGATCATTGATAAAATTTATTATATACGGTATGGGCTAAAGAATGATCCTTTGTATTTTAAAATTGGTTCCTTAGATCGTGTTGATTTAGGGTATGGGATTTTAGTTAATTCGTATTCAAATGCTATTCAATATCCCCAAGTACGAAAAGTTGGATTAGATTATAAGGTTAGAACGAAATTGGGCACAATAGAAGGATTTGTTAATGATTTTAAGGAAAATATTGGACTAACTGGATTAAGAGTAAAATCTCCTCTTATTAGCTCATTGCCCTTTGCAATTTCAATTGTAATTGATCGGAATCAGTATTTAGGCTTACGTGATGGTGATAGCGATGGTGTGCCAGATATTGTTGATGCGTTTCCTGCTAATTCAGATTTTTCAATGGACTCTGATAATGACGGTTTAGCTGACTTAGACCCAAATGAATTGGATAGGGATGGTGATGGGTATTTAGACGCTGGCAATTTAGAAGATATTCATGCATGGTGGGATAATTTAGGTAATACAGTTGGTGTAGACTTTAGTAATGAATCGTACTATGATTCGTTACCAGATGGCAGTATAGAATTAAACTCAGATCCTTTAAATATAAATAAAAACCCAGATCCAGTTGGCGCGATTGCAGTAGATTTTGGATATCCCTTAATCACTCAAGAAAAATTATCTGTTAATATATATTCTCAAGCTGCAAAGATGTTTGGTAAAACTAAACTTAGGCAAGAAGAATTACCACTAGGCACTGGTTTAGTTCCTATTGGGGTATCAACTGTTTTTGGTCCTGCTAAACTAAATATTGAATATAGAATGATACCCAAAGGTCAATTTGAGTTTGGTTATTGGAATAGGTCCTATCAAATTGAAAGAGCATCTTTTTCTACAGTTGATAGTTTAGGAATGCAAGTTATAACGAAGGAAAGCCGTTTAGGTCGTTATGGAAGACAAAATGGTTATTATGCAAGCCTAAACCTAAGATTAGGGAGCTTGCTTCAAGCAGGAGCAGCATACCAAGATCTTACAGGAGAGATCTGGAACAATACAATTGATGATTTTGAAGAAAATAAGAATAAGAATTTTGTTGCTTCTCTTAGTTTAACAAAGTCCATAAGTAAAATCAAATATGCGCGCTGGTTTTATCAACAACAAAATGTTCCAAACCCTTTTAAGTTTGAACCGTCAGAAAGTACACTTATGGGCTATCGTATTGGAGTAGATCTTGGATCGGGAATGATATTAAATTATTCATTTCAAAGAACATATAGAGATTTAAATGGAGATGGAAAAGTTGATGGGCCAGATGAGATGATAAATATTACTACAATAGAAACCAGTTTTAATTTATAAAGATTATGAATGCAAAAAAAATAAGAAATGACTTTATAAAATTCTTTCAAGATAGAGATCATCGTTTTATAAGAAGTTCCTCTGTAGTTCCATTTGATGATCGGACTCTGTTATTCACAAATGCAGGTATGAATCAATTTAAGCCTATCTTTCTTGGGACAAATAAAGCGGATTATCAACGAGCAGTTAATACTCAAAAATGTATTCGAGTTAGCGGTAAACATAATGATCTTGAAGAGGTTGGCATCGATGTATTTCACCATACCTTTTTTGAAATGCTTGGTAACTGGTCTTTTGGTGATTACTATAAGAAAGATGCTATTAAATGGTCATGGGAGCTATTTACAGAGCTTTGGGGTTTTGATAAATCAAGACTATGGGTAACAGTTCACAAGGACGATGATGAAGCGCATAATCTTTGGTTGGAACAAACAGATATTAAAAAAGATAGAGTAATACGTTTTGGAGATAAAGAAAATTTTTGGGAAATGGGAGACACTGGTCCTTGCGGTCCTTGCTCAGAGGTTCATTACTATGTTGGAGAAGAAGTAGAGGATCAGGATCCAAATGGTGTAAATAATACAGATGAATATTGGGAATTATGGAACCTTGTGTTCATTCAATATGATCGTCAAGGCGATGGTACATTAATTGATTTACCAGAAAAACATATTGATACTGGGGCTGGGCTTGAAAGGATTGTTACAGTATTGCAAGATAAAAGATCAAATTATGAAACAGATTTATTTCAGCCAATTATTAAAGGTATTGAAGCTATTACTGGATCAAAATATAGTAAGGATAAAGTCCCTCACCACGTTATTGCTGACCATATTCGCATGTTGAGTTTTGCAATTGCTGATGGAGCTATGCCTTCAAATGAAGGAAGGGGATACGTAATAAGACGTATACTTCGTCGTGCTGCTAGGTTTGGTAGGATGCTAGGTAAAAAAGATCCTTTTTTATATAAACTTGTTGATCATGTTATAGAAGTTATGGGTGAGAGTTTTCCAGAATTAGTAGATAAAAAAATACATATTGAAAAGGTGATCGAATCAGAAGAAAACGCATTTAATAGCACGTTAGAGCGAGGTTTAATTCATTTTGAAAAATATATAAGCAAACATAATGGAGATATTATTCCTGGAGAAGAAGCTTTTAAATTATATGATACCTATGGATTTCCATTAGACCTAACGCAGCTTATGGCTCGAGATAAAGGATTAGAAGTAGATGAAATAGGGTTCCATAAAAATATGAAAAAACAGAGAGAACGAGCTAAAGCTTCTGGAAATTTTAAACAAGTTCCTGCGGATTTATCTTGGGTGGTTATTTCAGATAGAGAAGATTCGACGTTTCTTGGCTATGAACAAATTGAATCACAATCTTCTATATGTAAATATGCTAAAACAGATGATTACACTATTCTAGTCCTAGATCAAACCCCCTTTTATGCAGAATCTGGTGGCCAGATTGGTGATACAGGTATAATTAAAGTAGGTGATGATAATATGATCGTTTTAGACTGTCAAAAAAATGGGCAAGAAATTCATCATATATGCTCAGGTAACTTTAATAATGATATTTTATCAGACCCAGTTTCTTGTAAGATAGATTATGATCGCAGACAAAGAATTAGAAAAAATCATACTGCAACACACCTCCTACATGCAGCATTGAAAAAAACATTAGGAGAGCATGTTCATCAAGCTGGCTCATTAGTGCATCCTAAATATCTGCGTTTTGATTTAACTCATTCAGAAAAAATATCTATTGATGAAGTATTAGAAATTGAAAGCCTAGTGAATTATGAAATACAGAAAAATATTGCATTAGATATTTCAATCAAAGATTTTGATGTTGCAAAATCAGAAGGTGCAGAAGCATTATTTGGAGAGAAATATGGAGATGAAGTTCGTGTTATATCCATTGGTAAATTTTCAATGGAATTATGTGCAGGAACTCATGTAAGTAGAACTGGCGATATTGGTTTGCTTAAAGTGATTGAAGAATCGAGCCTTGCTGCAGGGGTGAGAAGAATTGTAGCGCTTACTGGTCCCGAAGCAATAAGCTATATACAGAAAAATGCAAATATTATTCATGAATTACAGGGTATTTTAGGTACAAAGGCAGATGAAATTAGCTCTAGAGTGATCAATTTGATTGATGAAAGAAAAGAGTTAGAGAAGAAATTAAAACACAAGAAAAATAACTCTACTTTTAGCGCAAATACATTGATGGAAATGGTTGTAAAAATTAATGATTTTAATATTTTGGTTTCTGAGGTTGAATCTGAATCATTGGATGAATTAAAAGGTTTCGGAGATAAAATATTAAATGTATTAGGAAGTGGTGTGGGTATTCTTGGTAGCGATAATGGCGATAAGCATTCTGTAGTAATTGTCGTAACAGATGATATAATAAAAAGAGGGATTAATGCGGGAGATTTAGCCAAAATTATAGGAAAAGAAATGGGCGGCGGCGGCGGCGGAAAACCTAGTTTAGCCACTGCAGGTGGAAAAGACTCCAAGTCTTATGCGATGGCAATGAAAAAAAGTATTGATTTAATTAAATCTGAATTAAAAAAAGTTGAGGATTAGTGTGCAGTTTGAACGAGATAATGATACGTATATTATTTATTTAGAAAAAGATGATCGCATTATGCATAGTTTAACTCAATTCTGTAAGGATCGTAAAATTAATAATGGAAAAATTTCTGGTATTGGAGCGATTAAAGAAATTGAGTTAGGAGCTTATGATTTAAATCATAAGAAATATATTTCTCATTATTTTGAAGATATTTGGGAGCTGACTTCATTTCAAGGTAATGTTCAGTTAAAAGATGGTGATCCTTTTATTCATGCCCATATAAATATTAGCAATCATGATTTAGAGCCTAAGGGAGGGCACTTATTTGAAGCAACAGTAGCAGTAGTTGGTGAGTTTGTTTTGAATAAAATTAATACAATGGGAAAAAGGGTTCTAAATCCAGATATTGGTTTAGCCTGTATGGTATTAGATAAATAGGGAAATATATGAAAAATCAAATCATTAACACTTCCAAGGCACCTCAGCCGATCGGTGCATACAACCAGGCAATTATAAGTAATGGTTTTGTGTTTACTGCTGGTCAGGTACCAATCGACCCAGATACTGGAAATTTGATCGAAGGAAATTTTAAAGAACGTGTAAGAAGAGTTCTGATGAACTTAAAATCAATATTGGAAGAAGCGGGGACCGATCTATCTAATGTAGCAAAGTTTACGGTCTTTCTTACTGATATATCAAACTATACTGAAGTTAATGAAGTCTTTAATGAATTTATTAGAGATGAGGCGCCTGCCCGTTCTTTAATCGAAGTTTCTTCATTGCCTGCAGGCGCAGATATAGAGATTGATTGTATAGCAGCATTTTGATAGTTTTATTTTTTAGATCGCTATTTATAATTAGTTGTTTTTTATCATTATTGTTCAGTCAGACTCAACGTGATAGTCTATCAATCTATAAATCACCAAAAAAGGCAGCATTATCTGCTTTAGCGTTTCCTGGAGGAGGCCAGTTATATAACGGAAAAAAATTGAAGGCAAGTCTAATTATGTCTATGGAGTTATATTCAATATTAAACTGGCATACTAATTCAGATCTTTACCATAATTATGATGAACAAAATAATTCAAAATACCCTTTTCCTAAACATCGATATTTAGAAAAACGAAACAAATATGTTTGGTGGATAGGTTTTATATATATTTATGGGTTGATAGATGCGGTAGTAGATGCACATTTATATCCATTTGAAAATATTATGGGTGAAGATATATATTTAGATAAATCATCCATAAAAAAGAAAGAAAATAAATGAACACTCCTAGAGAAAAGTGGGGATCAAAATTAGGGTTTATTTTAGCTGCTTCTGGATCAGCGGTTGGCATAGGTAATATATGGAAATATCCACATATGGCTGGACAAAATGGAGGTGCAGCATTTACGTTAATATATCTTATATGCATCTTTGTTGTTGGCCTCGCCATCGTTATCGGGGAATTTGCTTTAGGCAGGAAAACACAGTTAAGTCCCGTTGGTGCTTATTTGACTGTGGCGCCCAAATCTTTATGGAAATGGGTTGGCTTCCTAGGAGTTGCATCAGCGTATGTAATATTATCTTTTTATGGAGTTGTGGGCGGTTGGATAATGAATTATGCCTATCTTTCTATGAAAGGTGATTTCTATTTGCTTTCAGGTAACCCAGAAGCTTCTAGTCAGTTATTTAATTCCTTCATTACAAGTACATGGTCACCTCTTTTTTGGCAACTATTATTTATGTTTATTTGTATATATGTAATTGTTAATGGAGTAAAGGGGGGTATTGAAAAATGGTCAAAGATCATGATGCCTACTATCATCATCATCCTTGTAGTCTTAGCAATAAGAGGTTTATCTCTTCCAAATGGATTAACTGGATTAACTTTTTTGTTTAAACCCAAATTTGAAGATCTTTCTGCAACGGCAATCGTTTTAGCTCTTGGGCATTCTTTTTTCACCCTTAGTCTCGGTATGGGTACTATGATAACATATGGCAGTTATTTGAAAAAGAATGAAAACCTTCTAAGCTCTGCATTATGGGTAATTGGATTAGATACTGTAATAGCTCTAATTGCTGGTGTTGCAATTTTCTCAACTGTTTTTGCTTTAGGCGCTGATCCGGCTGAAGGCGCAGGGCTTATTTTTGTTGTTCTGCCTTCAGTATTTCCTGAAATGCCAGGGGGACAGATTTGGGGTACATTATTTTTCTTAATTTTATTTATGGCTGCATTAACATCAGCAATTTCAATTTTGGAAGTTGTTACAGCTTATTTTATTGATCAAAAAGGGTGGAGTCGTTCCCGAGCAACCATAATTTTTGGTGGAACTATTACTCTTGTTGGTGTTTTTTGTTCTTTATCATTAGGAGATAATCTGAATATTACTTGGTTTCTAGGTATGTCATTCTTTGATTTTATGGATTATTTATCTTCAAAGTACATGTTACCTATTGGAGGGATGTTAATGGCAATATTTATATTAAAAACTTGGACTGTTGATGAATTTTTACGTGAAGTCCATGTAGGTATGAACTCTGAAAAGATATCTTCTCAATTGGTTACTATCCTTTTAAGTATTGGTGCTTTAGTAATAGCATTTATTATTTTAAATGAGGTTGTTGAAAAACTCTTTGGGTTACCGATTATAGGTTAAAATCGTCTATGCTAATTAACAGAATAATTAAACCTGATAGCAATCTATATAGAGATCTATCAAATAAATCTAAGCAATATGATTATTTCATGAATTGGGATCCCTTACGTTGGTTTGGAGTATGGTGTATGGCTCTAAGTGGTTTTAATATTGTGAAAGGAAGTGAAAACAGGTATATCTTTTGGGATTGGGACTCTGGTACTGTTTTTTTCTATTTAGTTTTAATTATTGTAACAATATGGACAGTTATGTCTTCTAATAATCCCAACATACCAAAAAGAATTAATGGTCCAAAATCAGTGTTATATTTTTTTGTTCTTGGTTTAAGTTGTCTAATTCTTGGCTCCTTAAGTCAAAGTGCGCATATTTATGTTTTTAATTATGTCCCCTATATATTGTATTATTTTGGGGTATTGTTTGTTTTCTCTATCCATATGAAATCAAATGATGATCATTCATCATCTATTGTAAATGGAAAAAATAGACTATTAAATTTATTTTTTGCTAGCATTTTAACACTCATTAGTTCTCTGTTAGGATATCATCTAGACGATCCTATTATAAGCACCATTTCTACTGTGTATATACCTTTCCTTATTGTTTCAATTATTATGCCTATCCATGTTAGACATTTACAACGTGCTAGGATGTATGGTTTATTTATCCCTGCAGTTTTTCTATCTATACGGTATCCATGGTTTTTAATTCCATTATGGTCTCTTTTCCTCATTTTAAGAATTTATCATTATTTTCGTTTTAACATTGTATTTCCAACATTCGCCGTTGATATCGATTAAGTACCAATTCTTTTCTTATCTTTTAAATCAAATTTTTGATATTTATTTATATGTCGTTTAATAATAGATATGATTTAGCAATTGTTGGCGGAGGTCCTGCTGGAGCAACTGCTGCCCTTTATGCAAACCGATTAGGTTTAAAAGCAATTCTTGTTGATAAATCAATTTGGCCAAGGGATAAGATTTGTGGAGATGCTCTCTCTGGTAAAGCTGTTGATATGTTGAAGGATCTAGATATTTTAAGTGAGATTAAATTATTAGATGGATCAACAATAAATCGAATAGTGTTTGGTAGTCCAAAAAATAAAATATTTGAAATAGACCTCTCAAAATCTTTGAATGATAGACATATAAGAGAAGGATATGTGATACCTAGAAATACTTTTGATCATTTCCTATTTAATAAAGCTAAGGAAGTTGTAGACGTCTTAGAAGGATTTAACGTTCAAGATGTGCTTGTAAATAATCAATCAGTGGTAGGTGTAAAAGGACTTAATCAAAAAGGGGAGATGGAAGAGATATTATCCTCCGTTGTACTTGGTTGTGATGGATTTAATTCGATTGTTGCAAAAAAATTAAATTTATATAAAATGGATATGAAACATACTGCCTTAGGGATACGCTGTTATTTTGAAGGTGTAAAAGGATTGACCGATCAGATTGAATTGCATTTTATTAAGGAGATTAATCCAGGATATTTTTGGATATTCCCGGCAGGAGATGGCATAGCAAATGTTGGTTTAGGTTTGTCAAAAAGAGATATAAAAAACAATAAAAAAGATCTTGTAAAATTACTTGATGTAGTGACCCAGTTAAATTATTTCAGAGACAGATTTAGTAATGCGAAACCATTAGAGAAACCTAAAGGTTGGAATTTACCTATGGGAAGCATTCATAGAAAGAACCATGGGGATGGTTTTATGTTGTTAGGTGATGCGGCTGGGTTAATTGATCCATTTACGGGCGAAGGGATTGGCAATGCGATGTTATCAGCAAAATATGCAATAAAAGTACTAAAAGAAGCGATTAATTCAAAAGATACGGGGGAGAAGAGCTTATCAGCATATGATAAAATGCTATGGGATGAAATTGGTCCAGAATTGGGAATCAGTACGAATCTTCAAAAACTTGCTAGATCAAAATTTCTATTGAATTTTGTTATAAATAGGGCTTCAAGAAATGAAAATCTAAAAGATGTTATTGGTGGTATGCTTGCAAATGAAGTTGCGAGGGGGGACTTAACAAATCCATTATTTTACTATAAGATTCTATTTTCTTAAATATTTATGGAATTAAAAAAGCTACTTAATCAATTAAGGCTTTCAGAGTATATTGCATTTGATTTTGAGACTACTGGACTGAGTTCGGATGATGATAGAATTATAGAAATAGCGGCCATTAAGTTTATTGATGGGAATCCAGTTGATCGATTTGTTACCTTAGTGAATCCACAAAGGCCTATTGATCCATTTATTACAGATATAACAGGTATATCGGATAAAATGGTAAAAGAAGAACCGATAGAATTAGATATCCTAGATGATTTTCTTGAATTTTTATCTGATTCACCTTTAGTTGCTCATAATATTTCTTTTGATAAGAGTTTTTTAGACGCAATCTGTAAGAGGTATGAAAAGACAAAAAAAAATAATCTATTATTTGATACCTTGCAGTTGTCGAGAACATTGCTTTTTTTTCACCCGGTTCATAATCTAGGTAGCATATCAGAATATTTTGGATTGTCATCAGATGGTTCTCATCGCGCAGAGAAAGACACAGAGAATTGTGGAATGATATTTCAGGAATTAGTATATGAAGCAGCTAGTCACCCATTAGAAACAATATCAAAAATTTTAGATATAACTTCATCGATAAATGCACCAAATAATGATTTATACTTAAATCTTGCTGAAGAATTGCAACTTATAGGCAATATTGATTCAGGGATAACTAAATCAAAAATAGAAAAAACTATTTATAATAATATTTTTAATAATAAAGGGACAAATGATGTTAGAACCATAAGTGTAAGTGATGTTTTTAACGATGAAGGTTTACTATCGAATTTAATAGAAAATTATGAATATAGACCTAGCCAAGAAAAATATAGCACTGAAATACAAAAGATAATAAATGGCCAAAAGAATATTGGTGTATTAGAAGCTGGAACAGGTTTGGGTAAAACTCTTGGTTATTTATTTCCTGCAATTAAGCAATCCAAAGAAAGAGGGAAATGTGTTTTAATTTCTTGTCATACTAAAAATTTGCAAGATCAATTATTTTATAAAGATTTGCCTATTTTATCTAATGCATTGGGAGTGAGTTTAAATGCTGCTTTATTAAAAGGTAGAAGTAATTATATCTGTAAAACTCGATTAAGCTGGTTAATGAATGAAAAAAATAAGATCCTATCTTCAAAAGATATTGAAAGTATTCTTCCATTAATTGTTTGGTTATCATATACTAACACTGGAGATTTATCTGAATGCTCTGGATTTTGGAACTCAAGACCTGTAAAAATTCCTTCCTTAATTAAATCAGAAAAAGGTTATTGTACTACAGCAATATGCGGACAAAATGATGGATGCTATTTTGGGAAAATAAGACGAGCAGCTCAAAACACCGAATTACTTGTAATCAACCATGCTTTATTATTTGCTGAAATTGAATCAGAAGGGATTTTACCTGAGCATGATACAATAATAATTGATGAAGCTCATAATCTAGTTGATACAGCTTATAATCAATTACAGAAGTCCATTAATGCAATACCAATAATATCTGCTATTGAAAGAATAGATCCAGAAAATAAATCAGCTACTTACTGGAAAAAGCAATTGGATTACGTTTCAAGCAAGAAAAAGTCATTATCCAATTTAATTATTGATTTACATGAATTAATTGAACGCTGCAAACTAAAAGCAAATACTTTATTTGATGAAATTATTTTCAATGTTAAGAGTAGGTTTAATCCCTCATCAAAATATGCAGAAAAATATATTATTTATGATTTAAAAGAAGAATATGGAATATTTAATAATGAGTTTCAATTATTAAAAGCTGATATTGGATCTATACTAGAGATATTAAGCAGTTTTAATGTGCAAATTAAGAGCATAGATGAAATTAATAGTGAATTTTCTGAAATATTAACTCAAATTGAAAGTCATGTAGATAGTTTAAATATTATTCTAAAATTAATTGATGATTTATCTCAAGATCAAAATCTGGATTGGGTATATTGGCAAGAAGGGATTTATCGCAAAGGGAAAGATTTAGAATTAGTTCTCTATGGATCTCCAATAGATATATCTAAAAATTTGGTTAAAGAGTTTTTTAACAAGGTTGACTATTGCATTTTGACATCTGCCACGCTACGTGTAGATAATTCATTTGAATATTATTTTACTAGGACAGGATTAAATCTTTTGGATATTGAAGATGTTACATCAGGGGTGTTTCACAGTCCATTTTACTATGAAGATCAAGTTACTTATTTTCAATATGCTGGTAGGAATGGACAAGACCCTGTTTTACAAGCAAATCTAATTTATGAACTACATAAAAGATATAATAAAAGAATTCTAGCTTTATTTACATCAAAATTTGCATTGACTAATGCATATCAAGAACTTCGTAAGAAACCAGATAGTAGGAATATGCCTATTTTTGCACAAATAAGAGGAAGTTCTAGACATTCTATCATTAAAGGAATGCATGCAACAAAAAATGGAATTATCCTTGGTACAAATACCTTTTGGGAAGGAATAGATTTGCCAGGAGAATTATTAGAAATTTTAATTCTAGGCAAGCTGCCTTTTGGTGTCCCTACTGAACCAACTACTAAAGCATTTAGCAATTTACTTGAAAGTCAAAATAGAAATCCATTTCTTGAGTTTAATGTTCCAGAAAGTGTCATCAAGTTTCGTCAGGGTTTTGGAAGACTAATCCGAACCACTCATGATAATGGGGTATTCATTGTAATGGACGAAAGAGTAGTAAAAAAACGATATGGAAAATCATTTAGTGACGCAATTCCTTCTGAAATGCTTCCCTTTTCAAATATTAATGAGATTCATATATAATCATGCCTTAGTATTGATTGGCATAGGTTTGCAAAGTTAAATTAATCTATGTCAGCCCTATCTATTACTAGGAAAACCTGTCCATTAGATTATTTTTTATCTTGCCTAAATGGGCCAATAAAAGTTCGATTAGATTCTGATTCTAGAAAATCAATTCAACAATCTCATAAAATATTTTTAGAATTATTAAATAACGGTGAAAAAATATATGGTGTTACAACTGGCTTTGGAGATTTAAGCTCTATTTCTATTGATGACAATGATCAGAAGAAATTACAGTTAAATCTTTTAAGATCTCACGCAACTGGGGTAGGTAAAGCATTTGATTCCGGCGTGACGAGAACAATAATGTTATTAAAATTATTAAACTGGTCTAAAGGCGTTAGTGGTGTGAGAACAAAATTAGTCCAGTTACTTAAAGAACTCTTAAACCATGATATTTTACCTGTCATCCCAAGGCAGGGATCTGTAGGTGCAAGTGGAGATCTTGCTCCGCTTGCTCATATGGCATTGCCTTTAATTGGTGAGGGCTTGGTTAACTTTCAAGAACGTATTATGCCCGCTATGTTAGCTATGAAGGAAGTTGGGCTTGAGCCAGTTATTCTAGAACCTAAGGAAGGTTTAAGCTTAATAAATGGTACGCAAGTTTCAACTGCTATTGCTATAAAAGCTTGTCTCGAGGCTGAAAATATTTTGAAAGTTGCTGATTTGTCAGGAGCTATATCAGTTGAAGCATCATTGTCTTCACGAAGTGTATTTAGAGCAGAGATCCATAGACTAAAAGATCATCCTGGTCAAAGAATTGTTGCTTCAAATATTTGGAATCTACTTGATAAGAGTGAAATAGTATTATCACATAAAAATTGTGATAGGATGCAAGATCCCTATAGTTTCCGTTGTATTCCTCATGTACATGGTATAAGTAGGGAAAATTATAAATGTGTTAAAAAGATTGTGGAGAATGAAGCTAATAGTGTTAGTGATAATCCACTAATTATGCCAAATGGAAAGATAATGAATTCTGGACACTTTCATGCTGAATCTATTGCGCAAGCAATGGATAATTTAGCGATAGCTATAGCTGAGATTGGATCTATTGCTGAAAGGAGGATTCATTATTTTATGAAAGGTATTGGTGATAGTGTTCCTCCATTTATTGCTTCAAACCCTGGCCTAGAGTCAGGTTTTATGACAGCGCATGTAACTGCTGCAAGTCTCGTATCTGAAAATAAAGTATTGACACACCCAGCAAGTGTTGATAGTATATCCACTTCAGGCGGTCAAGAAGATTTTGTAAGTATGGCTCCATGGGCAGGTAGAAAGTGTCTACGTGTAATTGATAATGTGAGGAATATTTTATCCATTGAATTACTTGCTTCCACGACAATTAATGAGTTATTTCATTCTCCATTAAAAATGGCTAATGCTTTTTTACCCGTATTTAAATTAATGAAAAAACATGTACATTATTCAAAAACTGATAGGCCACTACACTCTGATATTAAAGTAATAAATGATCTTATTAAGTCTAAACAGATTTTGAAATGTGTTAAAAATTATGATATTGATTAATTATGCCAAATAAACCCCCATTTATTTATAAATATACTTTTGATGATGTTTTGCTTGTTCCTCAATTTTCGCAGGTTTTGCCTAGAGATGTAGATCTCTCTTCTAAGATCACTAATAATCTAAAAATAAATATTCCGTTATTAAGCGCTGCAATGGATACTGTAACAGAAAGTGAAATGGCTGTTGCATTAGCAAGGGAAGGTGGCATGGGAGTTATTCATAAAAATCTTTCAATATCTGATCAAGTTGCTATGGTTGATAAAGTAAAAAGATCAGAAAGTGGAATGATATTGAATCCTCTAATTATGGATCCAAGTAAGACAATACGCAAAGCAAAAGAAATGATGGATTACTACCATATTAGTGGGTTACCTGTTGTTAAAGATGGGAAATTAATCGGTATTATTACTAATAGAGATATTCGTTTTGAAAGGAATTTAGATCTTTTAGTAAGTGATCGTATGACTACAAATAATTTAGTAACAGTACCTGTAGGAACCACTTTAGATAAAGCAAAAGAAATACTGCAAGAACACCGTATAGAGAAACTATTAGTTGTTGATGGCGATGGTTCTCTTGCAGGTCTAATAACTGTAAAAGACATTCAGAAAAAAGAACAATATCCTCATGCGTGTAAGGATGAAAATGGGCGTTTAAGAGTTGCTGCAGCTATAGGAGTTAATGATGAAGCTATTGAACGCGCACAGGCATTGCAGGATTCGGGATTAGATGCATTAGTAGTTGACACTGCTCATGGTCATTCCTCTGGCGTATTAAAGTTAATTGAAAAATTAAAGGTAAATACAGGTTCAATGTCTCTCATTGCTGGAAATGTAGCAACTAAAGAAGGGGTAAAATCTTTAATAGGTGCAGGAGTTGATTGTCCCAAAATAGGGATAGGTGCAGGTGCCAGTTGCACAACTAGAGTGGTTGCTGGTGTTGGTGTCCCACAACTATCTGCAATTATGGATTGTGCAGAAGAAGCTGAAAAAAATAATGCCCCCATTATAGCAGATGGAGGAATACGATATAGTGGTGATATATCAAAATCTATAGCCGCTGGAGCCAGTTCTGTAATGTTAGGAAGCCTACTTGCTGGCATGGATGAAAGTCCGGGAGAAAGTATATTATTCGAAGGTAGACAATATAAATCTTATCGTGGCATGGGCTCTCTTGGAGCTATGAAAGAAGGAAGCGGGGATAGATATTTCCAAGAAGGTGCCGAATCAACAAAATTGGTTCCTGAAGGCATAGAGGGCATGGTGCCCTATAGGGGACCTGTTAGAAATACGATTCACCAATTAACGGGAGGCTTAAGGGCTTCAATGGGTTATTGTGGAGCAAACACAATCGCAAATTTTAGTAAAAATAGTAATTTTATTCAAATTACAAGTGCAGGGATAAAAGAAGGACATCCGCATGAAGTTAAAGTCATTAAAGAAGCTCCTAATTACCAAATTTCTGATGAATAATATCTGTGATTCATCAGATCATATTGTTATTTAAAATCAGTTTATTTTGATATTGAATTTAAATGACGAGTAATACGAGATTTTCGTCTGGACGCGGTATTCTTTTTAATTAGACCTTTACTAGCAGCTTTGTCAATCTGCTTTACAGTATTTCTATATAAAGTTTCTGCTTCTTTTTGATCACTCATAGAAAGGATTTTTTTTATAGAAGTTTTTAGCTTTGACATACGAGTAACATTATTCAAGCGACGTTTTTTATCTTGACGCTCACGTTTTATCTGTTGTGGGTGTCTATCCATAATTGTTTATTCTTACCTATAATTTTTGTTTAATTATTAAAACTTGATCGGGAACTTATTTTGAAACAAGATAGGAGTCAATTTCTTTAAATAAGTTTTTCAATCCAAAATTTTGAATTAACGCGTAGAAAACGTATCTTTCTATATGGATAAAATATCCTTGTTAGAGTCAGTGCCGATCTTCTCAGATTTATCTAAGTCAGATTTGACCAAAATATCTGATAGAATGACTCATAGAACATTTACTAAAAATCAGATGATTTTATTAGAAGATGATTTGGGGCAAACATTTTTTGTTATTGCAACAGGAAGCGTGAAGATTACTCGGCTTAGTGATGATGGCCGAGAAGTAATCCTCGCAATGTTGGGTGAGGCTGACTTTTTTGGAGAAATGTCTTTATTAGATGGTGATGGAAGATCTGCTAATGTAGTAGCATTAGAGGCCTCTGAAGTTTTAACATTGGCAAGGAATGAATTCTTAGATATCCTTGAGCAGTATCCAAAAATATCAATATGTTTATTAGAAGAACTTACAAATCGTTTACGGAAAAGTGATCAGCAAATAGAAAGCTTATCTCTTAGCGATGTTGAACAACGTATTGGAATTACATTAATTCGATTAGCTGAAGAATTGGGTACAATAAAGCAAGGAAGTGTGAAAATAAAAAATTTACCTTTCCAACAAGATATAGCAAATATGGCTGGGACTTCCAGGGAGACAGTATCGCGCACTTTTAAACTTCTTGAAGAGAAAGGACTTTTATCTCGCCAAGGTCGTCAGCTAGTTATCTATAATTTCAGTCAGTTTTCAAAAACTTTTTCATAAAATAATTATTAAATTAAAAGCTTTTAATATGTAATGGATAAAGTTGTAATCCAAAATTTAGAAGCTAATAATCAACGTGATTTATCCCGTTTAATAACAAAAGTAGAAAACGATGGTAAAATCAATAATATCACGTTAGATAAGTTATTCAAAAAAACTAACCAAGCAATTCGTATTGGTGTAACGGGTCCCCCGGGTGCAGGAAAAAGTTCAATAACTAATGAGCTTATCAAATATTTTATAGATAACGATCAAAAGGTTGGTGTAATAGCTATCGATCCAACGAGTCCATTTTCAGGAGGATCTTTGTTGGGAGATAGAGTTAGAATGAATCAATATCATAATGATGAAAATGTTTTTATTCGAAGTATGAGCACCCATGGACATCTTGGAGGTTTATCAAGAAAGGCACAATATATAGGAGACATTTTAGCAATTACTGGAAAAGATGTAATTATTTTTGAAACCGTAGGTGTTGGACAGGGAGAATATGAGATAGTTAATGTAGCTGATTTGACAATAATAGTATTAGTCCCTGAAGCAGGAGATGAAGTTCAATTAATGAAAGCTGGATTAATAGAAATTGGAGATTTATTTGTAGTTAATAAATCTGACAGAAAAGGTTCAGAACAATTAACAGAAAAACTAAAATCTACAATTAATATAAATAAAGAAATAACTAGACCTGTTTTTAATACAATAGCGAAAGAAGGTAAAGGAATAGAAGAATTGTTTAATGGAATAATGAAAAAGTTTAAAGAATTAGAAGATTCAGGATATCTTTTGCAAAGAAGAATAGATCGTTATAAGGTGCGTGTTAAAAATATTATTCAAGAGAATCTATTAAGTAAATTTTGGACTAGTAATAAGAAAGAGAAATTGAATCAAGCAACTAATTCGTTACAAAATTTGAAAAAATCTCCGATGGCTGCAGCGGAAGAGATTATGGAGAGCATTGATTTATGAATACATATGAATCAAGCCAGATGTCATTTCTTGAGCATCTTGAAGAACTACGTTGGAGATTAATAAAGAGTATTATAACCGTACTGTTGGGAGGGGCGATATCTTTTTTATTTATTGATGAAATTCTACAGTTTCTAATCTCACCCATAAAAGATTTATCAACCCCCCCTGACTTACAAGTATTGAAAGTCCAAGGTATGTTTATGATTAAGTGGGGCGTTGCATTATTAGGAGGGGTAGTCTTAGCGATACCAGTTTTAACATATCAGTTAATAAAATTTATAGGTCCTGGACTTCATAACAATGAAAAAAAGATCATGTTTCCTTTGGTGTTTTTTAGTTATTTAGCTTTCTTAATTGGAGTTGTATTTGCTTTTGTAGTCTTAATACCATATTCATTGAATTTTTTTACTTCAATGGGTATGGTAGAAGTAAATAATAATTTTTCAATAAATTATTATTTTAGTTTTATTACAATGTTGTTATTAGGTAGTGGAGTAATTTTCGAATTACCAATTATTGTATTCATATTGAGTAGTATGGGAATTTTAACACCTGCCTTTATGCGTCATTACCGTCGACATGCAATAGTATTCATTTTAATTCTTTCTGCGTTTATAACCCCCCCAGATCCCATTAGCTTAATTTTTATGTCAATTCCACTTGCTATATTATATGAAATAAGTATTGGTGTATCTTGGATGGTTAAAAAAGATAAGTAAAATAGAAATAATGAAATAAATATGTCTAACGATTTAAAAACATTAAAAGAGATCATTTATCCAATTATTGAGGATATTAAACTTTTTGATGTTGAGTTTCGTGATGCTCTTAAATCTGAGGTGCGGCTAGTAAATACAGTTGGCAAATATATTTTAAGACATAAAGGAAAACATATTAGGCCTATTTTAACTATTCTATCAGCAAGAGTCTGTGGAGAGCCATGTTTAAATAGTTATAAATCTGCAGCAATGATTGAATTGTTGCATATTGCTACATTAATACATGATGACGTTGTTGATGACGCTACAACTAGAAGAGGATTTCCATCAATTAATAGAATTTGGAAGAATAAGGTAGCTGTTTTAATGGGAGATTTCATTTTAAGTAAAGCACTTATTAATTTAGTAGGTATAAAAGATTTTGAGGCACTTGATTTAATTTCCCAAACAGCAGAAAAATTAAGTTCAGGAGAAATATTACAGATAGAAAAGAGTTTAACTAGATCTATGACGGAAAAAGTTTATTATGATATGATTAATAAAAAGACGGCTAGTCTTATTTCGACCTCATGTGAACTAGGTGCAATCACATCATCTAAGAAAAGTAATGACCGAAATAAAATGCGTCTTTTTGGTGAAAAACTTGGAATGGCCTTTCAAATTAAAGATGATTTATTTGATATGTTGGGTATAGAATCAAAAACTGGAAAGAATATTGGTGCTGACGTAAAAAAGAATATGATAACTTTGCCCTTAATTTATTCCTATTCTAATCTGAAAAAGCCAGAATCAAGATTAGTAAAAAAGATATTAAATATTAAAAATAAATCAAAAAATGATATTAGTAAGCTAACTCAATTAATTCATTCTTCAGGTGGTTTTGAATATGCAAAACAAAAAATAGATGAATTTAGTAATCATGCTATAGAATCTATAAATGACTATCCTGAATCAGTTTATAAGCAATCATTAATTGATCTGGTAGCATTTAATTCCAAAAGAAACTATTAGCATGGAAAAACTACGGACCATTTTGGTGTTCCGGTTTAGTTCTATAGGTGATATCGTACAATTAACCTCACCACTACAGACTCTAAGAGATCAGTTTCCAAATGCTAGAATAGATATTATCACTTTAGATGAATATGCAGAAATTTTGATTGGACATTCATTTGTAAATCGAATTATACAAATTTCTAGAAATTTTAGATATAGTCAGTTAAAAAATATAGGAAAGAAGATTGCTCTACGTAAATATGATTTGATAATTGATCTACATAATGTAATTCGATCTAAAATTATTCTAAAGCATATTAAAGGTAGTAAGAAAATTGTTTATAAAAAGCCAAGGTGGAAGAGGTTTAAGCTGGTTGAATTTAAAAGAAATGATTTTGAAGATAATTTTTCCCAGAGATGGCTTTATCATCAGTGTTTAGATAAAATATTGAATAATCAATATGAAATACCTTATAACAAATTAGAAATTAAAGGTAGTGAACAAAGTGAAGCCAGATTATTGCTTGATCAATATGGTGTGGATAACTCTTTCGTAACTATAATACCTGGAGCCGCATGGAAACAAAAAATCTGGTTATCAAAAAGGTATAGTGAAGTAATAGATTATATCATTAATGATCTAAGATATAGAGTTGTTATGTTGGGTGGGGATAATGATGATATTTGCAACTCAATCAGTAAAACCAATAGCAATGTAATTGATCTTCATGGAAAATTAACTTTGAGAGAATCTATAGCACTGATTTCCTGCTCAAATTTGACTATTGGTGGTGATACAGGATTGATGCACGCATCTGAAGCAGTTGGTGTGCCTGTAGTAATGATTATGGGTCCAACTAGTGTTCAAATGGGAGGTGGTGTAATGCTTGAAAAGTCATCAACCATAGAAAAAGATATCTGGTGTCGACCTTGCAGTCAAAATGGGCAAAGTCCTTGTTTCAGATCACAGCAATACTGTATGAACAAAATTTCTAGTTCTAATGTAATTAATATTGTAAGAGGCATCTTAAAGAGATGAGATACATATGGTATATCATCTATAATCTTTTCTTATTACCTATCATGGTGTTTATTGGAATCATAGGTGTTATTTTCAATAAGAAAATAAGAGAAGGTTTTTTTGGTCGATTCAATAATGATGGAGCATTGGATGATTTTATCAGCACACTAGATAGAAATAATCAAACTATATATTGGTTTCATGTCTCTTCTCATGGAGAATTTCTTCAGACTAAGCCAGTATTAGCAGGATTAAAAGAAATAGAACCACACATAAAAATAATTGTTAGTTTTTTTTCGCCCTCTGGATATAATAATATTGATGATAATATAATTGACTGTAAAATTTATTTACCCTTTGATTTTCCTTGGTTAGTTAGGAAAGCTCTCAAAACTATCAAGCCCAAAAAGCTAATTTTTGCAGCATATGATATTTGGCCAAATTTGATTTGGACCGCTAAAGCAATGAATATCCCTACTGTATTATTTGCAGCTAAGTTTAAACAAAAAACAAAGAAATCAATGCCTTTAGTTAGAAGTTTTTATAAGCATATATATAATAATTTTTATTCAATTTATACAATAACAAAAAAAGACAATGAAAAACTCCGATTAATTTTAGATAAATCTAAAAATATTATTATTCGTGTTTTAGGTAATCCTAGATATGATCAAGTAAATAAGGTTTCAGATCAATACTCTATTGAACACGCAAAAGATATATTAAACCGAAAGAAAAGTATCATCTTAGGTAGCATGCATAATGAAGATAAAAAAAATATAATAGATGGTTTAATGGACTTATTAAATGATAATAATGATATATATATTATCTGGGTTCCTCATGATCCAATATCTAAAAATATTAATTCAGTTTATGAATATTTTTTAGATAAAGGATATTCAGTTGAACTCTATAGTGAGCAAAATAAACTTGGTACAGATCATCCAAGAATCATTATTGTTAATGTTGTTGGTGTATTATCTAAAATATATTGGAATGGTATAATTGCCTATATTGGTGGAGGATTTTCTACTGGAATCCATAATGTTATGGAACCTGCAATTGCAAGATTGCCAGTAATTTTTGGTCCTCGTTACGATAATTTCCAGGAGGCAATAAAATTAATAGATTTAGGAGGAGGTTGGTCGATTAACAACAATAAGGAATTTTATAATATTGCAAATAAATTAATAAATAATGAAAAACTTTTATTAAATGCCAGTGAAGCTGCCACAGAAGTTATACATAATAATATTGGGGCGGCAACAAGAGTAGTAAGAGGAATTATTCGTGACTGAATTTTTGACTTTTATTAAGGAATATAAAAATAATTATATTTTATTCTATGAATGAAAAAAGATTAAAAACTAAGATCACAGATCCATCAAGGATACTAACTTTAGCTAATTTTATTAGTCTATTACGGGCAATATTAGCGATTCCAATAATATATACGCTTCAAGATGATCAGTATCTGAACTTTACTTTTTGGTTGATAGTAATCGCAATATTATCCGATGTTTTAGATGGATGGGTAGCAAGAAAATCCCACAATGTAACTCATTTTGGTCAGTGGTTAGATCCAATATCTGATTTTATTGTTATACTTGCCGTTACTGCTTTTATGGTTTATGAGGGAAGATTTCCTACTTGGTTCTTTATTTTTTACATTTTTAGATACGTTTCTATAGCGTTACCAGCTATATATCTATTAAACCATACTCATTTTGTTCTTCATTCAAATTGGTGGGGTAAATGGGGTGCAGGTATTACTACTATGGGAATATTTTTTCATATATTTAAGATTGAGACGATTCCTTATTTGCCGTTCTTATGTCTAGTTATTGCATCTTATTTATTAATTATAAGTTGGATAAAGTATTATAGAACGTTTATTGAAGAATATAAAAGCCTTCAATAATATTATGATTAGTAAGTTATTTAATGCATTAGCAAAAACACGAAAAAGCATATCAGACTCATTTAATATTTTACAAAAGAACAAAGTCTCAACTGAAACCTTAGATATCTTGGAGAGCACCCTGATATCTGCAGATATTGGTGTTGATACGACTTCAGAAATAATTAATTTAATAAAAACTAGTTCAGGGGATAATTATATCCAGTATGTGAAAGACTATATGTTATCAATATTAAATTCAAATAAATTGGATACTCAATCTCTTCCTTTTGTTAAATTAATTGTTGGTGTTAATGGAACAGGAAAAACAACCACAGCAGCAAAGCTTGCGCATTACTATAAATTAAAGGGAAATGATGTTGTATTAGTTGCTGCAGATACTTATCGGGCAGCTGCATTAGATCAATTAGAAATTTGGTCCAATAGAATTGATGTTCGATTAATAAGTAACCAATCAGCAAAGGACCCGTCTTCAGTTATTTATGATGGAATGAAGGCGTCCAATAGTCAAGATTCAAAAATTGTAATTATTGATACAGCAGGAAGGCTCCATACAAATAAAAACCTTATGTTTGAACTAGAAAAAATGAAGCGTATAATTTTAGAGAACTTTAGTAATTATTCTTTGGAAACTATGGTTACAATTGATTCTACTTTAGGTCAAAACTCATTATACCAAGCAAAAGAATTTCTTAACTATATAGAAATTAATTCAGCTACGCTTACTAAAATGGATGGTACAGCAAAAGGTGGGATCGTTTTTGGATTAAGTAAAGAATTAAATATTCCTATAGAGTTTCTAGGCATTGGTGAAAATATTGAAGATTTGGAAAAATTTGACTACAACCATTATATAAATTCTTTATTGGATATTTAAAATGGATAGTGATAGAAAAAAATTGCACCTCATAAGTCTTGGATGTGCGAAGAATCTTGTAGATTCTGAGATACTTCTTGGTGGCTTAAGAAACACCCAATATGATGTAACAGAAAACCCAGATAATGCAGATACAATTATCGTAAATACATGTGGATTTTTAGATATAGCAAGAGAGGAATCAATTGACACCATTCTTCAAGCTGCAGAGCTCAGAAAGAAAGGTTCAATTGATCAATTGGTTGTTATGGGTTGTTTATCAGAAAGATATCATAATGACTTAAAAAAAGAAATTCCTGAAGTGGATCGGTTTTTTGGCACCAATGATCACAGACAAATTGCTTCTTTTATAACAGGAAAAGATTATGGAAAAGATGACCCTTTATTTTTCAGATCTATTCTTACTCCTTCTCATTATGCATATCTCAAAATTGCTGAAGGCTGCGATAATGGATGTTCATTTTGCAGTATCCCTATTATGAGAGGTCTGCAAAAAAGTCGAACTATTCCAGAATTGATTTCTGAAACTAGACGATTAGTTGATAATGGAATAAAAGAGATAATGATCATTGCTCAGGATACGACATCCTATGGTTGGGATCTAGATAAAAAAGTTTATTTAAGCGATTTAATATCCCAAATGGATCAAATTGATAATGGCCCTGAATGGATACGAATACACTATGCGCATCCGGCTCACCTAAGTCAAAGAATTATTGAATCTATGGCAAAATCAGATAGAGTGTGTGACTATATAGATATGCCAGTACAGCACGCTTCTAATCACATATTGAATTCTATGCGAAGAGGACTAAATCAAGAGGGAATTCGTAATAAAATTGATAGTTTACGAAATGCTATTCCTGATATTAGTATTCGAACTACGATAATAGTTGGATACCCAGGTGAAGAAGAGGACGACTTTTTAGCATTAACAGATTTTATTTCAGAAACTAAATTTGATCATTTAGGTGTTTTTACTTATTCTGAAGAGGAAGGTACAATTGCTGCTAAACTAAAAGATAATATCCCAAGAGAATTGAAGGATGAAAGAAAAGCGATAATTATGGATCTTC